>Ga0190352_1000004_pt1 | contig 80678 bp, 107 predicted proteins | sample 4872131011_MG_FD_161682 | JGI IMG/M metagenome (GOLD analysis project Ga0190352, IMG submission 161682) | Hydrothermal vent microbial mat bacterial communities from Southern Trench, Guaymas Basin, Mexico - 4872-13-10-11_MG | ecosystem: Environmental > Aquatic > Marine > Hydrothermal vents >...
CGCTCATAGGCTGTAACTTCTGCTGCTAAGTCCCTGTTATAGAATCTGGATTTTTCATATCCTAACATCCCTACACAAGCGTTGAGCAAGAACTTGTAAGACACATTCCATATCTGACTCTGGGTGTCCCCTCTTTCTTTATATAGTTTTTTGAATTCAAGTCTTCTTTCAAATATTTCTTTGATTGTCTCTGTGAGGATTCCAGGATTTCTAATGTCTCTATCAGGAGATATATTGAAGTGCATAACTATCGAAGGATATAGACTGACCAAGTCTAAGACTGTGACGTCTCTGTGCAAGCCTTTTTGTGGATCCCTGACAAGTGCTCCTTTATATTTCGTGTGTGACACCTGTCCCCTATTTGGGAGAACGTATTTATTGTGATAACGTTTTAAGAGATAGGCTTCGATAATACTACTACGATTCATTATATCAATGGTATTGAGGGGAACGAGATTTTGAAATGAAAAGACCAATTGTGACAATCTCAGTTTCTCATCAATCTCCTTGGTCAAAGTCACATCCTCTATACAATGTAAGAGTTCTGGAAGGGATTTGTCTTTACGTCTCCCTAAAACAAGATAAGCAACATGATCTAAGAAATATCTTCCTCCCCTCTCCCCAAATTCTCTATATGCTCTCATTAAATCGAGAGGTTGGCTTTCTCCTATGGTTAATTCATCATGATAACTATGAAATATCTTTCTTGTCCTCGAACGATTGAAGAGGTAGGGCAAGTCGTAGTTCGAGGAATTCCAACCTACTAACAAATCAAAATCTAATTTCTTACAGAATGAGAAGAATGAATTCAGAAGTTGTTCATCATTCTTAAATATGAATGCTTTAACTCCATCTATCGCATAATCCTCCAATACGAATGGATAATGTCTGTTCGTGAAATTATCATAAGCATCAATCACGGTAATAGGGAGTGGAGCGTTCTCAGTATCAAGAGAACCATTCCCTCTCTCAACTTCTATATCAAAATAAAGAATCCTTCTATTGAGTCCGTATGTCAATCCTGAATCTATGAGGTAGCGAGTGAGGTATGGAATATCTGCTTCTGCACAAAAATCTACGTTTCTCTTTCCTTTTTCGAGATCCTTTATTGAATTGAAAGAAATTTTATCTAAGGGTTCTCCAGTATAGGACTTGAATCCACTCTCTCTTTTCACAATTGGAAACGATGTGCTCTCATCGGGTCTGATGTAGAAATATGGATACTCTCCTTTTCTCACTGAGTAGGTGACACTCCAGCCATCTCTAAATTTGAGCTTAAGAGTTGGTCTTGAACTTCTTGAGCCAATAAGTGAAGCATTTACAAGTTCCATTCCCAAAACTCCTCCAAACTTCTTTGATTCTTATCTCTACCCAAAACTCTTTCCTGTGTTATTTCACAATATTTTTCTGATATTTCTATTGCAATCCATCTGCGATTGTATTTTTCACACGCTACCGCCGTTACGCCTGTGCCCCCGAATGGATCAAGGACAATTTCCCCTTCCTTAGGACTGCCACGGAGTAGTAACCTCTCCCAAAATTTAAGTGGCTTAGGGCAAGGGTGATCATACGATTGATTATCTAATCCTGTTGCTTCTATGACGTCACTTCTCGCACCAAGTCCCTCTCTCAAATACGGATCTACTCCATACGCGAGAATAGGCTGCCATTGAGCAAATCCCCACTTACCTCTTGAGTTTGTTGTCTTGTATATCCATGCTAAAATCCAACGTGGAGGAGGATAGAGGGAAATATTAGTAAGACCACAGGTAAGTAACATGACTTTACTCACGCGTAAGGCTTGAGGCATGAATTCCTTTATAATAGATTTGAGATTTTCCTCAGTATCTTCGTAAGTATCATACTCCTTACCTAATGCGTAAGGAGGATCTGTCAATGTTAAATCGACGCTTTTATCGGGAAGAGTTTTCAAGATTTCGATGCAGTCTCCACAGAGCAATATTCCGTTGTCTGTGTGAAAATAATGATATTTGCTTTCGATTAACTTCCTCTGCAATTCACGCCAATCCATTTTAAAATCCTATTCTTTCGATTGTAGATGGTTTCTCGAATAGTTTTGTTTGTGCAACTACTGATTTCAATTCTTGATAAGCCATTTCACAATAGTCCCTGTTCAGATCTATTACAATACTGTTCCGTCCTAATTTTTCTGCCACTATTCCGACGGTTCCCCTTCCTCCGAAGGGATCGAGTATAGTATTGCCTGCTCGACTTCCAACTTTTATCAATGGAAATATAAGTTTCTCAGGAAACGTTGCAAAGTGCATACCCGAAAATGAAGAATGAGAAATTGACCAAACGTCACCAGGATTAGCACCTAACGGGTGAAGATTTACCACTAAATAATCTCCCTCCGCGTATTGATATTGAGATATTGCCATATTTTGTTCTCTTTGATATTTCTTCGACTTATCGAGTAAGTCACTAAAGGTAACAGATACTTTTCGTTTTGCATTTGGTCTTGGCTTATTTATTCTACCACCACCACCATACTCAGGGTGATTTGAGTATTTGTGTTTGTTGCTAACTGCTCTCAAGACTCTCTTCTTGCTTGTTTCTTTGTGAGGAACTCTTACTGTGTCTAAATCAAACCAGTAGTTTTTATTCTTCACTAACATAAATACAGGTTCATAAGTATTCGTAAATCTGTCTTTCACACTTTCAGGTTTGTGATTAGGTTTATACCAAATGATCACATTCCTCAGTATAAGCCCTAATTCATCTACACAACGAGCAATAAACCTGAAATTTTGAAGTGCCAAACATTTAGTTTTTACTTGACGTCCTTCGCTTCTCCTTCTCGGATTGCTCTCATAAGGCAAGTGATAGTTTTCTTTAGAGTTTAAGACTTCTGGCGGATTTTTCCACGCTCCTGCTCCACTACCTCCGTAGCAGTCTCCGTGATTCCAAAAAATGACTCCCGTCTTCTTTAATACTCTTTTCAACTCCTGCATTACTTCTATAAGATGATCGAGATATAAATCTAATGTTGGCTCTAATCCAATTTCTTTCTTTTTGTCTGAATGGTCATCTGGGAGATATGAGCGTAAACCCCAGTAGGGTGGCGAAGTGACAATACAATCTACACACTCATCTGGCAACGTCTTTAGAACTTCAAGCGTGTCTCCACAAATTATCTTATGCCTCATTCTAACATATCTTTCTCATTCGTTTTTGAAGATCTTCTATATCTATATCAAACTTCTTCTGGAGTTCTTCTTTTCTGATATACAATTGGGTGACCAAATCATCTTTTACTTTGACTATTTTAGCTAACCCCTCCAATAATTCGTTTATCTTTTCCTTGTTTTGGAATTCGACCTTGAGTCGTCTCTGAAGATCCAATATCCGAGAAGACTTTTCTATCTCAGTGTTTGCAGTCTTCAATTTTCGTGAAATTTTGTAAACCTCTCGTATCAATTGACGGATCTCCTCATCGTCTTGCGATTGAACAATCTCTAAAAACTCCCTCCGCGTTAGGGAAAACGGTGAAATTATAAATCCACCACTCTTAATCTTGAAACCAGAGAATCGACCATATCCGCTTTCTTCTTTAAGTATTTCGTCCACCGCTATCAATTTCCTTACGTAATCATCAGAGTAGTCAATGGCGATTGAAAGATAATAATCGTCTTCAGGGAAATACTGTCCATAACATGTGTCACTGTTGTGATAAACGACTTCAAGTAAAACGTCCTCTAATTCACCCTTAAGAACTTTATTAAGAATGCGAACATTCGTCTCAAGCATTGTGATTTCTTGAGAAATTCGTTCCCTATCTATCCAATCACTTAGTTTTTTCATTTTTCCTCTCCTTATATTGTTCAGGAATAGTGGTCCAGTATAGACTATAACAATAAGGACAATACAACAATCCCAATTTCAGTCTTTTCAAATTCGTATTATTACAAACCGGGCACTCTAACATTTATGTTTCCTCCATTTACACAATTTGGGAACACAATATCCCTGCTTTCGTATCTTTCCACATGACGGAATTCTGTATTTTTTACTCCTTATTTGGTTTATCTGGTATTCTGTCATTTCCTCATCCCAGTCTTCCCAGTTGTATCGTCTTGCTTCATCAATAATTTCTTCGTTGCTCTTACCTTGCGCTATCCTTAGAGCCGCCCACCCAAACCTTATGAATTGAGATGGGTGACTTTCTTGAATGAAATATTCAATACAGGGACGATAATATTCCTGATCTATTTCGTCTGGTAACGAGTGAAAGACTCTTGTTGGCAACTCATTGCCATCGAGAACCTCAAAAGGACTTACGAATCTCGTCAGATTTTGTTTTATTATCCTTACCCTCCGATTGAGTTCTGGATAATAACTCCCTGGAAGACGAGCGATGCCATTCAAGATGCCATCTGTGATGTCATCATAATATTCAATTCCAACTGTCTCAATAATATAGTCTGAAATACATCGAAACGCGTTTGTATCAGTTTCGATAGGCGAGAGATGAAGATAGAAATGATAGCCACGCTTAGGCTCTGCAACAGTGTAAGAATAATTTCGTCGTTTACAAAAATTTTGAAGTTTGATAATTTCTCTTTCCGCTTTAAGCTTTTCACAATCAAAATCAAAAAAGAAGTAAAGAGGAAATGCTTTATTCTCTTGGAAGACGCTAATGCTTGCATAAAGAGGGGACCGAGTCATCAATCGTTTCTTAATTTCCCTCGATGAATGAACCGGAAATTGCTTTCGACTCTCCACAGCAATTCTTCGGTAAAAACCTTTAGGGATATAATAGAATATATCGTAGTTCATTTCAGAGATATTGTCTTGTCTGTGATTACAGTACGAGCATCCACTATTGTGACGTCGCCTTTAGTTGAGATGTACACATCTCCGTTTCTAAAGACTGTGACTCGAACACCATACATCTCAATTGTCTGACCTTCCATTGGCTTCATTTAAACTCCTCCTTTTAAAAGAAAAGTTTCAAGATTATCTGCAACATCTTCTGCTGAATCCAGTACATTCTCTAATCTTTTAAGAATGTCCAGCAAAAGTATTCTTTCACCTTCACTTTTAAAAACTCCATTTGTGATGGAAGTGAACCATTTCCTGTACAATTCATCTCCTCTGATTTCACATTTGTTGATGCTCTCTATGAAGCTACTCAGTTGTTTCTGATTGTGAATTACGTCGGGAAGTAGCGTTACTGCATAATACGTGTCAATTATGGCTTTCTCGATATATTGAATAAAAGAATCACGCAATTGAAGGGCACGAGGATTACAATCGAAATTGGTTATCCTCCACACTACCGCCTCTATACTATCTATAATATCATCAAGATTCTGTAAGAAGTTTCGAATGTCCTCTTTCTCTTCGGTCACTCTCGTGTGATCATACAAGAGGGATCTAATTATATCATGAACTATAACGTCAGCTTCTACTTCCAGTGTCTTGGCTCTCACGTTCGTGGTAGAAGGATGTTCATTTTCTCCCAGATGTTTTAAATTGTCAACGCTTTTCACTGCCAAGGATGCCAATTTTTCAAAATCCGAAAAGTATTTTTGAGTCCTTGGCAAGGCATGACTGAGAACCCTCCTAATTTGTTCCAAAATTTCGTTTAGGGTTTTCATTTTGATTATCTTTATCCTCTCCATAAAAGAAATCATATATACGTTTCTTTGCGGGGGTATCCGCATTTTTGGCTTCTTCTATTACGCTTATGAGAGTCCCGTATTCCCGAAGTAATTTTTCAGCAGTCACATTACCAATACGAGGAACGCACATAAGAGAAGCAATCCTTAGTGAATGTAAATTCGCATTAAGTTTTGAGATCTTGAGGTCTGCTGTTCGAGGAGGTTTTACACTCACCTTCTTCTGGAACATCACATCAAGGTGTTTGAATGCACTACTCAACTTTGCAAATTCTATGATTGGGATGCCCATCATAAGGACTGAAACCTTTGCACCTTCTACCATTGAATTAGTGATTCCCCTCCTTGAGATCACTTCTCGCCAAGAGAAATCATCCCCGTCAATAAGAAGAAACGAATGTTTGTAATTTGTTTTCATTACATACAGATTTGTCCAAAAATCTGAACGCCTTGCAGATGTGACGAAATCCGAAGGCGTCTTTCGTTCTACTATTATGTCCTCGAATTGAATATCCCCAACCTCTAATTTAGCTCGTTTAACTTTGTAGTCCTTGAGAGTTTTGGTTGCAATGTCAAGAACGTGTTTGGGTTCTCGAGTGTCAATTATTACCTCTTTGTCCATCTCTACCTATACATAGGATTGTCAGAAGAGATAGTATTTGTATTTGAATTTACATCGGGATATGATGCACCTTGAAGGGAGAGCAGGTCCTCCTCACTCAACTCCTCAAATAATTCTGCAATAAGCTCCTCCAAAAACAAATCTATTGCGTCATCTAAGTCTTCTTTCTTTATGTCCTTAGCCAGTTCCTCAAGGCACATGACCAGCGCTGCTCGTAGTATAGCTGGATTGTCTTCCCTTTCCTTCAGCTTTAGAAGTATATCCTCTTTCAGTTTCTTAGCTGATTGTTTACCTTTCTTAGAACTAATGACTGTGCCTATCGCAGCACTTATCCTCTCTAAGTTTATCTTCATGCTTCTTGCTCCATCTTTGACAATCGAATTATACAAAACCATGATCTTTTTTCAAGGGAAGCTGATGCCATTTACTTTCCAGCTTCCCCAAATATCTTCTTCTTCGTATTTGTTTATAGAGGGTCTTGGCGTCAGTTTCTACTTTAAAATTAGGAGTACGAAGTTGAAGAACATATTTTGCATTATAAGCTAAAGTGTCTCCACCCCAAATCCTTCCTTCATCAAATTTATTTGCTTTATCTTGACTCTGATGTGATACCACTACTATAGCTACATTTGTTTCGTCTAAAATTAACGATAACTGACCAAGGATCCGAGATATGACATCTGCCCTCGCACCAAAGTTCTGTCTCGCGCTACCCATCGCACCTTTGATTGGAGTAGTGATAGAATCAAGTACCAAGATGTCACATTTATGTTGTTTAATGTATTCTAAGACTGGAAATTTATCAGTGGTAGTAATATTACTCTCGACTTTCCCTGCCTTGCCCTCTTGTCCTTTAGTGATTAGTTGAATATCTAATCCAAGTACATTAGCTAATGAATAGAGAGAACGACAATTCAATTGAAAGGGCTGACGAAATCGCTTTTCGAATCTGGGTTGGAGAAACTCACTAAATGCTTTTGGATCTCCGATCTCGGTATTTATAACTACACTATTGTATTGACAAGCTAACTGATAAGCCAATAAAGACTTACCAGAATTGGGACCCCCAAAGAGAAATAGCATCTCATTGGGGGTCAATCCGCCATCTACTAATTCATCGGCTACTTTCGAGTCAAATTTGAACATTTTCTAAAGACTCCAATATGGACAATACAGATACGTTGGGTGGTTTTACGGTGCCACCCTTAGCTTCTGCGTGTCCACCAACTTCAATCTCTATATTGGATTTTTCAGCTCCTTCTCTGAGTTTTTGTTCAAGCCACGAAGATAAATCACCCCGTATTGAGAATGAACCTGTCTCTGAATTCTGTATCAATACTGTCTCTTGCATGTCCCTTGAGAGTTGAGTCGCTATCCGACCCTCAACCACTATGTCCGATGATATCGTTCCTATCAAAACGTCGTTCCACTCTACTAACTCCAACTCTTGTAGAATGGAATTGGTGGTTGTTTTTAGCAACTTCTTTGCTTCTACACATCGAGGATCATTTACAACATCCATCGGACTCTCTGCTTCCTCGAGGACATCCCAAGCGTCAAATTCTTGTCCTAATCTACACAAGGCGTTTACGCCAGACGATAACAGATGATACAATCTGAGATGAAAAGGCTCGTGTTTCCAGCCATAGAATTTTGTGTGTCTCGCTTTCAACATGGGACAAGTATCCCACACTTCTGGAGGAATTGAATAAGGTTCCATATCTCCAACCGCTCCAACTGCAGTAATCCACCACTTTTCTGTGGGAATCTTGTCCTTGTAATTCTTAAAGACAATCACAGTTGTTGGAGTATCATCGAAAATCAGTTTATATTTTCTATTCTCTGGATGACCTGGGTGGTGATCGATTACGAGTCCCTTGAACGAGGGACTCGGGTGCATATCAAGGACAACAGTTGAACCTTTCGCTACGTCTCCAAAATTACGAATCTCTACCTCAGTATCTCCACTTGCTAAAGAATAAAGATAGGCAGAGGCGAGACCATCCGCGTCATGGTGAGTGGAAATCATTTCTTCAGTTTCAGTCCGTTCTTACCCAAGGAGTACACTCTACCCTTAAGAGATGTCAAAACTTCCTTTACAGAATCGAAGTCCTCTTCTCCTATTTCAAGTCCAACTTTTAGTGCTAACTCGTCGATGTTCGCGTATGTCTCACCCTCGCAGTTCTTCAGAGCCTCCTTTACCTTTCCCTCTAACTCACCCATCTCTTTGATTGAAACCTTCCATGTCTGGGTGCCTTTCCTCTGCATCGTAAACACCAAGTCGGTCCACTCCTCAGGATTATCAACGTCTCGTCCACTCTCCTCTATCGCTTTTCTTATTGCACCTACTGCACTCTCCGTTACAGATAGGACAGCAACTGCATCCTCCTCCATTGCAAATATGTACGTTTCCAGTACTCCATTTCTAAGCTTCTCGCTCACTTCCCTCCCAGCAAGATCCGTTTCCCCTGGGAAGTATCGTATCCACTCACCCTTACCGAGCTGTGTACCTTCAGGAGTTGTCCCTCCCTCAAATCTAAATGTTACCACTTTTCCATCATTCTGTCCAAAAAATATCACAGGAACTGTGGTTTTTATTTCACCCATCTTAACTACTTCTGGCATATTTCATACCTCCTCTTTTTTTAATTTTATATTTTATCCTCTTCTCTAAATAAACAATGCAAAGCGGTTGTATAAGATGCTCGCAAAGCTCCTTTGTGAATCTTTATCAATTCCTTTTCATACTTCTCTTTGTTAGCTACGTTGGCAATGGGAAGAACTTGTTTCCACTTCATAGCCTCACAATGAATTGCGGAATCAAATGTATCTGTTATGTCTCTGACTATACTCCTTTGGCTAAAATCTCCTCTAAATAACTTGGAGATTCTTTTACGATAACTATCTCTAATTTGTTCTCTTTCAAGAGGTAAATGAAAGTCTCGATTTTCGATCTCAGCACTTATAGCTCTTTCAAAGATATCCAATATTTTCTCTACTATATCAGTCATATCTCCTTCCTCCCTTAACGCTATAAATATATTAAGACCAAGGAGAGTGCTTTGATAACTCATTGAAACGACTCCCGAATTTGTTTCTGTGTTCTTGAAGAAAAGTACCATCGAAGCCAACTTTTCTTGCGATGATGAACACCCACCTCTGTGATGCGTCCATACCTATTCACAAGAAACTTCTTTATGAATCTCCACTGGTCTTCTATTTCTAAAACCTTCATTTTGTGTTCCAATATAATATTTCAAATTTGAAAGTATGTTAGTGTGCTTTACATGGCTGGATGATCGAGGTGATTCGTGAATTACTCACGCCGACCCTACAAAGATAAAATGACGTCTCTTTTTCACAGTATCCCTCTGCCACAATAAAACTTAGTTTTTTGTCTTCATTCATTAGAATTATATCTCCAGGTTCTAAGTACTGAAATTCACCTACTCTTGAATTATAATGAGTGAGTTTTCTATGTTCCTTTTTGCATAGAGGACACTTGTGAGGAATAGACAAAATTATAGTGCCCATTGTTTAGTACTTGTCTTTCTCATATACAACATAAATGATGTCTTCGTCTCCATGAGGAGTTACAAACATCGCTTTGACTGTAACTCCAGGTTGATTCAATAGTTTTTCTACCTCAAACAAAAGATTACTTTTAAACCTTCTTATATGTTTCATTTTCACACCTCTATATTTCAAACATCAAAATAGCCGTAATCGAAAGGACCGTAAATAAAAATGTTATAAAAGCTAAGGTGACCAATACCCGCTTGAATATAGCTATGACATCGTCGAGATATTCTCTTTCATTCTTCCAAATTACTTTCAATCGTTCCAACGTTTTCATTTTAATATTCCTCCTTCAATATATTTTGTTTATCTTAGGAGTTAAGGAGTTTCATACTCTTTCTCCCAACATTAGGAGTAATCCTACTCCAAATTCCTTCAATTCTTCTAACGACTCGCTATTATGTTTTAAGATAGCTCCATTAAAATTCCAGATTTCCATCGTCTTCCACGATCTCCCGAAACGAGGAATGGTAGAAGCTTTATATAGGGAATGATTATACATCCAATACAGCTTACTGAAATCCTTCTCTGAGATAGACAACAAAAGACTTGCTCCTTTAGTAGAATAATTTCGAAAAAAGATTATAAGTTTCAATTTCCTCTATTTTTCCCATGATATAGTCGATCTTTTTCTTGAGCTTGACTTCGAAGACAATATAGTAGGTATCGTTTTCGATAAAAGACACTAATTCTATTATTGACTTGATATATTTTTTTGGAAACTTGAACAAATGCCCGAATCTTACGATTGCAGTATTCTCTTCATTTTAGAAATCCCCACTACTTCAGCAGGAGTAGCTACCAGAAGCTCCTTCATTTCCTACGGCTCAATTTGTTCTGGTTCTCCCCATTCTGTTGCTGAAAATCCTTTCTCGCATTTTAGTCGTTTCAAAATAACCGTCACCATGTCTAAGAGTTGTTTTTCGCTTAAACAAGTATATTCTCGTCCAATGGTAAATTGGATACAGTGCCCGTATTTCCGTCCTCCCATGAAGGCTGTTAAGAGCAGGTCTTTACCACCTCTAAGATCTTTCTCATCAATTGATTCGTATATCCTTATGTTTTTACTCATTTTTACATATCATCTTTCTTATTTCATCTAAGGATAGCTTGTTAAATTCGTCTTCACTCATGCCTTCTTTGTAGTGATAATAATAAACCTCTGGGTATCTTTGATAAGCGGTCAACAAAACACTCTCTACAAAAGCTTTCTCTCCCTTCTTGATAGTGACACCACATGCTTCACACACGTGATCCTTTCGTACTTTAACAACTCTAATTCGTCTGCTCATCTTTTTGCCACCTCCATTTATTTAGGATTTATCTTCTTCTTTTTCCAAAGTTTGTAAATGGTGATGATACAATCGTTTTCATTGTTTCATCATCATTTCCATTGTAAGCTTTTATGAACTCTCGTTCTGCCGTTGCGTCTATCTTCCTCTGATGTGTTTCGCATGGATTCCGTCCTTTTTCACACAACTCTTGGAACTCCTCCAAGGACAATTTACACTTTCTCTCCTTTGAGTCCCAAAATCTACATTCAATCGGGAAATCACAACTCATTTTATATGTCCTCCTCAATCTTTGTTGAACTGATCTTGGAACACCAAAAATTTTGCCATGATTTGCACATATTTCATTCCTACGCAAATTTTTTCTTTAGTTCCAATATTTTCTATGAATTGGAACTTAAATTTTGTTATATCGCATTTATGTTGATCTGACATTACATGAGGGAATCATAATCTGCTGGAGAGAGAAGACTCAACATCCCAACGCCTGTTTCGATGAGTTCCTCTTTCTTTTCGCCATCAGAAACCAAAATCACTCCTACAGTGAGAGGACTAATGCGCATTTCTCCTTTCATTCCTCCTAAATAATAATTGGTAAGACAGGATAGATAAACGTACAATTTATAATCATAAGAGGTGACAAACTCAATCTCTTTGTTTACATGAACACGTATTTCTTGCAGATTAAGGGAAACTATTTCTTTCTCCAAATTGAGAAGCAAGAGGATATTCTCATTCCTTATGCTAAATCTTGAAGGAAAGGACTTGGTTTTTGGAGAAGAATACAGAGTATAGATTTTAGCTAAGAACTTCTCTGAGCGAGGAAGAGTAAGTCTGTTTAAAATTACCAATTTAGTACTGTCTTTCTCAAAGAAGAATTTAAGAGAATCCGAAACAAAGGGGATTAGTTTCATTTTACATATACTTTTGAAGAATTTCGTCAGGTGAATAAATGCTCAGCATTCCGGTACCAACTTCGATGATCTCTTCTTCATTTTCATCCTCATCATAAAAGACGACCATTCCTGTTAGAGGAGGACTGATATGCAATTCCCCATTCCCCGCCTTATATAATTTATTATTATTAGTTATATTTATTATATTATTATATATTTTATTATTATACGTACTGTGTAGGACAAACTTTATTCTTTTTAAGGCACATATCTTGGATACAGGAATAGAGACAATTGAGTAGTCTTTATTAAGAATCAACATGATCTTCTTATCCTCAATACAAAACGTTAAAGGAAGAGAGACATTATTGATAGTCAACTTTCTTCTATAATAATAAACCCTTCCTAAAAATCTAAAGGAGTAAGGAAGATAGGTTTTATCGACAATCTCCAGTGAAGGACTATCTCTTGCAAAGAAGAACCTAAGTGATCTCGAAAAGAACGGTATTAATCTCATTTATTTGTTCTCCATCACAAACTCGTGCACCTTTCGTCTTATCTCCTTCCAACTTTCTCCAGATCTATTCATCTCTTCCTGAAAGAGTCAAGTATGAAACTGCTAATTCATACACTTCTCTTTCATTCTTTATCTCACTACTCGAATAGACCAATATCAATCCTTTTAGAGGATAAGTTTGTGTGAAGTCATAAAGGTACGGATATTTCCAATTTTCAAACGGGGAAAGGGTTAGTATTAAATAACGAGTGATATCAACGTAGCTTGGAGGAAAATTGTTATGCGCAGAAGTCGAATGAGGATTGACAACATAATAAACGTTCTCTGGAAATCCTTTTAGTGATGATGAATATTCTGCATTAACAACGTTTCTAAACTCAAAGCTATGAAGATGAAATGGCACATATCTTCCTTTCAAGATGAAGATACACGCAGCTCGTTTATCTTTATCGATTAAACCAATTGGCAGTTCGGGATCGGACTGATCCAATTCAAACTTAAATTGAAGACGCTGGGATGAAAAATCGAGGGATATATCGGTAGTAATCTCTTTCAATACGCCATTAATTTTATAGGCTTCCATTGTATTACCTCACAATGGTTAAATAGGCTATTCCTAAGTTGATCAGATCCTCTTCAATCTCTTCTTCACAACTCAAAACTATTCCTTCGAATCCCCATAGCGAGAAAAGTCCTTTGATTTCAAGATCTTTATAGTTTAGAGGGGATCTGATCACTAATTCTTCTATCAATCTACTATACTCTTCAAATTGTTTCTTTTGGAGTGGTGAAAATTCGATCCAGATGCTATACGGAAAGTGTGCAATTCCATTATGTTTGAAGCGTATAGAAGTTATTTTTCCTATTAATACTTTTTCGTTTGATAATGTAAATATTAGATAAGAGGGGACGGGTTGAGAAAGCATGTCTCTTAATTGTCTAAGGAAAGCTCTTGACACACTCCAATTTATCGAGAACGTTTGTTTTGAATCATCCTTTCTCACTAAGACTCTAAATTCTGAAATTCGTAGAATATTCATATTAAGACTCCTCCATCAAGAAATAGATAAGCTGATCCGATTTCTTTTATCTCGTTAGGATTTGCTTTTTTGTGAGACTTTAAAACTAATCCACATACGTGCCAAAACTGTTGCTTATTAAGAATGTTCTCCATTTCCGTATAGTCTATGACGTCTAACATAGAACACTTTAGGTTTATTAAGTAATACTCTTTTGATGATACTCTTGTCCATACATCTTCAAGACGGCACAAATAGAAACTGTGTGTAGAAGGTACCGCGAAGGGATGTATTAAAGAAAATAGAAAATAATGAAGGTATTTCTTGTTATTGAGATCACTACTTATATCTAAGAGAGTTTCAAATTCACTCTTAGAGAGGATTGGTACATCAAAAGAAATTTCTTGTTTCCAAAACTTTCCTGTTTCTACTAAAGCACTCCAGCCTTTCTTTGTTCGAAACTCGAAGACTACTTCTATTTTCCCCCTTTCTTTTTCTTTTTCTTTCTTAAAAATGTTAAACATACTAATTGAGAGTTATTCAAGATTTTCTTTGAGTCTTTTAAGCACAATTTGTTTTCCTAATCTTCGAGCATACACATAGAGTTCTGAAGTCTTTACTTTCTCATCTTGTAATCCCTCTTTTATACACTCTAAGCCTCCGCAATACTGGGGTTTATCAAGGCAATCAATTAGAGTCTTTTCTCGATTGGTAATCCATATTCTCGTTTCGTTTATGAAGCCACTCTGTAAGCCAAACATTTCATTTGTGTGAATAATCCAAAAATCTAATCCAAGTAGCTTGAGTTTCTTGCCCCTCTTCGGGGTTTGAATGAATACTGTATTCGGGATTTGACTGGTTAGACCCCAATAGCTCAGAGCGCTCCAATAAGCTATCGCATAAGGCTGAACAATCGAAGACGCTAAAATGTATTCATGTTCAGTATACTTCCCTTTCTCTGCACCCAAAGGAATTATCATGTACTTACCTCTATAAATTCGTTCTATCCATCCTGCTTTCTCAAGCTCTTGAAGGAACCTCACTATTTTCTTTCTGTTTCTCGACTCATCAAGTTCGACTGCATCTTCGATCGAAAAGACGGTTTTGTTACTTCTGACTAATTCATCTAATAATTTAATTCTTTTCATTTAAAACTAAATAGGTGTATCCCAAACTCTTAGCGTCTTCGGGGTTGGTCCCTTGGAGGATTATTCCGTGTACTGTTTCCCATAGTATTCCTTCCCATAGACCAAGGAGTCTTTCCATTATTTTATATTCGTTTTGGTTTAAAATAGTTCCTTCCAAGTCTGCTGTGAGTAGTGTTTTCTTCCTCCTTACTATGTGAATATCATCCAAGTGACAAATAAAAAGGTGAACATCTCCTCTTCTTATGTTAAATATGAGATAGTAAATAGATTTTTTAAGTTTTCTTTTTATCTTCCAGAGTAAATCTCTTTCTGTTTGGCTTATTACGATAGTTATTGCTACTCCCCGAATTTTATTTCTGTTTAAGCCTACTTCCCCATCGAATCTTACGAACTCAAATTCGATCATATCTTGTTATCCTCATTTAGGAGTAGATAAGCACACCCCAAATTTTTAATGTCTTCAAGGTTATCTTCTTCTGTCTTAAGTAGCAATCCTTTCAGGTCCCACGCTTCAACCTTCCATTCTCTTCTGTGATTCCGAGAAGTTTCGGCTATACCAAACGCTGACTGCGACATCGTAGCAGCCATCACCTCTTCCATGTAATTGCAACCTGAAAAGTAAATCGAACGCATTGATTTAGTCAGGTCCTCATGTTCTTTTTCTTCCATCTCAAGTGTTAACTCGATGATTGCTAATGGATCCAATACGGAAGATCTTGGTTGAGATAATATTTCTCCCCTTATCAATCTTCCAACGAAACAGGCATTGTTAAAAAGAAAGATCAAGTGGTAAGTATCGACACCAGACGTAATTTCATTTATTACGTTCATTGTATTACACAGAAATTTGCTGTTGTACTTGTGAATAAAAAATGACACATTAAGATAGCTCGTCTTCTCTTTTATGTATGATTTTAGTAACGTCCTCCAAGAGGATATAAATAAAGAGTTCATTTTTCAAGCCCTTTCCCAGTAATGTGTATCAATTATCTCATTCATTTCAGGTAAGTAATATAGCCCATCATGAGTCTTTTAATGTCTTCTAACGTTTCATCCTCCTTTTTCTTGATGACTATGCCCATGAATGAGAACGTGTTCGATCGCATCCATCCTTTCTGAATTCTTCGTGTGATTGAATCCCACCACTTTCCCATTGCAGTAGCTTCAGAGGAAAAGAAATATGAAGAGGCGGTAAATTTGAACATTGCAAGTAATCTCATAAATTTGTCTCGGTCACAAGACACGAGGAACAATCTTATAATAGCATCGTCCTCGTCAGGATATACTTTACACATTTGAAGAGAAGAACTTAGTATTTGAAAGAGTAAGATATGATTTTTAAATCCGTCTGAGATTTCAAGACATAAATACGCATCTGCTGAAGATTTACTGAGACCTTTAATTTTTTTTATTGTTTCTGGATCAAAAGTCGGGAATGTCAATTCAACATAATTCGGGACACGCTTATCAACGAGGAACACTGCCGTGGCTGTCTTTATGAGAATTATATCATTGTTTATTGACTCAATCGTTTTCATAAGCAGGTGAGGTATCCTAATCCTAATCTTCTTAAGTCCTCTAAAGTTTCACTTTGTTTCCTTCTAATGATTACCGCTTCAAAAGGAAAAATGCTCGATCTCACCCATCCTTTTTTAATCTTATATGATATCAATTCCCACCACTTGCCGGTGGAAGTCACTGGTGAGAATAAAGGACTTGAGATAGAAAAGGGGAAACTCTTAATCAATTTAGTGAAATCACTGTCATCAAGTGGACTAAGATAAAATCTGACTATGGAATCATCCGTATTGGGATTTATTTCTAAGGGTTGAAGAGTAAAATCTTCTATTTTAAAGAGAAAGTTTAATTTATCACCTCTCGGATCTTGAAATGCAGAACTCAAATACAAATCTGAGAAGTTTGAGACACTAAGCAAATTTCTTAATTGGTGAATAGTATTTGGATCATTGCACGGAAAACTCAGATCTATATAGTCCCTAAAGTGTTCATTGACAAGGAAAAGTGCAACAGAGTTACTCATCTGAATCACGTCCATTTCCTTTGGCATCGTTTCAGTTTTTTTTCTTTTTAAATACGTGACGGTGAAATTACATTATTCTTCTCTTCCTCTTCCCCCATCGTAAAACACTACTCTTCCAAACGGAAGTTTCTGATGTCTGTCTCTAAGACTGTCCGGAACCAGCCAAATCACTGGAAAATTTGGCACGCTATTTGGAGACGTGCCATACGTGTCCGTAATGTATATCAAGCCCCTAAGCTCTGGATATTTTTCAATTTCTTTAAAGACTGGTCTGAAGTCCGTGCCCCCTCCTCCTTTCCACTCAATCTCATCGAGTTCTTCGGGACTGTGTATCCAGTGTTTTACCTGAACCTTAGCATCACATTGAAGCAGTAATACATTCAGGTCCCCCTTGAAATATGAGAACAGGAACTGCATACCTGCCTTGAATTCAGAAAGTAGTTCAGTATCTATTGAGCCACTTGTATCAATGGCTACACATATCTGAAGTCTGTTCCTTCCTTTGATTTGGGGATATAGCAACGGCGGATATCGCCTTTTGTGTAATCTTTTCCAATTCCGTTTACTATAACTTCTTTCAAGTACAAAAGAAGATATAATTTCACTGATTGGAAGAGGAGGATGAAGTATGTTTAACACTTCTCTTTTTAAAGAGGCTGGTAACGTACCCTGCATGAAAGAACGTAGAAGGGACTGTCTTATCGTCCGTCCTAATGCGTCATTCTCCTTGCTGTGTTTCCATATTTTGTGACCTTGAAGACGCTTTTTCCCTTCAGTATTTTTGCCCCTGCTATTTTCTTCCCCTTGTCCACTTTTAGGTTCTGATTGTCCTCCACTTGCAGACTGTCCACACTGGGATTGTTCTCCAATACCTTGAAAATTCTTCATGAGTTCTCTATACACTTGCTCAAACGTCTTGCTTGTATATTTTTCATCGAATAGAAAAGAAGACGGCAAATATCCAAACTCCTCTTTAATTATAGCGTTGGTAACATAATCCGCTGCCATATTTGCTATTTCCCATTCTACGTCATTGGTTGCAATCCTTAGTCTTAAATCCCATATATGAGATAGAAGTATGTGAAGATACTCATGGGCTAAGTCAAATGTGAGATCACTTGGAGAAATTCTATCAAGATAATCTTCGTTCAAGTAGAAGGTCTTTCCATCAGTGGCTGCTACTTCAATTGGCACTCCTTTAAATTCTTTGCCTATCTCCACTGGCACGGTGAGCACTCCAGACCAAAATGGCTTCTTCTGTAAGAACATGAATTTTGCTCGTCTTATCTTCTTGAGACGGTTTTCGTTCATTTTATTCTCTCACTCCATATAATCATCGTAAATGGTTATTGTGTAACGAGCCTCTTTTTGTTTCCAGTGTTGCACCTTCTTGACAAGAGATTGTATATATTTCTTTTTAAACTTTTCCTCATCTCTTTCGTATTCTTCGAGATAATCGTTCTTGCCTATAATTACTGGACAATCATGTTTATTGATTAAATCTAATATTTCGTTTAGATCCTCAAAAGACTCTACGCTCGTATTACTCAAGTCGCTTGCACTTCGGATTACAAAATTCATTTTCTTCATTTTTCATTCTATAAACATGAAATATAGAAGTAAGAAAGTAATGAAACAAGCTATTACTATGTCCTCCATTATTTCATTCTTTATGATTTCTCGTTTTATTTCTTCTATGTCTATTTCTTCTATATCCGAGTCCATCTTGATCATTTCCTCAAATCCACATATATTGCGTATATCAAAATTTATGTTTTTCACGATTAAATTATATTAGCTTGAGTAAAAAATTTGCGTGAGGAGCAAATATGTGCATCTCACGCTATTTCTTCTTCTTCTTCTTCTTCTTCTTCTTCTTCTTCTTCTTCAGTATTTTCACATTCTGTTTTCCCGTCCATGTCCATAAGCAGAGTTCCTGTGACTATAAGCATCATGCCAAGAGCAAGAGGAAATTCTGTATCAAAGTACTGAATTGATAGAACAATTCCCCAAGCCAATAAGGCTCTACCCATACACTGAAAGAATGTCATTCTCCACTCAGTAATGGTAGTATTTCTCTGCCTATGTTCTTCATCAATTCTCTAAAGTTTTCATCACTGAGCATCTTTGAGAACATTTCACTCGGCATTGCATTCTTATAGTCTACGAGGAACGCCGCTGCTCCTTCCACGAATCCTCCGTATGCTGGATCACTACCCTTTTCCCAAACGGCTCGTACGTATTTGAAATATGCCTTCGAGTAGCTCATTTGCTTCTTCGAATTCTTCTCTCTACTTATCACGGAAAGAAGAGTTTGTATTGTATAGGTCAGGACGTCAAATTCACTCGGTATATCACTGACGTCTCCTTTCAATATCTTTTGAATGTCTGGAAGTTTATCTCTTAAATCTGTGAAGGCTAAGAACTTGGCTGCTACTGAACCTCCGATCGAACCAGAGAGATCTTCGATGCTTGACAGTCCTTGTTCTAAGAGAAGAGATACTCGTTCCCATCCTCTTCCACAAGTCACTTTCTCTCCCCTGTGCTCTGGTAGTATGTAAAGGTCTTCGGGATGAGCACTCAAGTAGGCTATAATCTCTGGAGCGATGTGATTTTTCAATGCCCACGCTTTCCACACTTGTATGTCGGGCTCTACGTAGATCTCATGAAGACGTGCTTCGAGTGGTATCTCAAGATCCCCAACGACTGCTCCATGTTCTCTCTTGTTCCCCGTTCCACATGGGACTATCCCATCTGGTAGTGGTGTATCCCCGATCATTCTGTCATAGAATACACGGTACAGTGCTTTCTGCATTTCATTGGAAGCATGATTCAATTCATCGAACAACAAGAATCCTCGTGCGTTGTCTTCATACTTTGCCCACTCTGGTGGTAATTGAAGCACCAATCCAGAACTTGGATCTGGTACTGTCCATCCTTCCAAGTCTGGAGGCTCAAGAGTCAGCAACGACTTAGAGACACACAATACTCCCATCTCTTGAGCGACTTCCCTTATTATGGAACTCTTCCCTACTCCAGTTGGACCCCAAAGAATAAAGGGAATTCGCTTTTCGTATAATTTCTTAATCCTTTCTTTAGTTTCTCTTAAGTTCATATTCCATGCCTCCTTTTAATTTCGTTTATTCTTTTCATTATCATAGTTTCAATTCTTTCTACAATAGCAATTTGCACACTACATATAGCCGCATCGTCCATTGTACAACACTCTTCTTGCCTCTTCCTCAATTTTGTCTTCTGTTCCTTTTCGATTTCATTGCGCAACTCTGTTAGTATCGTTATTGCATACTTTCCTAATGCACGTCCAACCGCCTTGTCCAACTGTTTCCTTTTCTTAAGTTCCTTCTTCCTCTTTTCTATTTCCTTCTCCACTATGCGTACACCTTCCATTAAACCATCGGACATGTAACTGTACTTCAGTTTGTCTTCTGCGTCTTCTTCATTACAAGCTTTCTCTTCTAACTCTATGGCTCTTGTTATTAACTTCAGTCCCAAATCGCTTAATTCTTCTATCATGTTTCTCACCTATTCTTTTTATTAAAAGAGTATGTGAGTCTTAAATTATGACATATCGCCTCTTCTTTAATCCCTCTGCGTAGTTATTTAAGGCTTCAAGGATAGTTGTATTTCTCAAGAATTCTGATCCCTCGTATCCTTTCTCAAGAATCTGAGACAAATCTCGTTTCATTCCTTCTACAATAAAACTTCTTAGAAGGAAGAGTTGATAATTAAGAATAGCTGGTGCTTCTTCTATTATCCAAGATGAGCAGTAAGCGTCGTAAAGACTCATTGATATCATTTCATTAAAACTCTTTAAAAGATGATAATTAATAAACTTTATTATCTTTCCTGCAACAATCTCGAAGTGTTGTGGGAGGCACTCGGTGGAGGAACATGATAAGAATGAAGAATGAACTGGCAGACGATAATAAATACGTTCCCGTATCTTGGGATCTCTAATTTTTATACCCTTATTGAGATTAACATAAATTGGAATCGTATGTATGCTTATCTCGCCTAATATATCGTGAATATAAATTGGAGGAAAGTCAGAAATTCTTATAGAATCCGTTCTCATACGATATAATTCACCGTCCGATGATTCATAATCAAACTCTTGTGCCTTTTCCTTCTCTTCAGTATATCGTTCCCTAATCCCCTCCAGTATCCACATCGCCAAATAAGGAGTTGCTGAAATATCACTCTTCGCAAGATAGATGATACGATCTACTATATGTCTATTGACAGCCCATTCTGAGTTCGATTCAAACGAAAAGATTTGCAAAAACTCTTGTCTGTACTCATTTAACTGTCTTCTCTTCCTTCCTCCACGAAAAAAATGAGAATCTATATCCTCTACGATCTCTCTATTTTTCAACAATCGATCATATAATAAATTAGTGAACTTTAATAAATTGATTGGATTGGAGAGGTACGCCTCTGCATCTACTACTTTCCATTGGTTCGTTTCTATCTTGGACTCCTTTCCGTTTATATCTTCGATTACGAAATTACAAGTCCTCGTAAATTGAATCTCTTTCACGAAATATATCTCATCTTCTTTAGGAGGCAGTGAGTGAGGTGATATCGTTTTTCCAAATAGTCCAAGGATATACCACGCGGGTATATCTTCCCAAAGCTTGGAAACGTTAATTTTCTTCATCGTTATCATCCAGCTCTTCCTCAAGAAATTGAGACTGTTGAAATATAAACTCTTGAGCTTCCTGCCATTCATTAGACTTCAGTCTCAATCTAATCATATTAATCATATTTTCTAATTATGGACTTAATCTGATACGAAACTTCTGCAAGACTGTCGAACTTGCCCCACCAGTATCTTTCGTCTTCACTCTCTGTGGCACAGTCCTCTGCCCAATCTCTTTCCCCTTTTATGCACACTAATAAGTTTTTCAGTTCTTCGATGATATCTTTTGACATTTCAGATCTAAGTTGTTCATAAGTTCGATTAGGTAGATTTGAACGAAAAAGACTAAGTAATTTTGTTGTATCTTCAGTTATTTCATCATCACTTGGAAAATCTGAAGGAGTCAATTCAATTTTTAGAGGATGGCTCGATCTGGCTCCGTGAATTTTTATTGTTTTCATTTTATATGTACCCGTATAGTTTGGCTAAAATTATAGACTTGTTTCCAGATTTATCTGTACTCTTGATTATCCGTTCCTCTCCATCTTCTTCGAAAACGAAAGCCCCACCTCGTGAAGTTACGTAATCATAGGCTTCTTGTTTGTCCTTGAAGGATAATTTTTTGACTACATCGAGAAACTGTTCCCCTCTGAAATAAGTGCCCTCAACTCTACCATCCTCTTTTCTATCCTCATTTTCTTTTCTCTTGTAGTCTTTTACTTCGTATTTTCCCTTACCTACTTTCACTATTTTTCCTCTTTTCCCCCAACCTGTATCTTGGTTATAGAGGCTACGCCAGTCCCATTTCCATGTGAGATCCGTAAATCTCCGTTTTCCATCTACTCGGAAATTGCCAATCAAGATAGGATCTTTTCTTCGTTCCAACAAAAGCACAAACTTTGATCCTCCGAGCATCTCTTGGAACTCCTTTGATAGCATCATTAGAATTAACTGCCTCTCTGTTAGTCGAAGAGAAGACAAAAACAAGGTAAATTTCGCTGTATCACTAAGTTCATCGTAACTATTCCATGATGAAAACGCTGACATGTGTCCCCTGTGGAATAATATGGCTCTCCTCTTTCCTTTCAGTGTGACTACGAACGGGTGAGTTAGTTTCGGTTTGACCTCCCCAGCACTCGCCATCCTCCAGTGTGACACCACCGGATACTTTCCTTGTACCTCATCAAGAACTTGATATGCACCATCTGGATCCATCAAGCCTTTCATTACGTTCCACTTGTTTCCTTTGAAATACGCAAACCCGAACCCATCAGGGTTCTGGTTCCATATCTTCTCGAACTCGTCGTACTCCACTTTCCCTCCTTCTTTAATTACGGCTATTTGGCACATCCTATTTTTCCCTCCTTTTTCTAAATAAACACTCTATTGCTCGTCTCAATCGTTCAGGATCTTTTCGAATCATTTTTTGTCTGAAGGTATACGGTAAACCAACAATTATAGTTCTACCGTCCATGAATCTGTTTAAACTCTCAGAATTTATGATCCTCAAGTCACAGTCGATTAGATTTTTTTTCACGATATTATAGCTCTTCGGATCCCCAACGTATACTCTATCGCCGTGGAAATATGATACTCCGAAGACTACTATTCTCTCGATCCCTGGAATATTTACTTCAGCATCAATCTCTTCTCGTGGGAGATGGTCATCATATCGATTACATACTACTTTCATTGAAACAAACACCTCAGAACTTTTTTCAAAACTTCTGGATTGCCTTTGATATACTGCAATCTAAATAAATGTGGTAATCCAATACCTATTATACCTTCTTCCTTTTCTCCTCGAAAATCCACTTTGATTATCTTTGCATCAGTTGTATTTCTTCTGATGTGATCTGCCCACTCGCTCGAAATGAGGATCTCATCTCCGTAACTACCGAATACCTCGATTCGTTTAACGTTTTCTAATCCCTTTATTTGCATTTGGAACTCTTTTTTAGGCAAGCCCTCAAAATCTCCGATATACGTTACTTTCATAACTTTCTAACTAATCTTCTTTGAATGTCCTCGAATTTAAAAGGATCTTTTATGAATTTCTTTATGAACAGCGTTACCACGAGTAATTGGCGATACGTGGTTATCTTAGGCAATCTGAATTCAACCGTACCGAGACCATTAGTCATTGTATTAACGAAGAAATATCGTTCATTGGGTTCATCTTGATTTGCGAACTCATTCGGATTTCTACCCCACAGGCGTCTGTCTGTCACAACGTCTTCGAGATACCCCTGTGCTCTTTCGATTCTTTGCAATTCATCAGAAGATACTCCTACATGAATATGCGATGATACAAGATAAGTCTTTAGATAATCTGAGTAATCTTTATATATTGGTCTGAGTGACTGAACAAAAGAACGCCTTGACAAATAAATTGGAGATTTCATTTCACAATCACTCACGGTTGCATCCTCAGTGGGGAGGAATCCTCTTAATAACAGTCTTGCAAATATCGCAGTTCGAATATGTTTGTCTTCTTGATCTGGAGATCGAAACTCGAGTTCGGTGCCCCACGTATAATCACCGGTATCCCTGGCTTTTCGCGTACCTCTTACTTCCTCGTTTTTTGTGGGATAAGGATGAGTACTATAGAAATGGTCATCACAAATATACCCTATCCCCTTGACGTACACAGAACATGCTCTCTCTCTTTGACACAATCTGCACTTTTTAACATTAAATCCACGGATTCCGATCATAGAACTATCTTACCCCTCAGTTCCAATTGGGTTACTGGATCAAAGTGTTCTTCTATTTCGTACTTTTCGCTTTTCCTGTACAATTCGTATAATTCTCTAAAATTCTTTCCCGGTTTGTGCAGACCATCTGCGTCTCGAAATAACGTTACCCCGACTCGCCTAAAATAAATAAAGGTTCCCAGTCTCTGTCCATCTTTTTTCTTTCGTACTATCAACTTTGAGACGTTATGCATTAGTCCTCACCTCCTGTTTCTTTCCAAACTCAAACGCCTCTCGCTTATCATACGAGAGGACGAAAAACCACGAAGATATATCTATTCCCTCTTCTCCATTATAGGTGTCACTCATTTTTGATCCTCCAAGAATTTATATACGTCAGACTACTCCTTATATTCCCCCATCTTTTCAATCTTCCATCCCCTTTCCACGAAGTCTATTAGTGTATATCTCACAGCCGGGCACTCTGGATCCTCCACTATAAACCCCAAGTGATAATCATCTGCATAACCCTCTCCGTCGCTATATTTCCTGAATCGCACTACACCTTCATGTATAATCTTTCCTTTTTTGTTTGTTGCTCTTAGTATATCTCCTATCCTAAATATCCTTCTGTCTATCTCTACTCCATCTTCTCTCAGTTTAATTATGTGCATTTTCTTTTTTTCCTCCATTCAACAAACCAACATTTTGAAGTTTTTGCGTAACATCTTGGACTGTGATTTCGAGCCCCCTCTTTTCGATCAATTCTTGAACCACTTTCACCACGCCTTCATTACACTCAATTTTTGAGGGAAGAACAAAAGCTCGATCCAACACCTCATTCAGCGTATAGTCATAAATTTCTTCATAATGCAAATAATGTATTATGAAATTAGTTATAAGAATTCCCTTTTCTCGTAGTTCCATGTTTCCTTCACCGCGATTTTTCAAAAAACTCTAACCACTTGTCCACCCAATCTTTTTTCTTAGTTTCCTTTTTTGTTCTTCATTCTCTGACTGAGGTTTATTTTTCTTCATCTTGCATCACCAACTATTTTCAACTCTTTAATTATTTCTTTAATTTCCTTTATTTCTTTCCACAAACTTTCTATCTCCTCGTCAATCATTTTTACAATTTCTCTTTCTGTCACTACTCTCCCTTCTTCGTATTCCTTTGCAATCTTTTCCAGTATTTTCATTTTATATCTTCCCAACGAATATATCCTGCTTCTTTGAACGCTCGATCTATTATTTCTGAGACTTCTTCATCCCTAATCCCCTCAAATTCTCCTTCGAGGGAGTCTTCAATGAACCCTCCATAACGAGCAATTAATCGTTTGTATATCTCTTCTTCCTTTTCACTTGTTATATAGCTTCCGAAAGGGTCGCTTATCTTCGATATCGTTTTTCTCTCTTCGGGTTTGAGATTTTCGAGATCTTCCAGTATTTTCTTGTTTAACTTTACATAAGCAAATACAGTCCTCATTTACCACCACCGTCCCAGAGTCATGACATGTCCACAGATCGGCACTTTGGGTTTCTCGTCGAAGAGCAAATCTGTATCGTGTCGTGTCTATTATTGCACCAATAAAATTCCTTCTTTTTGTTATTTATCAATTCTGCGTCCATTCCACCTTCTCCTTTCAATCAAATCCCGCCACCAAAAGAGTTTTGGCGTTGCTCATTTACTTCCATGATTGCTTTAGAAATTTATACCTTATTCGTTTTAGTTGTTTTGCACTCAGCTCTTGGACTGCGATTTGATTCTCAATAAGATATTTAGTAATCTTTTTATATATTTCAAGGTTTAAAGATTTTAATTTATCAATATCTCGTCTGGAAATGTGGAACTTAGCTTGTATTTCTTTCGTGTTCGGATTGAAAAAGGGATTATCGTCCATGATAATAGTTAGACTTCCTGCTATTTCATCTCTTAGGTCTTCAAGAATATCTCTATCAGGAAATAAATCCAGTAAGGCAGTGCAGAGATAAATACTACAAGGCAATCTTCTTCCCTCGTTCCTAAAACATGCGTTTCACCAAAAGAACATAATCCACAACAGTATCCTCTACATATCTCCTCACAATACTCGCGTATCCCCGAATCTATCATAAAGTCTTCGACTACTTCCAGTGCCTCTTTATACGTGTACTCGTCCTTCATATTTATCACCAATCTATATATCCCTTTTATAATATATAAACATAAAACCAATCTTTTATATATAAATGAATCTTAACATTTTGAGACTCTCGCCACTCCTCAATCTTATAATAATATAATATATAAATATATAAAAATAAAGAGAGAAAAAGGAAGGGGACTAAACGTCCTATATTCAATCAATCAATCTAAGCTTATATGTAGGCTCTTAGGCTTGTGTCCGGTTCTACCTGATCCCAGTAGTCCGGATTAAGATATCCGAAGAAGTCAAACTCTGTGCCCCACTCTCTGCATGTCTTGCCGGCGTGTATTTTCCCGTTCTCATCTTCGATGGGTCTCAATCGTTTGTTGCTTCTGATCCTATAGACTTTACCTTGTGTATCTTTGACCAAAAAACTCTTTCCTTTAATCCCCAAATATAAGACCACATCGTTTACCTTTGTGTCTTTTAGAGTCTGTAGTAAGCAATACACGGTTATCACCTCCTATTTATCCTCGATGGATTAGAGGAATATCAATCTAAATTTGATCGGTGCACCCGTGAGGACTTCCATCCTCAAACGGATGCACCAATCTATTTAGGCAGTGGGGCAGGAGCAAAGGAGGGGCTATTAAAGAGAAGCGTAAATTTTTCATCCGCTTATGTTTGCATCAATCTAAAATGAATAGTAGAATCTCAACCTCTTTCCTCTTTTGCGTTCCCTTCTTCTCTCTATTAGAGAGAAGAATAAATAAACAAATAAAGGTATAAAGCATAAGATAAACAGAACAACATAATAGATTATAATCAAAGACATGTTAAACATTTTGATTCTCACCTACCATATTCTTCATGTATGCAATTTTTATTCTCATGGGTATATTATTATATCCCCTTCATTGGATATTTTGTTATATCTCATCATTTTGTCTCTCATGTGATTTTTCCCTCACCCTATCCCACCACATTTTGAGTATGTGAGTGGTGAATTACAAAAACCCTAAATTTGTCACACACCGTAACACAAAGATACCGGTTGGTGTTAAGCTTTATGTTGTTGTGAAGGATTCCTGGATGTGTGTCACTTCTTCATAAAGATGGCTCAGGATAACACATGTTCATACACAATTGGTATGAATTCACATCACATTTTTATGCCGATCAACATACTTCTTGATTGGCTGGTAACACGGGTTATGTTTGCCCCAGCTTGCCCTCTTACAAAATGCTAAAATGCACACATGTGGACATGATATTTGAATTTTTCTTTAAGGGTTCATGAAGATTTTTTGTTATGAAAAATAGGGTTAAATAGGGGCTTAAACATAGGGTTAATTGGTGATAAAGAAAAATGAATAAAAAAACATCACCAAAGGAAAAACCGGTTAAGGAGAGTAGCGAATCCTTAACACATAAAGAGAAGAACGCTAAAGAAGAGATGGAGAAGAAGGAAGAAATAAAGAAGGAGGAAAAAGAGGAAAAAGAGGAAACAAGAGATAGGTACGTCATACAATACAATAAGACAACAGAGGAAGACAATTATGAAACATTGAGGAAAGAAGGAAAGGTATACGTAACAAGCAATAAAGATAAAGCACAAGAGATAGCGGAGAAGCTTCTAAGTAAACACGTGGATTTAACGATGGTAAGGATATGCAGAGTGTCCAACAATATCCTTATACCCGAAGTAGAATTAACGGGTAAGGATATTGTAATGAAAAACAAGGAAGTGTTGCCCAAAGAAATGCGAGGAGTAATTAGCGAGGACATGCTACAATACATGGATGACTCAGAAATATCTTCTATCCGCAATTTGATAGCTGAATACATGAGGAAGAAACAAGAGATAGAAACATTTAGTAGGCTTGCAGTGCAAAGATCAGCTTTTCGACGAGATAAAGAAATGGTGAAGAAGCTTGAGGAGATAAAACATAATTATCAAGCTTCTAAACAGACGTACGAAGACGCGAAGAAGATATGGGAAGAAGCTAAAAAGGAAACAGAAGAGTTCATAGAAGAATGCGAAAAGAAGTTTCCATCAATTGGTCGATGGCTCCGCGTGGAGATCACCGGCACGGGGAGGACAGTAAGAAGAACATCGGGAAGGACACGCACAACGGGGGGCAAAAGGGAGATAATCCTAAAGTTCCTCCGGGAACATAAGGGGGAAAGATTCAAGGAAAGCGAGATAAGAAGGAAGCTTCAAGAGATAAACAAAGAATATTCATGGACTCAGCAGTCAACTTGGAATCCCCTTAAATCCTTGAGAGAAGAGGGGATAATCAGTCAAGACGATAAGGGAAGATATTATCTTCCCTAAAATTTTTCAAGGAGGGATAAAGATGGGAGATTGGGAAGATGCATGGGCAAAAGAGATGGAGATCAGTGAAGCACAGGAAGCTTTGGATAAATTGAGGGACGCGATAAAGAAGATGAGGGAAACAGAAGAGAAGGTGAACAAGCTACTGGTGATGCTAAATGCTAATCATTAAGAAAAACCCGTTGCATCCTGAAACGGGAAGCCTATTTCTCAAATACCGGGATGGTGAGGAGGGATTTATAAGAATCATTCCCTCCAGTGAGATGCGAGAGATCGAAAAAGGAGAAAGAGAGATAAAGAGAGAGGGATAATTTCATTCCCCTCTAATTTTATTTCGCGTTATTTCTAAATTTTATTTGAATGACCAAAAAGCTTTAAGGTTCATCACACCTATATATTAACTGGTGATAGAAAAATGCGAGAAATAGCAATAGCTGTGTATGTAGTAGCTTTTGTATTAGCAATAAGCTATTATGTAGTCATAACAATAGCTTGATTTTTCTTATTTTTTATTATTTTTTGATTTTATGAATTTTTCATATTCTTTCATTATTTTTTCTTAAATTTTGTTATTCTGAATTCTTCATAAAAAATTTTTAAGATTTATGAAAATTTAAGATTTGTGAATTGTTCATAAAAGTGAAAAAATAAATCTTAAAAAATAAAATTTTATGAAAAGTCCCGATTTTCTTCATAAAAAATAAGAATTCACAAGAAATTATAAAAATTTTCTTGATTTTATGCTCTCAATAGCAATTTTGAATTGATTTTTCTTATTAAATTTGAATTTTTCATCCAGGAATATCAAGGAATAAAACAAAAACCAAAGAAAAATAAGATAAAATTATAAGAAGTGAAATGAAATTCATACGAAATCATAAGAAACCCGGAAAAAATATGAATTTTTAATATGCTGGCATTAGCACACACCCACAGGGGGAGGGGAGGGGTGTATCTAACTCTTACGAAAATGGTTATTTTGGCAAATAAAATGGTAGGGGCAAATATCTGGGTTTTAAGCCCAACGCTGCCTCCGTTAGGCGATTCTCCGAGGAGTTTGAATAAAAATCCTCTGAGAGGGCTTCGTTTAAGAGGCGTCTCGTGATGTTCACTGTAATCGGTTTCGTGTGTTTGACCATTCTCCGCCGCTCTTTTATTGTTTTCTCTTACGTAATCGTTTAAGTGTTTTATTCCTTCACTACGTAGTATGAAGGTAGTAAAAATTATCCTTTTATTATTAATATTTATTTTATTATATTTATTTTTATTTTATTATTGGGGGACAAAAATCAGGATGCAAGCTATTGAATACGAAATGCGAAAAAACACATCTCTATTTGTAGGAGTCATCTTTTCTCCTTCCTTCCCATATTGGCATATAGAGGCTCTCCAAGCTTTCTTAAATACTAAGAAGCCTCTTAGGTGGATGCTTGATATAGAAAGAAATCATGGTATTGCTGCTGCAAGAAATAAAATAGTTCAGTCCTTTCTTAATACAACCTATACGCATCTTATGCTCCTCGACTCAGACGTGATTTTGTACGAGGATACGGTAACTCGAATGCTCGAAATAGACGAAGATGTGGTAGTTGCAAACGTACCACAAAAGCCCGACGGAGGTGTTCCATGTGTAGAGCATTCAGAGTTACCATACAAAAGGGGCAAACAAATATCCGTAAATGGTGCCCAACCAGTGAAGAAATTCATGCTCTGTGGTCTTGGATGTATTCTCGTGAAGCGGGAAGTCTTTGAACAAATGGACTTTCCTTATTTCCGATATGCTTCACAGGAATTTGATACTCTACCGGATTGGTATAGAGTATCAGAGGACTATTTCTTCTTTGTACGTTTAGAAGAGCTTGGTATAAAGCCAGTTTATCTTCCTAAAGCAAAAACTAAGCATATTACGAGTGCTGCGCTTGAGTGCGGAAAGGGGTTGGTGCTTGTATGAAAGTAGGAGTCATAACTTCGGTTTTCTTTCCTCTTATAGACAATGCTTACAAGTTCTATGGAGGAATGGAAATTAGAACTTTGTCCTTGATTGAATATCTAAGCCAGAGAGGGCACGATGTACATGTCTTTGCAACCAAAGATTCTTCTCTTCACATAAAGAATGTGACTCTTCATACTGGAAATTACCCTATTTGGGATGGCAAACGTTTATCATCCTACGATACAGAAAAAGATATCATAGTGAGCAATTTGGATATCCTAAAGAGTTGTGATGCAGTTATTGAGGATAACCATTTTCATTATTACAATTATCTTGCTTCGAAGAAGGGCTTCAAACAAAATGTAGCAATGTCTTGGGACTTCTATCCAAATAACCTCAAGGTCTTACCTCCCACACCAAGAAATGTACTTTGTGTATCGAAGTGGCTACGCAATGAGATTAGAGATAAGTTCGCTCATGCCGGACACAAAATCTACTACGCTTATTCTGGACTGAACTTGGATTACTATAAACCTTTTAATAACCACCCCTCCTTTGATGGACCAATTTTGTTCCTCAATAGATTTTCTCACATCAAAGGAGGGCATATATTCCTTCAGTTGGCAAAAGATATGCCTGACGAGGAATTCCTAATGATGGGCGACGTTCTCTTTACACAAGAAGGTACTTACGCGTGGAAACTCAAACAAATAGCAGACGATATGCCTAATGTAAAAGTTATATTCAATGCTTCATGGGAAGAAAAGATTAATGCGTTGCAGACGTGTAAATTTCTTGTTCATCCGTGCATAGTCCCAGAGCCTCTTGGACTCGACTGTCTTGAGGCACAATATCTTGGCAAATATGTCATAGGATTTGCGATGGGTGGACTCCTTGAAACAGTTAAGGAAGGCAAAACAGGAAGCTTAGTCTTTCCTGAAAGAAATTCAGAGATAAATTACAAGAAGTTGAAAGAGAGAGTCGAAATTTTTACATCAAAAGAACCGAATCCTAAAGTCTGTATTAGGAATGTCGAAGAAAATTTTAATTTCAAGAAGTTTTCAGCCCCTGTTTATGAAGCAATATTGATGGGCAAAAGCGAAGATGAAATCCACGAATTAGAACGTAAACAAAATGCTGTCGTGATATGAAGGATACGACCCCGATTCTTGTTAAGAGCACAACAAAGCAGAAACTTTCGGAGGCAAAAGAGATCCTTCGAAAGACTTGGGATGACTTCCTTGTTTACCTTCTTGAGTTTTATATTTCCCACGCAGATGAGGACGACAGGGAGTTAGACAAGGCTGATGTGATGCGCTATTGCATCTCTTCTCCTGACACGAGTTCACTCGAGTTCCATAGAGATCAGCTTACGAAGATTCTTACCGATTTAGAACACACGTACGCAACAACCGGCGATCCAAAAGACAAAGCGACAATTGCTGAGAAGATTGCTCGTATTAATGCCTCTCTTAAGGACATTTCAAAAACTGATGAAAGTAGTCGAGTACTTGAAGAGATAGCACAAATAAAAAAGAACAGATTGAAAATTTTAAAGAATATAGCTCCAACAAAGACTGTAAAACGAAATGAAGATAAAGAAGAGATATCGGAAACTGAGAGTGAACAAGAAGCAAGTAATTAAGGTCATTTGTGATTATTGTGGAAAGGAATACGAGGTCACTGAGCAAGTTTACTATGCTAAGATGCGACAGGGCTTTAGATACTTCTTCTGTTCGGAGCAATGTTTAGCCCGTGCTCGTGCAGAATACTTGTGGAACCGTAAAGCACCTGTCAATATTCCTGATGAACTTAAAGAAGAGCCTGAAGTTGAAGTATCTCTCATACCGGAGGACATGCAAGGCTTTTGTTACTATTGTCATCGACGAATCCCAAAGTCAGCAATATTCTGTGAAGAACATGCAACTAAAGAACATCTTGCAATATTTGAAGCAACTCAGGAATTACCAGTTCACCCAAGAGGTTGGTGGTCCTACGAAATAATTAAGGATTGGCTTTCTGGCTACAAGAAGATTCTTTTAAAAGCTCCCTCTGGAACGGGTAAGAGCGTTCTTGAGGACATTATGGCATATTTGAATTTGACACTCTTTGATAATTCCTTCACTCTCATAGGTTCAATTTCAATGCCAATAGCCGTGCAGCATATAGACAGAATCCGTGGATGGGTGGCTATGTCTCCCTTTAGAAACTTCATAGTGTATGACAGTAAAGAACAAATAAAACTCAAGAATGGTTCAAGGGTCTTAGCGATAGCGCAAAATGAAAAGACTCGAGGTGGTTACCATCCTGATTTGATTCTGTTGGATGAGCTTGCTCGTATACGACCTTCTGCCTATTATGGCTTGTTTTATCAGATGGGAAAAACAAAGGGGGCAACTGAAATAGGAGTATCGACTCCATTCCTCAACTCAGGAGCCTTTCTCAAGCTTTGGCATTCAGGAACGTCCAGAAATTATTCAGTAAAGCTTGAAGATTGTTGGTTTATTACTGAAGAAATGATAAGGGATGCTCAAAAAGACATGTCCCCCTCCTTTTTTGATCAAGTATTTAAAGCTGAATTTGTAGCAACCTCTAATAGAGTGATTCCGGATGAGCAACTTCTCAACGCTATTACGGATACAAGATCGAAATATACAGGAGAAACAATAATGGGTCTCGACTTTGGACGTAAGCGAGATCATACAGCATTAGTAGTCCTTAACGATAAGGGTCATGTCATATACACCGAAATTTTGCCTCTCAAGACAACTTGGCGAGAACAATATGCCATAATACGCGATAGAGCAAAAAAATTTAATCCCACCACGATATATGCGGATCAGACATCGATTGGTGATCCCATACTGGAAGAACTTTCGGACCTTCCGATTGAGCCTGTCCTAATGTCTAACGATAAATTAAAAAAGAAGATTATTGACAATTTGGTTTTGTGTTTTGCTTATAATTCGATTCACATACCTAAAGATGAACAAAAGTTGATTGATCAGCTTTCAGCTTTTGTATATTTAGATGATAACTTAAGTAAATGTGGTCCCGAAGGAGGAGCACATGACGACCTCGTGGACGCGTTGGCTCTCGCCTCCTTGGGACTCGAACGACATATTGATGAGGAAGAAACTACGGATATTTGGGGAGCGATTGGTGGAGAACGGTCGCTTGATATGGAGGAAAGTCCTTGGACAATTGTATGGTGATCGGGATACAGATCCTTGGAAAGTAGGTGCTCCGAGTGGTGAAGACGAGAGTGATGAGTCTTCCAGAACTTTTAAGACTACACACGCGTTAGAGGTGGGTGGACCATCTCAAGAAGACTGGGAATTGTATTTGACAAGTCCTCCAGCATTTGCAGCAGTTGAAGCCGTCACCTTTGCTGTTCTCTCTGCTGGTTTTGAAATTCATGGTGAGAGTGAGCAAATTAGGGAAAGATACACACGGCGCTTTGATAAAGTATTTCCAAAGCTTTATTCTGTTATGCGAGACGCTTTAGTGTTTGGCGACAGTTATTCGAGAATCCTCTTCGGGAGGGATAACCATTTTACTGATATTGAAGTTTTATTTCCGCTCAATGTAGTAACTCAGAATGGTGATTACTTTGTACGAGAAGGTGGAAAGCTTGTTCGTGTAAAGAACATTTGGCACTTTCAAGCTATGGCTCGTACAGACTCATCTTTTGGCATATCTATGATAGGTGTAGCAAGACAACCTCTTAAATGGAAGAAGGAAATTGACGAGAGTGTCCACGAGGGTATTATCAGACACGGTTTTGCGAAATATCATATTCAGTGCCTTCCCGATAGACGAGGACTTTATCCTGATGAAAATAAGCTTAAGGAATTGGAGAGACAGTTTAGAAAAATTCACGTGGGTCATGAGTTTGTTTCGACAGACAAGGTTAAAATTGATCCAATTGACACATCTGGATTTCCAGCTCTCTTAGACTATCTGCAATATTACACAAGTCTTGCTGCGACCGGCTTAATGGTTCCGGCTGAGACACTTGGGCAGGGCATAGCAACTTCACAGTATGCAACTGCTAAGGTAAGGATGGAATTCTTCCTCAAGAATACTATTCCTTATTTCCAGAGAGTCCTTGAATGTTCCATTAATGATAACCTTATGGGCGAAAGGGCTGAGGGAGCTATATTTAAACTGAATGAACCAAAAGAGATCTCATATAAGACAGGATGATTCACGATACATATTTTCCTTTAGGACGAGAGAAAAAGGACATATTTCACGATAGGATTTTAGTAGAGAGTGGGGACATGTTATATGATTCCACATCTCAAGGTGTTCCCATTTTTATCCCTCCCAATGTTCTGAAAAACGCTCGTATCCCCAAGAAGTTACCATTTCAGATTTTTCACAATGGAAAGGAAGTTGGGGAAGTTAAAAATATTCGATGGGATGGTAGAGCACTTCGGGGAGATATTCATGTCTATCCCCAACATAATGAGGAGGTAGTTAGAGAGCTCTTGAGAGGAAATCATGGTTTGTCTGTGCGTTTCTCTTCTATTGATGAGGATTATAAAACTTATACATTGATTAAAGACTTGACGTTGGAGCATTTAGCTCTTGTTCCAGCTCCAGCGTCACCGTCTGCAAGAATAGTGTAAAATTCTACGAAAGAGTTAAGGAGAAAAGAAATGGGTGAATTAGCTGATAGGTTAAAAGAATACGTCGCTAAGGTGCAGACCCACGAACTCAGTACGTCTGATGACATACGACGACTGACACAGAAAGCCTATTATAATGCTGTCATAGCTGGAGCTAAACGAAGGGAATTCATGAGGAAGATATTACCTGTTGTTAAAACAAGTTCGCATAGAGTGAGAGTATTCACGTCTAACGCAAACGGATACGCTTCAAAAGGAGCTTATAAAGGAGAACCTCCTATTTTCCATCCTAAATACACAAGCATTGATGCTGTAACCGAAAAAGCTTGGACTTTGCCCCTTGCTCCTAAAGAGTTAGTTGAAGACGCAGAATTCGATTTAATTGAAAACGAGGTTTCTCTCGCTGGCATGAGATTAGAGAATACTTTGAATCAGGATGCGATTTCTGCATTAATAGACAATGCAGAACATTCTCAAGTGTGTGACGGAACTTCTCCGGTTGTGGCAATTGGAAACGCTTGTGTGGACATTGCAGATTCTCAATTCACACCAACTCACATGATTGCTACTCCTCAGTTTTATAATGTGGCACTTACTACGTTTCAAACTCCACTCATGTATAATAAAAAACAGGGAGGTCTGCTTGACATGAGTCTGCTTGCCGTTATTTCAAATGGCGACGAGAATTGGGCGTGGGGGGATACCGGAGATGTTGGAGCGGTAATCTTGGATGCTGAAATGGCAGGATTAATTCTCATGAAGGAAGATATAACGGTTAAGAAGTATTCTGATCCTCTTAATGATTTACGTGGTGCAATAGTAGAAATGAAATACAAAGTTGTAGTAACAAAACCCAAGGCTATTTGTATAATTAAGCATGATTAGGAGAAGAAAATGCGAACAATTGCTCTGTTAGTAACTCTTTTAGTGTTGTGTCTCGTTCCGCTTTCTCAAGCAGCCCTTTCCAGTGTGGTTACGCTTAACGCCACGGATGCGTCAGGGATAAATCATGAGTTGTATTACATTGATTTCCGAGAAGACTTGGATGAAGGGGTAATTTATAACTCACAGAGTACTGCTGATCGTGGAACTGTTTTATTCAAGCAAGAGGCTATGAGTACTGGAAATACCATGATGGTAGCTACAAATTATACCTATTTTGAAGGATATGCTTTAATATCAGGTGCATCTTTAGTAGAGAATATGGGCGGAGTCAATGTTTACAATGCCAATTACTCATTAGGTGTGGTAGGTCTAAAGGGAACTTCCAGTTCCAAATTAGCTGTGGCTTCTGCTTCGAGTGTCTCTCCCTACGATGTGCAGTATCAGTACAGCGTTTCGGGAGCAAATGGAGGCGCAGGGATTGGTGCTGCTGAGGTAAGTAACACAGGTAAGACCTATGCAAAAACAACAATAAGAGGTGCAAAACAATTTTCATTGTCTGGTGAGTTGAGTTGGTCAGTACCAAAACCTGCTGGAGGAATGGAAGTGCCAAGTACGGACATATCACATTTGTGTGTATGGGCTCAGGAGAGTCCTGCCTATCCCATCTTTCCAGGAATAGGAGCGTGAAATGAAAACTCCTCTTTCCTCTATTTTTAATTTTGGAGCAATTCCCTCTCCTTGGGATAAAAGGGACGTTATATACGCGGCTCTTACTTCAAAAGAGAAGCCGGAGGCATTTAGTCTTAAGGAATACCAAGGACCGGTAGTAGACCAGGGTTCTCGACAGATATGCGTTCCTTGTGCGTTGTGTGCAATTGCAGAGTCAAAACAATTTTACAATACTAATTTGTCTGAATGTTACATTTACAAGCGTCGTTCCCATAAGGGAGATGGCATGGTGCTGAGGAACGCTCTCAAAATTATGCAAAAGGAAGGCACTTGTCAAGAAATGTGTTTTCCGTTGTCTACGTGTCAAGAACGATGCAGTGAAAGCTCAATTAAAAAGAACGCCCTATCTTATAGGATAGGAGAATACCATAGAGTATTCAATGATATTACCGGTACGATGTATATTCATAAGCTACCAGTATTTGCAGCCGTTCCTGTGTATGATAATTGGTCCTATGATGCTCGTATACCAATGCCCTCTGGTGAATTCTTAGGTTTTCACGCTATTACGATTGTAGGATATAACCTCACAGAGAAATATTATGAATTCAAAAATTCCTGGGGAACAGAATGGGGGAATGGGGGATACGGGGTGTTGCCTTTAAACTATCCGATAGCTGAAGCATGGATAGTTGAGCCGAGACTTGGGAATGATTACGATGATTTGCTTCCTGATGACATAACAATTAAAAATACAATATGTGGCATGTCCATATTTGGGCTTGGTATCGAACTCGAGATTACTGTTCCTTGGGACTGTATTGTAAGACCCAACTTCGGAATATTCCGATTTCCACGTATGCTTCATAAAGGCACGAATTCAGTGATGTTTAGATTTCCATTTAAGAAAGGTTCACAGCCACTAAGTTTAACCTTTAAGCATAAGAATTCTTATATTAGAATGTCTGCTACTCTTTCTAATACCATTCAATTGAGTGAGTGGGAAAGAATTTGAATTAGAATGAGCTTACGAGTAACATTTCTCGGAGTAAATGCAGAAGCAAAGGGACATTCCTGTATATTAGTTGAGTCATCCAAAGCGAGAATCCTCTTAGAGCCCACTCAGCGAGTTAGGGACGTTGATGCTGTTATAATCACGGATATAGACAGAGATGAATATAGCGAATGGAAATATTATGCAGACCAAGGAATTCCTATATATTCGGTAGCAGCAATAAAGAGATGGGCAGAAGATGATGAACTTCGAGAGTCCATTCAAGTGATAAGCAACAAGTTCTCAATTAAGGGTCTCCACATGAATTGGCTAAAAGCTAACGTTGCTCCTCACGAACCAGCAGGCGGAGTTAGAATTCCAAGTTATGATGTAGATATAGTGCCTGAACTTCCAGCTTATATTCCTCAAGCTTTAATAAAGGCATTTGGATTGCCACCGTCCAATATTATAGTTGGCATTGGTTCTTATAAGAAATCAGACCATAAAATATCGTTTGAGGATTTTCTTCTTCAGCTTGAGAAGACTCGAAGTGGTAAGGAAAAAGGTCTTTTATCTATTACCCTTACAAACTTCAGGAAGGATTTAAAAGAACATAAAAGTGAAGTTCTCAGAAGACTTAAAGAACGATGGGATATTCCCATCTTTTGGGCAGAAAAGGGCATGACGCTGGAATTTGCAATAGATGGAGAAGTGATAAGAACAGATACCCTTCCTAAAGAAGACGAAAAGCTTCACTTCAAAGAATTCCTTTCCAAAGGAGTTGATTATGACATAAAGCACGTCAAGACAAGATGGAAAGAGTGTATAGCAGATTTGCGATATTTGGCTAACAACGCCGTACCTCGCTTGAAAGCAGGAAAGAAGTGGGGTAAGTGGACTCTTGATGCGTGCTATAAATATTTTGCCGCTTTGATAGATGCTCTTCGTAGTGTGTATTTTGCACTCGTTCCCCCTACTCAACCTGAGCTATACAAAATAGAACATCCTAATAAAGATCCTAAAGAAGCACTTAAGACTTCTTTCTGGCAGACATACTTGAAGGCTAAGAAATACATGAAGTCCAAACCTCCCAAAGATGAGGAGGAATTAAAAGAGTGGAATAAGAAGCGAGCAAAAATAATAAGTGCATCTGAGGAAACGAAGAGCCTTAAAGTCGGATACCTTTCCAAGGCTAAACCATATTTACGATTCTTCCTTCCTACTATTCATGAGGATATTGCGAGTGCTGGATGGGACGAAAAGAAGCTCCTTATCGATGTTAAAGCTGATGGTCTCAGAATTACTCTTTGGAAGTCAGGCGGTAAAGGGTACGTGTTTGTGGATCCAGAAGAACTCAAACACAAGTCCCCATTAATAAACAAATATATTCCTCAGATAGTGAAAGAGATTGAAGAACGCTTCCCTGATAACACAGCTCTTGATGGGGAACTTTATGCAGCAAAAGGCAATGAAGCTTTACATAGAACCGTCATAAATGGAATTATAAATACTAAGCTTCCTCCCGAAAGATTCATACCTTATGCGTACGCATTTGTATTCGATGTCCTTATTTATAAAGGGAATGATGTCCGAGATAAACCTCTCGAAGAAAGGTTAAAACTGCTTCAGACTTTTAAGTCTACCGCACACATCAAAATAGAAAGAGTAAGCAAAGTTGCAATACCAAGCTATTCTGGATACATAGTAGACGGGAATAACAAGAGTGCGATAGATAAAGCCATTCATTTGATAAAAACTTCAAAACACAGTCTCCATAAGGGATTGCAAGAGGGCGTCATGATTAAAACTTTAGATCATTTCTATGAAGTTCCTACAAATAAAGGGGCAGCCAAATGTAAGTTTTGGCACGAAGTTGACACTGTGGTACTGGATAAGAAGTTGGTAAAAGGACAAACCGATGTGTGGAATTATTATCTGGGTATCGAAATACCAGCCGGATATGCTAAGATGATGCTTGATGACACTCAGGCGTATAAACGTGTTCGATGTTTGTATAATGGTCATCTTTATAAGAAGAAAGAGTGTCAAGATTATTTAGACAGACGAGGTACTCGATTCTTTATGGAATACGGAAAGTCGGATAACACAAAAATTAAGTGTGATGTTGGAGACGTTCTTAGAGTGTCCTCAGAAGAAGTCCTCTATAATGCAAATGAAACTCATCCAGAATACCCGTATTATACAGGATACATAAATAGGGCGATGGAACCAGTACCAGAAAGAAAGACTTCTGATAATTTAGTCGTGTTGCATCGTCTTGCTTTACTTGAACCTCAACGGATACCCTTGGAAGTCTTAGCGAAATGGAAAGAAAGTATGCCTTCAGAGATAAAGAAGTATTGTGAATATATTAGGTCTTTACCCACTTCAAGACTAATTCAATTTTATAATGCACTGAAGAAGGTTCAAAATGAAGAGTGAACTCATAGACACTCAGAATGTGAATACTCTACTCGAATTGGTAGAGTCGGAACTCAATTATAGACACGCGAAAGGATTGCACATTCCAAATAGGGGAATGTATTTACCCTCGCTACACGCTAAGCTTATCCATGACGGTCACAAGACAGTAATTCTCAAGGATAGGAAATTTAAAATAGCGGGCGTTCCATTCCTTTACTGTGACAATAAATATGCTTATGGTGTATTAGAACTTAAAGAACCAAAAGAAATTAAGACAGAAGGGCAATTTAAGGCTCTCCAGAAATATCATAGAGTAACCAAGAAAGAGTTTGAAAATTGGAATTGGTCATTTCCCCTCTACGCTTATTATATTAAAGAGGTTCGCAACTTTAGGAAACCTGTAAAGATTAACCTTCCTCAAGGCGTGCAAAACTTTATTAAGAATCCAATTCAATATTTAGAAGATAGTGAATATCCATTTACTGGTAAGCATGAATTATCTCTTCCTCTACAAATAAACTGTCCCAACTGTGGAAGGTGGATATACGTTCCACATTCTCCAATTCCGTCTGATTGTCCTTATTGTGGTTATCAATTGAAAGAAGTGGAAGAAGAAAAATCACGGATGGTTCCTCTTCCGAAAGAAGAATACTCTCGAATAGTTAAGGATTATCCTCTTAAACCTTTGCCTAAGAAATATTATAAAGATCAGAGAGGAGGAGTAGCTTGGTGCTTTGCTTCTCCTCGAACTAAAGTCCTCACGGAAGGTGGATGGAAGCCTTGGAACAAAATTTATCCGGGTGAGAGAGTCTTAACACATAAGGGCAGGTTCATGCGAGTCACTCGAAAGGACGTGTTTGAAGGCATTTATGACTGGATTAAGGTTCATCTTCAGTTTGATAACATAAAGGACCTCAAGTACGATATTCGAGTGACTGAGAATCATCCCTTCCTTACAACAGACGGTTGGAAAGAAGCTAAGGATTTAAAGGTTGGTGATAAGATTATTTCAAAAACACCTAAGCGTTGTCTCAAGTGTCGTGCTCCGATTCCACTTTCATGGAATGCAAAGACGGATTTTATGTTTTGTAGTGATGAATGTGCACGAAACTATGAGTGGACAGAAGAGAGTTTGCACACTGAATACATTGATAAACAAATTTATGATAATTCTCTTGCTGACGTCACAGTCACAGTTGTTAAGATAGAACAGATTAAAATCCCAAAAGACTCTACTGTATGGACTCAAACTCACGCTTGTTCCTTAGAGGTAGAAGAAGATCACTCGTATATGACTCCTTTAGGATTCTCTCACAATTCACAATGGCACATAAGGGGCATAAAACCGGAAGACAAAGAAGCATACGATAAAGGTGAAATATCCTTCGAGGAGATGATTTTGCATCATAGTCTTCATCAAGACTTGAGATGGAAATTAAATGGCGTTTCAGTTCTTCCGCAGTGCACAATTACTGAGAGTGACATGAAGTCTTATGTGAGAGGAATGCTTGGACAACTTAATCCAGAACAGAAGGGTCCTGCCAACGTCCAAAAGGTTAAGGTAATTCCCAAGGTTGAGATCGCCAAGCCTACAATGCCAAAGTCCAAAATAAAGGAATTCCTTATAGACAAGGAAGGAGCTAAGCTTATTAATAAGATTATAATACATAAGACCTCTTACTGGATCAGTCCTGGAGAGATTGGGAGTTTGCCATACACTTGGGCTTACATGGGAACTATATGGACGGGAAAGGTGGCAACGGGGGTTGAGAGAGGAGATTTTCATGAGCTCTTCTTTTATCCCGATAAAGATCTTCCGGAACCAAATAGAAAATTCTTCGATGGACGATTCATATTAAGAGCCTTCAGAGGCGAAGCAGCACGAGGTGGCAAGACGTGGTGGTTGTGGAAATCTACAAAAAATCCTTATCCACAAAACCCTTGGTGTTATTGTGACCAAGGTGAACACGAAGTTCTTCCTCTTGATAAGATAAAGCATTGGGGACATGAAGATTATCCTGAATGGAAGACAAGAAAGGATGATTGTGAATAATTTTAGTTTAATACTCTTATTTCAGTAACATGGGTTGGTTATCTGGTTATTCTTATCGGAAAAAAGTAACAATTTCTGGCTCGAGTGGAGCTGGAGAGAATTATCAAGTTAAGTTATTAATTGGCTCGTCATCAGGAGGAGACTTTCATTTAGAAGGACATTGTGAAAATTTTCCTAACGACATTCGTTTTACGGACGATGATGGCACGACTCTCTTGGATTACTGGATAGAAGATTCAACTCAAGACCCGATTACGGTATGGGTAAAAGTTAAAGATAATTTGGACAACAATGTGGATATTTATGTTTACTATGGCAATCCCTCTGCCAGTTCTGCGAGTGATGGGAACAGTGTTTTTCTTGATTTCATAGACAAAGAGGACGCTTCAAGTTTCACTTGTGATAGTAACCATTATGCAACAACGTACAACGACTATCTAAGGATTTACAGCGATGCTGGTTCTGGGGAAAGATGCTATAAAGATATAGACATTCCAAAACCATTCGTATATGAAATGGTTTGGTATACTCATAACACAGATATAACAGACCAAGTCGGAATAATTGTTTCAACAGATTCAGGTGGTGGCGTTTCAAATCGTTACTTTTACACATTCCAGCCTCGCTCCCCCTCTCAAAATAAAGTACAGTACTATACAGGCTCTTTTAATGATCTCTATTCCTCTTTCAGTATGGGGACGACTTACAGATTCAAGATAATTGTCGATGATAATGTTGATTTCTATCTTTATGACGTTGATGGAAACCAACTTGCTTCGGCTTTAAACAAACCTTACGCTTATGGCTCTCCATCAGGTAACGCCAAAACTTTATGGATAGGCGATGCTACTGGGGGAACAGATATAAAAGGAGATATAAGAATAAAGTTTGCTTTCTTTCGCAAATACGCCTCTCCAGAGCCTTCTTTTGGTAGTGTTGGAAGTGAAACCTCATGTTTTTCTTGTACTGATGTGGTTGGATTGTTAGATACCTCCTCTCGGAGTGGACCTTTAGTAGGAAGTTGTGTCGATGCTTTGGGTGCTATTTCTTCCTCTTCTCTTTTCATGGAAGCCACTTGGCTTCCTGGTTTTACTTATAGAAAACGTCTTGTTATCTCAGGCTCAAATGGAGCAGGCACTGGATATCAAATTAAACTCAAGATAGGCTCCTCTTCTGGAGGGGATTTTCATTTGAACGGTCACTGTGACGACTTTCCCAATGATATACGTTTCACGAAAGACGACGGTCTTACTCTTCTCAAGTATTGGATAGAAGATCCTGATCAAGACCCAGTTACAGTGTGGGTGAAAATTGAAGACAATTTGGATGAGAACGTAGATATTTACTGTTATTACGGCAGTTCAATTGCAGATACTCTCAGTAATGGTGAAGCCGTCTTTGATTTCTTTGATGATTTTGATTACGGGAATATCTCCAGTTATCTCGTTCATAATGGTACAAAGGACTGGGCTGTTGGAGGTATCGAGTTACCTAATGGTGATATTATTGCTGCTTGGGAGTATAGTCCAACTGGAGTTGAGTGTTCTAACTCAAACTACATTTTAGCGAGCAGATCAACTGATGGTGGAAAAACATGGGGAAGTAGCTACACACTTCAAGACACTCCCAATAGAAGAGACGTAGAACCTCAATTTTTAGTTCTGGGTAATACAGTGTATTTTTTCTATGGAATAGTCGATGAAAACGATTCAAATAGAGCTGGTGCAATATACTATAAGACTTCAACTGACAATGGTAATACATGGTCTGAAGCACATTTGATAGAAAGTTCCAGTCATCTTATAGCGACTATTTCTAATCCTATTAAATTAGAAAATGGCGACTACGCAGGTCGTATTATTCTTCCCGCTCAAGAATGGGATGGAAGTCAGTGGCATTCGTATGTATATTACTCGGACGATAATTGTAGCAGTTGGAATCGTAGTAATGTTGTTCAGAGTGATAAGAATCTCTGTGAACCAACGGTTGTTGAGCTTTCTGATGGCTCTCTATATATGCTGATGCGTAATAGTGATTCACCAGGTGGAGAATGGCAATATGAGTCAAAATCAACAGACGGAGGCGTAACTTGGAGTAGTGCAACTTCATCAAGCATTCAGTCACCGCGTGCACAGTCCAAACTTTTGAAGTTATCAAATGGACATATTATACTGTTATGGAACAATGTGTCTTCTTCTTCCAATACTCCAAGAGTTCCTCTGTCAGTTGCAGTCTCCACAGATGACTGCAATACATGGTCTGATGCGGTAGATATTAGAAGTGGTAGTGGGCAATATTCAAATATGGGCTTACTATTAAAGTCCAATGGCGAAATTGTTGCTTTATATACAGACGAAATTAACTTTGATATCTATGCTGCAATTTTTACTGAAGAAGTTTTCAATGAGCAGTTTTCAGATAAATGGGATACGATTGGAAGTCCGAGTATTTCGTTTGAGAATTCAGTTATGTCCATGACATGCGATGATGAAGAATACATCAAGAGCAAATCATTCACAATTTCTCCTCCAGCGATATTAGAAGTAAAGTCAAAGGACAAAGATAGTGGAACAGAAAATTATCCTGGAACATACGGTTTTGGTTACTATCATGGTACAACTTACGATACAAATGGTGTACAAAGAGGTGTTCATACTACTGAACAATATGATCTTGTAGTTTGTGATAATTCAGGACGAGATTATACTACTGATGGATTTCCTCGTAATACGAACTTTGCAACCTACAAAATAGTATGGACAAGTTCGATTTGTCACATCTATGAAAACGGTGTACAGAAAGATGATGGTGATGTCACGACCCACATACCAACAGTGAGTTTACCGGTTGTAATAGGTAGAACATATTATTATAATCATCCAAACGCTTTTGATGTTGACTGGGTTTTTGTTAGGAAATACGCCGATTCGGAGCCATCATTCAGTAGTGCTCAAGCAGAGGAGGGACCTGTATTCACTTGTGGAGACGTACTTTCAAATTCAAGCATCTTCAATTCTCTTCTTTCAATAGTCTCACGTTCTCAGGACGCACTGGAATTGATAGATTCAGATATTTCTTTGACCATTCTTCTACTCAATGCAATTGACTCAATAGATGTCAGTGATGGTTGTACTCTTTCTCTCTCGTTTACATCATCTTGTTTGGACGTATTGCATGCCATTGATAGTACCTCTTATCCATTGCCAAATGTGGTTAGTTGCTTAGATAGCTTAGGAACTCAAGACTCCATTTCGTCATTCCTCTCGATGTTATGCCAAAGTAAGGACAATATTGGAGGAGCGGATGGTGAAACTTCTCAACTTTCAGTCGAGCGAGCATTACTCGATATTCTCGCTTTCCAAGACACTTCCTCCTATCTTGCGGGTATTATTGCCTCCGCTTCTGACATTCTTAACATGCAAGATTTAAATAGTATTCGCTTAACGTTTTCTTGTTCAAGTATAGACATTATTAAGAGTGTAGATAGTGGAGGAGTTAATGTTACGTTCCATTTGGATGGAAATGACATACTCGAAGGAGCAGATTTTGTTTCTGGTAACCTTCAAGTCCTTCTTGATTCCCTGGCAGTCTTTGAGAGTACAGATCAAAGTGCCTCTTCGCTCTTAGGTTTTATTCTAAGATCAGCCTCTGATGTACTTGATATGTATGATTTGAACACAGCCACGCTTCAGATATCCTCTTCTTCGATAGACATCTTCAGGACAGAAGATAATTCCTCTATTAATATTACGCTTCATTTAAATAGTGCAGATGTCTTTAAGAATTCTGATTCAGCAATTCTCAGTTTACAAGCTCTTCTTAGTGCATTAGAAACACTTAAGGTTAGTGATAGTGATACAGCTTCTCTGTTTACTGAGATACTAGCTTCCGCTTCCGATTTGCTTTCCACTTCTGACTACAATGGAGTTCGCTTAGAGTTCCTTAATTCGTCTGTTGACGTAATTAAATCTGAAGATAGGGCTACTCCATCCATCACTTTACACTTGGACAGTTCAGATATTCTTCATGGATTAGATTCTGTTACAACTAAACTTGAAGCCATTTTATGTGCTATGTCTGAATTTAAAAACACCGATCGATCTTCAACACGCAGACAGATTATTCACATTTCTCCTGTTAAGATATTTAAGGCTCAACAAAAAATCCTCGTTTTTAAAGCAGAGAACATTTAATATTTCTATTTTAAAACGAAATAGGTGACTGATATGAGTGGAAAGATAGGTATTGGTGGCGTATTTGAAATTGAGTGCTATGATAAGGATGGTGAATTGAAGTGGAAAGAAGACGCTCATAACATGTGGGTTCAAGAAGGCAGGGACTATATATTAAACGTGATATTTAAGAATGGCACTCGAAATGATCCACTTTATGTTGGTTTATTTGAACAGGATACACCAGCAGATAACTGGACAATGTCTAACAACGGAACAACGTGGCATGAGAATGAAAGCTATTCTGAGTCAACTCGGCAAGAGTTTATAGACGGAAGCATTACTGGTACTACAACTCGACAGCTCGATAACGATGCCAACAAAGCTACGTTTAGCATAACCGCAAGTGCAACTTTGAAGGGGGCGTTTATAACAACAGATAACACGAAGGGTGGCACGTCTGGTACATTACTATGTGCAGCCACATTTGATGAGGGTGACAGAAACGTGACAAATGGCGACACAGTGCAGGTTAAGTATACGGTCGGTTGTCAGGACGCATAAGCGAAATGGTGCTAATTCCAGATCGTTGTTATAAACAGCCAAACGAAAAGGAGTATCTTCGGATTGATTTCTCCTCACGATTAGCATCAAAGGAATTTATTACGGGGATACAAAAGTGTAGATGTTACAATTCAAATGGCGATGACGTAACAAGTGATATAATAGAAGATCCAGATTACGATGAGACTTCAGTGAAATTTTGGTTTAAAGATGGAACGTCTGGAAGTACCTACAATTTGACCGTACGAGTGGAAACAAACAAAGGAGCCGTGTTAGAAGAAGATTTAATCTTAGTGGTTGAGGAGATTGGGCATGATTAACGCCAAAGAATTTCTATCCACTTATGCAGAACTCCACTCGTTCATCATGGGAATTTACGCGGGACTTACAGAGTGGCGTGGTATAGATTCAAACATTTTGAATAATCCCGACGTCAGGAAAGAACCTCATTACTGCTATGGTGGTTACGTCTTTGGCACTCTACTTAGATGGATTATAATTCTTTCTGTGGGCTACAAGTTCTTCTTGGGCTAATACTTCTATTATTCTTTAATTTAGGTGGTGCAATATGCAATTTTCAATAATAGTTGCAACAAATCGTGGACCCGAACTTCTAAAATATCTATTTGTTTCTGCACATCCGGAGAGTGAACTCATAATAGTTGACTCTCACTATAATGAAAAAACAAAAGACTTTCTCTCTCGCCAAGAGGGATATAGACAGATAGTCTACGCTCCACCTGAGCGTTCACCTTTTAGATGGCATAGAGACTTTTCTCAGTCTCTTAATACAGCACTATGTCTTGCTGAGCATGAATATATTGTACGTGCAGACGACTACATAGAATTCAAGGAGGACTTCTTTGACGTTGCTGAAAAGGACGTTAAGAGCTATCCAGAGAAGACTCTTATAATAGGACAGAAAGCACAAGAGTATAACAAGGAAGAAAAGTTCATTGACTACATGTCCCAAAGAGGAATAGGTGGAGAATTTAGATATGTAAACATTGAGAACCCAGCGTTCACATTCTCCTTTGGAGTAGCACCTCTTCAGTTGTACCTTGACCTTAATGGCTATGATGAAAGGTACGATTCTGGTTGGGGTTTTGAAGACAGAGACTTTCTTCACAGAGCACTAAAGGCTGGTTATGTTGCAATGCTCGATAAGCTTCTTATGGGATATGGTCATGCTCACAAGCCAGCTTGGGAAACAATTTCGATGCCTCACATAATTTATGAGGTAACAAAGACAGAAATAGAGGGTGGCAAAGTTTGGGCTTATAATCCTTACAAACTCAAGGATAGACGGGAACAGAAATTGCAGGAGAAAGAGAAATGGATAGTAAGATAAGCATGATTCAGATACAGACCACGAGTGTATGTCCAGGAAGGTGCATCATTTGTCCTTACAAAGACAGTTGGCTACGAAAGGCTCATGGTTATATGAGTGATGAAGATTACGTTCACGTCTTAGAAGAGATTAAGTCCTATCTTGGTGATTACAAAGAAAAGCTTCCACTTTACTTGATGAATGATCCATTTGCGGACAGGAAAATTATTGAGCGAATGGAATTAGCTTATCAGTATTTTCCCAAATGCAAATTGGAGTTGTCCACCAATGGTTTGCTCCTCACCGAAAAGCTATCCAAGAAAATAGTGGAAACTGTGACTCATTATAATGGTGAAGACACGTTTGAACTCTGGATTTCTTTTCATGGAGCAAGTAGGCAGACATGGGAATTCCTAAATAATTTGCCCGGTAAATTTGATAGAGTCCTTAAGAATATCATCACGTATCTTAAGATAAACAATGGTCAACTCAAAACAGTCATTAACTCAGCGGGAGGAGCATCTCGTGATGGTTCTATGTTCTTTTATTCCCAGAGTGCTTGGAAACAATTCCTAAACTCTATATTTCAAACTTATAACCTTCCATTGGAGAACGTTCATTTTCGATACTATGCCTTTCACAACAGAGCTGGAAATGTAAGACTGTGTAATTGGGATGGAACAGAGTACTATCGAGAAATAGGTCCCGAGTATCCCTTTGATTGTTGGCGATTCAGGAGTGGCATTCATATTCTTTACGATCTGGACGTAATTCTCTGTTGTATGGATTGGAAAAAAGAAACTGTCCTTGGAAACCTTAAGGAGCGAACTCTCAAAGAAATATGGGAGAGTGAAAAACGACGTACTTTTGTTGATATGGCATCTGGTAGAAAACCTTCTCCTAAAGACTTTATATGTAAGAGGTGCATGTCGCCAGGCGGGTGAGTATTATGGATAACGTAACAGCGATTGTGAAAACCTTTATGCGTCCTGAAAAATTCGAGTTGTGTTTGAGAAGCTTAGTGTCTGCTGGACTCAAGAAAATTATTGTCTCTTTTGATGGTCCCGAAGAGTACCTCGAAAGGCATAGAAGAGTAATAGGCAAGTATCAAAGAAATGTAACTATTCGTTTCTTAGAGCTTCCCTTCAATGTAGGACTCGCAGCCGCAAGAAATAGAATGATAGAAAAAGTGAATACAGAGTTCATCTTGATGATTGATGATGATAATTACGTTCCGCTTCAAGTCTTAGAGATGGTACATGGATTATCGCAACTTCCTGAAGATGTAGGGGGAGTAGCTATGGGATGGCTGCCAGCTTTTAATCCTCTTCCACAGATGGATGCTTGGGACTTCGAGATAGTAAACAGGATACTCTTTAAGACATGGCGAAGTGATAAGCAACGTGCAATTATTAATGGTAACGCTTATATGTTTCCTTTTGATTTTATTCCTAATCAAGTTCTCTTCAGACGAAAGCTCTTTAATGATGTGCAGTGGGATGAACATTATATCATAAGCAGGGAACATGAGGACTTTTATCTGACATGCAAGAAAGAAACAGATTGGAAGTTTGGAATATGCACATCCATGTACTCCGTACATGATCCGGGTGGAAGCAAAGAGTACATACGTGAGTATCGAGCAGGAAAGGAATGCGATAAATCTGCCGAATATTTTCTTAAGAAGTGGGACCTGAGAGGCATTGCTCCTCAAAGGTATAGCGATGATTATACTTCGCTGTTTTATGATGCCCCTTGGCAAGTAAGACGAAACCTTGATAAGAATAGGTATATAAGATGGAAGTTGGAGACGAATCAGGCTTTGCCTGATGACGTCTTCCAAACCCGTTGAGTATGTTGGATAAAGAGGAAATAAAAAATTTAACAAAGAAAAGTATGGAGAAGGCTTACCTCCCAGTGCCTTCTCATGGGGGACTCAAGACTGCAAAGTTTACTCTTGAGGACGTCCAAAGGTGTTTCAGGCAGCCTGCTCTTCTTCGAGACCTCGTGTATTTGGTTGGAGGAGTAGCAGTTCATGGCAAAGGCAATGATGTTGACTTAGTGATACGTGGAGATGATTTATCGGAACCTCAACGTGAAGCTCTTTTGTTTCGTCTTTATCGAGCATTTGGTGATTACTTCAATATTCCTTACGATATGACACCTAAGCATTTACACGTAACCTTCAACAATTATGGTCCTTTTACAGACCACGTTCTCTTATATCACTTAGCAATTGTTCCTTCTGAAGACCGAAGTATCCACGAAATGGAAGCCATGAAGTCCGTATCCTCCAATGGTGAATGGATAGTTTATGGTTATGGTTCGATAGACGCAATTGACCTTGAAGGTGATGAAATAACCATTGATGCTCTCAAAGGCATGTGGGAGGAAATGCAAAAGACCCCGAAGAAGTACTGGAATGTCATGAATGAACATGGTGGTGTACAAGTAGGAGAAATCCTCCCAGAGTGGAATGGGCTCAAAACTCACGTTGACGAAAAAGGGTTCTTTGTAATAGTGAAGCTCCGTAAGGATATAGACGCAGCACGAAGGATATGGGAAGCAATTCATTCTGACAATGAAGCAGAACGTATCAAGAGTTTCTCAATTCACATTGAGTATCCTGGAGGTGTGCAAAATTGTACAGAAAAGGTTTGTGACAAAAACAGATGCTGGCGTAAGATAACCAAGGCAAGATTCCTTGAGTTGAGTTTCACAAGAAATCCTGCTAATCCGTTATGTATTTTTAAACCCGCGTTCTAACTCTAACATTTAAAATTAAAGGTGAGCGAGATGCAAGAGCTTTATATAGGAGAGAAACCTTATGACAATTATTTAAGGGCACTTGGAGATTCCGAGAGTGTTAGCGTGTTAGCAAGGGGCAAGAATATTAAGAAGGCAATAGATGTAGCACTCATGGCTCAGAGGCTAAGTCAGTTTGAAATTAGGAATGTAGTCCTTTACGATGAAAAGATGACAAGTGACGATGGAGAACGTGAATATTATGTTAGTGCCATAAGGATAGACTTGAGTCGCTAATTATATTATAGAATATAGAGGAATTGAAAATGGCAACTCAAGAAGAGGAGTTTGAGGAATTCTTTAAAGAATTGGAAGAGTCAATGAAAGAGGACACAGAGAACGAGGAAGAGAAGTCAGAGGAGGAACCAACTGAGGATGAAAGTGAGGGCGAGAAAGCTCTCACAAAGGCAGACGTAATTAAGATAGTCAGGGATGAAATAAAGACGTTCTGGAAGGGTGTCTTAAAGGGCAAGTATCCACTTCCAAAGTATCCCTACGCCAAGTATCCTTACGCAAAGTATCCTGCTCCGAGTTCCAAGAAAAGTTTAGATGATGGCGACTTCGTACCAATGTATCCCGCATTTGTGGTGGTTCCACAGATGCAAATGCAGACAGATAATACAAAGGGTGAAAGCGTGAAGACCGAAACAACCGAACAGAAGAATACACAGACAGATGACACAAAGAAAGACACGAAAGATGACGTGATTGAAGAGCAGAAGTCTCAGATAGAGGAACTCAAAAAGACAGTAGAGGATCTTCAGAAGAAACTCGAAGAGATTAGTGCTCAACCAGCTCCTGAGAAAGAGGAAGGTGAAGCTAAACCTGATTACGTCCCAGACGTCCTAATTGATGGTGACACAATATCTCGACCCTAAATATCTCTAAGACAATTCTCAAATTTTACACCATTTGCACATATTTGCGTCTGAGTGCAATTTTTCCACTAAGCATGATAAATTATTCATGGGCTTACTTTCATTCGCATATAGCGCATATCTGTGCATCTGGTAACATTTCTATTTAAAAGTTTGAAATGAGGTAAATTAAAAATGGCTGAAGTTGAAGATGTGGTTGCTGGTGCACCAGTCATAGTGACATTCTTGGCTGGTGCAGACATTGAGGCAGGGCAGGTGGTAGGCTATGATGTGAGTGCTTCTCCTGATGATATGACCGTTGCTCCTGCACTTCAGGATGGGTATGACACGATACCTGTTGGTGTCGCAGTAGATTCAGTAGCGGAGGATGACCCCGTGCCAGTGGCTATTCCGCCCTCGATAGTGAGGGTAAGAGCATCAAGTAATGTAACTGCTGGTCAGTTGGTACAGCTCAATGAGAGTGACGCAGGTCAGGTTGAACCTTACAACTCGGGTGATAACACTTGGGCATTGGGTCAGGCATTAGAGGATATAACTGCAGACTCGACTGGTAGAGTGAGGTTACTCCTCACAAAATAAATACCTCTATATTAAATTAAAAGAAGGTAAGAAAAATGGGTGATTTTGCAAACTTACTCCGGATTGTTAAGGCTGGTGATGATGCTAATCAGAAAAGCTACTGGATGAAAAGACTCAGTAAGGGTACTCACGAATTGATGCAGGCTTACAACGTGACTGCTGAGCACCTTGTTCGAGAGGAATTATACAAAGAGGTGCTCCGTGGCGCTGAGGAAGTGCTCTGTATGAGAGAGGTTCTCCCAATTTACAGAATGAAGAGGAATGAACTCAGGTTCGTTCTCACAGATGCTCCAACTGGTATGCTTCCACTTGTAGCACCTGGTTCAAGCCTTCCTGAGGGTCCAGACGTCAAGTTCAAGAGTGATGTTACATTTGTGGCTCAGAAATATGGTGAGAAAGTTGGTATCCCAGAGGAACTCATAGAGGAGGAAGAGTTCGATGTGATAGAGCTATTAGTTCACAATGAAGGTCGTCGAGCGGAGAACCGACTAAATGACGTAGCAATGAAGGCGCTATTAAACGCAAAGAGCAGTGTGGAGAGTACAGACAATGTTTCGATAATAGACAGGATAGTGGCAATGGTAAAGAAAATGCGAAAGAACAAGTTTGAACCAGATACCATCGTAATGACTCCAGACGCGGAGGCAGAGATACTCAAGTACATGGTGGGTGAAACAAAAGTAGCAAATACAACTGGCGAGGCTGGTTATGGCAAAACTGGTGTTCCAGAGGTATTCAGGACCAAAGAGATAGGCAGACCAATAGTTGGTCTTAAGCCATACGTGTTGTCAAAGGAGGTGGCTGGTGATTCCCTGAGTTGGGGTGGTGATGATACCAATGCACACATCTGCATCCTTGATAGAAGGATGGCGGGTGGTATTGGTATGAGAAGCGATATAGCAATAAAGAGGTTCGAGGACCCACTTAACGACTTGAGAAACCTGAAGATTACTATGAGAATATGTGCAGAGACATTCTTTGCTAACGCAATTGAACTGGGTGACATAGCGAGCCTCTTGTAAACGTAAACTTTATATTTCTATTCTTTCTTTTGTTCGCTGTTTCAGATTTTTACTAATATTCGAGGAGTAGTCGCAAATGTTAGGATTGTCATTGATAATAGTGGGAGTGATAGGAGTTTGGGCTGCTGTAATAATGGAGATAAAGACACATGCGGATTTATGGGAAATCCTCATGAAGGTATTTCCAACGTTCTTTGGTGTAGGTACATTTCTATACTCAATAGGACGTTAGGATATGTGGAGTAAAAAACATTGGCATAAGGAATATTTCGAAATAATAAACAAGGGCTCAATAGACAAGGACAGTGTATCAGACTGGGAGTACGAGTGGGCGGGTCTTTCATTCCCAGATGGTTATCATCCACGTAGAATACTTGTAGGTGGACGATTAGATTATAAGCCATGATAAATCCCACAATTTCTTTCAAGACGGACAAACTAAAAATATTAGGAAAGGATAAAGAATTAGCTTCTCATTTATACACTGCGAGTGAGAAGTCTCTCACTATAATGTTGAGAACGCTCCGTCGAAATTGTCCTGTGGGCAAAAGACCTGCCAGAGAAACTCACCCCGGTGAACCTCGAATGAAGAATGCCATCTTTGCTAAGAGATATAGAGAACCCGGATTATTTGGTGGAAGCGTTTACATAGATACTAAGATTTGTCCTCACGCGTATTACTACACTTACGGTCGAAGAGGTGGTACTTTGATCTTCCCTAAACAGAAAAAAGCTCTCACAATTGTGAAACATTGGATGACCAAGTCAGAAGCACCATTACGTAAGTGGTCCCGATTGGGTAGTATGAGAGGACATACAGAGTATCTTCAAAAGACAGTAACTGAGGTCCAACCAAAAATACGTAGCCTATTTAGAGGAGCTGTCAAAGTTTGGATGGGTGAGTTATAAATGTACGGAAACATTAGAAACCTGAAGCGTCTTTTGGAAATTCCAGAGAATGATGTCACCTACGATTCAACCCTTGAGTATCTTCTTGAACAAGCCAATGTTTGGTTGAGTACAAGAGAGAGCGTGACTCTTGATGATGATATTAAAAATTCAGCTTGTGAATTCTTCGCAGCTTATCTTTATCGTAGTAGAGCAGAAATGTTATCTCCCTCAGGTGAAATAAGTGGAGTTGCCTCTCAGTATAAACAGATAGCCAATCAACTCATTGACAATGGAATAAAACAAGCTACTAAAGATAGAGACTTTGCATTTAAGAAGGTGAATGAATAATGTTCATAGAAGGCGGAAAGAAATATTTGGATGTGATAGTAGATTGCATAAGAGAGGAACTCGATAGTGCAAACAAAAACATTCCGGTGTTTGTTCAACATTTCCTCAGACCCTCTGATACTGGACGGGTGCCGTTTATATCAGTAATTCTCGATAGGATTGATAGAAATTCTACTACCATAGGACGGGCACTTCAACTTGCTAACATTTACTATCTCATAACTCTGGTAGAAAAATACAAAGAAGAAACACTCTTTACAGACCTTCCTACGATAGAGGACGCCTTGATGAAAGTCCAAGGTAGGCTCCCGCAGGAAACCGAGAGTGCTTCCATAATTTCCATAGAGGTTGCTTATGAAGAGATAGGCAACTTAGTTCTTCAAGCTTCTCAAATTTCTTTCGTAGTAGAAGCCACTTTAGAATACTTTTATTAAATTAGGGAGGACATTAAATGAAAGAGATAGCAGAACAGATTGTGAACGTTTTCGAATCAGCAATTGAAGCTGAACGAGAAAAATTAAAAAGATGTAGTTCTTCTGATATTACACAGGAAGACGCAAGGAAGCATTACCTTGGAGAGGTTTTAGAGTCTCTTGAGAAAAATGGCTTCAATAAAAATCAAATAATTAAGATTTTCCGTTGGGCAGTGTACCTTGAAGCTGCTCAGCGTGTCGGATTTTCAGAGAAGAGATCGAGGTATGGTCGCATTCATGAGTGCAGAGACGCTTTGATTTCCTCTTATTCAGAGGCTTTAGATAGTCTATTAGATAATATACGAAACTAAATTATTTCATATTTTTATGTATAAATTAAGGAGGAAGGCTTATGCCTACACCCATTAAAGGTTGGAAAGGTGAAGTCCGCATTATAGGTGCGGATGATAACAACTCATGGTTCGATGCTGCTCCTGATCCATTATTAGAACGAAGTCCGTTGAGTACGTCGGTACCTACTGACAAGGTATATGTGATAGGTAAGAAGAGTCCTGTCGCTATATTAGAGGGTGAGCAAGAGATTACAGGTACGGTAGAGAGGGCGTTCTTCGATAATGAGTCTGCAAATTACGTTGCTATGGTTGGCGGTGAGCTGAAGAGGCTCACAGATTTGGCTGGTGTAACAGAGACTGAGATGATTGAGTGTAAGATGAGGATACGACCAAATGAGTCCTTTGATATTCTGCCAGGTTACATCCTAAAAGGTGTAAAGTTCTCAGACTGGGGTCTTGATATGGCTGCTGGTGACATGACAAAAGAGCACGCAGACTACTCGGCAACAGATGTTGAGAAGGAAGAATAAGCGTAAATTAATATTTCTATTACTTTTCTTTTCTTGTTATTAAAAGGAGGCTAAAAGCTATGAGCGAAATGAATTTGGAAGAATACCTGAAGAGGCAGAGAGAGGTGGAAGAGATAACTTTACCTTCGGGTCTTAAGGTCAAAATACGAAAGCGTCTTTCACCATTACGCTGTCTAAAGATATTGGGAAAAGCTAATGTGAGCTGGGATGAGATGGGTCCTGGTCTCTCCATAGATAAGTATAATGCGTTTTGTGAAATAGGCTTTTCTGAACTTCTTGTTGAACCTAAAGTTCCCGAAGATATAGCAGCCGAAGACTTTGAGGATAAAGACTTTAGTGAACTTCACAAGATACTCATACGAAACTTCCAAGGTAATATCGAGGAGGACGTAAAAGGGTTAGGACCCAAGGAGTTAGATAACAAGGATTTTACTACACCGTCCGAGTAATCTCGGAGAAATGTCACGTCAGACCATCGGATATTCTTGATCCTTATGACGAACTTCCATTTATAGATAAAATTAAATTAGATATCGCTGTGCTTACCTCCCGGACCAAGGAGGCGAGTCAAACCATGTCGCCTCAAGATGCTGAGGCTTATTTAGAACAACTGAAGATTAAGAAGAAAATTGGTAGAAAAGATTGAGGTTGTATTGGAAGGAGTAGACCGAACGCAACAGGCGTTCGCTACTTTCCGTAAGAATGTAGAGAGTTCGGTTAGTGAGTTAAGAAAAGCAAGAGCAGACGTATTAGCGTACAGTGAGAGCGTCAAGAACGCCATCAAGTGGCAAGAGATGACAGCAAAACAGTATGTTGAAGCCACGTCTCAGCTTCGAGAATACGACAAGTATGTTAGACGAATGACTACCCAGATTCCAGAGAATCAACAGGAGCAAGCTCGATGGGTTAAAGCTATTAAAGAGGGACTAAACCCAATAGAGAAGTACATTGCCAACTTTAAGGAAATCTCTCCTCTGTTAGATAAGGTTGCAGATAAAGCTTTAAATTATAACTACACACTATTAGAAAGTACAGGATACACAAAGAAGGGTTCAAAGTATACTGAGACACTGTCCAATAGATTTCGAAGATTAGCTCGTTCCTTCTCAGAGGCTCAAGGTCCTCTTTACAAATGGGGACGGGTATTCAACCACTACTTGCCTATCATTTTCGTGGGTGTATACGCATTCCGGAATTTAGAACAAAAACTTGAACAAATAACAAAAGCCTTTGCTGATTTCGAGTCCCAACTTGTGGTGGTAGAAAGGACAACAGGAATGGCTCACGATACAGTTGAGCGACTTGGCAAAATTTTCCTTACTCTCGGAGAACAATTACCTGTGCCTCTTGAAGGGTTAGAGGATATAGCTATCACAGCAGGACGATTAGGAATACGAGGAGAAGCTAACATCCTTGCCTTCACTGATGCTATAGTCAAGATGTCTAATGCAACTGTGCTTTCTGCCGATTCAGCTTCCAATGCTCTTGCACGCATAGCTAATGCTATGGGCATTCCTATTCCTTATGTTGAGAATCTTGGTTCGAGTATAGACATCTTGGCAAACACATCCGCTGCTAATGCCGAACAGATAGCAACAGTCATGAGAAAGGCTGCTGGTGCAGCTAAAACTATGGAACTCCCAGCTTCTGCTCTGGCTGCAATGGGTGCAACTCTTGTGGAAAGTGGTGAAGAGGCAGCACGAGCTGGTACCAGAATATCGAGAGCTTTGGTGTATGCCTCAACAAAGACTGGAGTGATGGCAAGACAAATGGGACTGTCAGTGAAAGAGCTCAGAAAGAGGATGGAAGAAGATATGCTTGGTGTGCTTCTCGATTATTTAAAAATGCTCAGAGATACTCCTTCCAAAGTAGAGCGTCTTTCGATGGCACATGAAGTCTTCGGAATGATAGGCACAAAAGCAATAGTGAAGCTTGCAAACAATTACGATACCTTAGAGAAACACATAAAAGACGCTCAGGACGATATGGTGTATAATATCACACTTGAACGAGAGTATGCGAAAACACTTGATACCACGGCAGCCAAAATGCAGATGTTGGATAACGCAATAGAACGACAGAGAATCATCTTAGGAGAAAAGCTTGCTCCAGTATACTTTAAGATGAAAGAGATTGTACTTTCTTTCTTCAAGGCTTTGGCTGGACCTGAACCAATTGAATATGGAAACATTGTAGTATCTCTTGGTGAAAACTTAGAAAGATTGTTAACGCCCAGTAAGTCTCTCTTAGCTATTTCAGATAAACAAACATCTTTTTATGAAAAGTCTTTAGAGGACATGCCGCATTTGATAGCTTATGAAGACGCTTTTGCTAAAGCCATAAACGCGACGTCTCAATATGAGTTTATAGGATATACTCGTGCGAAACAAAGATACGAAGAGATCAAGAAAAATAGGCGCACTATTGAGGAGTCGAGCAGAAGTTTGTTATCTCATGCCAAAGCGATGATGGAAGATGCTGCATTCACTGGAAGCTCCATCATCCAGCACGCATATCTCAATAAAGTTATGCAGGGCACAATTCACTTTGTGTCACGTTACGAAACAGGCATTCAAAGCTTAAATAAAGCCAAAGATTTACTCTTAGATTTAACTCTAAGAGGTTTGGGTATTCAGGAAGCTTGGGATAATGCTCTGATGCAGGAAATTAAGAACATTGAAAAAGATGTTAAAGCTCATCATGGCTCTGCTGTGGAATTTCTTGCGAGAGCCGATGCTGTCAAAGAGGGCGCTTTCTCTCAAATTGTATTCAACGACGCCATGAATAAAGGGATGCGAGTACTCGCTAAATACTCTCCTCACATGAAGCGTGCAGTTTCTCTTGCCGGTTCTCTGACCAAGACTCTTATAGAAGAAGGTGTAGCTTCGACCGAACTTAAGAACGTATGGGAAAAATTAGGAGAGTTGTTAGAGGAGCGAATAGAACTGTCAACTGAGCTATCTCAAGTCGAACTCCAATGGAATGCTACCACAGAACATAAACTGGACCTTGAAGCTGAACTCTCAAAGATTTGGGAAGATCAATTAGATGTGATTAGTAAGCTATTAGAAGGTAGCGACAATTTAGCTCAGTCTTATTTTACTCTTAATGATGCTCTTCAATATTTGAATGGTCAATATCCCACATTTGAGTCTCTCACGAGAGGAATACTCGCGTCAGTAGAGGGAGCCGTAGTTCCTATCAAAGCCCTTGATTTAGGTATAATAAAATTGGGAGATATCCTCCCTTCTAAGTACTTTAAACCTCTCGATATCCTTCTAAAAAAACACGCAAAAGTAGTTGAAAGCTTCGATGAATTGAACGCTGCCGAGCTTGAATATGGAGCTGGCAGTGAAGAGGTAATAAAAGCAAGAGCTAAGACTCAAGAAGCTGTGGACGATTATAGTAAGACTCTTACCGAATTCGCACCACTTTTGACGGAACTCAATAAAAAAGAAAAGGAATGGGGACTTACGGAGAGTAAGCGCTATATGCAAATTAAGGATATGGCTGTTCTTTCAAAAGATGAATTAGACACATATAAAAAGGCTATTGATGCTTCTTCTCAATACTATAGCAATTTAGACCGTATGATGGAAATTCGAGATGAAATAGCTTCCCTTACTCAACTCCAAACCAGAGCTGAAAGGTTGTGGCAAGACGCTTCCAGAGATTCTCTCACTGAGCTTGAGGCATACAATAAAGTTTTGGACATGGTAGGGATTACAGAGGAGAAGGAGAGAGAAACCGCTTTAAAGCGAATACAAGAAATTATGTCAAGCGATCGTCCTCTTGAAGAGCGCAATAGATTGCTCGTGGATTATATTGCAGGACTATTAACCGTTGTAGAAAAGAAAGAAAGATTGGCTTCAGTAGATGCAGAGATAAACAAGCTGAGAACTGAGGGCAATAGACTGTTGTATGAGAATCTTCAAACTTTAGCTAACACAGGATACATATCTGGAACGGTTGCGGATGATCTCAAACTCCTTGTCAGTGCAGCTCAGGATGTAGCCGAGATATCACAAGAGGACAAAGTTGCTCTTAAGGACATGATAATGTCCTTTATTTATGTAGGAAAAAGTACAGGAACTCTTGATGAACAGATGCAGACTCTTGGCGAGACGTTAAGAGGTTTCGGTTTTTCCTTCCAGTATATTCCCGATAACGCGGAGACAGCTATGGATGAAACCAGATTAATTATTAAGGACGCTATGGGTGGAATAGTTTTTGATAGTTCAAAAGAGTTCCAAACTATAGAAGATTTCATAAATAGACTCCCAGAAAATACTAAAGAAAATTTAGCTAAAGGAGTAGAGAAATGGGGTACGCTCTTCGAGAAAGCAAAAGTCCTTAACATTGCGTTTAGTGCTCCTATGGAGGATGTGTTCAGAAATCAATTAGTAGAACTTACTGAAATTAAAGGAAACTTAGAAACAATTGTACAGAAAGGAATAAAGGTAACTAAAGTAAAGTCAATGCACACTGGCGGTAAAGTAGAATACACAGGATTACACCTTCTACATAAGGGGGAAATAGTAGTTCCAGAAAAGATAGCTCGACAGTTGGGTACTTCACACTCACCTATAAGAGAAGATGTAATATCTCCCATAATTAAGAATAATGTAGAGTTTGGAGGATTCATTGTTCCTCTTGAAGATCTTAAGAGGCTTCTTTCCTCTTTGGTGAATCAACCTGAAGTCCATTCAAGCGTCATTAAGGATGTTTCAAATAAGGAAGTCCTCAAAGACTTTAGGGAAAGGGGAGTAGGACAACAATATATTAAAAAGGTAATGCACGACTCTAACATCATAAGGAAGTCCTCAGTGGTAACATCCCTCTTACCAATTAACGTATCCACATCTTCTCCTGTACTATCCTTATCTCTCCCGAGAGTGGACGTGAAACCAAGTGATATGTCAGTGCGAATTGACACAAAAATACCAAGAGATAGGATCATCAAGACCCACCTCATAGATTCGCATGAGACATTCATAAATGGCGTACAACGCAATGTAATTGATAAGTCCGATACAAATATCATAGAAAGAACATTTAGCACCATATCTTCATATTTGCGCTCTAATGAAATTTATGAAAATAACCGAGAAATGCTCAGAGAGGTAAGTCACGTCTTCGATAATAAAGTAGTAAGAGAGAACAACTTTATTGAGAATCTACAAACATTGAAAGAGGCTATTTTTAAGGACAGAGAGGTGATCAATAATAACATTCAGAATGTTCGAGATAACAATGTGATTACTCGATATTCTTATATTCAAAAGGAGAGAATTAACAATTTCGTTGAGAAAAATACAACGTCGTTATTAAGAGGAGGAGAGCTTCCTGCACTCAACAAGGAAGTAGTGAAGGAGGACCATTATAAAGAAAAAATAATCACTCTCCGAGATAACATTCTTAAGAATGTAGAAGCCCTAAGATACTACAATGAAACTGTGAAACCTCTGACAATTAAAGATCACACACCTCCGATAAGACAATTTGACGTCGAAAAAGAATTAGTTACGTCACAAGTCAATAATTTGATTGAGAAGAGTAAAATCTTAACATTGAAAGAGGAGGCATTCTCCTCCAACAGTGAGAAGATAACAAAGGATCGTATTCATGAAAAATTAAATGTAATAAAGGATATATACTTTAAGAGTAAAGAATTAATAAAATATAATAATATAATTAATAATATAAAGGAACAAAGCATTGTACCACAAACAGGACTATTCCAAGTTGAGAAAGGGGATATTGTGATACCAGAACCAAGGGTAAACAATTTGATTGAAAACTCGCTTAACTTGGAGGCATTGAATTCTTTGTTGACTTCTCTCAAAAGACTTCAAGGATTCTCTTCCAATACAAATTCAAGTCTTCGAGAAATATTAAAGAAGGGAGTACTTGGTTCACTCCAAACAGGTGGTTCTGTTGGAGAGACGGGACTTTACCTCTTACACGAGGGAGAGTACGTTGTGCCAAAGTCCGCTCCTTCACAAGTCTTGAATATCCACATAGAACACATAAGCTTGAGTCCAGAATACACAGCAGAGAAATTCCTTAAAGACTTAGAGTCATATAGGTTCTCTCCATTATAAAATGAGTTGGAAGGTTAAATTTGGGGATTTGGAATTGGAATATGTTGAGTCATGGTCTCCAGGCATTGACCCAATGAAGAAAATCTATACGATGTACGATGGCTCAACTGATGTTGCCTCCTTTAATAAGGTGAGGTGGAGACCTAAGATAGTTGGGATATGTGATGAAACTAAAATTACTCAGATTGCTGAAGCCGCTAAGAAGACTCAAGACACTCTCCAAATAAACACAGAAGAAGGAATATTTGAATTTGAGAAAGCTTCTATTGTTAACGTGAATTTGGATTATTGGCGTCACGCTGAAGGAAAAAATTATTATCGTGTAACAATAGAATTTATAGTCTTAGGATAATGAGGTGATAGAATGGCAACAAATAACCTTCCGAGTAAAATACGAGCAGAAGTGGTTGTACATAGAGCAGATGGAACCACTGAACGTCACTTACCAATCGCTTTTGATTTGATGGAGGAAGACAGAAAAGCGATAGAAAACCATTTATTGTTAAGAAGAGCTTTAGCTTTAACTCGTATTATCTAATTATAACAAACTAAGGAGGTCTTTAATGAAATGGCAGTTACGAGTAGTGCGATAACTAATGTTGCTAAAGTTAATTTAGCGTATGCTCTCATAAACCAGAATGATTCCTCATTTGACTATCGATGTATGGGAGTGGGTAATGGTAGTCAGCCGGCGAGTAATGGAGATACAGGATTATATGGCAACGAAAGCAAATATGTAACTGTGGACGGTGTCTACGAGGCAGATTACACTGCCAAGTGGAGCCATACTTGGGGTTATGATGATCTACCCTCTCACGAATTCCGAGAAGCGGGAATTTTCAAAAACGAGTCAGAACTCGAAATGCTTGGAAGGATTGTCTTTGATCCAATTACTCTCAATGAGAGCGATTATATAGAGATAACAATGCGAGTCAAGTTCCCATAAACGTATGGCTTGGCTTGATCCTTGGGGAATTAGGCAAAAAGTAAAGGTTACGAACAACTCGGGTCGATACCTTTATAACTATCAGATACTTATAGAGCTTACCAGCTCCAATTTTGATTTTGAGAATTGTAAATCGGACGGTAGTGACATTAGATTCACCGAGTCTGATGGGGTTACGGAGCTCCCTTATTGGATAGAAAAGTGGGACTCAGAAAATAAACACGCTCGTGTATGGGTAAGAGTTTTCGTACTACCACCCTTGGAATCTTTTCTGTTCCTTTACTATGGCAATCCGGAAGCAGAGAGCGAAAGTAACGGAGATTTAACCTTCAAATTTTTTGATGACTTTGAAAATGATGATTTGAGTAGCTGGATAAAGCGAAATTGGTACGGAACCGTTAATTATTGGATAGAAGATACGGATTCCCACGGTAAAGTATTACACGTTGGTCAAAGTAGTAAAACAACTGGAATCTTATTTAAGGAATTCAAAGTTGAAGGACCCGGTTTTAAACTTGATTATGAATTTTATGATGTAGATTACGGTCACGGGTCATCTCAAGAAGGGCTCGATGCGATAGGTTTGAGCTTCTTTAGTTCAGTGGAAGGTGACGCGAATGATAGTGACAATTACACTGATCATATTCATACTTATGCTGAAGGATTTTCTAATAAAGTTCAAGATTATCAAGCAGATGGAAGCATATATCAAAAATGGAACACTTTCAAGTACAGTCCAAGAGAGGATCATACTTGGACGAACTTAGCCGATTTGTACTCTCCGGGACAATGGATATCAAGAAGTGTTGGTGGAGCTAATTCAAACATAAAAAAGGTTAGAATTTTTGTTAGGCACGAAGATGGTTACAAAGTTTATAATGATGCTCGAATAGACAACCTGCGACTCCGTAAGTACGTTGAGCCAGAACCAGTGGTTGAATTGGGGGAAATAGATAAAGCTACATATCCTATTAACTCTGAATTAGAAATAAGTTTGTTGTTTGATGGAAGGCAAGGGGGGAAATTTCCTATATCCTTCCAAGAAACTATTTCTCCTTCAATATCGTCTTCTTTATTCGTTTCTGCACTTCCTTCTGAATTTTTGATAGACACAAGCCTCGAAACAGAATTTAGATGTTCTTTTTATCCACCTCCTCCTCATCCTTATTCTTTTCGATTCCCAATTATGATAGAAAATGATACCGGAGATACCTTATATAATTTTCAAATACCAGTTGAAATTAACACTTCCAACTTTAACTATTCTCTCTGTAATAAATATGGTAGTGATATCAATTTTTTCACTGAAGACTATTCTCAAGAATTACCATTCTGGTGGGAAGAGTGGACTTACAATGGCAATTCTAAGGTTTGGATAAAAATACCTGAGATACCTCCAGGTTTTCATGTGTGCGCTATCTTAGTTTGTGGACATTCCCAATGGGAGTACATTCGTCCTGAACAACCAAAAGAGGTCTTCTTATTCTATGATGGATTTGAGCGAAGTGACGTTTCAGATTGGACTTTTGAATTTTTCCCTTCAGACTCAGGTGAACCATATTATGGAGTAGCCGATGCTTGTCATGGTGATTATGAACTTAAAGCTGGTTTTAAGGAGAATTGTGAAAATCCTCACGTTACTGTCAAACAGACTGTCTCGCTTCCTTCAGGAGAAAAAGTATTAAATTGTTGGCAGAAAGAAACGAATACTGGAGTTTCTCCAACTCATGCAATTTATATTAATGATGTAGAGAAATGGTCAGACGTAACTGATTCCGAATATGAAGATTGCGTTTTTATCCAAACTTCCTCCTTCACTGATTCTGGGAATGTGGAAATTAAATTCACAGATTCAAAAGACACAAACACGAAAGTTGGTATAAGACTTGATAGTATATTCATTCGTAAATACGTGGAACCATTTCCAACAGCTACGTTATTAGGTAAAGACTCTTTAATATTCCGAGTTTGTCGTGACTTTCAATTAGATTGTTTATTTCCTCTGGAAGACCTCAAGAAGAATAATACAATAATGATTAGTGGAAGACTTGAATCCTTTCCACTTTCTGAGTTATCCTTTAGTTGTTCTCAAAATGGTACTCTACCTGTTTCAAGCTACGTTCCTGCTTATCTGAGGAGTAACAATTTTCTTTTAATTCCAAGTTCTTGGAAACGCAAAAGAAACATTACAATTGAGAACAATACAGGTCAAACTCTTACTGATTATCAAATCTGTTTAACTCTTACACCGGAAAATTTCGACTACGAAAATTGTAGATTGGATGGAGGAGACCTAAGATTTACTAATCCTTCTCTCAAACTCTTACCATACTGGATTGAAAGATGGGAGTATAATGGAACGTCTCGAATATGGGTTAAGGTAGATGAAATACCCACTGGCTCTAATGTATGTGTATTCATGTTTTATGACAATCCAGTCGCAACGTCAGAAAGTAATGCGGAAGAGACACTTGAATTTCACGATGATTTTTCCTCCCCAGATGAGTGGTCGTTTAGCAACGATGAATTGGTATATGTTTCAGATGGTCTATTCAAATTTGAGTACTCTTGGAGTGATGATGCTCGTGCTTACGTGAAGAATTTCTTTACTTTGCCAGATTCTTTTTATATTCAATTCAAAATAAAAATCCAAGACGTTCTTCAGAACGTTTCTTCCTTCTTTGTTGGAGTTCAAGACGCTATTGAAAACGAAGCTAACTGTGTAGGATTTTTCCCGAATCGAGAAGAGGATTCTTATAATTTGTACGTCAAGGATGATGGAGAGATTTATCAGAGTTCAATGTATTCCGCAGGAGGGTCACAAGATATTCAAACAGAGATGTTTTACAATGATACGTGGTATGGAATTAAGATATGGAAGAGTGGCAACTTAATACACGGGGAAGTTTGGGATGAGGAATTTAAGACTAAACTTGGCGAAGGTGAGATATTGGATCACAGTCCTTCCCAAATGGATGAACTTGTAGTATTTAATGAAAAATATTTAGGTATTAAGGGATGTTTAGATGACTTGTTCATTACAAAACATGCTTCTCCTGCTCTCACGGTCATTATAGGCGATCCTCAATACTTTATCATTTCAGATGCTTTCTGTCACTTAGAAGAGATAGTAGACTTGAAACTCAACTCAACATACCTAATCGGTTCCCGCCTTAACTTGTTAACTAAACTTCACCCCTCTCTTGTTCTTCACTATACTGACGAATTTAATATCCCACTTGGAATTGAGTTTTCTGCAGTTCCACTTTTAGAAGGTTTACTCAATGTAAGTGTAGTAATGGGCGAGATGTCAATTGAAAAGAAATTCTGGATATGGGAGTCTTTCCTTCAGTCAGTTGACATATCCTCATTGTTCTTTATCGACTCAAGTTTATCCTTGTATTTGGAATCAGAACTAATGGGTGCGCCGTGCACTCATTGGCTAATAAATGGAGGAAATGTTCCTAACCTCATAAGTTATAAAGTTACACAAGAATGGGCAGCTCCCGATACTGCAGAAGTGAGATTCAAGGGTCTTCCTCAATTTTTAGCAGGAGATTATGTACACATCGTATATGACACTGGAAACGCTGACTATCCTCAAGTCACTCTCTTTAAAGGTCCTGTTCTCACAATAGATAGAGAGTTGGTAAAAGGGCGAGAAGAGACGACGGTAAGAGCAGTTTCAAGTGAATGGTATCTCACTAAACAAAACTGTTTCTGGGATGAAGAGAGTTCTCTTTACACTCTTGATCCTGCCTTGTCTCTTAGAGATATATTACTTATGTGGTTTGGAAGTTGGTGTAAAGATCTTTGTTGTGATCCAAGTCACATACCCAATACATTTAGCACTGTATGTGAAAAGTGGAGAGAGAAACACGGCTCTTGTTGGAGTAGCATTTCAAGTGAAGATGAATGGTGGTACTGGTTCAATTACCATTTAGGAAAGTATTGGAAAAACACAACAGGTATAATGCCATTTTATTTTGAGAACATACCTGATTGGAAAGATAAGTACGTAATCAACGCAGGAAAATCAGGATTTAATTTCTTTTACGGTACTACAAAGTGGGATGCCATAATGCAAATTTGTAATGTTTGTAATTGCGTATTTTATTGCTTATATTGGGACGATAATCACCCAATTGTAGATCCTTGGGAAGGAGTTCAAGTAGACAGGGGTAGAAGATTAGCCTTGTTACTCACGAGAGAAACAAGTGAAGATACTGAATTGATAGAGATTTTGGATCATCCTATATCTGGGGACGATTTCTTTTACAGTGGTAATCCACTCGCTCGTGATCTTGCATTGAAAGTTAATAATCGTTCTGAGGATGGGAATCTCATTTCCAAACTGATTAGTGTAAGAACACGAGAAGAGCAGAGCTCTGAAGAAACAAAGACAAATCGATTGGCTGTCACTTGCCAAGATTTTCCGGTAATTACAACAGAGGAACGTGGAACAGGAATCAAACCCGTTGAGGAATACATCGCCATATCTAATATAGACGTGGACGAACTCGAAGATCTTCAGCAGTTTGCTGAGGAGAGACTTGAAGAGCTTCGCGCTCCTAATGTCACATTTGAAGCTCGTTTCCTTGACCTTGCTCTCACAACAAAGAAGATTGAGTATTTTGAAGGCGAAACTCGCATTCCGATTCATACCGGAATGTATATAGGCTTTGATGGCATAGATGGTCTTCCGTCCTCTTCAGATAAAGACGGTTATTACAGAATCATGAAAATCACTTACGAAATGGGCGAGCAAACAGGAGGGAAGTTACTCACAACTCTCGAATGTAGGGATACGGACTTAATCCATCCGGGCAGTCCTAAACTAAACGAAATTGAAAATATAATGCATAGAGAGGCAAAGAAAATCGAGAAAGGACCTATACTACCCGGTCACCCTTGTCCATCAAATCCAAGACCACCAATGCTGGGAGAGATTCCTTGGATAGAGATAGGTGAAGTTGTAGGATACGACCCCGAACAACAAACTGTGGATGTTAAGATACGTAAAACAGGTCAAGTTGTTAAGGGGGTACCTCTGTTATGATAGGAGAACGGGTAGCAATATATAATACGAAAAGTGGACTAAAGGCACAAGAAACCAAAGCTAACGATGAAGTGATTGCGGTTGGGGAACGTCACCCTAACGGGGAACTAATAAGCGAGAAAAAAGTTCCTTTCGCAGCCTATCCTTGGATAGCTTCTAATACCTCCCTCTATTACTGGGGTGATTTACCGGATCAGCGTATTGGAGCCTTAGTAGGGTACGGACGACTTTTTCGATACGTCGCACCTTGGTTCTTGGGTTCTACTCTTCTTCCATATCTTGGGAGCAGAAGTGGAGACGTTTGGTTGGATGATGAAGGAACTCTTTGGACCTCTGTATATGGCAACCCTTCTTTTGGACCCTTTCCTCATCAGGGAATATTTCGTATTCCATTTTCTGCTTGGGGAACAATCTTCGGTGAGTTCATAGAATTACCATGTCAAGGAAAGTTCGTCTTAGGAAATGATTATCTTTACACTTATGCAGATTACGAAATTCACGCTTATGATAGACACACTTTGGAACACAAATGGACCACATCTGTTGGAGAGGTATCTCGCTTTTATTGGGATGAGAACAACGATTTGTTGGTGATAGCTGGAGGGTGGGGCGGGAGGTTCGTGGATGGAACTGATGGTACATTTGTTAAGGGAATTTGGATAGACGGTGATACTCCAGATGTGACAAAGGACAAATACGGCAACTATTGGTTCCTGAGTGTGAAACACGCAAGGTGCAAGCATCAAACCTACGGAAAGTATTATCCCCAATGTTGGAATGGAGTAACTCATTACAAAAAGTGGATAGATATGAGAAAAATACCTCCATATCGTTATTACTGTCCTTATTCTCCAGGTACTAACCCGTGCCCAACAAAAATAGAAATAGTTAGTAGTAGTGACTTTGAAAAGCAAGATGAAAAGCTGATATATGGATTAGGAGAGGAGCATACTGTGCCATTAGGCGGTAAAAAATGGGGAAGTGTGTGGATGGAGGATATTTTACACGGAGGAGCTGTGAGCATTTCCGCTAACGCTCATGGAGACATTGCTGTTACTGGTTGTACTCCAAGAGTCCCTCCACTTGTTTTTCTGGCTGATTCTAATTACAAAACATATTTCAACGGAACTTGTACAAAAAGCTCTTGCGATTGTGAATATGCTTATGGTGCGTCTTATTTACGTTGTAATTGTCCTCCAACATTTGTTGAGCCACTCGGAGATAGGCGATCTTTTTTGTTGAATCACACTCTTTCTCCATCACTTGGATTTTTTGATCCTCAAACTCAATCCATACAATGGGCGGGGGAATACACTTCTCGAAATAAACACAAAAGGGAATTCCTTCTCAACATATCTGGTGATGGTGGGTTGGCAACTCACCTGATTTGGGGTAGAAACTGGAAGCCTCTTACTAAAGTTATTTTCTATTATTTGTTTGGTGTGGATGGCGTAGAATGACAATAGATGTGGGCAGGGGAATAAAAATAATTCAATCTCAAGGAAGAACGATAGCTTTACGTACTCACACTACTCACGAATACTATTATAGAATGACTGATGACATTAAAATTGATTTCGATCACGATTTTGAAGGTTGTCCTTTCTTCCTTAGGGATTACAGTGGTCAGCTCTATCTATGCACACTAAAATATCGACACAAATTACCATCCCATTCTTCGTTTTGTTACGGCAATCACGTCTATGTAAACGAATATGGTGAAATCCTTTCATTGGACAACGTGAATAATCAATTGGTAATAGTGTTACCGTCCAGAAAGTATTCAACTTATCGGTTAGTTAAGAACGTAACAGATGGAGGCACTGGTGCTTTTGTGGTATCTGATGATCACATCTTTATAGGAGGGAATTCCAAAATATACGCTTACACTTGGGGATACTGGAAGGACTTTGAAGTATCAGTGGATAAACCAATCCGTTTGTATTTTGATAGTGAACGAAATTATCTTCTTTCATTAGGGTGGCATAGTGTTTCTCTCATAGACGGCGATGATGGTTCTTTAATGGATACAATTCGGGTTGAGAACTGGACACGACTCGAAGCTGTTATAGATTGTTTTAAACGTTATTGGATAGTCCATTGGGAGGGTTATTCCCATGTTTGCATAGATATTTACGAACCACAAAACGGAAAGTTAATTTGGGTGGATAGAAAGAGCTTCCCGTCTGTTTTCTTTTCAAATATGTGTGTGGATGCCAACTTTAATGTATTTGTTCCAGCTAATTGGTACGGCACTGACAAGTGTTACGTTTGGATGTCGTCCTCAGATTATACTCACGCTACCGATATCGCTTTCCCTCACGTAGGAAGTGATTTTGTTTTTAGTACTGCACTTTGGAACAAGCCTGTCTTTATTACAGGAACTACGGGAGAGATTCCGGGTTATACACCTTACGTTTTTATTTATGATCTATATACCCAAGATTTTTATAGCTTCGTACACGAGAACTCAGAATTGTTAGGAGATCCAGGATTATCCAAATGTTACACTTGGGGAGGACCCACTCCAAATAAAGATACTTTGCTATCAGCAATGGAGGTCGTCTATTAAATGGACCCAATCACAGGCACGCCCGTATTCCTTGAGAGTACTGCTTCTCGAGTGCGAGTATCTAGTCCCAAACTTCCAACATTTGAAAAATTCAGAGTGGATTACGACTGTAATATTATAGTTCCAGAGAGGAAAGAGAAGAGTTATCCCGATTTGTATTATAAGCCTTGGATAAGTGTTTCTGGGCTTATAGTAGTAGGTGTAGGACCTTTCTATAAAGCAATTTTTATAAGTAGTAATACAGATCCTTTTCAGCAAACAAACGTTAGCCCTCCAGTTTGGCTCGACGCTAATGGAGATATTTGGACCTTAGTAGGGAATCAAATAGTGGTGGCGAAAAAAGAAGATTGGAAAGATAGTCAACCGACCCCTTATCACAATCTTGGATGCACAACTGTTGACGGAGAGTTCATAGTTTACAACAACAGAATCCTAACGTTCGATGTCGATGTTGATTCGTTTTTCAATCTCGTAATTTTTCCTGTAATGTACAATCTCGAAGGAAATGTGATATGGGAAGGAAAAGTAGTGGATAGTATTCCTTACGAAAATTGGTATTATTGTTGGGACGTTAAAAGTGGCACAGTAATAGTAGGTGGGTATGACTTATCATTCGGATCCTTGTTAGGTACTATCCAATGGGAAAAAATAGTTGCGTATTCAGACACCGATGGTACAATTAAAGGAGAATATATCGAAAACAGCTTCACCGGTCCACGTCCAATACGCAGACAAGGGGTTACTAAAGGATTATCTGAAGAAGGAGAAAGCGAAGTGTTTTGGTTCTATTACAACGAAAATAAACTTTATGCTGAAACTCGTGATTCAAATTTAAACATAAAGGATCTTGGAAGAGGAGCTTGGGGAACTATTCCTATAATAAATACAAATCTTGATTACGTGATAGGTACAAGCGTATATAGAGCTCACGAATATTATAATAAAGAATATACCCTTACTCAACCTTGTTGTTTGCCCTCGTGGGAAAATCCGTATCCTCTTGGAGGGTCTGGAACATGTTGGGTATCAGGAAGTACGCTTGTTGATTTGGAAAGAGGTGAATGTATTCAAGTATCAGGTGTGACGTTTCAAGGTAGGGATAGTGGATTGTCATGGCACAACATCTGGGGAGGAATTTACGAACCTAATGTAGAAAGCATTTATGATTACGTGATACATCCAGATGAAATAGAAGACCTGTTAAAATCTTAAAAATTAAAAACACGGGTGGGATTTCTTTTAATTCGTTTTTTATCCCACCGCTTTCGACTTCTTATTTTACTTTTTCGATTTCCTTTTCTATTTGCTCTCATTTCCTATTGAAATGAAGGATCAACTTCTTCTCGTTTTGAATTCTTCTTTTCTTCGTCGGCTTTCTTCTTTTCTTTCTCGTATTGATTTTTGATTTCGTTCCACAGGAGTTTTCCTGATATTATTGTCTTTTGATGTTGGAGTAGGTCTGCGAATATCTTATCAAGGTATTTCTTCATCTCGTTCATAGCTTCTATGAATTCGTCAGACGCTATCCATCCAAAGTCCGAATTAGCATCTTGTTTGATTTCCAGATATACTGAATAGATTCCCTCAAGGTGCTCAACTATTGACTTTATGTAGTCTATGTGATTTCTTAGCCACATCAAATAAACGTCGTCAGCGTAACCCATCACTTCCTCTTTCGCTCTCGGCATAATTATCACCTCCTAACCAATCCTTTATATTTGTCATCATGAAGTTCGTAGTCCTTCCACATCTTGGGTAGCATGTCCTCTGGTTTCCACTCCTCTTGACCATACTTGCCTTTGTATCCCTTGAGGACTTTACCGGTTCTGAAGAATGAGATTTGGGCAACTCGCATCCCAACGTGTAGGACCACTGATGTTGAGGGGAGGTGATTAGTGATCTCCATTGTCCATTTGTTCACGAAGCCCACATCTCCAAAACCAGCACACTTGCACACAGACACGCCGAGTCTTCCAAGTGAGCTTCTTGCGTTCATCTTACTCGCTATATTGTTTCGACCACCGATCACCTCCTGAGTGTGAGCCAGAATCGTTTCCCCTGGACGGACAACTATGTGATCAATAGCTTTCTTAATTTCCCAATGCTTCTCCACAAGATATTTGTTGAAAGGATCAAGAAACTGTGAATACGGGAACTCTACTGCGTAATACTCTCCGAGCCTTACATCGTAACTATTAGGATTTAATTGTTCTTCTCTAAATGGTTCTATTACTATATTTCCTTTCTTTATTTCCTTAAGAATTTCAGCATCTGATAACATAGTCTCGTTTCACTCCTTAAGTTTCTTTATTTGCAATAAATTTTTAATGCACGTTAGGTTCCAGTGAAGTTCTTCTATTTCGTCTTCTATGAGTCGTATTTTACCTTCTAAATGGCTCTTTCTTTTCTTGAGAGCAGTCAAGTGCGATTCTAAATATTTTATTGCTACTCGAGAAGGAAGGTTACGCACCTTAGAAATCATTTCTTGGATTTTCATTTTTATTTCCAAAAGAAGTGATTATAGATTAGGATAAGAAGTGGAAGAATTATCACCATAAACGCAAAGACATAGAACGCTATAAACGCCAAAGTTTCAATCATATCCAGTTTCATGTCCCTACCGTAGGAAGAAATAATATATTAAAAGACTAAGTGTTGCACCTGCAATCCAACAGACGAACCACACTCTGAATGATATACAGTTATCGTTTATTACTCTCCACATGTAATTCTTTTTCATTTCTTGACCTCCACCAATCTGAATGTCTTCTTTTCTACGAACCTTTTCTCTCCAAGTACATTCGTTTCGTAGAGGGTACATATAACGTGTGTGGGATATCTTTCACCTATTAGAAACACGAGTTCACATTCAGGCTCACACAATTTCCATTTCAATTCTAATTTACTATTTCCCATTTACCTCTTCCAGCTTCTTCAGATAGTAAGTATATAACCCTTTAGGTGTGGAACAATATCTTGCTTTGCACTCTGCTGCAACGTACTGAGCTATGAGTGGCATAGCTACTTTCTTATCCCTGAATTGTTCAAGACCCAGTTCTTCCAAAACCTTTTGAATTTCATTCATGATTTCTGCTTCTGGTAGTTCAGGAAGTTTGGGACGTTCTGGATCGATATCGACTTCTACCCTTTTCATGTCTGGAACGTCTAATCTTGCTTTATAAGAGATCTTCTTTCCACCTTCATACGTCTTATAGACTACTCCTTCTCTACCTTCCTCTCTTGCACGATCCAACATTTTCTCGATTTGTTCTTTGAGTTTTTCAATAGTTGAATGAGAGGTTACAGCCCAGAGTTTGACTATTGGCAACCTCCATTGATAACAGAATTGATAAACTCTGTTGTAATTCCACCATCCATTCTCAATATCATAAATGTCAAAGACTGCTATGTCATCTTTCTCGTGTTTCTCTACTCGTGTAGGACTAACACCTTTTTGGAGTAGTTCAAAGAAGATTATGATATTATGATTCCATTGGTGCTTCTCAGTATATAGAGCTTCCTTAAGAGTGTCCACATAACCGGTGTTAAAGACAGAGGCAATTAAGTCCTGACTTGGAGGAATAAGGTTTCGACTTCCAAATTGAATATTATTGTCGTCATCTAAGAAGGCTCTCATGTTCGATCCGTCACGCTTTTCCTGAAAGAATACCAATTTCCCGAGTAGTTCCCTTCCCTCACTTGGAGATTCATAAATGTACTTGAGCTTGGGGTATTTAATTACGTCTTCTATCCTCATATTTCGAGTATAATAAAATTTTATTGTTTAGAAATAGTAAAATATTGGTTGAGTTAGAAAATTTGCGTATATCGAGGATATGTGCATCTGGTGAGATTTTGGTATATCAGGATGTGAGTAAATAAGAGTGTAAACAACAGACAAAGAATGCAAAAACGATCACTGTCATGATGAACAATATTACCAGTATCGTTGCGAGAAATATATCTACAATTCGAGGTACCCACTTATCCATCCAACGCTCAATTTTTTCAAAAATTGTTTTAAGCATCCTTTTCACCATCCTCCTTCTTACCCCACTCTATCTCTTCACCACAATAGGGACACTTGGTTTTTAGGTACGAGACCTTCTTTAGGGTTACTTCTCCCTCTTTTTCCTTAAGGACTATTCCAAACACCTTTCCACAAGATTTGCATTCTACTATCATTCTTCAATCTCCATTATTTTATTACAGAAAGGACAACTCAATATTCTTTGTCCAATGAGTAATCTTTTGGGTAATCTTTCCGTCTCGCTTAAAACAATATAGTTATCTTTCTCTGCGATACTTATTACTAATCCGCAGTCTTCACATTTAGCTATCATCTATGAGTTTTTCTCCCTCTCGTGTTCTCACATAAACTGGAAAAGGATATCGCTTATCAATTTCTTTTCCAATCTTGTCTATTTCTTCTGGAGTATATTCGTCCTCTTTCTTGATAAGTTTGCGTCCGTAAGGAGGAACGTTTTCCCATGTTCCTTGTTGAATCACGTATTCCCCTTGGAATTCGAGATTGTCGAGTTCTTCTGCTATTTGAAGAACTTCCTCTTTGCCCACTAACCTTTTAAATACAGTGGTTTGAATTTGAAGAGGAATGTTTGAGTTTATGCACAAAGAGAGTGTATTCCGTACAAATCGCTCCACATTACTTACTTGGGTGAGTTTGAACCATAGTGGAATATTCTCAAGGGGAGCTTTGACATCCAAAAAGACTTTGTCTAAGACTTTAGATTTTAGGAGTTTCTCGATACTTGAAGGAAAATAACCATTGGTTTGGATACCCACAATTTTGTTTTCTCTGTGCATCCACTTCCCAATCCGTTCTATGAATTCCTCCTTAAGAGTTGGCTCCCCTCCTGAAAAGATTATTGCGTCAACAAAATCCAATTCCTTTTCAATTTGATTTTCTATCTCATTTACGCTAACATAGTTCGGTTGTTCAAACAGTCGATGATTTTGACAATAAAGACAACGGAGAGGACAGCCTCTCAAGAATACAACAAGAGAGTTCAATCCTCTCCAATCAATTGTTGAGATCACGAGTCCTCCATAATTTACTTTATTCATGCTCATCTATCCTATCCATTTTTCTGTATGGCAGATCTCTCAGTCGCCGCTCGTGCATATTGGACTGTTCAACAAAGTATCCAACTATCCTTCTAAACTTGAGGACATTCTTACTACCACAGATAGGGCAAACATCCACATTCCCGATTGTTAAATGGTTGTTTTCGAGACAACGTGATAAATAATTATCAAACGCAGAGTACGGTACTTCCTTCTTGACTATTCCTTCTAAAATTTTCCTCATTTGATGAACATTCTGAAATACTGAAGGAACATTCACGAACATCATTTGTCCACCATCGAAAAACTTGGAGAATCTTCCAGTTAACTCTACTCGTTCTCCAAGGGACATCTCTACCCAAGGAGACACAATCTGATTGGAATACATTTTTCCACTTTCGTAGTATCCGCTCTTATCTCTTCGATGTTTCTCTGCGTATGTCTTATCTGTATCATAAAGAGTAATCGCTGCCGATTCCGCTGGGACCAGTTCACAATTGTAAAATCCTTCCCAACTATCAATAATATAACGAATCTTCTTGAGCAGCCCCTCTAAGTCGTCCCAAGAATAATTTATGCCCGTCAGTTGTTTAAAGTCCCAAAGACCTATGATGCCTATCGTCGAATACATCCTCTGTAAGGACCGAAGCCCTAACTCAAATGTAGCGTCGAGATACTGATACTCCTTAAGGAGCTTTCTGTGCCAATCAAGAAAGTCCTTAGCAAGCTGAAGGTTCTCCTTTATACGTTCTTCAAATGTGTCTGGATGCCTCAGATAAATTCCTGGAAGGTTGAGACTCACAACTTGATGAGAACCTATCTGAACACCACCAGAGCCATAGGAATTAAAGAACGGTTTTTTGGAAGAAATTAATCGACAACAGGAGGCAATAGCATCGAGATGTGGAAGAACAAGGAAGTTATACATTGTATGATGAAGATTCTGTTTGATTGCAAAGTTAAGGAATTCCTCGTCTTGTATCTTCTTATTCTTTACCTTGAGTGCTACAGTTATAACTGGGAATCTTAACATTTGTTTTTCTACTTCACTGGTGTGCCATCGCATCACTGCTGACTGCACAGCAGATAATTCGTCAACTTCCAGTTCCCACGAATTCTTGTTGAATAGGTGAGCTAAGTAATAACGGTCAAAAAATGAAATGTTAGTGTAGAGTGATTCAGCACCTTGTCGAAGATGCTGATTAAATGAATAAAATAATCGCTGGAGTTCATTTTTAAATTGATAATCCGTAAGTCTGTATTCTGGCAAAGGCATTCTTCGTTCTTTTTTCACGAAATAGGTTAAGGCTAATATAAGATCGGGAATGCCAATCGCTCCCCGTGTTCTATTGGCTACGTATGAGGTAAACTCAATCAACTGAGCTATGAATGAATCTAATCTCTTTGGTGGTTTACTCTTAAAGTGAGGATAATATGTAAGACCCTCTGCAAGAATTGGCTCAACGCTTATACTATAACAGTAAGGTATGAGTATATTCTTGGAAAGGTCATGAATATAGATCTCTTTTCTATGTCGTTCTAATATCTCACGTCCTCTGTCAAACCATTCCGATATGAGTTCCTTATTGAAAACCAACTCCGCTCCCGATGCTAACTGTTTTCTAACGTTAGCAATATCTGATGCGTAATTAGCATTAACATCTACTACATTCCCACCAGTCAAGAATTTTTCTATATTCATGTTATACTCCTATATAATTAATGTTATTTTATATATATTTGGTTAAAGGTTTTTCATTCCTCCAAGGAGTCACAGAGTAGAAGCTTTAGTTTACGAAAATAACTCTTTCGTATTTTTTCTCTTAACTTAAAGTGCTTAACGGGATCCTCATCATATTTAACTTGCAGCTCCGCTTCAGCGTCTATCGCCTTTTCAAATACCTCCAAAACTATGTCGATTATGCCCATGAATCACACCTCCTTCACTGTGCTCAAATTTTGCACCAGACAATCATATTCACATGAGATCAAAATATTTTTGACGTGCCTATATGATTATATGTCTGAACAATTAATCGCATTAGATCGCGAAATTTAAGATATGATAATGAATTATTCTCTGACTTCAGTAAGCATGTAGTTTCTTCGTCTTTCCTTGTCCCTCGCTATGATTTCATTGTCCTCCTCTTCTAATTCTGTAAGAGCAAGAAGACTGTACCCTATTATATCACTAAGAGTGTCCCATATTGCAGGGAAAGACTCATGGAGGTCTCTCTTCTCTAAATTCTTTAGACGACTAAGCTTATCTGTAAGACGGATGCACACAGAAAGTAATCCGTACTCTTCCCACGTCTGGTGAAAAGCGTCCCCGTACATGCTATTCTTTCGCTCAAGCAAATTGCGAATTAATTCCATGTGTCTTTCTATTTTTTTCATTTCCTTCTTACTCCTCAATCTTATCTATCAATCCCCAATCTTTTGCCTCTTCAGGTGGCATCCATACCTCTCGTAATCGTATAGTTTCTCTAACTTCCTCCTCTGATTTACCGCAACGGGTAGCCAAAATTTTCACTATCAAATCTGTAATCCTATTCATCTCTGTGACTTCATTCTCGAGTTGAGAAGTAGACTCTGAATTGAAAATTACCCACCTCTTTGGTTCATGCAGAAGAAACGTTGCGTGTGGGCGAGAAATCCTTTCATCTCCAGCCTGGAGTACTATCATGGCAGCAGCACTTGCCGCTAAACCTTCCACTATTATCCTTACTTTTATACCCTCTCTCGATACCCTTCGCAGTGCATCGTATATTGCAAATGCTTTGTGTACATCTCCCCCTGGAGAATTTAGAGTGACAGTAAGAACGCTTCCCGCTTTCATTCTTCGTTTAATTTCATGACAGAACAAGGTAAAATCGTGAACTATGTAAGAATCGATTTCACCGTTGATGTGAACTATTCCATCCTCAAGATCACGATATTTCAGTAAATCATCTAAGCATGCAAAACTTTCTTTATCCCTCTGTTTAGTATCCATTTTGGACCTCCTCATTAACAATTAACAGAATGTAGGACTTGTCCGTCCTATTCTTTAAATCGTTTATGGCTGCATAAATGTCAGGATACAACCTTCTTGTTTTGCTCTTTTCCATGCCAATACAACTCCTATCTGACTTCACTATGATCCTTGGGTAATAAACTGGACCTTCTATCCAAGCGAAGCACCAGTGTTCTTTCTCTTCCACCAAACACTTATACTCTATTCCCTCGATTACAGGACAAGTGTCCTTTCTGTGATGCAGGACTATCTTACCGTTAGGCAACCTGGCAATGTCATTTCCTTTATTATCTCTGTGAAAGACTAAAACCATTTCCTTCTTTTCGCCTTCAGTTCCTTCCATACTATTACCTCCTTCTAATTATCTATAATTATATTTCTCGAACTTCTCCATCTTTATCGACCATCATTAGTTTGGCTGCTCGCTTTCGAGTATCGTACTCCACCCACCCCGTAAGAGTTGGCGGAAGAGATCTGTCGATCGCATATCGTAATCCACGTGCTAAAGAACCCGTCCTCAATAAGGTGATGCGTTTATCACCACGAAGGACATCAAGTTTCGCAAGTGTATGATTATGTCCTAATGCTATCACATCCGCGTCTGTATATTGTAAGAGTTTACGATGTTCTATAAATATATCTGTTGCGGCACTCCTTCCGTGGGCAAAATAGAAATCCACTCCATCTATCTCTACTCTATGACTTGGCTTTCCGAGATACTCCTCATAGACGTTTAGACCAACCTCGTTGAAGATTCTATATTCATGGTTCCCAAGACAGTAAGCTACTACGTCTAACTTTTCTGTGATTATCTTGACCCATCTAAGTTGGGACTGAGGTTGGATCTCATTTTCAAATTGCATTCCCCCTGATAGCCCACAGTCTATGAGGTCCCCCATTAGAATTACTTTCTTTCCATTCCAGTACCTCTTTGTTATTTCCGCTATTGTTTCAGGAGAAAACTCTCCTTGACCAATGTGCCAATCCCCATTCAAAACAACTTTCATTTTCCTCCTCCTTTATATAAATCTACTAAGGTTTGTTTGGGACAGAGTATCCTCTATCTCTTTCAGAGGATTGTAAAACCATTTTGCCAGAACGGCATCATAATCTATTTCGGGAAGATCATCAATTATGTTCTCATGTATAGCCAAATATCCGATAGAAGCTACCTTAGTGGGAACAATCGGTAACTTCTCACCTGAATGATAAGGAATGCGATACAATCGAAGTCTATTTTTTGCTGCTTTCAAATGAGCAGTCTGAACTTTAGGTGAAGTTGAGGACAATCTTACCCACTCAGCTATATCCATAATATCTTGTTCTCTTATCTCCAAACGTATCTGGGACTTGATTCTCCTTAGTTCTTCCCACTCCCCTCTCAGGATATTTTCGAAAGCCGTCATTAGTTTGTTTCTGATATATAGAGGACAAGATGTCCTATTGACTACGGTTCCTGTTATCTTGAGTTTACCTTCATCTGTAATCCCGAAATAGTTTTTCTTTTTGTTGTACAAGAAAAGAACTTCAAATTTTTTATCCACATCCAAATTGAATTCGGGACCCCACTTAGAGTGGAGGTCATCATTAATCTCGTTCATAATACTCTCAGGATCGGGATGTGAAATCATAAGAGCGTCTGTATCTCCAGCTAATATAGGAATGCCTTTACTCTCAACAAATTCCCAAATATAAGTTAAGATTTTGCGCTCATAGGCTGTAACTTCTGCTGCTAAGTCCCTGTTATAGAATCTGGATTTTTCATATCCTAACATCCCTACACAAGCGTTGAGCAAGAACTTGTAAGACACATTCCATATCTGACTCTGGGTGT
>Ga0190352_1000005_pt1 | contig 74501 bp, 65 predicted proteins | sample 4872131011_MG_FD_161682 | JGI IMG/M metagenome (GOLD analysis project Ga0190352, IMG submission 161682) | Hydrothermal vent microbial mat bacterial communities from Southern Trench, Guaymas Basin, Mexico - 4872-13-10-11_MG | ecosystem: Environmental > Aquatic > Marine > Hydrothermal vents >...
ATCTATAATTTTAATTTGACTTTTATTTTTTTTTTTGATATCTAAGAAGAAAAATTAATAATCAAATGATGGCGGGTGAAAAAAAAAGCAGTATATCCGGGATCTTTTGACCCAATTACTAATGGTCATGTAGATATTATTATGCGGGGGTTGAAAATTTTTGAAGAAATTTTGATCGCTGTTTTAGAAAATCCCAAAAAAACCCCCCTTTTTACGACTAAAGAAAGGGTAGATATGATAAAAGAGATCTTCGCCGCCGAAAAAAGAGTGGAAGTTAAATCTTTTCACGGCCTACTGGTTGATTTTGCTCACCAAAATCAAGCTCGAGTGGTGATGCGAGGTCTTCGAGCCATATCTGATTTCGAGTATGAATTCCAAATGGCGTTAATGAACCGAAAATTAAACCCAGAGATTGAAACATTATTCATGATGCCTAATGTCAAATATTCTTTTTTAAGTTCAAGACTAGTTAAAGAAGTCTGCATGTTGGGGGGATGTCTCACTGGTCTTGTCCCGGAGAGTGTCGAAAAAAGACTAAGAGAGAAATTTAAACTCTCTTCTAAGCTTACATAAAAAGGGAAGAACAATGATAAGTCTTAAGAAAGACAAACTCTTAGTCGGGTTAGATGTTGGCTCCTATGCGATTAAAGCTGTGGAATTAAGCCCGAAAAAAAGAGAAGGGGAAAATCTATATGAAGTAAAAAAAATAGGCTATGAAGTTTTGCCTCACGATGCCATTGTCGAAGGAACAATCATTGATTCCGCGGCCGTAGCCGAAACGATCAAATTGGTTTTTGATGAAAATAAAATCTCCAATAAAAATGTAGTTATTTCCATCTCTGGCAATTCAGTTATCATCAAAAAAATTTCCCTCCCCTCGATGGAAACTGAGGAATTAGCTGAGTCAATTATCTGGGAAGCCAAACATAATATCCCCTATCCTTATGAGGAAACCAATGTTGATTATGCAATCATTAAACCACCAGAAGCCACAGAGCAAAAAACGCTGGACATTCTCCTTGTGGCCGCCAAGAAAGATAAAATTTCTAATTACAGTAATACCGTTTTACAAGCCAAAAAGAACCTGGAAGCTATTGAAGTAGATGTTTTCGCTTTGCAGAATTCATTCGAAATTAATTATCCCGAATATTTCCAGCAAAAAAATGTGGCTATTGTTAATTTAGGAGCTAACATTACCAATGTCCTCATTATCGCCCGGGGGGCGCCTCAATTATTTAGAGATTTAGCCCTGGGAGGAGTCTTTATTACGGAGAATTTAAGTAAAGACCTAAATATTAGTATCGAAGACGCCGAAAAGGTTTTAAAAGATCTCCCCGTTAAAGACATCTCTCCAGAACAAATAAAAACCGTTCTCCACAGTAATATCCAAAACTTATTAGACGAAATAGAAAAAACATTTTCTTTTTATGAAGCTATCGAAAAAGAAGAGAAAAAAATAGAAAACATCCTTCTCGCTGGGGGACTAGCCAAATTGTCCGATTTTGTTGCTCAGTTTGAACAGCGACTGGCCGTAAAAACCGAGCTTTTCAATCCTTTTCGCCGCATTTTCTATGATGACAAAAAGCTTGATCCGATGTATGCCGAAGATATGGCTCCGGCTTTCGCCATAGCCACTGGCCTAGCAACAAGGAAAATGGGGAAATAGCCATGATCAGGATTAACTTATTAAAACCCGAAAAGAAAGAAATTCGGGAGGCCCCTGCCGTCGGTCCCCCCGAATCAAAAGAAAGAAAAAGAATAGCCTACTATCCTTTCATTTATCTGCTTCTTATCCTGGCTTGCGTTGCTCTTTTTCTCCATCAAAAAAGCACTTTATCTCGTGAACAAGATTTATTAAGGACAGCTCAACAAGAAAAGGAAGCTTTAAAGGATGTTGAGAAAAAGCTTCAAGAGTTGGAAGATCAAAAGAACCTTTTAGAAAGAAAAATCACTCTCATTAATTCTCTCAAAGCAGTTCAAGATAGATCGGTAAGAATTATGGACGAAATAAGTAAAAACATCCCCGATTGGGTATGGTTGACTGATTTAAATTTCAACGGAACAATTGTCGAAGTCAAAGGAAGAGCACTTTCCAACAACCTAATTGCTGACTTCATTTATAATCTTGAACAAAGCCCTTATTTAGAAAAAGTAGAGCTTATTTCCTCCACCCAGCGGCGCGTTCAATCAGATCAATTTCTAGAATTTTCTTTAACTCTGAACTATACTCTTCCCGAATTGACTAGTCAGGGGGAAGAAAACCAACAAGGGGAGAAAAAATGAGAGATTGGCCTTGGTACGGACATTTGGCTCTGGCGGTTATTATTTTTATCGTGGCCTTTCTTTTCTATTTCAAACCCAGAAATCAAAAGATTCAAGAAATTAGAGCCGAAAGGATAAAAATAGAACAAGAAGTGGCCCGACTCCAAGCTAAAAAGAAGCAATTAGACCAAATAGAAAAAGAATTAGCTCAGCTAAATACAACCTTAAAAGAACTAGAAACTATAATCCCTGATAAAAAAGAAATCTTTAACATCCTGAGACGGATTCAACAGCTCGCATATGATTCCCGTTTAAACATTATCAAATTTATTCCTCAACGCGAAGTTCCCCAAGAATTTTTTGCCGAACAACCTATCTCCATCGAAATCACCGGAAATTATCACAATTTAGCTTTATTCTTTGACCGTCTCAGTCGTTTTACCCGACTTTTCACTATCAATTCCTTCGCTATCAAATCCCTTCGGGAACAATCAGAAGCTCTCACCATTTCCGCCAATTTTATAGCTAGAACCTATATCTTCCGGGAACAACCTCCTCCTCAAAAACCCCCGGCCGCAAGGAGGAAAAAATGATGGCCAAAAAAATTGGTCTCCTCACAACTCCTTTAATTTTTCTCCTTTCCCTCTTTATCTGGGGGGGATATTTATTTCCTTCTCTCCTTGCTCAAGAACAAACCACAACAGCCCAGCAAGAACCCAAAAAATTACAACTCGACGTAACTAAAGGTAATCCCATCTATAATCCAGAAGGCCGAAGAGATCCCTTTCGCGATCTTCTGGCCGGAAGAGAATTAAAATCAAAAACGGGAATTAGAGGACCAATTGACATGTCCATCAACGACATCATTCTGATTGGCATTGTAAAAGCTAAGAACCGGTTCACCGCCATAATTAACGGCCCTCAAGGATTTCCGTATTACGTCAAAGTCGGCGACAAATTTGCTGACGGCTTTGTTCTTTCCATCACCGCCAACAAAGTCGTCTTCAGGAAATTAAAAGAGCGAGGAATACCTCTCATGAGACCAAAAGACATAACCAAAGAAATTAATCCTGAGGAGAGATAAGTATGAAAAAGAAAAAATATTACTTCCTTGCTTCCCTTTTGTTCACCATCGCTCTTCTTTATGGATCAAATAATAACCTCGAGCCCAGTATTCAACTAAAAAGTATCGATGTTCTCCCCGCCCTGACTTCAACTAAGGTTATTCTTACGGCTGACTCTCCTCTGCCTATCAGTAAGGCCTTTTTTGACCAGACTTTACCTTCAACTCTAATCGTTAATCTTCCCCAAGTTAAATCAGTGCCAGCTCCTCCTAAACTCGAATCCCCCCAAGGAATTATAAACCAAATTGCCTTAAGAAAGAATTCCCAAGGAGATTTCAAGCTCTTCATCGATTTAAACCAGAAAGTTCCCTACACCATCATTAATAACCAGCAAAAAACAACAATCGAATTTCTTAAGCTAAATAGCCAGCTTAATCTCGAAGAAATTAATAAAAAGATTAGCTCAATGGATACCCATAGTTTAGCCTCCCTTCAAAATTTATCCCTTAAAGAAGAAGGAAATTCTCTCATCATCCAAGTTCAAACCAAAGGTCAATTCCTTCCTTTCGTTTTTGCTCTTGACAATCCGCTTCGTCTCGTGGTCGATTTATACAATACTCACTTAAATCGACCGCCCTTGAATCTTGCCGTCGGAAAATGGGGAATAAAGAAAATAAGATTAGCTCAATTCCAAGTCAATAATCCTTTCACTATTTCCCGATTAGTTTTCGATCTAGAAGGACCTAAGTTTTTCACTCTCGACACCAAGGAGAAAGGATTAACCATAACCTTTCCTAGCAGTCAGGTTGAAGAAGCCCCGTCTGCTTCCCTTCCAAAAGAAGAGAAAGAAGAGACCTTACCGGCTTCAGATCAAAAAAATGCTTCTCCTTTCCCTGGCTCATCGCCTCCAATTCCCAAAAAGGAGACGAGCCCTCCCGAAAGAAAGGTAACTAGCCAACCAATTTCCACCGAAGCTCCCCCACCATCTTCCACTCAAGAAGAACAGTTTCGTCCCAAAACCATTGCCCAACCTCAACAGCAATACACTGGAGAAATAATTAGTTTGAAGTTTAAAGATGCTGACCTCCGGGATGTTGTTCTCTATCTAGCCGATTTTGCCGGATTAAATGTTGTCTTTGACCCCGGAGTGAGAGGCACGGTCACGGTAGATCTAGAAGATGTCCCTTGGGATCAAGCCCTTGACTTGGTTTTAAAAATCAACAAGATGGGCAAGACCATCGAGGGAAATGTGTTGCGAATTGCGCCCATTAATGTTCTTACCGAAGAACAAAAGCAGGCTCAAAAATTGGCCGAAAGCAAGGAATTAGCCGGGCCGGTTCTCGTTAAAACTTTCACTCTATCTTATTCCAAAGCCGCGGATGTTCAAGCCTTGCTGAGCACTAAGCTTTCCGAGCGAGGCGAAATCATAATTGACAATCGCACCAACACTCTTATTATTACCGATGTTCAAGACCGAATGGAGCTAATCGAAAAACTAATTTCTGTCTTTGATACGCCTACTCCTCAAGTTTCTATCGAAGCTCGGATCGTTGAAGCAACCTCAACCTTTATTCGCAACCTTGGTATTCAATGGGGATGGCGCGGTATTGCTGATCCTTACTATGGGAACCAAACTTCCCTTGAGTTTCCTAACAAAATTAACGTTGATGGAGCCTTAGTCCCCCAGGGAATCGTCACCAAAGGAATTGGTGGACCTCTCGGCGGCTATGCCATTAACCTTCCGGCGCCAGCTTTTTCCACCGCCGTTGGTCTCTCTTTAGGAAATGTCCTGGATACCTTTCGCTTGGATATGGCTTTGTCGGCTTTGGAAAGATCTGGATCAGGACGGATCATCTCTACTCCTACGGTAACCGCCCAAAACAACCAAGAAGCTCAGATTATTCAAGGCCGTCAAATTCCTGTTCAGACAGTGGCCAACTTTACCGTTACTACCCGTTATGTCAATGCCGCCTTAGAATTAAAAGCCACGCCCCAAATAACGGCCGAAGGCACCATCATCATGTATATCGAAATTCAAAATAACGCTGCTGATTTTGCCAATTTGGTTAACGGCATCCCTCCCATCATCACCCAAAGCGCCCGGACCAGCGTCATGGTCCCTGATGGGGGCACAGCCGTAATCGGAGGCATTTATCGAACTGAAGACTCAATCACAAGGGAAAAAGTCCCCTTCTTCCATAAAATACCGATTCTGGGAAATCTGTTTAAATCATTTGCACGGACAAAACAAAACCGGGAACTACTGATTTTTATTACTCCCAGAATAATTAAATAACGATAGGATGGAAAAAATGAAGATGATAAGAACGACAATCACAATCCTGGCCATCCTTTCTATTTGTTTGTATTTTACTTCCTGCAACCCGATCGAAGATGAAAGCCGCTCAGCTACCCTACTCATCATTAACAATCTCACTGGTTATGACATCGAGGGTAACGAATCTAACTTCCTCCAATCTGACGTGCTCAAAGTTGACTCCACCACCGGGAATACATACGTTACCGCTGACTCAGCCAAGGCTTCTTTAACTGCTCAATTACTCGAACCTGATGCTCCCCTCGGAAGTTCCCTCTATAACAGTATTCAGGTAACACGATATGTTGTTTCCTATATCCGAACCGACGGCAAAAACACCGAAGGGGTAGATGTCCCTTATTCCTTTGAAGGCTCGTTATCCACCCTAATCGAGGTTGGTCAAACTGTCGATATTTCATTCATCATTGTTCGAGCCGCAGCCAAACTAGAACCTCCCCTTATTAACTTAGCCGAAGGCCGAGCCGAAGGCACCATCAGCGTGACCGCTAAAGTGGAGATTTACGGCCACGATTTGGCAAATCGTAACGTGAAAGCCACTGGTTATTTAACCATCGTGTTTGCCAATTACATCGACCAATAAGGAAAGAACAATGAAAGGGAAAAAGATATTAATTCTAATCGTCAGTTTTTCGCTTCTTTTAATTATTTCAACTTCGTGCCAAAGAGACACCATCGAAGAACCATCACCTGTCGGTCCTTCAACTTTAGCTGTACTCCTTAAGGTATCCACCAGTACAAACGTTCTCTTTGCGGGAACAAACCGACAAACAGCTACTATCACGGCAGTCCTCCAGAAATACGATGGCACACCGATGGCTGGTTATACTATTTATTTTGAATTAAGAGATGATCAGGGCTTCCCAGTTTACTTAGGATACTTTGGCGACAATCAATCGACCGCTTCAACAACCACCAATTCTAGTGGTGAAGCCAGCGTCGTCTATTATGGACCTTTAGCCGAAGAACTAACTACAAATACCCAAATTTACATTCAAGCTATTGTCGCTGGGACGGGAAAAGAATATATTGTCGAGAAAGTACCCGTCTATCTCATCAGAAATTTAATTGAATTTAGTTTTACTGCCTACGCCGATCCTAATATCCTTTGGTGTACTTCAACTGCTCCCGAAAGCTTGATCACGGCAAAAGTAAAGCTAGTTAATGGAGTACCATTGTCCGGCATCCCTATCCATTTTAAAATACTCTCGGGCCGGGGCGAGTTTGAAAATGGTAAACGTAATATGTCTGCTCAAACCGATGCTAGTGGTCAAGCTCAAGTGATTTATCTGGGTCCAACAAAAAATGAACTTCCAACAGACCACAGCTGGGTAACAATTCGAGTTCTTCTGGAAAGCTCCGCTCAACCCGTCGAAGATACTTTTCACCAAGACTTGCCTATTAGATTGGAAAAAGGTTCTGATTAAAAAAAATAATTTAACCCTGGACTCTTATCCAGGGAGATAAATTCTTTTGGCGAAAATAATCCTTCAATTTATCAATAAGTAAATCGAACTTTGGGGACGGAATTCTTAATAAAAGCTGGATGCCTCTTACTCTTCGCTGCTGAGGATGAAAGGTTAGATTTGGGCCTACCCAATCGATCTTAGTTATCTTCGTTAGATAAGCCAAAAATGCCCGGCTTTCTCGGCCTAGTTGGGACATCGGCTTTCCCCAAAAAAACACTTGGATCAAGCGGAAAAAGGGTGGTAAATGCATCATTTGCCGAACGTCTAGCTCTTTTTTATAAAAGAACTCATAATCTCCCTCTTGAAAAGCCCTAAAAACATGGTGTTCAGGTAAGCTAGTTTGAATCCATAATTTACTTTCCGAAGTAGAAGAAAGAAATTGATTAAGTTTATTCAAACTTTGATACATCTTTTCACCGGCATCAAACTCTGGTAATTCAAGAGCTATCTCGGGAAGAAGAGCAACGGCCATATCAACTGTTTCTTCGAGGGGTTGATGTAAAATCATTTCCGTTCCGATAAGAAAATCGATTTTCTTGTTGATGAATTTTCTCCGCATTCGATCTAGTTTTTTCTTGGAGATCATACTCTCAGAACTAACTTCGCTAACCTTGGCTTGAGGAAATAATTTTTTTACTTCTTTAACTACCCGATCAATCCCATATTCCTTATATTTGACAAGCTGACGTTGACATTGTGGGCATTTTAAAGGCCCCGAGTACTCGACATGTCCGGAGGGGCAGCTTACTTTTTTCTTGCTGCCTGCTTTTTCAAGGAGGGGTTTTCCACAATCAGGGCACTTAAGAAATTGATGACAGTTCGGACAAAAAAAATGAAAAGACCGCCCTAAACGATTAAAAAAAAGAAGACATTGTTGATTATCCTCCGCTGCCTGGTGAAGTTTCTCTTTTAATTTGGGTGAGAATAACTCTTTCGCTGAAATAAACTCATCAATGATGACCCGATGGTTAGCTTCCTTTTTAGCTGTCTCGGAAAAAACAAATCCTTTCTTCTGGCATCTTAAGTATGTTTCAACTCGAGGAACTGAACCACCAAACACAACTCCAGCCCCTTCTTCCTCTGCTCTTATCCAAGCTCCCTTCCGCGGATCGTAGCGCGGTTTTTCCATTTGATAATAAGAGGTCGCTGGTTCCTCCTCGACGATAATTAAAGCTAAACGAGGGCAAGGAAGAAACAAAGCCGAACGAGGCCCAACAATAATCCTCGCTCTCCCCTCCACTACTTCTTTCCAAGTTGACCAAATCTTCTTCGGAGTCAACTGGCTATGGAAAAATACAACTGCTTCTCCAAATCTATCTTGAAGTTGGGTCACTAACTTGGTCCCGTGAGAAATCTCGGGTACTAATATAAGCACCTGATTTTCTTGGGACAATAGCCGCTCGATTAGCAACAAATAAATCTCTTGCCGCCACTCTACGGAGCCCCGGAGATAAAATTGCCGGGCCTTATTGCTTTTTATCTTTTCCATAATTTCCTGGGAAACAAAGCTGGCCGGATCACCGAAAAGAAAAGGAATACTGAGCTGGTGGCTCTCCTTGCTTTTTGGTTCGATTTTAGTAAATAGGGGATGACTTTTTCTGGCTAAAAATACTTCAACCAATCCCTTTTTTTTTAACCGAGAAACAACAGAGATCACATCAATCTCTTTTAACTTTCTGCGCAGATAGAACAAACTATAATCCTTATGCCTTATAAATTCTAATATTCTCTTTTCCTGGGCACTTAATTTTCTCGCCGGGATAGTAATTGACTCTTGCCCTTTTTCAGTTAGCTTTACTCTTTTCTGGTAAAGGTCACCCAGCGGGCGGGGAAAGGCCAATTCTAAAATCTCCCCCCAGGGAATTAAAAAATAATCAGCCAAGCGTTGCGAAAAAGAAAGGTAACGAGAAGAAAGGCAAAAATCAGAATAGGCTATTTCCTGGATATTTTTCACCCGACTCTCTATTACACCAGACTGCGTTGGCAATTTAACCACCACCCCCCTCAACTCTCTCTGGCGGAAAGGAACGACCACGGACATCCCCACCTTTATAAATTCCTGAATCTCGGATGGTACCCGATAAGTAAAAGTTTTGTATAAAGGAAGAGGAAGGGCTACTTGAGCATAAAGTTTCATTGACGATCTAAGAGCTTCATCACCTGCTGCATGTCCTCCCAAACCATTCTTTTTCTGGTTCGATCCCGTTCATTGCGAATCAAAAAAGCGGGGTGAAAAGTAGGCATTACGGGAATTCCTTGAAAATCATAAAACCTACCTCTTAATTTCATTATCCCCGTCTCTCCCGGGACGAAAAAATTAGCCGCTACTTTTCCTAAGGCAACAATTACTTTGGGTTTTATCAATTCTATTTGTTCCTGAAGATAAGGATAACAAGCCATTATTTCCTTTTTTTGGGGAGTCCTGTTATTGGGGGGGCGGCATTTAACTACATTAGTTATATAAACTTCGTCTCGAGTAAAAGTCATTGCTTTTATAATCTTGGTTAAAAGCTCGCCGGCCTTCCCCACAAAAGGTCGGCCTTGAAGATCTTCTTCTCGACCAGGGGCTTCCCCTACAAACATCAATTCGGCCTGCCGATTTCCTTCGCCAGGCACAGCCTGATGACGGCTTTGATAGAGAGCACAACGCTGACAATTTTTAATTTTTTCTTCTAAATCCGAAAAACTGTTTCTCAAAGCCAAGAAAGAAGAACTTCCTTCAGCCATAAATTCTCCCCCAATCTCCTGGTAAAATTTTAAGTACTCTTTAATTGGAGGTGTTAACTTTTCTTTGCTCAATTATTTTTTCAATCCTATCCCAAATTAATCGACTTATTTCCTTCTTGCTTCTTTTAGGTAATTCTTCTTGCTTATGGTTAGAATAAAGCAAAATAACTTGATTGTAATCAGATTCAAAACCAATGTCTCTTCTTCCAATATCATTAGCCACTAAAAGGTCAAGGTTTTTCTTCGCTATTTTACGGCGAGCATTTTCAACTAAACTCTCTGATTCAGCAGCAAAGCCAACCAATATCTTATCCTGCTTAATTCTACCCAATCTTTCAAGGATATCGATTGTCGGTTTCAACTCTACTTGCAGAGTCTCCTGGTCTTTCTTTAACTTGTGTGGATGTTGTTTAGAAAACTCATAATCAACCACCGCCGCGGCGGCAATAACCACGTCCGCTTCCGGGAAGATTTTCTCGACTTCTCGAGCCATTTCTCGGGCAGAACCCACTTGAATAAAGTTAACGCCAGGAGGTGGTTGCAAAGAAGTGGGGCCAGAGACAAGAAAAACTTTTGCTCCCCTCCTCTCAGCTTCCGCCGCCAAGGCATAACCCATCTTCCCTGAGGAAGGATTGGAAAGATAGCGCACCGGATCCAGATACTCTCGAGTAGGACCAGCTGTCACTAGCACTTTTAATCCAGGCAATGATTCGGACTGCGCGATTATCTTTAAACACTCGTTAATAATCTGCTCAGGTGGAGCTAATTTCCCCCACCCTTGATCACCACAAGCTAAATCTCCTTGAGTGGGCTCGACAAAAACTACGCCCTTTTCCTTTAACCAGCTTATATTTCTCTGAACTTGGGGATGAAAATACATGGCTTCATTCATGGCTGGAGCTATGACAACCGGAACTTGAACCGCTAAGAAAAATGTACTGAGAAAATCATCAGCAATTCCCTGGGCAAATTTGCCGATGATGTTAGCTGTGGCCGGAGCCACCAGGAAAAGTGAAATTTCTTTGGCCAGTGAAATGTGTTCTATCCTTTCTTCTTGGGGAAGTGCAAACAAATCAACCAGCACTGGATGCCTAGACAAGGAGGCGAATAACTGAGGTGAGATCAATTTAGTGGCATTTTTTGACATGATAACCTGGACGTCCACTTTGTTTTTTTGGAAAAGCCGAATAATTTCAGCTGCTTTATACAAGCTTATGGAAGAAGTTACTCCCAGGGCAATTTTTTTTGGCTTCATTATCGCCACTTTCCTTTAAAAATTATCCATAAAGCTCTGAAGGATAGGCAAAATGTTTTTAGTTTGTTTCTCGAGAGAGCACCGGGTAGCCAAAATCACGGCTTTCAACTCGGTAACCGCGGATTTCAGGTCATCGTTAATAATTAAATAATCAAACTGGGCATAAAACCGGAGTTCTTTGCGCGCAGTCTCTAAACGTCTATGGAAAGACTCGACCGTCTCTCCTCGTCGAGAAAGTCTTTTCTTTAATTCTTCAAAAGAGGGAGGAAAAATAAAAATGAAGATACCTCTCTTCATTCTTTCTTTTATCTGTTGGGCCCCCTGGACATCTATATCGAGAATAACATCGGCTAGTGCCGCTTTCTTTTCGATTTCTCGCTTACTTGTCCCGTAATACTCACCATGGACCACTGCCCACTCTACGAATCGGTCTTCCTTTATCATTTTCTCAAACTCTTCATGACTGACGAAATAATAATCCTTCCCTTCAACTTCATTCAGACGGCGGGAGCGGGTGGTATGAGACACAGAAAACTCTAGCCCATTCAGCTCCTTTCTAACTTTTCGCACCAGTGTAGACTTGCCTACCCCCGAAGGCCCACTAATGATGAATAATGATGTCTCTCTCATTTTTTTCTTTTCTTCAGTATATTCATTATTATATTCATTATATTACAAAGCCATTTTCGAGACTATGATAATTTTTTTCTACCGACTAAATCTACATGGTTCGAGGGATAAAACTCATTCCACATTCTGGACTTGCTGGCGAAGATTTTCAACAGCATGTTTAATACTTAAACTCTCTTTAGTAATGGCAATATCCTGAGATTTGGAGCTGATAGTGTTAGCTTCTCGATAAAGTTCCTGGGCGATAAAATCAAGCTTCTTGCCTACCGGAAATTTATCAGGAGATGATATCAATTCTTTCAAATAATCGAGATGAAACTTTAACCTAGCTATTTCTTCGGTAAGATCATATTTTTGGACTATATAAGCAGTTTCTTCCGCCAACTTATCTTCAGGAAGGGGCCCTTCCCGGCCTATTTCTTTAACCCGAGCCTCAAGACGCTGGCGGATTAATTCAGGCTGCTTGTTTTTCAATTTTTCCAGCCGGGTAACTGCTTTTTGAATTTCTCTTGTGAGGCGACGAATCTCTTTTCTTATCTCTCTTCCCTCCCTTTCTCTTTCCTTAATCACCTCTCCCAACACCTGCTCAAAGCACTTTTTCAAAAAAGCCATTTCTTCGGAAGAAAAAGTTTTTCGCTGAATGTTGAGGATAAAAGGTAGACTGATCAATCGATCAGCCGAAAGATAAATATCTTTCCCTAATCGCCCCGACAAATCTTCCATCGCCCCCATTATCTGTTGAGCCAAAGGGACATTTATTTTCACTTCCCAACTTTCCGGAGAAGAGAGTTCCAATTCGAGATTAACTTCTACTCTTCCTCGAAAAATTCTAGCCTGACAGATTGACCGGAAAGCACTCTCTAACTCACCAACATATTCACCGCGGTAAGACCAGTCAAAAAAACGATGATTAAGAGTCCTGACTGTAAATTTAAGAGAAAAAGATGGATGAGAAAACTTTTTCTCTGCAAACCCGGTCATACTTCTGATCAATTATTTTCCTCCTTGTCGGCCAAAAATTGAAGCTCATAAAGTTTACGATATACTCCATCTTGCTTGATCAACTCCTCATGAGTACCCTCCTCGGCTATCTGCCCATTATCTAAAACTAAAATTCGGGAAGCTGTCCTTACTGTTGATAACCGATGGGCAATAACAATGGTTGTTCTATTCTTCATCACATTCTCAAGGGCTTTTTGGATCAAGTGTTCAGATTCGGAATCAAGATGCGAAGTAGCTTCATCAAGGATAAGAATAGGAGGATTCTTGAGTAAAGCCCGGGCGATGGCAATTCGCTGCCGTTGACCAATGGAAAGAAAGGCCCCTTTTTCTCCGATGGGCGTATCGTATCCTTGAGGTAATTTAGAAATAAATTCATGAGCCATCGCGGCTTTAGAAGCAGCAATAACTCTTTCTTGCGAGACATCTTCCAGCCCATAAGCAATATTATTCCGGACGGTATCGTTAAAAAGAATGATTTCCTGAGTGACCAACCCAATTTGAGCCCGGAGGGAAGAAATCGTCACTTCTTTAATATCTATCCCATCAATCAAGATTTGACCTAAGGTGGGATCATAGAAACGAGAGAGAAGATTAATGATGGTCGTTTTACCCGCTCCACTCAATCCCACTAAGGCCACCGTTTCAGCGGGAAAAACTTCAAAGGAAATGCCTTTAAGAATGGGCCGTGCTTGATCATAACTAAAAGAAACATTCTTAAAGCTAACATGGCCTTGAACTGGGGGCAAGGGATAAGCTTGAGGATGATCAACAATTTTATGCTGGGTGTGGAGCACTTCTTGGATTCGTTGGAAACTGGCGATCCCCTGTTGGATAACGGTGTTGGCCCGGCTTAATCTCTTTATGGGGGTGTAAGAATAGAAAATGGCCACTACGAAGGAGCCAAAATCCCCGGGACTAATATGCCCTTGAGCAATCCTGGTAGTCCCAACAAGAAGAATAAATGCTCCCACCAAGCCTCCTAAAAACTCCATAAAGGGTGAAGACATACTTCCTATCCAGGCTAATCGAAGGCCGGAGCGAAGATAATCAAAGGTGGCTTTAAAAAACTTTTTTAGTTCGAATTTTTCCATAGTGAAAGCTTTAACTATCTTGTGTCCAGTGATCGTCTCAAATAACAACTCGTAAATTCGGGCCATTTTTCGCTGATTATCCAAGCTGCTTTTTTTCAGCAATCGACTAAACACCATTAAAGGAATAACGGCTAAAGGAGCAATGATGAAGGAAGCCAGCGCCAACCGCCAGTCAGTAATAAAAATATAAATCAAAAGGGCAATGAGAACCAGAATCTCTTGGAAAAAATCAGCCAAACTACCCGAAGCTGCCTCTTGAAGTTTCTCGACATCATTGGTTAATCGCGACATTAACTCCCCAGTGGGGTGATGATCAAAATAATAAGAAGATTGATAAATTAGATGTTCATACAACTGGTTTCTTATCTTGCGAATAACTCTCAAACCAACTGCTTTCATAAAAAAAGAAGAAAAGAAAGTAAAGACACCCTTCCCCAAGATTACAATCACCAATAAAAGAGGAAGAAACCAGGTTAATTTCTCTTGATCAACATGAAACCAGTTGAATATCGCCTGCATCAAGCTGGTTTTTTTAAAAGGCTGACCAGGAGCGACCCGAAACATTTCGTCAATTATGGGCTGAACCAGATTAACAAAAACATAGGTAAAAAAAGCCACTAAAATCGACGAGAGAAAGGCCAGAGAAAGCTTCTTTTTCTCGCTAAGAGTAAGCTTAAGAAGGGCAAAAATTTCTTTCATTCCTTGGTTCCATGAGTGGTTGACCCTCCGAACCACTTAAGAGCTACTTCATAAGCATTCAAAGCTGATCCCCGCGTTAAATTATCAGCTACAATCCATAACCAGAAATGTTGAGGATATTCGGGCTCTTTTTTAACCTGCCCGATAAATATCTCATCTTTACCGGCCACCGTGATCGCTGACACTGGTTGAGAAGGTTTAGGCTTTTCTACCTGAAAATATGGTGACTCCTTAAAGATTCTCTCAATTTCTTCTATTTCCATTTCTTTGGTGACTTCAAAATAACTCATGATGGAATAAGTATGAAAAACTGGGGCTTGAATTAGGGAAATAAAGAGTGGCAGTTGAGGATTGCCAGTAACTCTTTTTAATTCCTGGACTATCCTCCTCTCCAATGGTGAAAAACCAAAATGATCCACCTCTTCCAGGCAGGAGATAAGATTAAAGGCCCATTGAGAAGGAAATGTTTTCTGGCGAGGCGTCTCAAAATTAAGCAAGGAAATACTTTGGTTGGCTAATTCGTTCATCCCCGACTCATCATACGCAGAAGCTGGTTGAAGGATAAAACTAACAACTTTATTGATGCTATTCCCCTGCGAGACCAGAGTAAGAATATGGGCTAGAAAAATGGTCACTGGGTGAGGATTGGCTACCAAATTAATCTCATCAGTGAGTAGATGGTCATTAATCCCAGCTACAATCAAGGGAACCCGGGGATTATCATTAAAGGTCTCATTGATATCGATTAACTTGCTGGTGAATCCTTTTACCTTGCGGGCAACCCGCGCATTTACTGCCGGTTTTGCAGCTAAAAAAACCAGGTCGAGCCCCTCTAGGTATCTCTCGTCTAAATGATGAATCACTTTCGGTTCGCCCGCAAAATCAGTTAATTTACTGTACTCCTCTTTGACATCGGGGTCATAGAACTCAATTGAGGTTAACGGAAATCGTTTTTGCTCGAGGACACTTTTTATTTCCTTTCCCCGCAAAGAATCTGTCCCTACTAAAGCGATACGAATTTTTTTCATGGGTGAAACTTGTCTCTATTTTATTACTTTTATTATTTGGAAATAGCTTTCTTCCGATAATTTTCCATAATCAGGTACATCTGATCTTTTAAAGCCAGTTTTCTCTTTTTCAGCTGTTTTTCTTTGAGCTCCTCTTCAGCCGTAAGGTACTCTTTTTTTATTAGTTCCTCCAGCTCCTTTTCCAACTGCTGATGCTCTTCATAAGATCGGCGAAATTCCTCGTTTTCCTCGAGAAGAAATTCTTTTAGCCGCTGCTCATCCATTCTCCTGACCTCCAGCTCAAAAGAATAACACAACCCATTGATGATTTCAATTTTTCTCCCGGCTTTCTCAGCAATGAGGCTTGGTCAGTTGGTCAAAATTTCACTAAATAATAAAAATATTTTATCGAGCCACAAGAAGAGCCTTTTCAAATTTTTGTCCAAAAAAACTCTGCCTATTCAATGGCTACAATGAGTCAATATCAATTATTTTCCCGGACCGCGCTCCTTACACCCCATAAAATCTGTGCCTGATATTATTTCCGGATAAATAGGATTTTCTCCAAAATTGAGGCCTCAATTGTTTGTCTAATTTTAACCAAAGAAAGTTAGATAAAACTAATCATGGGATTTCCAAAAACGGGGAAACTTCTGTTCTAATAAATGATTGACTTTGACCATTGAGAAATTTATAATTTTAAAGCCGATTAGGTTGAGCTCGACAGTTAGTGGCGAGGTAGCTCAGTCGGTAGAGCGAGAGACTGAAAATCTCTGCGTCGGCGGTTCGATTCCGTCCCTCGCCACTTCTTTTATTTTCAACTACTTACCAATAAAATCAATAACTTACAGGGGATTGTTATATCCAAAATTAAGCGTATAACCCCGAATATAAGCAAAAAATAATGACAAGTTTTGGGCAAAATTTTTAAATATTAAGGTAATCATCATCCAAAAATTTATCCTCGAGACTGTTCTAAAGTCTTAGCCAAGTAAAAAATACTCAGGTAATATCCTTCCCAATTTCACCCCCAATTTCACCCCAAAAGGTGATTCACTAACGAAAAATCATTTTGTCTAATATATATAATAAATTTATTAACTACTTGAATGAAATGAAAATAAATATTAAGGATGGGGATTCAGAAGCAAATCATTAAACCTCAAGTCTGTAAAGACTGCCCTTTCTTTGAAATCCGGCATTCTTCTGTTGGGGTAGCCTTTTTCTGCCGGTATTACAAAAAAGGAGCTTTTGATTTAAAAGATCAAAAATTTGATTTTTGCCATGTAGTTCAAATTGATATAAGAGAGAGCAGAAGTGAAAAACATACTAAAAACAATTTCCTCTAGTAGCGATTTAACTGAAGATACAATCAATGCCCTCCTCGAGACATTTAATTCTTTTGAGGATTTTGTCTTTCTCCTGACTCCGGATCACAGGATTCTATTTATTAATGATGCTGGATGCCAGGCCCTAAATAAAAAAAAAGAAGAAATATTAGGTCAAAAGTGTTTTAAAGTAGTCCACAATACAGACTCCCCAATTAAAGAATGCCCTTGTGAATATATCCTTCAAAAGAAGAAGTTTCAAAGAACAGAATATAGCTATAAAGGTCGTCATTATCTCCTAGTTGCTTTCCCCGTTTCAAATAAAAAGAAAGAAATACTGTTCATGTTTCATCTTGCAAGAGATATCACCAAAGAAAAAAAAGCCGAGGAGAAGCTGCGTTCTTTATTACGAGAAAAATCCGTCATGTTGGAAGAGATTCACCATCGGGTTAAAAATAACATGCAGATAATAATCAGTTTGATGAGAATTCAATCCCGAAGAATAAAAAATAAAAGATTAAGAGAACTCTATCAAGCAGTCCAAGATCGTGTTTTTTCGATGGCCCTCGTCCACGAACATTTTTATCGCCAACCAAAGCTTGATAAAATTGATGTCGCCCCTTACTTAAGGAGGCTGGTTGATCACCTCTTCTTCATGAACAACAAGAACGAAGAGCAGATAATGGTCAATTTTGACCTCGAGAATATTTACCTTGATTTAAATAAGGCGGTGCCCTTCGGCTTGCTGATAAATGAAATAATTTCCAATGCCCTCAAACATGCTTTTCCTGAAGGGAAGAAAGGCAATCTTTCTATTCGTCTTTACCTAGATGGAAATAAAAAAGTAAGGCTTTTTGTTTCCGACAATGGCACTGGCATTCCGGCCAGCGTCAACATTGATCGTCCCTCCACCATGGGCTTACAGTTGATCAAGGATTTAGCAAAACAGCTGGGCGGAGAAATTCAGATAAAAAGCCACCAGGGAACCCAGATTAAAGTAATTTTTCCACTGAAAGACTGAGGCCCATGCAATCCGCCTTCCCTAGCTCGAAAAAATTAAGATAAAGACAGGAGATGGGCACCATATTTGTTTTAGTTTCTTTTAACTCTTTATTATCAACTGAGTCCACCTAGGCCTCTTCGATATTTCCCATCTTATCAGAGTCATCATCACTCTTTATTTGCCAAATGAGAGAGAAAAAAAAGACCATTCCCCTTCTGTATAAAGAATTATTTGCCCTCCTTATTCACGACGTCTTTTAAAAACCCCAAGAATTCGGGCTGAAAAGCTTGATTTTTCAAAGCTAATTCAATTGTTGCTTGGAGAAAACCAAGTTTATCGCCAGCATCATATCTCTTGCCTTCAAAAAGCAGGCCATAAACAGGCTGTTCTTTGAGGAGACGTTGAATAGCGTCGGTGATTTGAATCTCGCCTCTCTTGTCAGGAGGAGTTTCCTTAATAAACTTAAATATTTCCGGGGTAAAGACATAACGTCCAAGGACAGCCAAATCAGAATAGGCTTTTTCCCGGCCAGGTTTCTCTTCCAAGGCTTCCACTTGAAACAAGCGGTCACTTATTGGACGAGGCTTTATAATTCCATATTTATCCATCCCCTCTTCGCCAACTCTTTGAAGCACAATAACCGCGGCTTTTTTTTCTCGAAAAACTTCCATGAGTTGTTGAATACAAGGAACTGGGCAGTCAAAAATATCATCGGGTAAGAGTGCAGCAAAAGGCTCTTGGCCGATAAAATCTTCACTCATTAAGATGGCGTGTCCGAGACCAAGGGCTTGCCGCTGGCGGATATAACAAAAATCGGCCAATTGACTAAGCCTCTTCACTTCTTCAAGCAAGTCTACCTTTCCCTTTTCCTCTAGAAAATGTTCCAATTCTGGGTTGCTATCGAAATGATCAAGAATAGCTTCCTTGCGACGACTGACGATGATGCCTATTTTCCTCAATCCAGCCTGAACGGCCTCTTCCACACTGTATTGAATTAAAGGTTTATCCACGACAACCAACATCTCCTTAGGTTGAGCTTTGGTGGCCGGTAAAAATCGGGTGCCATACCCCGCTGAAGGGATTACTGCTTTTCTTATTTCCATTAAGGTTCTCCTTTCCTGGAAGGCAAAAGGTAAAAAATTGTCCCTTTACGTAATCTATTTATCATTTAAAAAATTAATGGTAAAAAGGGGATTAACTTTTCCCTTTTTTGATAATTTCTCTTGGGCTAAAGCTCTTCAGGGTTTACCTGGACCCTATATTAAAATTTATAGCTTATCGACAAATTCGGCACAATCAGGGTCATGTTATATATTCCGGGCATGGCTGCTTCATACTCGGGATCAAGGAGTGTTTTTTCATATGGAACTTCTCTTTCCTTGCCCATTAGATACTCAATCCCCATATCAATTTGCAGCCCATCAAGGCTATACCCTAAACCTAAAGTAAATACATTGAAATCATAGCTGGGAAGAAGAACATTCATGGTCTTAGCCGGGCTCGGGCTCGGATCATAATAATAGCCAGCCCGCAAAGCAACAGTTCTCAATTTATACTCGGCTCCAAAACGAATCTGAGTGGTATCCTTCCAATAAAGAGGTCGTTCATCGTCTCCACTGGCCGCCATCATCACTTGCCAGAAAGGATCTTTAAAGTCAGTATGCATCGTATCCAGCTTGGACCATTGAGTCCACTGCACATCGGCAGTTAAGGTTAAATCAGGCATTGGCCTTAAAGCTAAGCCCGCGGCGACCCACATTGGCCAAGTTACTTCCCTCTCCACATCAGAGGTTGAATTCGCTCCCAAAAGCCCTAGTTTAGAAATACTTGCATCTCCTTTAAACTTCACTGTAGAGGCTGTTTTCACCGTAGCTCCAAAGCTAAACATATCACTGGGTCTCATCAGAACGCCAAAAGTTGCTCCGTACCCCCAGCCTTTCATGCTTTCTTCATATTGACCTAGGTCAACCTCCATCACATAAGGAGGAACAGGAAGAGGCACCTCCGCCGAACCAGCATGCATAGCAATATCAAAAAGACCATAATTGATGTTAAAAGTTGCCCCCAAAGAAATCTGGTCGGTCAATTTAACAGCAATCAAGGGAGAAAAAGTTACCAAGGCAATTTTACTTCGCCACTTTAGAGAGGCATTATCATTTGAGATAGCTGCAAAATCAGCGCCATTCCAATCGGCGCCCAAGCCCGAAGGGGTGTAAATACCAAACCCAGCCACTACATTGGGAGTGAGAGGACGATAATAAGCCGCCATTCCGCCAAGATAGTGTTTCCTTTTCGTTTTGGCATCAACTAATGTGAAAGGGCCAACACCAGGGATATTAATGGTCATTTCATAAGTTGAGGAAGGAATTAAGTCGGTTCCGTAAAAACCGAAGTATTGCTGGTTAAAAAAAGCTGCTCCAGCTGGGTTCCAGAAGATGGCACTAAAATCATCAGCTAGGCCAACAAAAGCTCCCCCCATCGTTAAAGCTCTGGTTCCTAAGCTGTTGAGATTCAGTCCATTACTCCAGCTTAAACCGGAGGCCAAAAAGAAAACAACAATTAATAAACCCATCGTTTTCAGGGCTTTCATGGTAAACCTCCTTCTTTTTTTCATATTTACGACATCTCGAACTTTTTGTCAATTAATAACAATATAAAACAATTAACCACATCTTTTCGGTAAATCACCGAAATCCTTGGATCTAACTTTAGATTGCTTCAACCCCTTTAACTTCGGGGACGGCTTTTTTGATAAACCTAGTTATCCCCTGGGTAAGGGTTATTTGACGCATTGGACAACCCAGACAAGCCCCCAAGAATCTTAGTTTGACCACTCCTTCAGGCGTAACTTGCACCAGCTCCACGTCTCCTCCATCAGCCTGAAGATGAGGACGAAGTTGCTCTAAAGCGTCCTTGACCCGGCGGTAAATGTTTTGGTTATCAATGGTCATAAATTTCCACTCTTTTTATTTTTTGTTAAAAGTAATCTCTCCCTTCTCATTCACATCAATATAAATGGTGTCTCCTTCAAGAAATTGGCCTTCCAGCAGCTTGAGAGCCAAGGGATTCTGAATTTCCTGCTGAATTGTTCTTTTAAGGGGACGAGCCCCATAAACCGGGTCATACCCTCTTTCGGCCAACAACTTTTTGGCTGGCTCACTAAACTGAAGTTCAATTCGCCTTTCCTTCAATCTCTGGCGTAGATATTCCAGTTGAATATCTACTATCTGGAGAATAACCTCTATCGTCAAAGGTTTAAAAGTAATAATTTCGTCAACGCGATTCAAAAATTCTGGACGAAAATGTCTCTCCAGAATGGCTTTAACTTCTTCTTGCATCCGGTCATAATCATGGCTCAAGTCTTTAATCGCATGACTTCCCAGGTTGGAAGTCATGATGATGATTGTATTCCTAAAATCAACTGTTCGTCCTTTTCCATCGGTCAATCGACCATCATCTAGAATCTGAAGAAGAATATTAAAAACGTCAGGATGAGCTTTTTCAATTTCATCTAGTAATACAATGGAATACGGTCGACGTCGCACTGCTTCCGTCAACTGTCCCCCCTCCTCATAACCAACATATCCAGGTGGAGCTCCAATAAGCCGGGCGACGGAGTGTTTTTCCATATATTCAGACATATCCAACCTGACCATAGCTTTTTCATCATCAAAAAGAAACTCCGCTAAAGCCCGGGCTAGCTCAGTCTTACCTACTCCAGTAGGACCAAGGAAGAGGAAAGAACCTAATGGCCGGGTGCTATCTTGAATCCCTGCTCTAGCCCGGCGAATGGTATTCGCCACGGCTTTTAAAGCCTGGTCTTGCCCTACTACTCGACGAGCAAGGGCTTTCTCCATCTTAATTAGTTTCTCAACTTCACCTTCCATCAACTTCGAGACCGGAATTCCTGTCCATTTGGAAACAATTTCAGCAATATCTTCCTCATCTACCTCTTCTTTTAACATCTTTTGTGACTTTTGAACCTCTGCCAGTTGTTGCGAAAGCTCATCTATCTTTTTATTCAATTCCACCAGGCGTCCATATCTTATTTCCGCCACCTTTTCCAGCTCACCTTGTCTCTCGGCTTTTTGCTCTTCTATCTTTAAATTGTCTCTTTCTTCTTTTAACTGGTTGATCTCCGAGATAATCTCCTTCTCCCGCAGCCAATGAGCTTTCAGCTCATCTCTCTTTTCTTTTAATCCCGCCAGTTCTTTCTCCAGTTTTTCCAACCTTTCGCGAGAAGCCTTATCTTTTTCCTTGCGTAAAGCCTGCTTTTCTATCTCGAGTTGAGTTATCCTTCTCTCCAGTTCATCGATTTCCTCAGGAAGAGAATCAATTTCCATCCTGATTCGAGAAGCAGCTTCATCAATTAAGTCAACAGCTTTATCGGGCAAATGGCGATCAGTGATGTAGCGGTGCGATAAAGTGGCCGCGGCTACCAAGGCTGAATCCTTAATCTTCACTCCGTGATGCAGTTCATATTTCTCTTTTATCCCTCGAAGAATGGATATTGTTTCTTCAATTGATGGCTCACGGACAAAAACAGGTTGAAATCTTCTCTCTAAAGCAGCATCTCTTTCAATATATTTTTGATATTCGTTCAAAGTAGTGGCCCCGATACAACGCAACTCTCCCCGAGCCAAGGCTGGTTTAAGCATATTCGAGGCATCAACCGCCCCTTCAGCTGCCCCGGCGCCAATAATGGTATGTAATTCATCGATAAACAAAACTACTTTACCTTCTGATTCTTTTACTTCTCTTAAAACTGCCTTTAATCTTTCCTCAAACTCGCCTCTAAACTTGGCACCAGCAATCAAAGCCCCCATATCCAAAGCAATAATCTTTTTATCTTTCAAAGATTGAGGCACATCCCCATTAGCGACCCTTTGGGCTAATCCTTCAGCAATGGCTGTCTTGCCTACTCCAGCTTCTCCGATAAGCACTGGGTTGTTTTTAGTTCTTCGGGAAAGAACTTGGATAACTCTTCTTATTTCTTCCTCTCGCCCAATAACCGGATCTAATTTTCCCTGACGAGCTATAGCCGTCAAATCCCGGCCATACCTTTCCAAAGCTTGGTATTTTCCTTCTGGTTGAGGATCTGTTACTCGGTGTGACCCGCGAATGGAGGCCAAGGCTTGTAAAAAATTATCAACCTGAATCCCATGGCGACGCAGTATTTGGCTGGCAGGAAGGTTTTGATTCTTCAAAATAGCCAAGAAAATATGCTCGGTGGAAATGTATTCATCTTGCAATTGATCCGCCTCTCCTTGAGCCGCATCTAAAACTTGTCGAAGAGACGGTGAAATGTAAATTTCAGTGGCACCTTCAACTTGAGGTAATTTTTGAAGATAATTCTCTATTTCTTGGTGAAGGAGATTAGAGTTAAGGCCGATTTTTCCCAGAACTGACCTGACAATGTTATCTTCTTGTTCAAGAAATACAGCCAAGAGATGTTCAGGCCGAATTTCTTGATGATTAAATTCTCTTGCTTTCCGTTGAGCATGTTGAAGAGCTTCTTGAGATTTAACCGTAAGTTTATTCCAATCTAACATTTATCGCCTCCTCTCTCTATTTAAATCTCCCCTAAAATAGATGTCAAGAAATAATCAAACCAGGGAATGAGTTACAACGTTAAGGCGAAGGAAAATGTCTCCGCTTCGATCGAGATTTCTAACACCATTCCTTTACCGCCCTTCCCGGCGCCGGCGAAACTGCGCCCGATCAATTCGAACCTTTGGACTTTATTCACTGTTAAGATGAGTTTCAAAACTCTAAACGAGCCGTGCTCAATAGGCGCTCGGCGCCCGAGGCGGTGGGGTTCCTTTGAGGGACGGTTCCGGAAGGCTAAATCTTCAATGTGGCTCCGACCTTCTCCTTCGCCTTTCGTTCGATTTTGTTTCCCGTCACTTTGGGACAAAGCCAAAAATTTAAAAAAAATTTTTTTAAAACCAACATCTTGACAAACCTGAAAAAACTGTTATTTTACCAATGGGAGTTAAGAATGGAAGAAATAGAAGTATCCAGCTGGTTAACTCTTGATGCCCTAAAAAACGAGGCAGAAATCGAGGAAATCGTCGGTGACCTCCAATCAGGGCATTTCCAATCTGTTTTTTGTGTAATTGAAGATGATTTTCTCGAACTTCTCTACAGTGATTCAGCCTCCAATTATCTCCGCCGCTATGATGATAAAGAAGAATTCCAGCTAGCCATCGAAAAACGTAAAGAAGAATTTGGAGAAGCACTTTATAATGAAGACCGCATCTTCGAGGAATTTAACGAAACCGACGAAGACTACGATTACGACGAAGATTCAGAAAATTATTAGGTAAAAATTATCTTTATTTATCCTGTTTATAACTTCCCTTGCTTTATTCAAAAGATCTTATAAATCATCTTTCCTTAATTTGCCTGTTTAAAAAGCTCAAATGTTCTAAATTTTTCTAGATAAATAGCCAAGGCTAATCCTCAACTTTTTCCTTTAAATCATTAAGAAAATTCAATGCTTCAAGAGGTGTAAGTTGGTTAAGGTCGCAATCATGAAGAAGGCGTTTTAGCTCCTCAAGTTGGGCTTTTTCCTTATCTTCGTGAAAAAGAAAAAGTTGACCGGGGTTGACCGCTTTTCTCTGTCGGTAAGCTAACCAAGGTTGACCTGCTGGATCAAATTCCTTTTTTTCTAAATTAAAGAGAACTTCTTTGGCCCGTTCGATCACTTTCCTTGGTATTCCCGCCAATTTAGCCACATGGAGACCATAGCTCTTATCCGAAGGCCCCGGGGCGATCTTACGGAGAAAAACCACGTCATCTCCTTTATCTTTAACCGAAACGTGATAATTCTTGACTCGCGGCAAAGTTATTCCCAGTTCTGTCAACTCATGATAATGAGTAGCAAATAAAGTTTTTGGTCGTTCTTCAGCTAAATCATGCAGATACTCAGCAACTGCCCAGGCAATACTAAGCCCATCAAAAGTACTGGTTCCCCGTCCAACTTCATCCAGCAGGATTAAACTTCGAGCGGTGGCATTATGCAGAATATTGGCTGTTTCAAGCATTTCCACCATGAACGTTGATTGACCAATACTAAGAAAATCCATGGCCCCAATGCGAGTAAAGATTCGATCTATTACCCCTATTTCAGCCTCTTCGGCAGGAACAAAGGAACCCATCTGAGCGAGAACACAAATCAGAGCAACCTGACGGAGGTAGGTAGATTTTCCTCCCATGTTAGGACCAGTTAAGATAACTAGCTGGTGGTCGTCCCGATCAAGAAAGCAATCGTTGGGAATGAACGGCTCCGCATTTAAAACCTCCACAATAGGATGTCGTCCTTTTTTGATCCAGAGCCGGTCTGAATCATTGACTACCGGCCGGCGGTAGTTCTTTTGGGAAGCACACTCAGCCAGCGAAGCCAGCCCGTCTAAAAGAGCAATTGTTTCTCCGATTTTCTTTAAACGATCCTCAAAGCGGGCAACTTTTTGGCGCAGTTCAAGGAAAAGTTTATACTCTAGCTCCGCTATTTTTTCTTCAGCATGAAGAACTTTAGCTTCATAATCTTTAAGTTCTGAAGTTATAAATCTTTCCGCATTAACCAGGGTCTGTTTGCGAATATAATCAGGAGGGACTAAATGGAGATTGGGCTTAGTAACTTCAATATAATAACCAAAAACTTTATTAAAGCGGACTTTCAAAGAACTAATCTTGGATCTTTCTCTCTCCTTCTTTTCTAACTGACTAATAAATTCCTTTCCCGAGCGGCTGATTTTTCTTAGTTCATCTAACTCGGGGTGATAACCATCTTTGATGATTCCGCCTTCCGTCAAAAGAAAAGCTGGTTCCTCCAGAAGAGCTTCATTAATCAACTGAACTATATCCTGCGCATCATCCCATTTTTCAGCCATTTGGGTAAGAAAAGGAGAAGAAAAAAGAGTTACCGACTCCCTCAGCAAAGGCAAACTCATTAAAGACTTTTTTAAGGCCACCAAATCCCGAGGATGGGCTATTTCAAGTGAAATCCTGGCGGTTAACCTTTCGATATCATGAATTTCTTTTAATTTCTCCCTTAAGTTATAGCGTTCAATGGGACTATTGACCAATTCTTCTACACACTCTAGGCGTTGATTTATTTCCTCTACCTTCATCAACGGGCGAAGCAACCAAGAGCGCAGCAAACGGCCTCCCATTGGCGTTAACGTGAAATCAATGATATCCAGCAGGCTGCCTTTTTTTCCTCCATCCCGTAAATTTCGGACCAGCTCTAAATTTTTAACGGTAGTGGCGTCTAAGACCATAAACTCCCGGCATTGAATCACGGACACACTTTTAACTAGATTTAGGGCATCTTTTCTTAATTCGTTCAAGTAATAAATCAAGGCTCCCGCTACGGCTATAGCCAAAGGCTTATCTTCCAGCCCAAACCCATGTAATGTTGCCCCGCCAAAATGTTCGAGTAAGCAGTTCCGAGCGTGGGCTGCTTCAAATATCCAGTCTTCTAAAGCTGTCACCAAGGGAGGGGCACCTTCAATCTCATTAATTATTCCTTCAGCATCTGTTTGGTTGCTTTGGGGAAAAACTGCCTCTCTTGGAGACAATTTAAAAAATTCATCCTTCAAACTCTTAAGGTCACTGTTGGTTTCCTCCATCACCTTAACTCGGCCGGAAGCTAAATCAAGATAAGCCAAGCCCCATTTTCCATCATTAATGATAAAACTTACTAAATAGGCATTTTCCTTTTTTTCTTCCCAATCAATTTCCAGAGCTGTGCCCGGGGTTAAGATTTTAACTACTTCGCGGCGAACAATACCCTTGGTCTTTTTGGGATCTTCTACTTGTTCACAAATAGCGACTTTGAATCCGTTCTTAAGAAGTTTAGCGATATATGCATCCGCAGCGTGATACGGCACCCCACACATTGGTACTTTCTGGCGTGAAGTTAAAGCTATTTCGAGAAGGGACGAGGCCACTTTAGCATCGTCGTAAAAAAGCTCATAAAAATCTCCCAACCGGAAAAACAACAAACAATCTTTATGCTCCCGCTTAATATTCAGGTATTGCTCCATCATCGGGGTAAGTAACTTTTTCTCCGCCATGGTTTACTTTCAACTATACTCACCCCTTTTAGCTTTTTCAAGACGACAGAGAAAATCAATTTTAATTAACGTGGAAAGGCTGAAAACTAACAGAAAGAAAGAATTAACCTGCTTAGTCCAGAGTCTAGACCTTAAAGACACTTTCTAAGTAAGGATTCTTAATTAAGATTAAGACTATTTTTCAGCGATGATGAAGCAAAGTTGGCTTCTCTAAAACCCCAGAAGTTTCCATAAAAGTGAACTATCTCCAAAACCGTGATAGCCTGGAAAATAGTTTTTTGCTTTAATTGTCAATATAGGATGAACACAACGAAATGAGGGCCAACCCGCTACTTCTTCTCCATTTTTTTCCGGTGCTAGGAAAAAGGTGACAGGCATTATATCAAAACCAGTTCTCTAGGAAATGCCCTAGGCTAAAATGAGTTGGCCCAACCATTTTTCCATCACAGTGCCAGAAATATTTACTCATGAAAAAGAAAAGTTGATTTTCAAATAAGAACTGAGTTAAATTAAAAGACGCTTCCAAATAATAATAGAGGAAAAGGAGAGGAATCATGAAAAAATCTTTTTTTTGGATTATCCTTATTAGTCTAACCTTATTTTTGGTCAATTGCGCCAAAGAGGAAAAAATGAAAGAAACCTCGGCTAATCCCTTTTTCACCGAATGGACAACTCCCTTTGGCACCCCTCCTTTTGATCAAATAAAAGAAGAACATTATAAGCCTGCTTTCCTCGAGGGGATGAAAAGACAGAAAGAAGAAATCCAATCGATCATCAATAACCCCGAACCACCCACTTTCGCCAATACCATCGAGGCTCTTGAGTACAGCGGTTCATTGTTGACTAAGGTTGAAAATGTGTTTGAAAATCTTCTTTCGGCCCATACCAATGATACTCTCCAAGCCATTGCTAAAGAAACAGCTCCCCTTCTTTCCCAACACTACGACGATATTTATTTGAACACCAAACTTTTTGAAAGAGTAAAAGCTGTTTATGAACAAAAAGACAATCTCGATCTTACTGATGAGCAACAGATGCTTCTCACTAAATATTACAAAGATTTTGTCCGGGCTGGCGCTAACCTCGATGAAACCAAAAAGTCCCGTCTGCGGGAGATCAACCAGGAATTATCCCTTCTCACTTTGAAATTTGGAGAGAACATACTTAAAGAAAATAATGCTTTTGAACTAGTCCTTGAAAATAAAGAAGACCTGGTCGGACTTCCCGATAATGTCATCGCTGCTGCCGCTGAAGCGGCCAAAGAAAGAGGTAAAGAGGGAAAGTGGGTCTTTACCTTACATAAACCCAGTATGATCCCTTTTCTCCAGTACTCACCTCGACGCGAACTAAGGGAAAAGATATTTAAAGCTTATATTAACCGGGGAAACAACAATAATGAATACGACAACAAAGCCATCGTCGCCCGGATTATCGCCTTAAGAATCGAAAAGGCTAACCTTCTTGGATATAAAACTCATGCTGATTATATTCTCGAAGAGAATATGGCCAAAACCCCGGCTAACGTTTACAAACTTCTCAATCAAATCTGGGAACCCGCTTTAAGAAAAGCCAAGGAAGAAGCCCAAGAACTACAAAAGCTAATCAAAGAAGAAGGGCACGATTTCCAACTCCAACCTTGGGATTGGTGGTATTATGCCGAAAAACTGAAAAAAAGAAAATATGACCTGAGCGAAGAGATGTTACGCCCTTATTTCCAACTAGAAAACGTAATTCAAGGGGCCTTTACCTTGGCTAATAAGCTTTATGGATTACAATTTGTCCAAAGAACAGATATTCCTAAATACCATCCTGATGTCCGTGTTTTCGAAGTCAAAGAAGCTGATGGCACCCATGTTGGAATTCTCTATACCGATTATTTTCCCCGGCCGTCAAAAGAAGGAGGAGCTTGGATGAACTCCTTCCGCAAGGAGTACAAGATTAACAACCAGAAAATAACTCCTATTATCTGTAACGTTGGCAATTTTTCCAAGCCAACCCAAGACCAACCAGCCCTTCTCAGTTATGAAGAAGTCTCCACTCTATTTCACGAATTTGGACATGGTTTGCATGGGCTTTTATCCGATTGTACATACCGCCGTGTCTCGGGAACAGCAGTGCCCCGGGATTTTGTCGAACTGCCCTCGCAGATAATGGAAAACTGGGTAGGCGAACCAGAGATGCTTCAACTTTTCGCCCGTCATTACCAAACAGGGGAACCCATCCCGAACTCTCTTATTGAAAAAATTAAAAGGGCCCGCTTTTTTAATCAAGGCTTTGCCACAGTCGAGTACTTAGCCGCCTCATTCTTGGATATGGACTGGCACACTCTCACCGAGCCCGTCCCAGAAGAGAAAGTCATCGACTTTGAAAATCAATCTCTAGAAAAGATAGGGCTTATTCCCCAAATTATTGTCCGTTATCGAAGTCCCTATTTCAGCCACATTTTCGCTGGAGGCTATTCGGCTGGTTACTATAGCTACATTTGGTCCGAGGTTCTCGACGCGGATGCTTTCCAAGCCTTTAAAGAAAAGGGCCTCTTTGACCAAGAAACCGCACGATCATTTAGAGAAAATATTCTGGCTAAAGGAGGCTCTGAAGACCCCATGACTCTTTACCTTCGTTTCCGAGGCGCTCCCCCTCGTGTGGAACCACTTCTCAAGAGAAGAGGCCTTTTAGATAATTAATATCTCCAAGTTAATTTAATGTAGATTTTAAGGAAAAGACAAAAAGGAATGATTATGAGTTTGAGTTGTAACTCAGTAGATAAAGTCGAGGAGCCGGTTAAAAAAGAATAATTTGATTCTCCTATTGGCAAATTTCTTCTTTTCTTTAAAGAAAAGAGGCAAGATTTAAATCAGTTTTACTAAGGGAAAAAAGCATGAACTTTAGAGCTTTCACGCTCCTGCCCTTCATCATTTTGGTTTTGTTGGCCAGTTGTCAAACCTCGAAAGAACCTCCTCGATTCCAAGCGGTGGAAGCCAAAATTCAAGACATCCATCATGCCCTCCAAGAAAATCGCCTTACGGTTGAAGAACTCGTCGAGATCTACCTTCAACGAATAGAAAAATATGATAAATCCACCCTTCTCAACTCGATTACCGCTATTAACCCCAAGGCCAGGGAGAGAGCTAAAGAATTAGATGAAGAATTCCGCCAGACTGGCAAATTAAGACCTCTTCACGGCATATGTTTAGTGATTAAAGATAATATTGAAACAAAAGACATGCCGACAACTGCTGGCTCGGAGGCCTTAAAAAACTTTATTCCGCCTGATGACGCTTTTATCGTCAAAAAACTAAGGGAAGCCGGGGCAATAATTTTAGCTAAATCTAATATGGCTGAATGGGCCTTCAGTCCTTATATTACCCAGAGCGGAACCGCGGGTATTACCCGTAATCCTTATGATTTAAATCGAGTTCCAGCCGGCTCAAGTGGCGGCACGGCCGCGGCCGTGGCGGCCAATTTGGTGACCATCGGCCTCGGCACAGACACGGGTAATTCGGTGAGAGGACCTTCTTCCCATTGTTGTTTGGTCGGTCTCAGACCGACATTAGGCTTGGTAAGCCGGGACGGCATCATTCCTCTCTATCTCCGCAACGATACTGCCGGCCCCATGGGCAGAACGGTGGAAGATGTGGCTCACATCATGGATATTATTGCTGGCTACGACCCTGCAGACCCCCTGACCAAAATGTCGGAAGGCAAAATACCCCTTTCCTATCTTAAGTTTCTAGATAAGAATGGTCTTCAGGGGGCTCGAGTGGGTGTTTTCCGTCTCTATACCGATCTTCCCACCGCTGATCCCCAGGTTGTGACTCTTTTTGAACAGGCTATTGAAGACCTAAAAAGAAATGGAGCTGTAATCGTTGATCCCTTTGTTATTCCCAAGTTTGGAGAATTAACTAAAAATTTATGGTGTGATACTTTTCGCCATGACTTAAACCAATATCTACGCTCCTTGGACAAGAAAGCTCCGGTTAAGAATCTATTAGAGGTTTATAACAAGGGGCTTTTTTCCCTTTACATTCGCGATCGTTTGGTGCGCGCCCTGGACCAAGCTCCCGACAAAGTTCTATGCCAAGATATTTATCACGAACCTCGAAATATAGCGTTTCGCCAAGCGGTCCTGGAAGCAATGGCTAAACAAGGAGTTGACTTTATTATTTATCCGACTTGGAGTAATCCTCCCCGGAAACTGGGTGATCTTCGAAGCCCCGCAGGAGACAATAGCCAACTTCTCTCTCCCCATACTGGTTTTCCAGCCATCACGGTCCCCATGGGTTTTATCTCCAAAAACTTACCCGCCGGATTACAAATTGTGGGAAAATTATTCTCTGAGCCTCAACTCCTGAAAGTAGCCTACGCCTATGAACAAGCAACCCTTTACCGTCGACCTCCTCATAAATTTGATTGAATCCTGTTCTTCACCAATTTCAAAACAAAAAAACTTAATAGCTCTCACTTCTTCTCTCTTTAGACCTCAATTAAATCGATGAGCCTAAACTAAATTGACTTATTCCCTCAGGTAGTGTATATCATCTGAGTGATGACCGGACCCAATATTTTAACTTTGGGAAGAATAGTTGCCATCCCCATCTTAGTTATTACTCTTCTGACTGAATTCCATGGTCATCGAATGGTCTCATTTATCATTTTTGTCCTGGCGGTTTTAACCGACATGCTTGATGGGTTCTGGGCTCGTCTCCAAAATAAAAAATCTTCTTTAGGAGAACTCTTAGATCCCACTGCTGACAAACTTATTATCACTTCGGCCCTGATCTGTTTGGTCGAACTTGATCAAGTGCCAGCCTGGATGGCCATCATCATCATTGGGCGTGAAATAGCCGTCACCGGTTTCCGAGCCATGGCCTCCTCGCGAGGCATCTCCATTCCCGCTTCCATCTTGGGTAAAATTAAGATGAACGCCGAAGCTATCACCATCGCTCTCCTCATTCTTGGGGAATCATTTCTCCATGAATTCTATCTCTTGGCTCAAATCGGTCTTTGGGTTATCTTGGCCACCGCTCTCTCTTCAGCCGCCGAATATTACTGGCGTTTAGGTCCCCAAGTGCTGTGGGGGAAAAAAAACTAGAGAACTTGGCTACTAAACTTCTCCCAAATACCCTATTCACCCTGTCACTTGTGGTTTTCCTCTTAAGATGATAAACCTGATTATTCTCGCTAGGTTATCTTTTCCGGCAAGAAAAAAGTTGCCCAACTCTGATTGAGGCAAATTAAAAAACTTAGAACAAAGAACTACTTTGTCCCCCTGAACCAAGAGAAAAATCTCCTGGTAAATTCATTTATTCAAATCAGGAAAAATTAGCTCAATAATTCTTTAACTTTAGTTAGAGAGTCAGGATCTCCCACTTGAAAGATAGACAAATTATAGTTTTCCCATCGCCGCGATATCCGCCTCATCAGCCCTGACAGGACTTTACCGGGACCAACCTCAACTACTGCTTGAATCTTTAGTTCTCTTATTCTTTCCATACTTTTATACCAAAGAACAGAGCGAGTAACCTGTCTTTTAAGGGCTTCTCTGGCTTTCTCTCCGGTGGTGATTAGTTGCGCATCTACATTAGTAATAACCGGAAATTGCAAATCGTTAAATTCAGTCTTATCCAAGTCAAAGGCTAATTTTTTCTCTGCTGGAGCCATGAGAGGACAATGGAAAGGAGCGCTAACGGGTAATACTACTACTCGAGGCGGGTCAAGTTTTTTGATGGCTTCTTCAACCGCTTGTTTCTCACCAGAAATGACAACTTGCTCTTGACTATTCCAATTGGCCACTTCCACTACTCCAGTGGTTATTTGCTTCAGGGTCGCCAATATTTTCTCGTAGTCGAGGCCAATAATGGCCGCCATTAAGCCTTCCCCCACCGGAACTGCTTCTTGCATATAACGGCCTCGTTTATGGACCAAGACCACGGCTTCTTCAAAGCTCAAGCTTCCCGAGGCTACCAAAGCTGAGTATTCCCCCAAACTATGACCAGCAGCCACGTGGGGCTTAATTCCCAACAAGTTGAAAGCAATGGTGCTCACTGTCAGCAAAGCGGGTTGAGTGTTTTGGGTAAGCTTCAACTCTTCCTCGGGCCCCGAAAAACAAAGCTGCGAAAGCTTAAACTTCAAGGCTTCATCAGCTCGGGCAAAATATTCACGGGCTAAAGGAAAAGAATCATAAAATTCTTTACCCATGCCTACATACTGAGAACCTTGTCCGGGAAAAAGAAAGGCTGTTTTCATCATCCATTATCTCCTCTGATTTATTAATATGCTTCTTCTTGACCAAACTCTTATCTTTGATGACAATTTTAGCTTGAGAGCGCAGAGATTTAAGCCATTTATTAATTTCTTCCTGCCCCTTTTCTTGCCTAATTTTAGCTTCCAATTCCTTCATTACTTCCACTAATGACTTTGGCTTTTGCTGGCTAGCTTCAATTTGAGGTAAATAAACATTTTGATAGTAGGACCGGATTTCTTCTATTGAAACGGGAATACTCAAGGCCACCCGGCGCTGAATAAGGCGATCAAAAATAAGTTTCTCCTTAAGGAGAGTTTTCAAATCCTCTTCACTTACCCCAAAAACTTTCTGGTAAAAGACAAACTTATCTTCACCTAAGCCCGCTCGCCACTTTTTCCAAGATTCTTCGAAGATTTCATCATCCAACTTCATTTCCTCTTCTTTGGCCAAGTGAAGAACAACTTTAAGGTCAATTATCTTCTCCAAGGTAGCAGCCAAAGAGTTAGATTTTTTTTCCTTTTCGCCTAAATTAAACAAATCAAAAGCTGAAGCAATTTGAACATCGGTTAAGGTAATAATGTTAGACTCAACTAAGGCCACTATTCGCTCGATAACTCTCTCTTGACAAAACACCAAATTATTCAAGATCAAAGAAAAGAAAAAGGCCAAAAGTAAACTTCGAACTCCTAATTTAGTCAACCAACTCTCCATTTTCCACTTAAAATACATTGCCAATGGTTAAGAACACATTGATAGCTTTTTCACCTACAGATGGATTAAGACTCCAACCCACTTCAAATCTCACAGGTCCAAGAGGTGTCTGGTATCTTAGTCCTACTCCTAGAGCATGTTGAAAGTCGAGAGGATTAAATTGTCGTCTCTCGAGAAAAACTTTTCCCGTGTCATAAAAAACGGCCCCATGAAGATAGGGCAAGTCCTCCAAAAGAGGAAAGGAAAGTTCAAGATTCAAGATAAAGAGGGCTTTACCTCCAACGGGATTACCTGAGTCTGGATCCTTTGGTCCTAATTCATCAAACTCTGTACCCCGGAAGGAATGGCTACCCCCACCAAAAAAACGCTCATGAATAGGAATTCTTCCTCTCCCCAATCCCAAACGACTGGTGAGGGAGAATCTCCATTGGGGCATTGAAAAGGTGTAAAAATATTGTAATTTTGAAAATATCTTTTGAAAGTTAGATTCAGCGTTAAACAGCGGATAGGCCCATTCCAATGAAGAACTCAAGAAAAAGCCATGAGCGGGATTAAAAGCATCATCCCGTCGGTCCCAAATAAAACTTCCAGAAATAGAGGTCGTCGAGAAAGGAAAATGCTGTCGATCAACCTCTGATTCGGCCACGTAAAGTTTATAAAGAGACGTTCGGGCCAGGCGAAGAGTAAAAAGAAGAACAAAATCTTGAGGTTTCTCCAGTTCTCTAATCGTTGATAAGCTTATTCCTCTCCGGTCAAAAGCATAGCTTCGTCTCTCTTCCCTTTCAAGCCAAGCATTCAGATAAGTTTGCATCGGCAAGCCAAAGAAATAAGGTTGTTCCCAAGAAAGCACTCCTCTAGTTTCTTTTAAACTTACCTGCCCAACTAAGCTTAGCTGGGCGGCCGTGCCTAAAACATTACTTCGTATATACTCGGCTGTCCCTCGAGGCCTGACCACTGCATTCCAAATCTCCAAGGCTTTTGGTCCTTCTTTTGTTTCCAACCCAAGCCCAAGTCCCATATAATTCCTATCACCTTCTTTTAAGTTTAAAATTAGGTTAATCTCTCCAGGACCCACTTTCTGTTCATCAATCCGAACTTCACTAAAAATACCTAACTTTTCTAACCGGTACTTGGTCTCTCTAATTAAGGCGGCATTGGCCACGTCTCCTTCAAAAATCCTTAACTCTTTTAAAATCACCCGGCGGCGAGTCACTTTTGGTCCAGTGATAATTATTTTTTTTAGCCGGACCCTTTCGCCTTCCTCAATTTTAAAAGCAACCAAAAAATGATCCTTTTTTGTCTCTTCTATTTCGGGAAAAATCTTAGTTCCTCGGAAGCCCTGATTAGCATAAAAGGTTTCTAACTGTTCAATGTCTTTCTGGATGTTAGGTCGGAAAAAAGGACCTTCTGGCTGGGAAATAATCTTTTCCAGGAGGGTGGTCGAAGGAAAGGATAGAGTACCTTTTAATAAAATTTTATCTATAACTTGCTGAGGCCCTTCGCTGATATAGTAAATCGGAGTTATAGTCCGACCTTGACGCTCAAAATTAAGATTAACCTGTGTCTCGGGGAACCCATAAATCATGTAGAATAACTTAATTTCACGGGGCAACTGGAAAAGTCGAGCTCCATCTATCGTTGGTAGAAAAGGAATCCTTCTTTGGATCTCTAATTGTCTCTGGAGTTCATCTTGAGTGAAATACTTCATTCCCCGAAAGACGAGAGGGCCTATTTTAAATTTTGGGCCAGAATTTACCTCATAAACAACCCGCTGGAGATTGCCTTTTCTTTCTATTCTTGAAGAAACCGAAGCAAACAGGTAGCCTTTCTTGCGTAAGTATTGAATTATCTTCGCCTCTCCCTCAGTTAAAGCCCATTCTTCAAAAACATCTCCGGTCCATACTGACTTAACCATTTTTATAGGGACCTCGAATCCACGGATTTCTATTTCTGTTTTCTCCCGAGGAAACAAGCCAATGGTTAAGTTTACTCCTCTTGCTTCCTGGTCAAACTTAACCTCCTCCAACCTTACTTCAACTTTTCTATAACCCTGTTCCAGATAATACTCCCGTATCTTTTCTAATTTTTCACTTAAGAGCTTGGGGATATAAACCTGACCTTCTTTAAGCTGCGCTCTTTTTCTTATCTTCTCCTCGTTGAGGGAAATCGAAGATACAAACCTAATTGACTTTATTTTATATCTTTCGTAAGAATCGACGCGAAAGAGAAGGTCAACGGCCAAATTCTCTTCGTCCTCATCTTGAAAAACCTCGATTAAGGGCTGAAAATACCCCTGTTCTTCTAAAGCAGTCTTTATCTCGGCGATTGTTTTTGGTAAAAGGTCGGCTAAAAATGCTTCTCCTTCCTTTAAGGAGGAAACTTGAGGACGAATCAAGGGAAAAGGTATTTCTTTGCGGCCATAAATAATCAAGTGTCGAACTACTTTCACTCTTCTTAAGCGGAATACAAAATTTCCTCTTCCTTTCTCCAGCACCTCAATGTCAGAAAAAAGATGAGTTTTATAAAGACTCTTAACGATTCCGGATATTTTTTTAAGCGAGATGACATCCCCTTCCTGGAGGGGAACCATCGCCCTGAAATCTTCTTCAGCCTGGTCGCCATCTATTTCCACCTTCAATGACTTTATCTGATTAGATTGAGGAAAAATAATTGTTTGAGCCAAACTAGACAATAAATTTGAACTTAGACCAAAACAACAAATTAACAGCCATCCCATAAAGCAAATTTTTCTGACTACTAGCATTACTTAAGCCTAATTCATCAGTTTAAAATCTCTTGTGAATTTTTACCTCAATACTAATTCGGCCATTTTCATCTCTCATGCCCACAACAGATACGTCACTCAATATTTCCCATTCCAGTCGAGTTAATTCTTCCCTTTGGGAAGTTAAATTGGTTGAATAAAGTAAAGAAAAATTTCTCGAAATCTTCTTCCCCAAAGTTAAACGAGCTGTCATTTCGGCCGAAGCCCCCATAACAAAAGGGTCAATACGGAAGCGATCCAGACTGAACAGTTTTTCCGCTCTCTTTTTGGCCTCCTCTGACAACTGAAAAGACAGAAAAGCAGCTGTACTTAATTGAGAGCTTCGATCATATGAATAGGTTCTCTGAAATGATTCTCCTAAAGCTAAAAGGGCCAACACATCTTCGGGAGGCAATGGTGGCGAAGAGCTAAATTCCGGAGTCATCCGTTCCAGTAAACCTTCCAAAGAAAACGTAACCCGATAATCCTTGACATAAGTTTCGCCGGTAAAGCTTATATAAGGCTCAATCACAGCTGGGTTATAAAAACCGATTCTTCCTTTTAAGACTTTAAATGTTCGATCTTGAAAATAAATATTGCCATCCAAAGTCTCAATCTCACCCAAAAGAATAGGAGAAAAGATATTTCCAACCACTTGAAGATCAAATCGAGCTCGAAGGCGAGCCAGGGAATTTTCAACCCAGGCATTATCTTCTGCCTTTATCTTCAAATTCAAATCAAGATCATCGAAAAAGCCTTTTGGTCTTTCCGTCAAATAGGGTTCTGAATAAAAAGACAACTTCTCGGTAACTTCTCTCTGCCAAAGAAGTTGCTTCACAAAGATGTTCCCATTAAGGACAAAATCCTGGTCATTTTTAATCAAGGCTAGCTCAGCATTTCCCAAAGCTCTTGTTCTTTCCCAGGGAGAAAGCAATAGATCCTGGCCTTTGACTTTGACATCCAGGGTTCTTATTCCTTCTCGGCCGAGATTCATTTCTCCCCAACCAAACAACTGCCCCCCACCCATTTTCCCTTGCAGAGATCGAAGCTCAAAATGGCCATTTTGGAAAAAGATTAAGCCGGTAAAACTCCTTAAGGCATGAGCAAACTTCGCTAAGGGTAAAACATCACCTTTCAATTCAATGGCTCCCATCACTTGGGGAGAACTCTCTTCACTTTTAATCTCACCAAAATACTTAACTACTCCTCGACCCCCTCTCCACGGCAAAAGAAGATCATAATTTGTAAACTGGCCTTCAAAGGAACCCCTAAGATTTCCCTCCCTAAATGGAATATTAAAAGTAGCTTGGAGAGGATTATTTTCCGGATTGAAATTACCTCGGATTTCCAATCTAAGGCCGGTGGCAGAAAATGATGATAGGATATCCCCTTTAAAATCTGTTGGTTGAAAAGGGTAAATTATTAAATCATTTATCATTATTTTACCGCTTGCCTCATCTTCGGAAAATTTCCCTTTTCCCTTCAACTGAAAATGAGCCTCTCCTGAAGCATTCGGAATCAACGAAGAAATCTTAAGCCCTTGCCCCTGAATTTCAACATCAAAAATTTCTTTGAGCTGACTAAAGGAAATATGACCGGTAAGCTTACCTTCATAAAGGTTAAATTCTAAATTATCTAAACTAAAGACATTATCTTCCCAATTTAAACTTCCGCGGACATTACTTAATTTTTGACCCGAAAATTGCAATTCCTCAGCAGCAAATTCACCGCTGAATTTTTCCTTTACTCCCTCGGCAAGATAAACAAATTCTCCCTGACCTTTTCCTTCCAGCGGAATTAAAATTTGCAAAGGAGGAAGGATATCTTCAAGGTAACCTGAATCTAACCGGAGATCAACTCGGGTCTCTTCCGGGGTGACCACAACTCCAATCCTTGCTTTCAAGCGAGGATCATCGGTTTCAAAACGACCAAAAAAATCATTGTTAATTACTTCCGCTTCCCCGACTATCCTTTGAGCTTGAAAATCAGCAAAACGTCCCGGTTGGGCATTAATGGCCATAAAAACTCGAGGGACTAAAGGCGAACCAAAAATCCTGACTTGGACCTCACCAGCTCCTTGAATCTCAGGAAAGGGAAATTTTCTTTGTAAGGCTAAAGAAGTAAAATGACGAGCTTGGCTAATATCAGTCACTTTTCCTCTTATTTCGGCCACAACACTCTTTTTAAATTTCAGGTCAACTTGAACGGCCATTTGAGCAAAAGAAGATTGTAAGTTAGTGGATCTTAAAGTCAAACTTTGGTTGGGAATAAACTCTAAATTGACTTCTCCTTGAAAAGGAAATTTATTCTTTCGCCTAAGAACAAGCTCATCTTTGAATTCAAGTCGAGAAGTTAATTTTCCTCGACGATAGTTAAACTCCCCCGTAGCCGAAGAATTTACCGGCCACGGCAAACGAATAAATTTCATCAAGGGATCAAGTTTTAAATCCTTTACCCTGCCCTGCCAAGCATCTTCTGAAAATTCAACTCTAATCTGCTGCCACCTTTGGTTTAAAGAACGCAAACGAATATCAATTTCGCCTTTTTTTAAATTTTCGGTCCGAAAATTAAACCCAGCCTCGCCTAGAAGACCATCCCTGAACCATAGCTGTGGGGATTGCCCGCTACTTCTTAAAACCCATTCTTTATCGCTATAAGCAAGCTCCATCTCACCAGTTAAATCACCTTCTAACTGATAATCACGACCCAGAAAAGAAGTTAAAATTCGAGAAGAAACTTTAAAACTACCTTTGAAATCCATCTCCAAGGGAGAAAATTTATTAATTTTTCCTTCACCTTTAAAATATTCCTCTTTTCCCTGAAAAACCAACTTCCTAATCTCAGCTCGCTGACTACCTCCAACGATGGATAGATTCAAGGTTCCTTGAATTGGTCGAGAGAAACGACTAATTGAAATATCAGATAATCCCGTTTTCAGTTTAGCCGCAAATTCCCCTTGCTTTTGGTTAAAGAAAGCATTTAATTCTCGAAGAATAATCAAGCTATCTTCACCAGCCACGACCACTTTTCCTCCCTGAACCACTCCTTTCTCAATTGCCACGGGCAAGACGAGGGTTGAAGACTGATGCTCCTTCTTCAAATTCTGGAAGACTCGCCAAGGAACCCTAATTTCAGGCTGAGACAAAAAAATTGTTATGGGGCGTTCTCTTTTCAACAAGGCAGGATATGAGACTTTAATAATGATCCTCCGGGCCGAAAAAAAAGGCTCCAGAGAGTGTGTTCTCACTTCTTCCAATACTAAGGTGGGAGGAAAATAAGCAAGGCTCATCTTGCGATAAGAAAATCTTTTTTTAATTTGGTTCTGGACTTGTTGGAGAAAAAAATATTTTAAAATATTTAAACCAATAAAGATTACGGCTAAAACGAGAAGAGTAATTATCAATTTTCGCCAAGGTTTTTTCTTTCGCATATTTAGACTTTCCCAATTTTACCATTTTTCATGGAGAAGATAAAAAATCGCCGTGTTTCAATTAGTTGAATTGCCTTGATTATAGACGATCTAAGGTGGGAGGAAAAAAATTTTATTCAACCGAAAATAAAAGACTTCCTGCTTCCACTGAATCACCAGCTTGGGGGGCTAACCGAATTATTTTCCCTTTTTTTGGAGATTTAATGGCATTTTGCATCTTCATTGCTTCTAGAATAAGGACAGGTTGCCCCTCATCAACCAAATCTCCTTCTTTAATTAGAACTTTAACAATCTTTCCGGGCATGGAAGTAATCACGTCTTTTTTCGAGGTTGAAAATCTCCCCGATTCCAGAAGGCGAGGAGAGGTTTCTTTTTTGAATTCTCGACATAATCCATTCAAATAAACTGTATATTTCCCTCGATCAAAGAGGATAATTACATCATAAATTCGACCATCAATCCAAAGCAACCATTCATTTTCTCTTATTTTTTCTCCTTTTACTCGATATTCACGACCATTGTAGGCAACTTTAAGGAAACCTTCTCTTTCCTCTTCAAGAGAAAGTTGATACTTCTGACCATTATTCCAGAGAGTGAGATTAATCATGACAGCCTCTTCGTGAACTGATTAAGTTTACCATAAAACTTCCACCGGCTCTGGAGAGAAAATTTTTCTCGGGCGGGCATCTTTCTTTCTTCTTTATAACTGGCAATTCCCGCCGCAATTAAGGCAATTTCTTCGGGTAGATTACCCTCTGGGGAAAGGAGAGTTGACTCAAATTGTCGGATAAAATGAGTATTATAATTTCCCTGAATAAATACCGGATGATTTAGAATTTTTCGAAAAAAAGGAATAGTTGTTTTTATCCCGCAAATCTGATACTCATCAACAACCCGCTTCATCCTAGCTATAGCTTCCTCCCGGATTATTCCCCAGGTAATCACTTTAGAAATAAGAGGATCATATTCGACCGGCACTTCAAATCCTTCATCCACACCTCTATCTTCTCTTACCCCTGGGCCTCCTCCAGCAGGCCGTAAGTGAGTGATTTTTCCCGGTGAGGGCAAGAAATCTTGGTCAGGGTCTTCAGCATAAATCCGGCACTGAATCGAATGCCCGTAAGGGCGAATATCTTCCTGGGACCAAGGGAATTTTTCGCCGGCAGCAATTTTTATCTGAGCTTTGACTAAATCGATACCCGTCACCATTTCTGTCACTGGATGTTCCACTTGAAGTCTGGTATTCATTTCTAGAAAATAAAAATTCTTTTGCTCATCAACGACAAATTCGACCGTTCCGGCGTTAGTATAACCCACTACCTGAGCAGCTCGAACAGCTGCTTCGCCCATTCTTTTCCTCGTTTCCTCATCAAGAAAAGGAGAGGGGGTCTCTTCTAACACTTTCTGAAATCTTCTTTGAATAGAGCACTCTCTTTCGCCAAGATAAATGGTCTGACCGTGATGATCAGCCAAGATTTGAATTTCGATATGGTGAGGATTATCTATGTATTTTTCAAGATAAACTGCGGGATCGCCAAAACTGGCCTTGGCTTCTGAGCAGGCAAGCCGATAGGCTGAAAGCAATTCATTTTTAGTGGTCACCAACCGCAATCCTTTTCCTCCTCCTCCGGCATCGGCTTTAAGCAACAAGGGATAGCCAATCTTCTGAGCTTCTTGGTATAATTCCGCCTCATTCTGGATAGGGTGCAACGTACCGGGAATACACGGCACTCCGGCTTCGGTCATCATCTGCCGAGCCCGCGTCTTTTTTCCCATCATCTCCATCGACTGGGCAGAAGGGCCGATAAAAACTAATCCCTGACGCTTAACTTCTTTGGCAAAATCATGGTTTTCGGCCAGAAATCCATACCCCGGATGAATCGCTTCAGCTTGACAATCTTTGGCTACCTGAACGATTTTTTCGATATTTAAATAACTAGCTGAGGGTTCAGGCGGGCCAATAAAATACGCCTCCTCCGCTAAGCGGACGTGGAGGGCACAACGATCCACTTCAGAAAAAATAGCCACAGGTATAATGCCCATCTCTCGACAAGCCCGGATAATGCGGACCGCTATCTCTCCTCGATTAGCAATTAAAATTTTTTTAAACACTACTTTCTCTCTCTTTACCTATAAATTAGATACATAACTTAACCAAAAAATCAATCTTAAGGTTCATAATAAGGCCTGGTGTTTTTTTTCTTCCTTCTATTGAGGCAATCAAAATCAAAGAGGAATGTTGCCGTGCTTTTTAGGTGGATTAGAGTCTCGTTTGTTTTCTAACATTCTCAAAGCGGCGATAAGTTTAGGACGTGTAAATCTGGGTTTTATCACTTCATCTAGAAAACCCTTTTCACAAGCAATATAAGGATTGGCAAATTTCTCTCGAAATTCCCTCACCTTTTCCTGGTGGAGTTGGGCCAACGCTTCAGCCTTTTCCAATTCTCGTTTATAAACAATACTCACCGCCCCTTCCGGGCCCATGACGGCTATCTCCGCCGTGGGATAAGCATAATTAATGTCAGCTCGGATATGCTTGGAAGCCATCACACAGTAAGCTCCCCCGTAAGCCTTGCGCGTGATGATGGTAATTTTAGGAACAGTGGCTTCGGCAAAGGCATAAAGCAGCTTAGCTCCATGGCGAATGATTCCTCCATGTTCTTGAGCTACTCCGGGTAAAAAACCCGGAACATCTTCAAAAGTAATCAGAGGAATGTTGAAAGCATCACAAAACCGAACAAATCGAGCCCCTTTATCTGAAGCATTTATATCCAAGACACCGGCTAAGTGATCGGGCTGATTAGCGACGATTCCTACTGACTTCCCCGCCAAACGAGCAAAACCGATAACTATATTAGGAGCGTAATGCTCTTGGATCTCAAAAAAATATCCATCATCAACCACTCGGCGAATGAGTTGGCGAATATCATAGGGCTGATTGGGATCAGCGGGTATAACTTGATTTAAATCCTCTTCCGCCCGGTCAACTGGATCAGTCGATTCCACCAGAGGGGGATCTTCAAGATTGTTATCGGGTATAAATGATAAAAGTTCGCGAATAAGCTCAAAAGTATGTTCCTCGTCCTCAGCAGCAAAATGAGCTACTCCGCTTATGGTGTTATGGGTTTCAGCTCCACCTAGTTCCTCCATCGTTACTTCTTCATGGGTCACCTCGCGAATCACATCAGGGCCAGTAATAAACATATTGCTGATGTTCTTGGTCATGATGATAAAATCAGTCAACGCTGGCGAATAAACGGCTCCACCGGCACATGGTCCCATTATGGCTGAAATCTGAGGGACCACACCAGAAGCGAGAACATTGCGCAAGAAAATGTCAGCATATCCAGCTAGTGAAGCGACTCCTTCCTGAATTCTTGCTCCTCCCGAATCATTTAAACCAATAACCGGAGCTCCCACTTTCATAGCTAAATCCATAATTTTGCAAATTTTAGCTGCATTAGACTGGCTTAAAGAACCTCCAAAGACGGTGAAATCCTGGGCAAAAACAAAAACATGGCGACCGTTTATCATCCCGTAACCTGTAACTACTCCATCGCCATATATTCTTTTTTTCTCCATTCCAAAGTCATGACACTGATGCAAAACCAGTTTATCCATTTCTTGAAAGGAACCTTCATCGAGAAGTAATTTAACTCTCTCTCGGGCGGTAAGTTTTCCAGCTTGATGTTGCCTCTTAATCCGGGCTTCTCCCCCACCCAATTCTGCTAATTTTTCTTTTTCTTTTAAATCTCTGAGTTTGTCATCAATACCCATTGCCCCTCCCCTCCAAACAAGCTAATTTTTTCTATTTTTCTATTTATGCTTAACCTTGGCCCAGTCTTGAAGAAATCGCTCCAATCCGACATCGGTTAAGGGATGCTTTAAGGCCTTTTCTAATACCGGGAAAGGAACAGTGGCAATGTCAGCCCCGATAAGGGAAGCCTCAACGAGGTGGAGGGGATGGCGTATACTGGCGACAATTACTTCACAATCAAAACCATAATTATTGAAAATGGCCATAATCTGTTCGACAAGGATCATTCCTTCATGGGAAATATCATCCAGTCTCCCGATAAAAGGGCTAACAAATCGCGCTCCGGCTTTGGCCGCTACTAAAGCCTGTAAAGGAGAAAAGACCAGGGTGGTGTTAACTTTAATTCCTTCTTGAGCTAAAACCCGAATAGCCTTAATTCCTTCTTCAGTGATGGGAATTTTAATGACTACATTCTCGCTGAGGCGAGCCAGACCTCGGGATTCCTGAATTATTTCCTCCGCTTGGGTAGAAACAGCTTCTACGCTAACCGGTCCAGGAACAATACGGCATATTTCCGGAATTAACTCCTCGAAAGGCAGCGCCTCTTTGGAAACCAGGGTAGGATTGGTGGTAACCCCGTCACAAATTCCCCATTCGATTGCCTTTTTAATTTGATTAAGGTTAGCTGTATCGAGAAATATTTTCATCCCAACCTCCGTTTTTGAATTTCTTCAGATTCCTAAATCTATCACAATTCATTTTCCCTTACAAACCTATTTACAATGTGTGTTCACTGGCCTGGTAACGAACGAAAAATGGTCTTTAGCTATGGAAATAAAGTCAAAGCTTGGCTCCCCCCATCAGCTCGCCCCTTAGGACTCCTGATGATATTCTCTAATTCTCATTACCGTGTTAGATAAAGTGCCAATGCCCTCAATCTGGACCTCCACTCGATCACCCGGATTCATCGGCCCTATTCCCGCTGGAGTTCCAGTCGTAACTACATCTCCTGGAAAAAGGGTCATGATGTTGGAAATAAACCTGATTAAATAAGGGACAGGGAAAATAAAGTGCTTGGTATTACCAGATTGGCGTAATTTTCCGTTTAAAAAAGTCTTAATCTTCGCTTGGGAAAGATCAATATCGGTGGTAATACAGGGCCCCATGGGAGCAAAAGTATCAAATGATTTGGCCCTCGTAAATTGAATATCTTTGTCTTGAAGATCCCGGGCAGTAACATCGTTAAAACAAGTATAACCCAGAATATAAGGTCGGACATCCTCATCTTCTGGCAAACAATGAGCTCTTTTTTTGATAACAACGGCTAGTTCCCCCTCAAAATCTACCCGTTGAGCTTGAGGAGGATAAATAATAATGTCATGAGGACCGATGATTGCTGAGGAGGGCTTAAGAAAGATCAATGGCTCCTCCGGAATCGCCCGGCCTCTCTCTTGAGCATGGTCACGATAATTAACGCCGACAGCGACTATTTTCGAAGGCTGCACGGGGGCTAACAAAGAAACTTCGGACAAAGGAATTCTAGGTTCCAAGATTTGAAAACGGCGAAAAATTGACCCTCTAATGGGCCTTAAATAATCATTTTCAAGAATTCCATATTTAATCTTTTGCTGATAACGATAGCGACAAATTTTCATCATTTATCTCCTTTTCCTTTCTTTGACCTTGACTGATCTCTTACTCTCATTTCCCTGCTTATCTATAGCAGTTAAACAATATTCATAAACGAAACCTTTTTCGACCGATAAATCTGTAAAACTTAAATTTTTAATGGGCTGAGGGGTTAAGAGAGAAAACTCTAATTCATCTTCTCGCCTTCGCCAAACTTTATAACCGCTTACATCATCCTCAGGACTGGGTTCCCAGCTCAAGGAAATCCCGACCTCAGTCTCAATGGCCACAACTTCGGGAGGAGGTGCTGGAGGAAAAATATCTTGGGGTTGGACTTTGATTTCGGAAGAATCAGCAGTCTCAAGCCTCGGTTGACTCTCAGCAACAATTCCTCTAATTTTGTAAAAATAAGTCTGTCCAAAAGTAACTTCCTTATCTAAAAAAACCTCCTCAGTCACGGGGTTAGATGTTAATCTCTGCCATAGCCCTCCTTCTTCTCGTCGGTAAACATAGTAACCTTTTACTGGTTTTCCTTCTCCCGGAAAAATAAAGCCCGAGGAAGGTGTCCATTTTAAAATCACTCCTTGTGGTTGGACCTCGGCCTCAACATTAGATGGAGGCAAAGGTAAATTCTGAGGGGTAATGGTAATTAATGGTGAAAAAAGAGATTTTTTCTTCTTTTGATCAAGAACAAGTAAAGCTAACACATATTTCTTGGCCAAGCTCCCAGGTGAAGTTATTTCCCAACTCCAAGAACCCTTAAGGGGAGTTGCAGATTCTTCAATCACTAAGCGGTCAACAACTTCGGCCAATTGATTGAAATTTTCTTTTTCTATTTCTGAAGAAGATGACTGGTCACCTTGTCTTCCCAGTTCTGCCCGCCAGACCTCAATGGTTAAGGGAAATTTTAAGTCTGTTCCATCGGTATAAACGGGGTCAAACTCCCACTCCAATCCCACAACTTTTCCCCTTTGAAAACTTGTCACCTGATCTATTTTCTGCGGAATCTGGATAAGAGGAGGTTGAAGGGGGCCTTTTTTTCCACAATTAAAAGAAAAAAAAGAACTAACCAAAATAACAATAAGGAGAAAGGGCTGATAAAATTTTTTCATCAAGAACTATAGAATGAAACGACTTAGATCCTCATCCTTGACGATATCTTTTAGGTGATGTTGGACATATTCCTGATCAATGACAATTTCCTTTCCTTTTAAATTAGGAGCCTCAAAAGAAATGTCTTCCATTACTTTTTCCATAACTGTATGCAAACGCCTGGCTCCAATATTTTCAGCAATTTCATTCACTTTTTCGGCTATCTCGGCAATCTCTTGAATAGCGTCTTCGGCAAATTCAATGTCTACTCCTTCTGTGGCTAATAAGGCTTTGTACTGTTTGACTAAAGCATTTTCGGGTTCAGTTAAAATCCTAATAAAATCTTCTTTGGTTAAAGGGGTTAATTCTACTCTTATCGGAAACCTTCCCTGAAGCTCAGGGATCAGATCTGATGGCTTAGAAACATGAAAAGCGCCAGCTCCAATAAACAGGATGTGATCGGTACGTACCAACCCATAGCGAGTATTAACTGTTGTTCCCTCGATAATGGGCAGGAGATCTCGCTGAACCCCCTCCCGACTAACATCGGGGCCATGTCCTGATTCGCGGCCGGCGATTTTGTCAACTTCATCCAAGAAAATAATTCCTGATTGCTCAACTCTTTGAATGGCCAATTTAGAAACTTGATCCATATCAATTAATCGTTTTTGTTCTTCTTGGAGAAGATACTCCTGAGCTTCCTTAAGCTTCATTTTTCGCCGTTTTGTCTTGCCTCCTAAAAAGCCAGGAATTATTTCCTGGATATGAATCCCAATTTCTTCCACTCCGGCATTGGAGAAAATTTCGAACGGGGGAAAATTAACCTCTTTTACTTCAACTTCAACAAGCCTCTCATCTAAAAGGCCAGCCTTTAATTGAGCTCTCAACTTTTCCCTTGTTTGTTGAAAACGCTCTTGTTCTTCGGGTTGATCAAAAGAAAGTTTTCGGCGAGAAAGAGGAAGAAGAAGGTCAAGCAATTTTTCTTCAACATTCCTTTCTGCTTTTTCCTTTACTTCTTCGATTTTTTCACTTCGGACCATGTCGACCGCAATCCGAACTAGGTCCCGAATCATCGACTCTACATCGCGCCCGACATAACCAACCTCAGTAAATTTACTCGCTTCTATTTTTAGAAAAGGGGATGAAGTTAGGCGAGCTAAACGGCGAGATATTTCTGTTTTTCCCACGCCGGTAGGACCAATCATCAATATGTTTTTAGGAGCAATTTCTTCAGCTAATTCGGGAGGAAGCTTCTGCCGGCGATATCTATTACGCAGAGCAATGGCCACGGCTTTTTTAGCTTCCCGCTGACCTATAATGTATTTATCTAACTCATTGACAATTTCCTGGGGAGTTAATTCCTTATCCTTATCCACAAACTGGTTCTGTACTTTTTCCGGTAAACTGATTGGCATTTAAAGCACCTCAATGATGATATTTTCGTTAGTATAAATACAAATCTCCGCGGCAATTTGTAAAGATTCCCGAGCAATTTCCTCAGCACTCAAGTCAGCATGTCGAAGCAGAGCACGAGCAGCCGCCAATGCGTAGGCTCCTCCTGAGCCAATGGCAATTATTCCATCATCAGGCTCAATTACATCACCAGTTCCCGAGATCAAAAATGAGTGCTCTTGGTCAGCAACAATAAGCAACGCTTCTAAGCGGCGAAGAGCTTTATCCATTCGCCAATCCTTGGCTAACTCGATGGCGGCCCGAGCTAAATTCCCGCGATATTCTTCAAGTTTGGTTTCAAAGCGAGAAAAGAGAGCAAACGCATCCGAAGTTGCTCCAGAAAAACCAGCCAAAACTTGTCCATGATGAAGACGGCGAATTTTATTGGCCTTTCTTTTGAGAATTGTTTGGCCAAAAGTAACTTGGCCATCACCAGCCATGGCTACTTGACTATTATGCCGTAAACAGAGAATAGTTGTTGCCTTGGTCACTTGGGAACTCCTTCTACTCCAAATTTCTAATATCTCGTCTTATCTAATAATAATAAATCAATCCCCCTCTTAAGTAAAGTTACCCACCATTAAGCCCTTCCAGGACAAGAAAAAGCCCAGTTTAGAACGATCTCAGTAACCGAGCTGGGAGGGTGATTAAAGCAGCTAAAAAGGCAAAAACGGCTTTAACCGTGATGCCAATTAAACGAAAGGGCAGCAACAGAATCCAAACAAGAGGATAGAGGATTAAAGCGAGCAAAGCTACCGGCCAGCATAAGACAAAAAGAATCAGCCACAGCAAAAATTTAACCACTCATCTCTCCTTTTCTTAATTTATCTATCTTAGCTCTATCTAAGTTTATTAATCTTATTAAAGAAGACATCTTTAAACTGGCATTTCTTTTCCAGTTGCCATTTATTATTACGAAATGAAGGTCTCTTTTGTTCAAAAGCTATTTTAATCATTATTTGTCTTATTATTGTTGAATATCTTATTATTAATGTTAATGGACTATTATATTTCAAATTCTCCTATTCAACACTTATTATTTGGTTTTGTCCCCAAGTGACGGGAATGAGTTACTATGTTAACTGAGCGTTAAACCAGTGCCTTGATAAGGAGCCTAGCCAAAATAAAGCCCCAATTATTGTTTCTCCAGCATGATCTCGGAGATGCTCGCTATTACCAATCCTTATCATCTTCTGCTTAACAAAACATTATGAGTATCAATTACTTTTTCTTAGTCACTACAGAATCAAGTATATTTTGAACCACTATTAAAGGAAGACATTATCAATAAACATCTTTAAAGGCAATTTTGGAGGGCAAAAATCGCCTTTAAGGGCCTATTTTGGTTGGATATTTTAGATTAAATAATTTATTATCAATAAGATGGCGCGGCCCGACCCCATTTTTTTTTTTCATTTTAGGCTTGTTCCTTACGTAATTCTATGATAAGAAATAAAGTCAAAAAATGATTAAGGCCATCTGTGTTTTAATTATTTTGCCCCTCTTGATTATCGGGTGCTCTTTTCTTCTATTTTACATCTCCAAACCAAAAGCAAGAGGAAAGTAAACGTGGGCCTTTATGATCAATTAACTCATCCCGTGGCTCTATTAATATTTTTGTTAACTCTGTTCTTGCCTATTCTCATTGGTTTCTTAACCCTCCGTCGCACTAAGAATCAGTCTGATTTCTTCATCGGTGGCCGAATGATGGATAAATTTGTCGTGGCTCTTTCGGCTGTTTCCTCTGGTCGTTCTTCCTGGCTTGTCCTCGGGGTCAGTGGAATGGCTTATACTTTAGGGGTGGGGGCGGTGTGGGCAGTAGTGGGCTATATTACCGCGGAAATGTTCCAATTTATTTATCTAGGAAGAAAACTAAGACAAGAAACAGAGACCTATAAATCAATAACACTTCTCGATTATTTTGAATCTCGATTCCAAGATAAAAAACAACACATCCGCTTGGTTGGCTCTCTAATCATCTCTATCTTCATCGTGGCCTACGTAGCCGCTCAGTTCAATGCTGGGGCTAAATCATTAAGCACAGCCCTTAATGTTCCTTTCCTACCTGCTCTCATTCTCTCGGCTGTTCTCATTCTCATCTATATGGTAATGGGTGGTTATATTGCCGTGGCTTATAATGATGTTGTCCGAGCCATCATCCTAATTATTGGGTTGGTTATTTTTCCTGCCTACGGACTGGCCAAAGTAGGTGGTCTCTCAGCTCTTCTTCAAACCTTGGCTCAACTCAACCCTGCTTCCATCGATCCTTTTTCTTTAGGCCTGGGAGCCATCATCGGGTTCATTGGCATTGGCTTGGGCTCTCCTGGACAACCCCACATCGTTGTTCGTTACATGTCCATTGATGACGAAGACAAGCTTCGTCTTTCAGCTGTGATCGGAACTTTCTGGAATGTTGTCTTAGGATGGGGAGCTGTTTTTATTGGTCTACTGGGGCGTTATTTTGTCTCTTCCATTGAGCAGATCCCTAATCACGACCCCGAGATGATCTATCTTGTTCTCTCTTCCAAATTTTTTAGCCCCATCCTTTACGGATTGATCATCGGCGGCATCTTTGCCGCCATTCTGTCTACCGCTGATTCTCAACTACTAGTTGTAGCCAGCACTTTTGTCCGAGATTTATATGAAAAAATCCTTAAAAAAACTTCGATTATCGATGAAAAAACCAAATTAAAACTAAGCCGTTGGGTGGTCTTTTTCTCTGGAGTCTTGGCAATTTTTTTAGCCTGGATAGCTCAAGACCTAGTCTTCTGGTTAGTGCTTTTTGCCTGGGGCGGGTTGGGAGCTGCTTTTGGGACCTCGTTAATTTTTGCTCTCTACTGGAAGAAAACTACTAAAGCTGGTATTCTCGCCGGGATGATCACTGGCACGGTAGTCGTCATTATCTGGAAATTATTCCTCAAAGAAGCAACAGGACTTTACGAGTTAATTCCAGCTTTCGGTCTTGCTTGCGTGGCCATCTGGATTGTTAGTCTAATCTCTTCAGCTCCCCCAATCCTCGATGAGCCTTAATTAAGAATCTAACAAACTTTTTTCCAAATTTTCAATTTAAATCAAGAATTGGTACTTTTTCAGCTCAAAACGCAAGTCAAAGTTAATTAAAAGCGACAAAAATCATAAATGATTAAGCGGCTCCTGGTGAAACTAGAAAAACAATTTTATCATTCCTAAGATTAATAATTTTTAATCTTATTTTCACCTTAATTTAATTTTTCTTTTATAATATCTATTCAGAATGAAAGAAACAAAGACGATGGAAAAAGTCTGTTTGAAAAATTTGACTAATCCAAAAGATAATTGGCACCATAAGCTTTTTACTAAAAATATTGAATTCACTAACTTGGATATGAGGCAGCAAAATAGTTATTTCAAAAAATGTCATTTTCTTTTCACCCGAGAAGGTAAAGTGAGGCAAGTAACTTTCAACAACTATTTCGCCTGCCTAAATTCATTCATGATGATATTCAACAAAAAGGAGTGATTTAATAATGAAGAATAGGATCATTTACCTATTGATTATTGTCGGCTTGCTACTTAGTTATTTTCAAAGTCCAGGATTAGCCAAAGAAAACCGGCACTCTTCTTCCCTAAAAGAAACGCAAGATTTAAATAATCTTCGGGAACTAGCCCCGCGAGTTTTTATCGATTGTCGAGGATGTGACCGTGATTATTTTCGCGAACACATTACTTATATCAACTATGTCCGTGACCGCCAAGATGCTGACATCCATGTTCTCATTACTGATCAACCAACCGGAAGCGGTGGCCGAGAATATACTTTTACTTTCATCGGTCAAAAAAAATTTGAAGGCAAACAATATACTTTGGTTTATAATTCTGGCCCGACAGCAACAAGAGATGACATTAGACGGGGTCAAGTGGAAGTTCTGCAAAGGGGCCTTTTTCCATTTCTTCTTGAAACTCCACTCTCGAACTACATTTATATTAATTTTAAAGAACGATTGGAACCAACCTCGGTCAACGACCCCTGGAAGTTCTGGATCTTCAGTCTAAGTTTAGAGGGAAACTTTCAAGGCGAAGAAAGCCGAAAAACTCGCTCCCTAGAAGTAAATTTTTCAGCAAATAAAGTTACACCGGAGATTAAAATCCGCCTCGGCTTTTCCGGAGAATTCGATCGTCGAAAATACATCTACGAGGAGGAAACGATAAAAACTGCCTCTGACGAAAAAAATTTCACCGGAATGGTAGTTAAAAGCCTGACCGAGCATTGGTCAGCCGGGGCCTGGGTAGAAGCAGAATCTTCAACTTATAGAAATATGGATCTCTATTTTACTGTTGCCCCAGCCGTTGAATTTAATATTTTCCCTTACTCTGAATCCACTCGCCGCCAACTTCGCCTCTTGTATAGAATTGGCTTAATTCAAAACGATTACAACGAAAAAACCATTTTTGGGAAACTTAAAGAAACTCTTTACAATGAATCCTTAACAACAACTTTAGAAATAAGAGAGCCCTGGGGAAGTATGTCCGCCTCCCTCGAGGGCTCCCATTACTTTCACGACTTTAGCAAGAATCGCCTTCAATTAAGAGGTTTCTTATCTTTCCGGGTATTTCGAGGGCTTTCTGTTGACATTAGAGGGCGTTATGAAAGAATTCACGATCAGCTTTCTTTGCCTGTGGGAGAAGCCTCTTTGGATGAAGTTCTCTTAAAAATAAAAGAATTGCAGACAGCCTATTACTATTACTTTTCAATCGGCTTTCGTTATACTTTTGGTTCTGTCTACAGCAACGTTGTCAATCCTCGTTTCGGTGAAATTAGATATCGGGGATGGAGATGAGAATAACAAATAATCTTTTTATTTCAGCAAATTCTCCACTTCAAAACCTTCTTTTCCAACCTAAATCACCTCTACACAATTTCCCCAAGGTCATAGTATATTCAGCGGCCAGTAATAATGTTCCCGAAAAGAACGACAGCTTTCTTAATTACTAATCAGGCAACAAATTGAGAACAATAAAAATCTCAATCAAAAACTGGAAAGTAAATTAGAGGAAAGGCTTGCCGATGCGTATTCTCGTAATTGAAGATGACCGAAAAGTAGCTCGATTTCTAGCCCAAGGGTTAAGAGAGGAGCAATACGCCGTTGATCTCAGCCGAAATGGAGAAGAAGCCTTACATTTAGCCCGAACTTACGACTATGATGTTATTATCCTCGATATCATGTTACCCAAAAAAGATGGCTTTACTGTTTGCCGCGAACTCCGTCAGCAAGGAATCTTCACCCCCATCTTGATGTTAACAGCCAAAGATGCTCTCGAAGATAAAATTCAGGGACTAAGTGAGGGAGCAGATGATTATCTGACTAAGCCTTTTTCTTTTGAAGAACTTCTCGCCCGGATTAAAGCTTTAATGCGCCGCTCTCAGGAATATAAAACGGTCTCGCTCCAAGTGGCCGACCTAATTCTTGACCCTTACCGGCGCTTAGTTAAAAGGGGAGGAAAAAGGATTGATTTGACCGGAAAAGAATTTGCTCTTCTCGAATACTTGTTAAGAAATAAGGGAAGAATTGTTTCACCAACCATGATCCTGGAACATGTTTGGGAACGTGACTACTATGGAGGAAGCAATATTGTTAATGTCTACATTAATCACCTCCGCCAAAAAATTAACCATGGTTTTACCAAAAAACTGATTAAGACCATTCGGGGCCAGGGCTTTACCATTGAAGAAGATTAAACATTTTCATTCCCTGAGTTTCAAATTAACCATCTGGTATATTCTCATTCTAGCTATGATAATCACCCTGTCCGGTTTTTTTCTTTACCAAGGTTACAAGGACAAACTTACTGACGAACTGGATAAATTACTTTTTGAAATTGCTGACGAAACTTATGAAGCCTGGCGAAAGAAAAGAGGCGTCAGCTGGCAGGAAGCTATTCAAAAAATTGAAACCAAATATTCTTCTTTCCCCCTCTACATCCAGGTCGTCGAATTAACCGAAGAAAAACCGCTCCAAATAAGAAACTTCATCCGCTCACCTAGAATCCCCCCCGGCTGCCTTCAACTCAAGCCCCATCTTTATCGCAAGGCAGATAAAACCGATCTCAACGATTTAATTCATCTTGAAGTGGATGATAAAAGATTATGCTCTTTTCCTCTTCGCACCCTCCTAATTCCCGTCCGGGGACCACGGATTCTTCAGGTCAGCCTGTCGACCGAAGAAAGGAACAAGGCTCTTAATGAGCTCATCCTGGTCATGGGAGGAGCAGGTTTACTGCTTCTCGTTCTGGCTTCAGCCGGTGGGAGCCTCATTATTAGCAAAGCTCTCCACCCGGTAAGCAAGGTAATTAAAACGGCCAAAAAAATTACGGCTGACGATCTTTCCCTGCGAATCGAAACTAAGGAAAGATCGGACGAAATCGGGGCGCTGGTGGAAACATTCAATGAAATGATTGCTCGTTTAGAACGCTCCGTCAAGAAAATCAAGCAATTCTCAGGAGATGTATCCCATGAGCTGCGAACCCCTTTAACCATTATAAGAGGGGAAGTTGAAGTTTTACTCCGTAAAGACAGGAAAAAAGAAGAGTATATTCAAACCATGCAAAGCGTTCTCGAAGAAGTAGGCCGAATGGAAAGAATAATTAATGACCTACTTTTGCTTTCTCGATTAGAAATGATGGAGTCATCTCAACTCCAAGAAAATATCGATTTGTCCACCATCGCTAGTGAGGCTATTAGCCTTCGGAAAGAAGAAGCCAGCAAGAAGGGTTTAATCATTGAGGCCGATCTCCCCGCCCCCCTCTTTCTTACAGGACACCCGGAGCTACTCATGCGTTTGGTGATCAATCTATTGGACAATGCTCTTCGCTATACACCCTCAGGAGGGAAAATTGCCCTGGAAGTAAAGCGAGAAGGAAACAATATCAAATTACAAATCTCTGACACCGGAATTGGCATTCCAGAGAAAGACCTTCCTTTTATTTTTGACCGCTTCTACGTTGTCGATCCCTCCCGTTCTAAAGAAACAGGAGGCGTTGGCTTAGGGTTAGCCATCGTCAAGTGGATTGCCGACTTCCATCAAGCTCAAATCCAGGTCGAAAGTAAATTAAACCAGGGAACCACCTTTATCATCTCCTTTCCCCAACAAAAAAACAGGAATGATGAAAAGTAATCAGCCTGCTCCTCGGCAGCCATCAGAACATCCTGACAAGCGATCTGAGAGGACGGAGCCGGGTTGAAAAAATGTCAACGGCCGTAGCCCTCCTGAGAGGAAAAAAGAAATAACAAAAGACCCCTCTTTTATGATACCCTTGAACTTAAGTATGTTCCGACTATGTATTGGAGAGGGGCTCAATCTCTTAACTATCGATGAGAATCTGCCTGGGCGCGATAACGCCGGGAGGAGCCCTTGGATGGCTAGCGTTTTATTTTTAGATTCTGGGCAATCATTTGACCACCGAAAGGGATGAGCTTGACGAAACGGAAAAGAAGCTCGACCGGCTGGTCATAATATGAAAAGTTACTATCAGCTAAACTACAAAAGGAAGACTACTCATCTTGGTCACAATTGTAACCTTTTCCTAAAATAATAGTCTTTAAAAGTAGGACAAAATGAGAATTATAGGTGAGCGCGATGAGCAGTCCAGATGTAGATAATATTTTGATGGAGGAACTAAGGGAAGGAAAGCTTGAGTCTTTAGAAGCCATTTTCGAGAAATACCACACAAGACTATACAATTATTTTCTGAAGCTGACTAATGACAAAGAACTGAGTGAAGACTTAGTCCAGGAAGTTTTTGTCCGCTTGTTGAAATACCGTACTTCTTTTAAGAAAAAGGAATATTTCTCAGCCTGGATATTTAAGGTTGCCCGCCATGCTTTTATTGATCAGCTAAGAAAAAAAGGGGAGAATTCTTCCTTCCAATTTTATAATCAATCATTAGCTGCTGTTAGTAGCCATGTTGAGCCTTCTCCCCACCAATTGATTGAAAAAGCAGAAGAAACGTCTCTTCTTAATCAGGCTTTATCTATGCTGCCGCTTCAAAAAAAAGAAGTTTTGGTTCTGAGTCGATTCCAGCATTTCAAATGCAGAGAAATTGCTGAAATTCTCGGGCTCAAGCAAGAAACAGTAAAAGTTCTTATCCACCGGGCCATCAAAGAGCTTCGGAAAATTTATTTTAAGCTATCGGAAGGAGAAGTGTCATGAAATGCACACAAATTACACCTAAACTTATCGACCTTATTCTAGGTGAAATTGACGATGTCACCCGGAAAAAAGTCCAAAAACATCTAGCCTCCTGTCAATCTTGCCGGCAGGAACTGGAAGAGTTGTCTCAGACTTGGGATAAATTGGGTAAATTACCAGAATCAGACCCCAACCCAAGCTTAAAAATGCGCTTTTATACACTTATGGAGAAATACAGGCAGAATTACCATCAAGAAAAGCAGAATTCACAAAAGGGATGGTTTTTTAAACAGTCCCAATTTAGACAGACTGTTTTTCAGTCAGCACTTGTTTTAATAGTGGTAGTGCTAAGTGTGGTTACTGGGTATTTATACATCTCCAATAGACAGCAAACACAGGAGATAACCAGACTCCATGAAAAAATGGATAAATTCACTCAGGCAGTGACTGCCCTTGCTTATGGGGAAAGGGAAGGAATTAGAAATTTAGAGCCTCTTCTGGGTGGAGAATTGGCTGAGAGAAATCCGGATCTACTTCAGATTTTGATCGAAACTATTACTGGTCAAGATACAGGAGACTTGTCTCTGTCCTGGAGGAATTATTTGGGATTATCTTTGCCTGCAGACCAGCCTCCCCCTTCCAAGATGGAAGAAGACTCCCTCTTGGTCAGGCTCTTTCTAGACTTGTTTCTGGGTAGCAATTCTAAAAAGTTTTAAGTGCTGAGTAATACTAATGGTAAATAGAAAATAAAATAATAAGGAGAAGAAAAATGAGAAAAATTTTGACTGTTTTAATTATTTTCTTAGCAGCAGTTTCATTCCTTAGGGCCGACCTCTACGTGAAGAAAGTGAAGCAAGCTGCTCCTTATGAGATCATGGGAAAAAAGAGATCTGGTCGAGTGGAAATCCAGGAATTATGGTTGGCCAAGGACAAATTTGCTCAAATGGGCAAAGAACTCAGTATTATCTTTAATAAAAAAAGTGGAAAACTTTATCTCGTGGTCAATCCAGCCAAGGTTTACCTTGAAATTCCGCTGGGAATTACTAGGGAGAAGTTGAATGATTATTTTCCTCAAAAGATTGCTGATACCATCAAGTCCATTCGAGTCACTGATGTCAAGGTCAATTTGAACACAGAAAGGAAAAAAATTGCCAATTGGGATTGTCAAAAAAGTGAATTTGAGATGACCATTCTCATTCCCGCTTTAAATGCCATGCCCAAGATGAAGATGGTCATGTGGATGACTAAAGATTTATCTGTTGATTATAAGGGTTATCTCACTGGCATGGAGGAAGTTTTTAAATTGTTATTTTTAAATGTGCTGGATGTAGATGAAAATTCAAGAAAGGAATTGGAAAAGCTGGATCGAATAGAGGGATTTCAAGTGGCCGGAGAGGGAATCTTAAAATTATTCGGAGCCGAGATTAGAGAGGAAGAGCAGTGTTTGGAAATTTCTGAAAAGCCAGCTCCTCCTGGTGTTTATGGGGTTGCTAAGAACTACCGAAAACGGGCTCTTAAATAAGAGCTAATAAATTTCAGGAAAGATTTGAATACAGTATTTAGCCTGAAAAAGAATTGATGATAGGAGGCAGGCTATGAGTATCGAAAGTTACCTTTTGATGGCAGCTGTAGTTTGCGGCCTCTGGGCAGCCTTTAGAAATTTTGTTCTGGTTTATCTTAGAAGAGTATTCATTCTTCAATATCAAGCGCCTCCTCTGTTGAACTATTTTTCTCTGCTCTTCCAAGAGCACAGAATACTTCCAGAGCTTTTTTCTGATATCGAAATTCCGGCCTTCGATGATTCTTTGAACTCGGGGAGTAATCTCTCGTTTGAGTAGAACATCTTTAATGGATGCTTCCTGCTCGTCGTTTGTGGCGTTGAGAAATTGACATTCAATTCCATTTGATCTCAAAGCAGAAGCGATATCTTCTGATTCCTCTAGGGTTGCCGTTCCTATTAAGGCCGGTCGTCCTTTGGCTTTTGACCCTTTGACTTCTTTGATTAGGGCCTTTAATTTGGCTTGGCGGTGAGTGAAAATAAGATCAGGATAATCAATTCGGAGACACGGCTGGTAAGGAGGAATAGGAACTGTGGGCAACCCATAGAATTCGAAAAACTCCTTGGCGGCGGGCTGAGCAATGGCTGTCATTCCTTCCTGGATATATCCAACGCTCAACCCTAAAAATTCATAATTTGGGCCCATCCAGGCTGCATCACGGCGGGCCGAGTAAGCATTGAAAGTAAGGATACGGATTCCTTTTCTGCTGCACTGGCTGAGAATGCCTTTTAGTTCATATTTTCTCCCTCACAACCATCGTGGGGAAATATAAATCACGATAAAAAAGAGGTCAAAGACAATTGGAAACCGCATATGGTGGACCAAAACTCAGTCAAACTCCTCTGCTTGGGTTAAGCTAAACAAAAAAAATCCTTGACCCAGAAAGGAAATAACGATAATAATCATGCCCCCAACTAACAAAAAGCCCTTTGGAATTAGGGCACTAAACCACTGCTCTTCCCGGGTCAGAAGAAAATTAATAGCCACCGCCAACGGGGGAATAAAAGAAGCAATTGCCCCGCCTAGGCCAAATTTGACGGCCTTCTTCAACCGGGGTCCCCAGTTTAATTCTTGGCCAGATAAAGCAATAAAGAAGATTAGAATTAAAGTGGCTGCTAAAAGAGGCAAAAAAGGAATTAGCTGTTCCATCCGAGAAGAAAAAATAATCTCGCCTAAAAAATCAATGTCAAAAACCCTCAAGACTTCTCGGAAATAAAGGAAACTAATACAGGCAGAGCCAAAAATAGCCCACCCTGTCGGCCGGAGCAATGACTTAAGCTCCTTTCTTTCCACCCAAGAAAAGAAGGTCACAAAAAACAACAGCCAGCCAAAAGTAGCTAAAAAGGCAAGTAAAAGAAAAACCCGAGCCATATTTAGGTGTTGAAAAAGATAAGGCCAGATTGTGCCTATTCCTCGATAAAAGAAGAAATAAGAGAGACTGACGAGCGCCAACACTGATGAAGTTTTGACCTTCATTTTCTCCTCACTTTGAGAAGTTTCTCCCTTCTTATTTATAATCTATATCAATTTATTACCTAATTATAGTGCTTGCGGTTTTTTTACATCTACGAAAATTCCGGGCAAAAATTCATTATTAATAAAAGAAAACAAAGTTTCAAAAGTTAGGCCTTAATCAAAATTTGCATTTAGAAAAAACTTTGATCTAAATCCATTCCTGGCGCTTGCCTTTAATCTACCTTGGCAACCACCACAAGACTAGGCGCTTAAAAAAGATAAATGTATAGTTTTCTAACCACCTAAGAGCTCACCCTCCGAAGGAAGCTTCTCTAAAACCATGGTTGCCTGGGAAATAATGTTTAGCTTGAAGAGTAACATAACTTATAGGAAATTGGCTGAACACAAAAAAATGAAGCCGTTAACCTATTTCTTTCCCTTTTTTCCTCGTGCTGGGGAAAACGGTGACCGGTCATATATTAACCGGTTGTCTTGGAAATGATCCAGGCTAAAATAAAGTGCCCATCACCATTTTTCCATCACGGTTTTGGAGACGATTTATGATGACTTGATGCCAGTTCTTTCTTTTACACTTCCTTCCTTTTTTTCATTCTAAGGCCTTTTGAACTATTCTTTTATCCGTGCCTTCTCTTTCTTCTATTAAATCCGCAAGCCCTCTCTTCAAGAAAAGGCTATATTAAAACCGCTTACTTCACTTTTATTTCTAGTCCGACAGAAAAAACCCAGTTCCACTGTTGGTAACTTTCACTAAAAGGAAGTGGAAATTCTTCAATAGACATGGTTTTATCATCTTCAATGTACTTACTATATAGTCCTCCCAACTCGAGATCGATAGAAGGAGACAAGTTAATTCTAGCTCCGACTCCAAAGCTATTACTATCAAGCTCATAACTGAAATCAGTCTGATATTCTTCGCTTACCCCTGACTCACTGCGAAGATAGCCACAGCTGAGAGTGATCCTTTTCGTTAAATCAAATTCAAGCCCGACACCAAGATCATAGGTGTTAGAATCCACTAAATTTTCGCGGCCTTCCCAGTTGGCATTTTTATCAAAGAAGTAAGTATAAGAAACCATAATCCGGAAAGGTTCAGTTAAAGCATACTCAAGGCCCAAAGATAAAATAGCGGGGATATCGTTACGGAATTTGTAGCCATCAGGGTAAAGACCGGTATCGTCCACCTTACTTTCATTTTCTAATTCCACCTTGGTATTGAACTCATACCTAATGCCTATATTTAACCGTTCACTTGGTCTAATATCTAATCCCACTAAAGGTGTAAAACCCGTGCCCTTCTGGGTAACATCTACCGCTTGATCTGAAACTTCAGCAGCCATTTCGGGCATTCCGGCTAAAGTAAAAAACTGAGCCGCCGACATCATTTGGCCACTGGGATTAAGTAAAGGATGAAGGGGATTAATCTTAATATTTTCTAAATGCCCTTGATATTTATTCACCGCATAAATATATCTTAGGCCGACAGCAAGCGAAAACATCTCACTAAAAGCATAGGAAACATTACCTTGAAAACCATAAAAAGCCGACTGTCCTTTAAAGTACATATCAGCCGCATATTTGGTGGTGGGAACTCCCATCATCGCCATCGATGCAGGTAAAAGAGAAAGAGGAATCTCGAAGGAAGGTAGCCCGGTGGAAAACTCAGCCGTTCCGCCTCCAGAGTTGGGTCCAAACCCAAAGGACACAGCCCATTTGTCTTGTTTATAAACAGCAAAAAACGAGGGAAAGATTGGAACTTGAACCTGGCCGACATACTCAGAACTATTTAAAAAGGGAAAGGCATTGATTACTGTTTTTTCCTGCTTGATGGTTTGATTATGCAAAGCAAGATGGAAACCATTAGCCAAAAAAGCTGTTCCCGCCGGATTGTAATAGACAGAATCTAACCGGAGAGAGGCATTCCGAGCTAAAAGGCGGATATACTCGACACTCTGGTTGGTGTTGGTAATGATTGCTCCCGAAACTAAAGAAACACTTAAGAAAGTGAGCCAAAGGCCGAAGAAGAATTTTTTCATCTGTCCTCCTTTTATAAATCCAGAATTTATTCTCCTCAATTAAGGATTCCTTGCCAATATACTTATTTTTAAGAGCAATAGCAAAGCTTTTTTAACAAAATCCCCTATTATCCAAGAAGAACCATTAAAATTGGCAAATAACTCGCAAGAAACAAAACCGGTTCCCAAACAGCGCCTTTCTTCCTCCGTTAAAACATTGTTTGTTGGACATTGGTTCCTCCTTTCCTTCTGTTAAATAACACTTCTTGAACATATCTAATTCATTGGGATCTAGAAACTGCCATGAAAATGTAAATAGAAAGTTAAAAATTTGTTTGTCACTTCTCGAGGTGGAGGTAGGGGAGCAGTTATTCTCTTGATAAGCTGGCTTGAAAAATTGTAGATCTCCAACTCGCCTCCCAATCCTTGAGAAAAAAGAACTGTCTCCTGGCCATATAAAGCCCAGAGAAAAAGAGGAGTAAAAGGCAAAGGAGAATCAGTTTTCTTTCTCCTCCAGGACCACCAAGCTGGATAATCTTCTGTTCTTCTGCCCCCAGCAATGACACAAAAAGACCAAAAATCAAAAAACAAAAAAATTCCTTGTTCATTTTCTTCTCTTTGCCTGGGGAGGATTTCCCTTACAATCCTCCTCTCCGGACTTATATTATAATGTTAATTAGGAGTTAGGCTTTTTTGTATAAATCTGGAGCTCTTCTTAAATTGGAGGCCCAGGGGGTGGCGAAAGCGGCGGAATTAACTTCAATTCAGCCGGGTTCTTCTCAAAAATCTCCAACTGGTGAAGAGCATAAAGCAAATGAGCTTTTGTTTTCTCGATGTCAACTCGGGGTAATAGTTCCTCAATCCATTTTCTTAACTGATGCAATTTCAAGCTGGTTATCGCCCGGACTTGAGTCAAGGCTTCCTCGTCAAGGGCCAAGCGGAAAAGGTGATAAAGCACCACATTGTCGACCACCCGCTTTACCTCATCCAGGGGAGGCTGGGTAGTACTCTTTTTCCAGCTAGCTTCCAAAATCCGGTCGATAACTTCGCTTAAGCCCGGGTTTTCCGGGTTTCGGCTGTGATAATCGATCAACCGCGAAGCCCGGGAGGTTTCTAGAAGAGAGCTTAGCGTAAGATTAGCGGCCGCTTCAGCCGCTCCTAGAGAGTCAAAGGTCGGCCCGGTACGGCCAGCAAAGGAATCTTTGCTTGACTCAAACCCACTGGGCCGGGGCGGGATGATTTTCCAGATATGCTCGGGAACAAACAAGAAATCGGGCTGAATAGTTTTCAAGAGAGCCTCCAAGGCCTGGCGCTGCCAGGAAGCACTAACTAGTTGAGGATATGGTTGGTTGTCTCCCCTTACTTTATGAGCATAACTCAACCCGGCTAAAACCTTGGCTGCGGCTTCAACTTGGTAACGGTGAAAAAAATAAGCGGGCACGAGAATATCAACTAACTGGGCCAGAGGTTGTCCCCAAGGAAGGCGGTTAGCCGAAAAATTTCGCAGAGCTATCTCTCTAATTTTTATTACTCTTTCTAATTCTTTGACAGGGTCTCGACCGTTATCCCATTGGTGGGCCAAGGGATGAGCTGCCCCAGAAGAAGTAGCATCGCGGTCTCCCAAATATAGCAAACCGCGGGCAAAAGCTTTGTTTAAAATATCTTGAAGGGCTTGATTTTCGTCCACACCCGGAGGAAAATCCTGATATCCATAAGCAATACTAACTTTATCCCACTCACCAATTCCTTGGGCATAAGCCTCGGCCAACTCAAGTTCTCCCTGGGAGTTAATTTTAACCAGAGGGTGGGGATAATCCATGACCGAAGCCCGCTGGTTAACACTAGCCGCATAATTGTGCATCAAGCCTAAAGTATGCCCAACTTCGTGACAGGCCAGTTGGCGAATCCGGGCCAAAGCCATTTTCTCCAAAAGCGAGGAGTTATCACCATCTTTACTGAACTCACCCATCAGACTTTGGGCAATCAAGTAATCCTGACGAATCCGGAGCGATCCTAGGGTAACATGCCCTTTAATTATTTCCCCAGTTCGAGGATCGATTACCGCCCCACCATACGACCAGCCTCGGCTTTGTCGATGGACCCAATTAATCATATTATATCTTATATCCAGTGGATCGGCTCCCTCAGGTAACAACTTCACCCGAAAGGCGTGACGATAGCCTAGAGCTGAAAAAGCCTCATTCCACCAACTCGCTCCCTCAAGCACAGCAGAACGGATTGGCTCGGGAATACCCCGGTCAACATAATATATAATCGGTTCCACCGGATCACTAACTTTGGCGGTTGGATCTTTCTTAGTTAACCGATGGCGACAGATAAAGCGACGAACAAGAGACTCTCTCAAGGGAGTAGAAAAATCGACTACTTGGATACTCATAAAACTGGAGCGAGGATCGTAGAAACGAGGCTGATAACCTGGGGGAGGTAGAGCCACCAAGGAATGATGCACCCGAAAAGATATGGCGTGGGAATCGGGAGTCACCCAGCGTAATCCTCCAGGTGGTTGGCTAGCGGTCGCCGTTAAAACAACTTCTATTTCTGTATTTAAAGGAAAATTTTTACACTCATCCACCAGGATAGCTGAGCGATTCTGGTCAAGAACATACTTTGCCTGGGTCCGCCGGGACAAGCGCGAAGTAAGCTGCCGGCTATCTCGCAGGAAAAAATTCGTGGCGTCCACTAGAACACGATCTCCCTCTTCAGCCACAACTTTAAAACTCCAAATGATTGATTCAGCAAAAGATTCGGTGACCACCCGTTTCTCTTCCGGTGAGCCAAAAATTGCCTGAAAATTATAATTAGGTTGAATCAAAAAAACTTTAGGGCCTACTCGCTTGAATTTAAGCACTTTGGTTGCCCCTAATTGATTCCGGTCTAAGCCTAGCGAAGTGCTCCCTACCCCAGTTCGACTAGAAGTTACATATAGAAACTCCTTATTCCACTGACTAATCTCTAACCATATTTGACCTGATTTCTTCTCGATATAAAAGGGAATGAAACCGGGATAAAGAGTCATCCCTTTTACCTGCTCTGCCCAGGAAAGCGTATTCAAGGCCTGAAGTGAAGAAGGAAATATTAGCCAGAGACACCCCAATATCAAAAAAATGATTTTTTTTAAACTCATCGGTTGTCCTCCTCATTTACTCGCTTCCTTAAAGCTTAAAACTCTATAGGAAAAAATCAAGCTATTATTGGCTACTAATTCTGGTCCTTACTATAATTTCCTATAACTCCAAATGACAACAATAACTAATTTTTTTGACGTTTGTAGTTTTCAAAATAAATCTACTTTCGTCACTATCCGAGGCCATCTTTGTTAAACTAAACTTTATGTTGACCAGTGCCATTTACTGTCTAAAAGGCAGTTAAAATAGCTATAGAGGAAAAAATTTCATAGAAGAAGTCGCCACTACGGTTGATTTAATAAAATTGATCATTACTGTCCCGACGTTTATTAAACGGAAAAAGTTATGTTGATATTGTTGAAGTTACACGATAAAAAATGGAATTTTGTTTCAAATCGATTATGATATATTTCATTGTAGTTTAATTGAATTCAATAAATTACCCAAAATGCAGAAATATCTTTGGGACACGAGTGAAAATTGATTTAAAAAATAGGCTTTGTCCCAACGTGAGGAAAAGGCTTTAATTAGTCAATCTCATTACTATTTCAATTGCTTCCCCTCGTCTTCCTTGATAACTTCAAACTTAGTAGTCAACACCTCCGTGGTAGTTCCCTTGGCTAAACCTTTAAACCCTGGTTGTTTCCCACCAAGGCTGACCTCAAACCAGCCTGGCTCGACCACTCGATACCAATTTTCATCAAGCACCGATAAATCCTCAGGCTTTAACTCAAAAAAGACCCGCTTCTTTTTCCCCGGTTGGAGATGGATTCTTTTAAATCCTTTGAGTGAACGGATAGGCACCGGCACACTGGCTTCCAAGTCACGAAGATATAACTGCACCACTTCCTCTCCAGCCCGCTGACCAATATTAGAAACCACAACTGAAACTTTAACCTTCTCTCCAGCTCGAACCTTTTTTGGTACTTGTAAATCAGAGTAATGAAAGCGAGTATAGCTAAGGCCATAGCCAAAAGGAAAAAGTGGTTCGCCGCGGAAATAACGATAAGTTCGATTCTCCATCCGGTAATCGGTAAACGGGGGTAATTGATCTACTGATTTATAGAAAGTAACCGGCAACCTACCGGCCGGATTATAATCACCGAAAAGAACATCAGCAATAGCTTCACCGGCCGCTTGCCCGGGATACCAGGCTTCCAGGATTGCCGGAAGATGAGCCGCTGACCAGTTAACAGCCAGGGCACTGCCATTAAGAAGGACCAGGATGGTTGGCTTTTTCAGGGCCGCCACGGCCTTGATCAACTCTTGCTGCCTAAGCGGCAGCTCAAGGGTGAGGCGATCGCCCCCTTTAAATCCAGCCACCTCAACCTTCATTTCTTCCCCTTCTAGCCGCGGAGAAAGTCCCATAAAAAGCACTACTGCTTCTGCCTGGCGAGCAGCTTCCAAAGCTTCAGCCAGTAAATCACGGCCGGGTACTTTCCAGAGTAATCGCAAATGAGCATCCCCCGAGCGCTCAAAAAATTCTACTTTTAAACGATAAGGGCGCTGGCCTTCCAAAAATATTTTTCGATGGATCTGGCGTGGATGATGAGAACTATTAAATTCGGCTATCAACTCTCCATCCAGATAAATCCTGAAACCATTAAAACCTTCTCCGCCAAGGTAGTATTCGCCGCTGCGGGGCGGGACCAGTTCCCCCGTCCAGCGAACACCAAAATCATCATCGTCCAAGCGCTCATCCGGTGCTCCATCCCACCAGTTGAACTCCAGGCCGGGGTCCAGGCGGGTAAAGAGCGGCTGGCCGGTCAATCGTCGATTGTCGAAATACTCTCCCACCAATCCCTGAACCCTTTTTCCCTGCCAGTGGCAAAAGAAGTATTCCGGGGGAATTGTCTCCAGATAAGGCAGACCTTCCGCCCAGTCACACCCCAGAGCGTAGATAACTTTGGTTTGAGGAGAGACTTTTTGTTTCAGGCCGGCCAAGGGTGTAATCGGGTCCGCCGGAGTGCCATTGTAATTACCCAGCAAAACCTCCACATCATTAGCGTTAGGACCGATCACCGCCAGAGTCCGGATTCGGCGGGAAAGGGGTAGAATATTCCCTTCATTTTTCAGCAGAACAATTGACTTTCGGGCCGCCTCCCGGGCCAGCTCCCGATGTTCAGCACAATCAACCACTGAATAAGGGATGGCCATATAAGGCACCATTTCCGGAGGGTCAAACATTCCTAGCCGAAAACGGGCCAGGAAGAGTCGGCGGACCGCCCGGTCGATATCCTCCTCACTCAACAAGCCCTTCTCTACTGCCTTGACCAGGGTGCGGTAGGTCTGGCCGCAATTAAGGTCACAACCGGCTTTCACCGCCAGGGCGGCTGCTTCGGGAGCAGTTGGAACTATTTTATGGTTATTGTAAATATCATAGATAGCCCCGCAGTCAGAAACAACATAACCTTCAAAGCCCCACTCCAGACGAAGAATCCGACCCAGGAGAAAAGGACTGCCGCAACAGGCTTTGTCCCGGAAGCGATTGTAAGCACACATAATGGAAAAGGCACCACCCTCTTTGACACAGGCCTCAAAATGGGGGAGATAGGTTTCCCGGAGGTCCCCTTCATCCACCTGGGCATTGAAAGTATGCCGGTCCGGTTCCGGCCCACTATGGACAGCGTAATGTTTCGGCGTGGCCACGGTCTTTAAATAGCGGGAATGATTACCCTGGAGTCCCCGGACAAAAGCCACCCCGAGCCGGCCGGCCAGATAGGGGTCTTCACCGTAAGTTTCCATGCCCCGGCCCCAGCGGGGGTCACGGAAGATATTGATATTCGGCGACCAGAAAGTCAGCCCCTGATATATATTCCGCTTCCCCTGACGGACAAAGTGGTGATGCTTGGCCCGGGCTTCATCGGAAATGGCCGTGGCCACCTGATAAAGAAGCTTGGTATCCCAGGTGGCCGCTAGGCCGATAGCCTGGGGAAAAACAGTGGCCAGCCCCGCCCGGGCCACCCCGTGTAAACATTCATTCCACCAGTTGTATTTGGGAATTCCCAGGCGCTCGATGGCCGGAGCATCATGAACCATTTGAGAAACTTTTTCTTCGAGTGTCATCCGGGAGAGAAGATCGGCCACCCGAACCTCCCAGGAAAGCTCGGGATTAAGATAAGGCGGCTTCTCTGGTTGCGGCTTCGCTGACTGGTCAAGTGAAGACGTGGTTCGGCCACCATGGAAGGTATAAGAAGAATTGTTTTCTTCTAGAATAGCTTGATGATCGGAGCGACTGCTCTCCAGGCTAAAAACTAACGCACCTAAAGAAAGAAGGCTCACCAGAATAACTATTCTCTTTTGGGTTAATTTACTCATTTCAATCGCCCCTCTTCAAATGTTCATAAAATCAGCCCTATTCTATAAAAAGCTTCCCCAGTTTCACAAGAAAAACCATAATTAGCCATTCTCTGGATTAAGTTTACTCTGAGCTTATAGTTTCCGTCTTTGTTTTTAGCCCTGTTTTCTATCTCTCCTTCGTTGGCTGATTGCCCCCAATTTACCCAGACTAAATTAATCGGGCATGGCCATTCCTTTGAGGGGGCGTTCAGAAAAAATTTCAGGCACTAAAATTTGCAGCTCGAAACTACAAAAGAAATCTCAGAGTTGTGGCCAAAGGGAAAATCCTCTTAGAAAATCAAACACAAGATGAAATAAGTTATCTAAAATAAGTCAAAAAAGTTTCTGACATCTATCTAGAGAAAAAAATTAATCTTATTGAACAGCCAACATAAATTCTGGGGAGACAAATTGACTCAAGTCGTGGCCATTGGAGAGCAACTCTGGGTTATTACTTCCCAACGCGAAAAAAACAAAGGCGTTCTCGGCGATGTCTTTGATGTCTCTGGGCAATATCTGGATTGCTTTTATTTGAAGCTTCCTCAAAAACAAGAAATGCTCTATGTTACTCTCACCAGAATGGCGGTCGCCGGAGAGTATCTTTACTCCCTGGAGAGTGAAGCCAACCTCCCCCTCCTCAAAAAGTATCTACTGGTTAATCTAAAATAGCCAAAACGGTCTTTCTCCCCCAGCTACCATTGAAAAACCCTAATTTTTCTTTATATAATCTAAGCAATCCTGCAAAAAGAAAAAATATTTTTTTACTCATTTTAAGGATGAGGGATAAAAAATGAGCAAGAGACTTTTATTTGCGGTGAGTATTATTTTGGCCTTGGGGTTCCTCCTCAGCCTAACGCTTCTCTCTTTAGAGTCCAAAGGTACGAACAAAGTTACGATTAAACTTACTGAGGAACAAATCAGACAGGTCAAAGTTGGCGGAGGAGCCAAAGTAACTCTTCAACTCACCGGCGACCAGCTCCAAACAATTCTTCGCCATATCAAAACATCAGATCTTACAGTTAAGGGGGTCGCCATTAACGAAAAATATATCCAAGCAGATAATTCTTTATTGTTAATCATTGAAGATGTTATTGTTGAAGCTAACCCCCAGCCTTCGCCTTTACCTGTCCCCTCTCAATAAGGGAATAATACCTTCTTTAAGTTAAGTTAAATTCAACGAGTATTTCAGTCTCCTTTTCTGCGACATTAAGAGGGAATTAATACATTTTTAACGGCTTAATTTTTCTTTACCACCACAGATGGTAAATATTTCAAGCAACCGCCGTTTTAGATTATTACTAGCCCGGTTATTATGGCAAGTTTCCCCGTTTTTTTGATGGATTTAGGTCAAATAACCAAGGACAAAAGCTTTTCCGCTTTAACCTTCTTTTATCTTTATCTCCCAAGTCAGTTCTAAGGCTTTCTTATAAGTGGCACTTACTCCGCAATATCTATTTTGGGAAAGTTCCACTGCTTTGCGGATTTTCTCCAGCGGTAAATTTTTTCCCTTAAATTCATAGATAAGGTGTATTTTAATAAATTGCTTAGGATGTTCGTCAGTTAGATGGCCTTGCACGATTATTCTGAATTCCTGAAAATCAACTCTCATCTTATTTAAAATAGAGACCACATCTATTCCGGTACAGCCGGCCAAAGAGACAAGCATTAATGGCTTTGGTTGAGGGCCACGATCAGTTCCACCAAACTGGGGAGCAGCATCAATTATAACTTGATGCCCATCTAAATCTGTGCCAAAAGCCATCCCCCCTAACCAAGTTGAAACAATTGTTTTCTCACCCATTATTTCTTCCTCTCCAAGTAAAATTTCCTAAGCAAAGTGAAAATAAATTTATTTTCTGTCTTTCAAAAGAGCTGCTCTTAAATTTTTAGTCACAATATAAATCTTTCCTTCCAAGGAGGCTCTGTCGATAATCCCCAAAATTATAAAGGAGATTCAAAAAAGATTCTAGTGGAGAACTCTAAAGTGAGACAATCCAGCCAAAACTTATCTCATTTTTTTCTGTTGCCTCATCTCTTTAACCCAGAAATCTTCATTTTTGCTGAATCTAAGTCAATGAACTGGGTGATTAATCCGGGCCGCCTTTACTGACTATTTTCCTGTTTCGGAAAACTTTTATTATTCTTCTATCATAATCTGGGGCCAAAATATCATCTTCCGTGAAACTAATCAGAATAATATTCTGATCCTTTACTCGATGGTAATCGTAAATAAGGTAAATTGTTCCATCTTTGGTCTGTTGGCCATCGGGATAGGAAACACCCTGGCGCTGATCAAGCAACAATCCCCTTGACCAGGAACGGCCGTCATCTCTGGAAAGGAAGGCCATTAGATGAGAACGGCCTGTTTTTATATCCAGAGGGCCGTGTTTGACCAATAAAAGATTTCCGGAGTGCAGCCTGCGGATAAAAAATCGTGCGTTGGGATGTTTGATCTTAGAAGGAACTAGAGGACTCCAGGACCTGCCCCGGTCATAGGAAAGACTCTCCCCTATCCCGTATTTCGTCCGCAGGATCATCCATAATGAACCATCTTTTCTTTCCACAATCATATGTTCATCAAAATCTCTGTCTTCTTCCGGCACGTTAACCGCTCCTCGCTCCTACCACGTTAACCCCTTATCTTCTGAGACAATTACTTTCGCGCTGTTACCCGTCAACTTCCAAGTCGAGGCTGGCAAAATCCACTCTCCGCTGGAAAGCACGGTGGGTTTACCCATCATGACTCCATCGGTTAATCTTCGGGGACTTGACCATGTGGGACTTTCAATATTGGGATTATTCGTGGTTATCGACCAGACACCGGCCGTGGTTCCCTCATGACCAATAGTCTGCGCCCAAAAAATCCACAATTTGCCTTGCGGATCAATCCAGGCTTGGGGGGCAAAAGCTCTGACCGGACCGGAGCCGTCGGGATCGATTATCAGAAGTTCCTTCCAGGTGTGGCCGCCATCGGCGCTGGAGGAAACAACAACATAGTTGTTCCTGTCCTCATCAGGGGTTATTCCGGCGTACCAGACAGCCCACATTCTTCCCCCATCGCTTATGGCCAGACTGGGAATTCCAGTAAATCTTCTCTTTTTTGCCGAGTAATAATCGGCTTTTTTCGGGAGTGCAATTATTTCTGGAGGCTTCAAAAACGCTTGGTTATTTTGGGCCGATATTTCTGATGAAAATATATCTAATAAAAAAAATGAACATAAACAGATTATGATTAAATTAAGCAAGAGGGAAGAATTTTGTTGCCCGTGGCGAGGGCTATGTAAATAATTATCGCCCCCTTTTGCTCCATCCCATTTTCGGAGAGTCTAGCATATGGGGAAAAATAATGTCAATAAAATCATCGCTCCAAGTTCACAGGCGGGCTAGAGCTAAAAATATAGCATGTAAGGAGACCACCATGACCACAATCCCCATCACACCGAAGGTAGCGGCTAAGAGAGTTGCTGTTGTTGAAGAAAAGCCTGCAAGACGAAGCAGTAAAGCGCCGCCAATCACACCTATGAAAATAGCTGTTTGCACTATGGGCCGCCGGGAAGAAAAGAGGTACGAGGCGCCGCTTCCGGCGGCAAGCAATGTCATCCCAGGCTCCGACATAGCAGAGATGACTACACCAGGCAGGTCCTACCAGAACAATTGTCACCAAGAAAAGAATCAACATAAAACTTAATGTGCCCCGATAAATTGGCCCGGCTAGAATTAAAGCCGGGACAGGCAGATGGAGTTTACCCGTCATTAAGAACATATCATTTATCAGGAGTCCCGCCAGAAGCTGAGCGAAGAAAAACAAAACTAAAAAATCTCCAGAAACGACTCCGCCAGAGGTCTGTCCTGGGAGCTGTGGCCATCCGCCTGGCTAACCAACCGGCATAAAGGGCAACTAAAGGAATCTCCAACCAACCCCACCCCGCGAGGAATCTTTCCAAAAGGAGCATCGGCCGCGGAGTTGGCTCAGCCGTATGAACCACAGTCAACAGACCGGCCACCAACGTAAAAGAAAAAAAAGACTCAACAGGCCAGCCAGTTTTCTTTCTTCTAAGAAACTTTACCTCTTTCATATCCTCTTACCTTTGACTTCAAATCTCTTGTCATCTGGACCGGTAATGATGGGCTGAAACTAGCTATTTTTTGAATTCACTCAGCCCATCCTTTCCTTGTCACTAAACACTATGAGCACTCTTTTTACACGGCTTTTCCCAATATTGCAAGACCCGGGCTCTCCCCCCAGACAAATTCCGCTCAGACTTTCATCCTTAATGTAATTTCCCCCATAGATATCCAGCCAGGTCGTTGAACATGAGTTTTATGTTGCTTTTTTAAAGAGAGGGGAATTGCAATTTGTATTTTAGGTTCATGGTAATAAGGATTCTTACAAGTCATTTTATCTTCTCAAAGGAGGGGGAAGATAATATAATGGGTTAGTTAATACTACTTATAAATGACGGCCAATTTCTACCCCGGCCAAGGAGAAAAAGATGCGTCCAAACATATTTCCTTCCCCGACTTCTTCCCTAGATGAAGTAAAGAGAATTTCACAAAGAGAATTTGACTTATCTGGTGAGATTGAACCTTTACCCGGAGATATCGGACAAAATTTTCATGTGACGGCCAGCGACGGCCGGGAATTTCTCTTTAAAATCGCCAATCCTGGGGAAGACTGCTTCGCTCTCGAAGCCCAAAACAAAGTTCTCGCCTACTTAAACCAAAAAGACTTTGCATTTCAGTTACTCCAGATTATCCCCAATCTGGAGTAACTGAAATTATTGAGATTAAAGATCAGCGGGGTCACCACCACCTGGCCCGCCTTCTCACCTGGTTAAATGGAGAATTTCTGGCTAAGGTCAACCTTGAAGATAAACCCGATTTACTCGAAAATTTAGGTCGGGTTCTCGGTCAACTCGACCGACCCCTGGCGGACCTTACTCTTCCCCAGGCCTGATGTTACTGGCACTGGGATTTGCAAAACCTCCTGGATTGGTAAGAACTGACCGACTATATCTCGCCCATTCCCAGGAAACGGTTGGTCGAGTACTTCCTCCTTCAATTCGAGACAGAAGTGGTGCCTGAATTGGCCCATCCTCGGCGGAGCCTCATTTATAACGACGCCAATGATTACAACATTCTGGTGTCCAAGACTCCTGAAGGCCGCTGGTAAATCACCGGATTAATCGACTTCGGCGACATGGTGGAAAGTTATCTTCTCTTTGAGCCGGCGGTCGCCCTGGCCTACACTATTAGTTCAGCCGAGGACCCCTGGAGGCGGCACTCCCCTTGTTGAAAGGATATAACTCTGTTTTCCCCCTCTCGGAAAAGGAAGTCCGGCTTCTCTACTACTGTCTGGCCGGCCGGCTTTGTTTAAGTTTGATGATGTCCGCCTACCAGAAATATCTCCGGCCAGAAGATGGGTATGTGACCATCTCTGAAAAAGCAGTCTGGCGACTCCTGCAAAAATGGCAAACCATTAATCCCCTCCAGGCTGAGGACCGTTTCCGGGCCACCCTGGGCCTTGGCCCAGCTTCGCGGGGGCTCTCTCCAGAATTAATTATTAATCTAAGAGAAAAACACTTAAGTCGATCCCTCAGCCTCCATTACCGGAAGCCACTTAAAATTGTCCGCGGAGCCCTGCAATATCTTTATGATGAAGAAGGCCAAACCTATCTCGATTGTATTAATAACTTCGCCCATGTCGGCCATTGCCACCCTCGGGTTGTCCGGGCTGGTCAGCGGCAAAGCGCTCGTCTCAACACCAACACCCGTTTTCTCCATGACTATCTGGTCACCTATGCTCAGCGACTCCTGGCGACTTTACCCGAACCTCTCCAGGTTGTTTTTTTGGTCAATTCAGGAAGTGAGGCCAATGAGCTGGCTCTACGCCCGGCCTACACCTATACCAGACGGCGGGAAATGATCGTTATCGACCACGCCTACCATGGAAACACTTCGGCCCTCATTGATTTAAGCCCTTATAAATTTAAGGGTCCGGGAGGTCAAGGCCCCGGCCCCTGGACACACACCGTGACTATGCCCGATACTTACCGGGGACCTTACCGCTCCTCCGACCCTGAAGCCGCTCAGAAATACGCCCGGGAAGTTGGGGAGCTAATCGCCCGCCTGGAAGCTGAGGGAAAGGCTCCGGCCGGCTTTATGGCTGAAGCAGCCCTTGGTTGCGGAGGCCAGGTGCCTCTTCCTCCAGGATATTTACAAACAGTCTATCCAGCGGTCAGAAAAGCCGGCGGGGTTTGTATTGCCGATGAAGTGCAAATCGGCTTCGGCCGTCTGGGCACTCACTTCTGGGGCTTTGAACAACAACAGGTAGTGCCCGACATCGTCACTATGGGCAAACCCATCGGCAACGGCCATTCCCTGGCCGCTGTGGCCACTACTCCTGAAATCGCCGCCGCCTTTGCCAACGGAATGGAATACTTTAATACTTTCGGAGGCAACCCTGTCTCCTGCACCATCGGTCTAGCGGTGCTCGAGGTCATTGAAGAGGAACAACTCCAGGCTAATGCCCGTCGTTTGGGCGAAAGACTCCAGCAGGGCTTTCGGGAGCTACAAACCAAATATCCGGTTATCGGCGATATCCGCGGTTCGGGTCTTTTCCTCGGCGTTGAATTAATTAAAGACCCGGCTACCCTTGAACCTGCTCCAGAATTAGCCCAGGCAGTCGTAGAAAGCCTCAAGGAAGAAGGCATTCTTTTCAACACCGAAGGGCCCTTCAACAATGTCCTGAAATTTAAACCACACCTGGT
>Ga0190352_1000006_pt1 | contig 73226 bp, 127 predicted proteins | sample 4872131011_MG_FD_161682 | JGI IMG/M metagenome (GOLD analysis project Ga0190352, IMG submission 161682) | Hydrothermal vent microbial mat bacterial communities from Southern Trench, Guaymas Basin, Mexico - 4872-13-10-11_MG | ecosystem: Environmental > Aquatic > Marine > Hydrothermal vents >...
TTACTCTCCTCTTCTCTCTTATTTTTTCAGATAGTAACAATAGTAAGCTCAGTATGAGAAGACCTACTATCCATCCAATTACGAGTAACAATGCTTCTCTTGGGGTGAACATTTTTACTACTACAACCATCTCAACCATTTCTTAGCCTCCTCCTCCTCTTTAACCTCCTTAAACCATTTATTTTGCAATTCATCACCAAGATTATGTGGCTGATATTCATATTTTTCTATCAAATCCTTCAAGCTCTTCACTGTCTCAATCATTTTCTTGTCCTTGCAATAAGCTTGAATATTTGAGAGATTGAATGCAACGCCTTCAGTAAAGCAATATGAAACAAATCGACATTTCCTACATTTTCTTTCGTAAAACTTCTCTATTCTCAACTGGTATCGCCAGTAAGCTTTGAATATCTGCTCCTTAAAGCCAATTATTTGCTGTTCCACAGCATCACCAATCTTTTTAATTATTGCTTCTTTTTCTCCCATTGGGCTTTCACCATTTCTCTTAATCTTCCTACCATACCTTCCATGAAATCCACTGTTTCTTCTTCACCTGTCTCTTGCTCTATCCATGTTATCTTCGCAAGCTTGTTGTATAATGCATAGAACAGAAAGAACTTGAACCCTTCATGGTCTGAAAAGACTATCGCATCATCAACGAATTTTACATATACATCGCCTGCAAAATATGAGTTTCCATCTCTGAAATATAGTCTTAAATCTTTTACTTTCATCCCTTTTCCTCTTTCTTTACTTATCATCATTTTCCTTTCTTTTTATAAATCTGGATTTTTACTTTATTAGGCAACTCTACCTCTTTAATTTTTCTAAACTCATTTATATGAGTTTCAAAAATATAATTTGCCTTATACAACTGTTCTCGCTGGATAGTTCCTTCCTTAAATTGGTTCTTATAACCTTCAGGTACATACAGCACGAAATCATGCTGTTCAATCCTACCCGGATATTCGTAATAATAAAAAATAAAAGGTAATTTTTCTCTGAATGCATAATACTCAACTGTCTTCCAATTCATGTATGGATGATTATACAGCATTAAAACATTAACAGGAGCTTTTTCAACATTTTGAGCTATTACACCTAAAATCTTTTCCACTTGCCAATCTTCCTGCTGAGGCTTTATCGGGTTAGGATAGAAATGATAAGGTACTGAAACTGCTGGCATACTAAATGTTATAGTTGATAGTTGTAGGATCCCTATCAAACTGACTCCCAACACTACTACCTTTTTCAAGTTTTTCAAGCTCGCTATCCAGTATCCTACTACTAAAACCAAGAAAATTAAGATAGGTAGTGTATATCGTGTATCTTTGTTGCCAGCGATTGAAAAAATGATAAATGGAACGAGAATTGAAAAACCAACCAATAATCTTTTATCCCTGCTTATAACATCTTTAAATTTCAAAAAGAACGCTATCAATCCTATAACCATCAAAACAGAGAAAAATAGATAAGATTGGATGTTTACTGCATTGATGTAATACCAGAATCCCATTAACCCTGTTGGGTCACCTTCCACTGCTCCATAATACGAAGATGCTCTTATCAGCCTTCTAAATACTGATAAATTCGGCAGATACCAGAAACCTGCAACAACTACAAAAATCAGGATTGAAAATATGAAATTATGCATATTTGTTAAGACAAATCTTCCTTCGTTAAGGAATTTCTGTTTATGTCGCTCTGAGCAGAACAGTAAAAACTCTCTTCTTATTATTTTCTTCGCAGGATTCAATAATCGCCCACAATAAGCACAATGTTTCGGCTCTTTTACGCATTGCCACAAAACCCAGCACAGAGGCACAAAAATGAAAAATATCGCTGTCCACTTGACTAAAACCATAAATCCTAATCCAGCTCCAAAAATTAATGAATACTTCAAATTATGGAAATTTTCGGTTTTAATAAGTAAGTAGATAGCGAGCGAGATAGCACTCACCAAACCAAAATCAATCAAGAAATCATGCCTGAGATTGATAAGCATAGGAATAAATGAGATTATTAATGCTGAATATAATCCTGCTTCTCTATTAAATAAAATCTTTCCTATGCCATAAACCGAAAATATGAGAATACCGAGATAAAGGATATTAACTAAGCATCCAGCATCGTAGGTCTGTCCAAATAAACCATAAAACGGTAATGCTGAAAGATGAAACCCTGGCGGATAATAGTTTGAGGTTGTTTGAATATTATAACCCCTGAGATACGCCTGAGTAAGAATTAAATGTGCAGACTGGTCCCATGCTGGTGGTCTCGTGTCCTTGAAAATAAACCTGATATCGAGAATTGAATGAAAAATAAATAAAACTAATAGAGCTATGTAATCTATATATTTTTTGTTCATCGGTCTTTTAAAACCATAAGTTCTTCAATTTCGTTTTAACTCTTACTTCAATCTCTCTCAGTGCTTCTTTCTCACTTATGTTGAAATATTCCTGTAAAAATCGAATAAAAGTCTGAAAATGTCTATCCATATATTCAGTTTCTTTTTTAGTTAGCATTTTTCATTTGTTTTAGATTTCTTCTCAAATCTTACTTTCAAACTCCCACCAAGCGCAGTCCAAAATACATTAACAAAATGCTTACAAGGATTAATAGGTTCATATAGTCCCATTATTTCCCCATAGAATCCTTCTTCAGGTTTTAATTGTATTACTTTATGACAGAATGGGCACTCCACTTTATTATCTACAACAAGAACATGTCTTGCTCTTGTCTTTTTTGTTTTCTTTGTTTTAGGCATAATTTTCACCTCTTTTTATGCATAATCAGATAAGCTAAAAGCCACTCGTGATTTCCATTCCTGCTTCTTGCCTCTGTTCCATACCCTAACAGGTGAGTAATACCCGACAACTCTTGACCATACATCTGTTACTGAGCCACACACTGGACAGATTGGTTGTTCACCTGAAAAATCTCGATGGCAGTTCTGGCATACTGAGAAAGTTGGCGTAATCGTGAAATATGGAAGTCTTGTGCGCTCTACTAAGCGCTGGACAAGAAACGGAATAACTCGTTTGTCTGGTCGCTCTGGTAGGAATGTATGAAATACTGTGCCACCTGTGTATAGAGTTTGTAACTGCTCTTGATGCCTAATTGCTTTGCCCAGATTCTGAGTATAATCCACCGGGAGTTGCGTTGAGTTTGTATAAAATGGATTCCTGCGAGTTCCCGATACATAGCAGTTCTTTAAAGTTCTCACATCTATCTTTGCCAGCCTGTAAGAAGCACCCTCAGCAGGTGTCGCTTCTAAGTTCCAGAGATTGCCTGTTCCCTCTTGATATTCCACCAGAACATTTCGCATGAAGTTCAATACCTTAATCATGAACTTCAAACCTTCTTCATCCGCTATTGAATATCCTAAGAAATTTTCACAGCATTCATGCCCACCTACTACACCGATTGTTGAGAAGTGGTTATCCAAATTTTTCAAGAAAATCTTTGAGAATGGCATTAATCCTTTTTCAAAACTGCTATTGCATATTTTTCGTTTGATTTCAAGTGATTCCTTCGCCAAATCCATGTAATACCTGAGTTTTTCAAAGAATTCATCTTCATCTTTTGCAAGATAGCCCAATCGTGCAAGGTTTATTGTTACTACGCCTATGCTACCGGTTGTATCACCAAAACCAAATAATCCACCTGTTTTTCTTTTTAACTCTCTTAAATCAAGATTGAGATGACAACAGTTATGAGTGATTATTCCATTAGCTAACTGAAAAGTATGCTCTTTGTTGTCAATCTCAAAATCATAAACATAGCCTGTATATCTTTCTCTTTCTATCTTTACAATTTTTACTCCATAGAAATCACCATAATCCTTGTATTTCTGGTTTTTACCTTTCTTTAATCTGAAGTAGTCAATGAACCACTCAGGATTACCTGCTGAAAACCTTAAAGTATAACTTAACTTGTTCTTTTCGCCTGTCTTGTTCTTGGACTCAAAATAGGTTGTGTTCACTCCAAGACTTCGAGCTAATATCAAGATATCGAAGATTAAATTCTTGTTTCCTAAGTGAATTGAAATATTATTTCTTTCCTTGTTTATGTTTCCGTCACTTTCTATCATCCCCACCAGCAAACCACGTCTGAATTCTATGGAACGAGCAAAGACCTTAGAATTTAATCTTTTATTCAATGAGCCTTTTCCTCGCACATATTCCTGTATTATTTCAACCAATCCTCTGCTGGCAATAGAAACTTTGCAATAATGATGCCTTTCATTGCAAGAGATAGTTACAGAAGCAACAAAACGCTTCTCAGCAATATCTTTAGTAAACCGAATCAATTCGCCTTCCCTTGCATTAAAGACAATGTTTAAAGTAGCACCGTTGTGGTCAATCCATCCATCTCCTACATAAAGACCAACCAATCTTCCTAAATCAAAGTCTCCCAATTCACCTTCGTATGGATATTTGGCAAACGGAAATTCATCTCCTATATGCAAGTCTTTACTTTCTATCGTCTTTAGTTTCCCATCTCTGATTACTAAAGATGGATGGTCTAATGTCATTTTGTCAACTATCCCATTATCTAAAGTCACTTTCAATATTTCTTCATTTTCTAACCTCAGCTTTATCACATCTTTAATTAATTCAAATCTTCCATTAACTAAGACTCTAATTGGATTACCCCTCATTAAGAAATCATCAACAATTCTCCTAATTTCACTTTTTGCAATCTCACCGCTCGCATTTTTATAGATAATTTCTGTCATTGGTAACTTGCACATTGCTCGCACATCGTGAGGATTCAACCCCGTATTTTTGCTACAATTCTGGAAATAAGGCAATCCGAATTTCGCTGTTGCCTTCGCTAACCATTGCCCTACCTCAGATTCCCAATCAAAGTTGTCCTCTGTCATCATGTATGTTGGTATCGGGAACTTGAAAATTGATGAGTTCGCATCGCCTTCATACATTACCTCAAGAAATGCGCAGTTAAACATGTCTATCTCTTCCTGAAAATCAGCATAGACCTTATCCTGCATCTTGCCTCCAATCACAACCCCTTGGTTCATTAAGTCATCCGCAGGCTTTAAATCAAATGAGAAATTCAAAAATGGTGTTTCAAAGCCCCATCTTGTAGGCACATTGATACTGTGCACGAATTCTTGTATCGCTTGTTTTACCTGTTTGTAGCTCAATCCATCGTATCTGATAAACGGTGCTAATAGCACATCCACAGTATTGTATGCTTGAGCACCTGCCCATTCCTGCTGAACAACTCCTACACAATTCAAGAGTTGCCCTAATGCTGAGCTGAAATGCTTTGGTGGATGCGATTGCACTACTCCTCTTACGCCACTGAAACCTCTCAATAAAAGGTCTTGTAACGACCACCCTGCACAATACGAGACTATACCACTCCCTAAATCGTGGATATGGAAAAAACCGTCCACATGCGCTCTACTGATTTCTGGTGGATATATATGCTTCAGAACATACCTCGCTATCTCACTTTCCGCTAAGAACGCTTTTAAACCACCTACACTGCGTAATCTATTTGCATTTTCGTTTGAACCGTCCTGACTTGACCGCCAACTGCTACCGTCTACATACACCTCAATTCTATTTTTTCTTCTCATTTTTTATTTGCCTCCTATCTCCTTACAAGGCCTGCATCTATATGAGCATTTTCGGCATCAATAAAACCTTTGAAAGATGATATTGCTGTAACTATTGCTATAGCCATGAAACCCCATGCACCTAAAAGTATAATACTTGCAAATAACGGCAATACTATAAAATTTATTAAAATTGAATTTGAGCAACTACATAAACTTCCATAGTAACCGATAATAGCTGATATAAAAAGTAAAATAGCAAGAGTGAAACCCCATGCTTGAGGGTGAGATGCTAACAATCCTTTTTGCTGATTCACTATTATATCAGTAACATTAACATTATTAGAACTTTCTATTAATAGTTTCTTTTCTGAATTCTCCATCATGGAATATGTGCTTGCTACAAAATATGTTGTACCAACCATAAGAAATAGGACTAATGTAGCATGGAGACCAATTTTTAAAAAATCCTCCATTTTTTATCACCTCTTTTTCTCCTTCCTAAAAACAAAAAATCCGATTCTTCGTATCGTCGTCTCAAAAATCTAAATGTTCTATTTTTCTTTGTTATAAACTTCATTTTTACTCAAATACTATCAACATCAATACCATAATCATCCCATATCTTATCTTTGAATTCTTCACTGATTTCTCTTGGCTCTGGCTCTACACTTACAACTTTCATTTCTGTTCCATATATAAAATTTCTAATTTCCAAAACAATTTTTACCTTTTCCTCATTCATTTCTTCCCCCCTCCTTTTATATTTTTCTCGCTCTAATAAGTTTTGCAACTGCTTTATAACAATTGCCAATGTAATCACAAGTCGCTGCAAGACTCTCTATCCAATCCTCTACACTTTCGGTAGTCATACCTGATACTTCATACAACAAACGCAAGCTCATCTCTGTGACTCTATCAACTTCACGATGTTGCCAACCTATATGACTATATCTCAAACTTGTAAATCTACCTTCATCATAGAATTCTGCAATGCTCTTGTTATCCATTAATTCCTCTCTTTTTCGAGTAAACCAGCCTTTACTGTTACTCATTTTCTTTGCTCACTTCTCCTTTTCCTCAAAATACACTCTATTATCCCGATTCTCCGAAATATCCTATCTATATCCTCAAAATGCCTGTATGCTTCCATTCTCAAAAATATTTCAAATATTTTTAGTTCTTCACTGGTTAGCTCGTTGAAGTCCTCTTCGGTTCGATAAAATTTGCCTTTCTCTATCATTTTATTATTTTGAGTTTATTCATTATAAAGTTTTAATTCCTCATCTAAGACACTCTCAAATATAAGTTTAAATAGCCAATCATTGTATTTAGTATATCTATTTCCTAACTCCACAATGTATGTCTCTGTTAATCTATCGTATTTCCAATCAATTGTAAACTGCTCATCAGAAAACAAAGCAGGTTTGTCTTTATATCTAAGATAGAACTCACACGCAGATTTGATACGCTGTTTGATATATTTTTCAATCTCGTATGCTTTTCTGAAATCTCCAAAATCAGCCTCAATGATTTTTAGAATCTCTCCAAAATCCAAATCCAAAGATTTTAGCTTATGTTCATTGTTATTCTCTTCACTCATTTTCAATCACCTCCTTCCTTTCTTGATTTTTATTCTTTTCCAATTCTCTTACTGAACCAATAGCATACGGTTTCTCGTGAAACCACAAAGCTGTGTTATCCTCAAAGATAATCACGAATTCGTTTTTGATTGAAGTCTTCACAAAGTCCTTTATCTTCTTTATCTTCTTTCCAATATAAAATTTTAAATCATTTAGCATTTTTCAATCACCTCCTCTTTTGTTCCGAGATTCTCTTCCTCACATTCTTTACATATATCTCCTCTCTCTATCTCTTTTCCGCATAGCATACAGATATTTATCTCTTCACACTCAAGAATTCTGTAATAGTGCATATATGACCCTTCAAACGGTTCAGCCGAAACAGCAGACAGCGAAGAAGGAAAGAAAGTTATTTTACGATTATACCTATCTATCTCCAGAATCTTGCACCTGAGATTCGACCAAAGGATTTCATCGCCTTCTCTTAGTTGTGATAATCTCACTACCTCAATTTTTGCCTTCTTTACAACTTTCATTTTATCCTCCTAACCTTCATACTCCTCATTATAGGAACTAAACTGCATTTTTGTTATAATCAATTTTAAAACATATAACGGGAAACGAGGATGCTTTCTGAGCAGATATAGCAGATTACCAAACTCTGTCTTTGGCTTAATCTTTTTATGCGGATAATGATAAACACAATCTCTGCTCAATCTTATAATCTTATACCCTTTCTCAACTGCTCTTATACACCATTCTGTTTCATCACCATGCGCTCTCTCATCAAATTTGCCTATTTCAATCCATGTAGATTTCGCAAACATCATTAATCGCCCGATTACAAAAGGACTTGGATAATAAGCCTCTAACCCGATTATAGCATGTTCATCCGCAAGCTCTCGTAACAACCCTAAGAAATTTTCGCTAAACTCAATATCGTCATCGCACAAAATAATCCATTTTCTCGTAGCACGGCAAATACCATTATTTCTCGCTGCACCGAGTGGCTTTTCATGTGAAATAATAATTTCACATTCTTTAGGAATGGAATTGATAGTATGGATTGTTTGCCTATTCGTTGGTATTACAAAGCTAATATCAGATAAATCAACAGGATTTTTTCTCATCATATTACCTCCTTCTCTACCTTTTCTTTAATGCTTCCTCTCCATAAGCTTCTTAAATATCCAAATACACTTCTATCTGGTGACCATAATTCCACCCAATCGTTCTCATGTCTGACTCCTCTTCCCAATGTTTGAATAAACTCTCGCTCCGCTATATCATGATAATACTGCCAAAAAACCTTATCGCCAAGCTTTAATTTCATTGCTTTCAAAATCGGGTCATTCATATCAGGAAAAGGAAATTTAAGCATTATAATGCTCCTGCACTTATCATCCCTCAAATCAACTCCTCGTTTCATTACCGTAGAGAAGGTTATATCACCATTCTTTGTTCTTAATGTTCCTACCTTGCCTCCATCTAATTTCTCACGAATATTATCGGGCAGGTATTTGAAGGCGTGGACAGTAACCAAGCATGGTTTCGATGATTGCTTGATTGCCTCTGTCAAGTTCTGCCAGTATCTCTGCCTGAACACTTCATATTTCCAGTTTCGGTAAGTTACTCTGCTCTCTGTTCCTATCCGCTTTGGATAAACAGTGCCAGGGAATTTTGTTTCCCCCTCAACAAAGCAATAGTTATCAAGCCCAAAAACATTCTCAAGCACTTCCTGAGACTGGAAAGTTGCTGACATAAATAAAATTTTCTTTGCGCTTAGTTTTAGCAATTCTTTCAATACCTTGTTTGGTTCTGGTATGAAATACTCAATTCGTTCCTTTTTAACTGAGACATAGCATTCTTTTATGAATTGAAAAATATCCATATAGCTATTTTCTTCACCTATATCCTCCAAAAACTTCGCAAATTTTTGCAGGAATTTTATTTCAGTCTCTCTGATTTCGCCTTCGTAATCTTTTGTAGTAATACGCAGAAAATCATCTTTAATTGCATTTAGTCTGTTTTTAATCTTCTCCGAGATATTCTTTTTCTTTTTCAGTTTCTTTTCTAACCTCTTGATAGTTCTGAGGCTGATTGCTTTTCTTAAGGTTAAGTTATCCAGAAATGTATCTCCTTCATCAACTATCTCAACAGCTTTAACAGGCTTTCTCTTGAGTATTAAGGTTTCAATTTCCCAGATAGCTGAATTCATCAGAACAACATCAGCATAGACATAGGCATTGCAGTATTGCTGATAGTAGGGACAAACCTCCTCGTTTCTTCTCAATACTGAGAATAAACCACCAACTGCTTCATAATGTAAAGTTTCAAATCTACAATCCAGCTCCTCACAGTATTTCTTCTCAAGTTTGGAATGAATAACAGGCGAATAGTAATCACATTCCTCAGCCATCTCAACCCGTGATAAATCATCATGCAGAGGCGCTACACAAGGTAGTTTTCTATCGTTACATGCAACCTCAGGGTCATATAAGCACCTGAAATTGCCTCGCCCTTTTATTAGCTCTATCCTCAACCATCCACCATCCTTTTTAAGGATTCTGTATCTCCCCTGCTTGCAGTAATCCCTAACATACTGCTGTTGTAGTGTTTTTGTAGGAACAACTACTATTCCACCATTCAATTCATTAGCTACCATCAGAGCTATTGCTGATTTTCCTGTTCCTACTGCTCCTTGAAGAAAGATAATATCATAAGAATCAAACAACTCCACAATCTCCCTAACGACTTGGTCTTGCCCTTTTTCGTTAGAGTAAAGCAGTGGAGGCACTATCTTGTCATCTCGGTATAAAGCCCACATTTTTGTTATTTCTCACTATTAATCTTGTAAAACCTTTCAATAAACCTCACCAGCCTTTCTCTTTCTATTGTAGGCATATAGAACGATTCTTTTGTTGTGGTTCTCTGTGCCACGAGAAACCCCAACTTTTTGAATTTAAACAGCACATTCCTCGCTTTCTGCTCGTTAGGGAAATTGAACCTCTCTTTAACTTCTTTTGCTGTTACAGTATAACTGGGTTTTCCCAATATCATCCCAATTAACCCTGTCGCATATCTCTCATTAAGAACTTTAAATAGCCATTTATCTTCGTCATCTGGAATATTTATTTTATCCTCTTCCTTTTCTAATATCCATTTTGAGGCTATTCTTATCAATTCAGCAACATTAGGTGGTGAGAGAGGATACGCCATATTTGTTATTTCATCTTTTATTGTTAGCCTACGCCTTCCTGTCTTTAAGTCCTTTATTCCAAAGACCAATAGATTTTTATTTGTCATTGTCCTTATCTGCCCTTCTAATCTATATTTATAAGGATGAGTAACAAGTTTCTTTACACCAATTACCTTCTTATTTGCAAATGTAACATTATTTATAAGCCTCCTCTCCCAATCTATCTCGAATTCCAGTCCTGAGATATCATCAACATGTATCTCAACACTCTCTCCATTCTTTCTTAGTTTGCTGTTATCTATCATCTCCCCTCTATTAACTATTTAATTTTTAACTATTTAATTTAGAAGTATATAAATATTTTTATTTAATATATTAAATTTTTAATATTGCGCGACAATTGAATTCCAAGGTTCTAATTCTATCACATTATTAAATATTTAATAATGCGATATAAAGAGTTTGTTAGACTAATAATCTCTAACATTATTAATCTCAGTAATTTTGAATATTTTAACTTTTTAAAAAGTTAAAATATTTTATTTTTTATCTCAGTTAAAATATATAATTCTTTGTTAAACAGAGAGAATATCTTTTTAACAGAGAGAATCTTTGTTAAGGTCTTTGTTAAGGAAAAGTTTTTGTTAAGGAAAAGAAAAACTTTTCCTTACCTACCAAAAAAGATTGGTATTAGGAAGATTGGCTATCAATCTTCCTAATAATCAAATATGGTTTCATACCCCAATTTTCAGAGTTACAGTTATTCTACTTCTCCAACCTTTTTCATAATTATCCATTTACGCCCTTGCTTGTTACTCAAATAGCAAGCAATTTTTTTGGCTTTTTCTAAGCTCGTATAGGAAGAGAAGTATTCCTATATAAATATTTATTAATCCTACCTCACTCACAACCTGAAGATAAAAGTAAGGATTAAAGAGATAGGTTATCTCCTTAACCCCTTAATAACCTTCCACTGCTACTTTTTCTTCCTCTTCAATAGACTTGACAATCTCGACCATTTCTGGTTTTAATAGTTCAATAACATCTAATGCTTCATCCTTTGTTAATGAGTATTCAGCCAGTAGGAACATTTCTCGTTGTCTCTGGTTCTTAAGGGTATAGTATCGTTCATCCATGCTCACTTCCTCTGCTATCATCCTCTTACGATAGAAGTCATCCAATTGTCGTTTCAGTTCATCTTTCCTATCTTGGTAGAAGACATAGAAGATGGTTTTTCCATAAACACCTCCTTTATCCTTCTTAATCAGTAGAGTTTCAGCATGTTTCCATAGTATTTTCACAGTAGGGTTTGTAAGTAGTCTTGATAACTCCTCCAGACTCTCGTATTCACTACCTCCTTCAAAAAACTTTCGGAATGGCATTTTTATCTTATCCTCATTAACATATCTCTTATCAGTTCGCATGCCATTATAAACCCCTTACTGTAATACAGGTCTCGCTCGCTGATAGGATTCGGGTCTATAAAGTCCTTTTTCTCCTTTATCATTTCATCTATTTCTTGTAATATATCATCAAGTCCTTTATTCTCGCTCATACTCTCTTTTCACCTCCTTCTCTTACCAATAGTTTCTGTTTCTTTCCCAATCTGCTTCTCTCAATTCCTCAATAATAGTCCGAGTAAGTCGAACAATGGCTTCCTTTAACTCATCAATATCCCCTGCAAGTTCTATCTCTGTTATCTTCTTCTCTATCTCCTCTTTGTTTATTGTTATCATTTTTCCCTAATCCTCAATACGAGGCGCTAAGAGCACTGCATAGACATAGCTATCATCTCTATCCATGAAACCAAGTGGATAATCCTTCGTTAGGCGTATCTCTATCATATCATTGGTTATCATAGAACTGAAAATCGCACTTAGATAATCACTGGCTGCTAACACGCTAAAATCCTCTACATCAAGCCCTTTCTTGAGTTTCTGCGCAAAGCTATAACCATCTACGCTCTCTTGCTGGACCGATAATTCACACCCCTTAACGATAAACCTCGTTTCGCTCTCACCTAAGCTCTCTATCTCTTTTTTCAGTACTGGTATCTGCTCTATTAACATAGGCGAATCAGTAAACTCTATCGTGTCTTCTTTTATTTCCATACTCGGCACAGATTTCATTTCACCTACAATACTCTCTACTATTGGCGCACTCACTTCCTGGCTATCAGTCTTTATTTCAATCTTATGGGTTTCTGGTTCAATATGCACCTCTGTTGTCTCATCTGATAGCTGTTTACATATCTTTAATAATTTCTCTGCATTGAACCCTACTTTTAGCTCTTCTTCGTTGCCTATATCTGCACTGTAATTAATGAAATACCTATCTCTGAAAATTGCGCAAGCCAAGACAACATTTGCTATATCCTTGTTTATTGCTTTTACTTTGTTAGTCTGGAATCTCAGCATAGGCGTCTCTATCGTTCCATTTATGCTCACTGCTCGCACTAAATTTTGAAACCTTGTGGTTTCAAGTTCCAAATCTATTTTCATTTCTCTATCCCCCCATCTTTGGAGCATTATAACAATTTTGCTTGCTTAGAATTGGTATTTAAACCAATATCTATATTTAGAGCATTTAAAATCGGCTCTACCTTACCAATTACGGTAGTTTGTTTCATTTTCTCGTAATCCACAATTATGTTATACTTGCTTAAATCTGTATTTTCATCAAAACAGATAACATTAGTAGGTGGCAGTCCTTCAATCCCTTTTACCCAGAGAAATTGAACTTTATCGCCATACTGAAAGTTTGTTCCTAAATAGGTATTGCTATAAATTGCACCTCTGATATGCGGTGTATTAGCTTTATACTTATCAAATGGTTTCGAGATGCCTTTACTAATCCCTATCTCAGCTAAAGGTGCTTTTGTAAAATCTCTGAGTTTATTGCTGATAAACTCTCGGATTTCTTCTTTAGTAGCGCCATGAAAAATCATCTCAAAGAGTTCATTGAGCAGTTCTCTTGTGAAGATTGACTGGTCTGTGCGGATATTTTCAAATCCTTTTGCATCAATGTAATCGCATCCACTTCCATTATAGATGATTCTCATAGCGTATCTCTTCTTGACGCCTGTTAATAATAAATATTTCAGATATTTCTCGAACTCAAGTTTGAAATTTGTTTGGATACCATACTGGTTTTTAAAGTAAGCATTGATGCTCTCATTCAATTTCTCACAGAATTTTTCCGCTTTTTCAAGTGGTATCTGAACGAATATTGAATCGGTATCAGCTAAAAGAACCTTGTAACCCTTCTCTTTAACAAAGCCAATAAGGTATTTTATCCCATTTCTGGCGATTTCTGTTACCTTCGCTGCCAGTTCTGGTTTGTAAAGCCGAAATTTATTGAATGCTAAAACGCCATAGGTAGCGTTAACAACACCTTTTACTGCCTGACGCTTGAGGTATAAGGATTTATGTTCTTGTGAGCCAGCCTGTGCATTTCTCATCTGCTCAGTTATTCGGTTCTTTTCGGCTATCAATCTCTTAATCAATTCAGGAACTATTCCATTCTTATTTGGATTTGTTTTTACATTATCAATATTCTCAGGCGATAATCCAAAATTCAAAATTACTGAAGGATAATAGCTCGAAAAATCAAAAACTGCTACCTTTTCATATAGTCCCGCCTTCTCTGCCATTACATAAGCACCTTCATATTCCTTTTTCTCTGTTGTTTCAGCTTTTGTTGGTAGTGCAATCCCCCGCTCCTTTGCTATCCTGAGTAGCATAGTATCTATCAGAACAGAGCTTATTAAGGTGTTCTCAATGCTCTCCAACCCTACAAGGTATTTCAATTCCAAAAAATATTTGATTAACGAATGCTTCTCATTAATTTTATAAACATACTCCACATCCTTTCGGTTGTATTCCACAAATTTCTCTATATCGGTTTCATAAAACCCAATTGAATCCTTAAATGTTCCGATATTCTCATGCTTCTCTATCCCCTCAATTTCAGCTATTCGCTTGAGAGTATAGGAAGGCTGAGAAAAAATCTTTTTGTAGCCCTCAAGCATGTCAAATACTTCAAATATCCTTTCATCTATCCACTTGAGATGCAATTTCTTAAATCTGTTTTTAAGGTATGGAAAATCAAAATTAACAATGTTCCAGCCTGTAACTATATCAGGGTCAATCTTTCCAATTACATTAGAAAAACTGCATAACAAGTCTTCCTCTGTTTTTTGGTATATCACGATATTATCTCCATGCCTGATGAGTTTCTCAGTGTTATCATTGGAGAGGATATATGTAAAATACTTCCTATTTTTGTTTGTTCTGAATGAAAAGCTTATCACTGGCTGTTCTGCTTTATCAGCATCAGGAAAACCTTCCTTCTGGAGCACTTCAATATCTAAGAACAAAACCAGAGGTTCAATATCTATATCTGTACAGGGCTTTATTTCGTCTTTGGTTACATGTCTCTCTCCCTCTGGAAATTCTATACCTTTGTAAATCTCCTTATCCACCAAGAATCTCCGAGTATAGATTATATCTGCTTCCCATGTCTTTGGATATTTTGCTCGTTCTATCCTTACCTGAGAAGGGTCATCAGTAAAAATCTTTTCTAATCGCTCGCCATAAATCCCTCTATATTCCCCATTTTTATTCTCAATATAGAAATAAGGCTGAAAGTCAAGGACAGTGATTTGATATTTTTTATTATTTTCTCCTCGTATCCAGAGGTCAACTAAAGAACCTCTACGATGCGTTGAAACCAATATTCCTTTCATCTCCCACTCCACCAATAATATCCTTTTTCTATATTATTACAGCCTAAAACCTGACAGAGTTTTGAAGCTGAGTATGGCTTCAATTTCTTTTCAAAAACTTTTCTAATCTGGTATCTTGTTGCCCCTTCATCAAAATCTTCCCAATCCAACCTCTTAATAATTTCAAAAATTTCTTGCTCTGTAAGCCCTAAAAACATTAGCTCGCTTACAAAATCCAATCTTACTATATGAGGAGGATTGGATTTTTTAACAGCCTCAAGAACATAAGGACGGATAACATCCTTCAAAATATCCATATCTGGTATTGAACCTATATTATCTTGGAGTATTTTAGCTTCATCGGTTCTATCAGGCTTTTCAGGTGGTCTTATATTACCTACTAACTCTTGGATTGGTTTTAATTTTCCATAACTGAAAGATAACCTATGAGTATTCTTGCTATAATCCAATATTTCCTCTATACTCATTTTTTGAAAATTCGTAGGTAGTGGTGAGCAGTAATATCCATTATTCAAAGAATTTGGAACTCGTATCATCCGTCTTATATCGCCTATTAGTTGCCTATCAACACTTTCTATCCCCTCTGCTAATTCCTCTTGCAAGGATTTAAGATAATAAGCACCAACATCTCGTGTTAGTTTTGCAGGTTTTAACAACCCATAGATATGAAACCCTTTTCTGCCTGAAAAAGTAACTGCATAAGGAATATTCTTCTCTTGTAGCCTGTTTATGAGGCTAATTGTATCCTCAAGCGCTTTATTTAAGTTTGTTTCATTATCTAAATCAAAAACCACTTTGTCAAGTGTTATATCAGAGTTATTGTCATAAACAGAGGCATATGTCCCTTTATTACTACCTATCATCAGAGTTAGGTAGCGATAAAACTCTTTAAAATTGCTAACTTCTCTGCGATAAAAATCTTTTCGTATAGGGTTTGGAATACCTATATCTCTTGGAAAGATATTGAACAGGCTTAAAACTCTAGAGTCCATAGACCATACCTCCTAATATAGCTGGCTTTTTATGGCTCATCCTTGTTATTTATAAAACCTTTCCCACCACATGCAGGGCATATCTCTCGCTTTTTGTTATGTATTTTCATCTTTCAAACCGCTTTATCAATCTCAATCCATTTTCAAGTTCTTTCTTTCTCTTGATTAATTCCTCTCGCTCTTTCAATATTTTGCGATATTTGTAGCTCCCTATCTCGCATTCATATTTCAGTTTATTATCATACAGTATTATTTTCAGGTTGGCACTCTCAAGCTCTTGCTTCATTTCATGCACTGTTTTGTAAGCCATGACTTTAATAAAAAGAAAAAGAATTATTGACTGTTTTGTTTATTAGTGGAGATAATTCGATTTTTGATGCTATCACAGATTTCTCTAAATGCGCACTCTTCACACTGGCAAGGTAGTTTGCATTTCCGAATTACAGATATAATCTCACCATCATCAGGATGGAATTTTATGATAAAATCTACCTCCATACTGAATTTTCTTCGTGATTTTCTTTGTAGTTCAGCGTGCTTAGCTATTCTCTGTGCAAGTTCATGTGCATAGGACTGGACTGTTTTATATTCTTCCTTCTCTTTCATTTTTCTTTTAAAATATCGGGAGAGGATTTAAAATAAAAAGAAAATTAAAATAAGGGGTCAACTCATATCACAGTTGAATAATTCCATTATTCAGTCTCCTCTCCCGAAACCTCTCCACTTCCAAGTATATCCGATATTCCTCTATTTATTGCAACCGTTATCGCCTTCATTAATACATTGCCTTCATTCGCTTCTCTTCTGCCTCCTTTCGTGAAAAATTTATCTTCACTTGTTGCTACTCCCTCTGCCTCTACTGAAGCACCTGCTGGATGCCATATCTTTACTTTCGCTTGATACATATAGCCTCCATTCTCCATTTTTATCTTCTTTACATTCTCTATGTTCCAGCTCAGCCCAAAAAACCTTGCCAGTTTACGCCACCCACTTCGCTTAATATATGGTGTTCCCTGTCCTTCAATTGTAGGTGCACCGTCATCACCTATCCACATTATATCATTTTTCGAGAGTATTCGCTTCTTCGCTTCCTCAAATGCCTTAAAAATCCTGATTGAATCCTCTATTGAACACACTGGCGCCACCAGTCCTCGAATATGGAACTGAGTTTGAGCCAGCTTGATATCAGGTGCAGTTGCTGGCTGGATTGCCTCAGGTTTAATCTCTTCTCCTATCAATTCTTTTTCTCCTATTTCACCTTTTTCTTCCTCTTCTTGAGTCTCTGGTTCTAATTCAATCTCTATTTCACCTTCTTCCCCACTTTCGTTTGTTTCCTCTGATTCTTTCTCCTCTGGCTCTCCTTTCACTTCTTCAAGCAAATCCTCTAACTCGTCTTCATCTATTACTTCCTCATTCTCTACTTCTTTTTCATCAACCATTTTTATCACCTCCTAATTTAAAGTTCAGGAGCAAAGCCCGTTACATATACAAGAACAGCGTTCATAAAGGGTCTTCTATCATCTCTGCCAATATCAATTGTCCCCAGAAACGCCAGTTCCGCATCAGTATCCCACCTATAAAATCTTTTTGGGACCCAGACTGTTAATACCTGTGGCACAACAACTTTTTCATCTCCAACTCGAACAGCTTTCTCTTCAAGAGGTAATGATTCATCTTTGATTCCATACCCCTTTCCGAATTTTCGTTTGACCATACCCTCAATCAGATACATATCTGTTCTGTCAATGTATCCACCATTATAATCCGACCTGTGGCTCACTGTGTCTATCAGCCTCTCCAATTTTGGGAATTTACAGATTCCTGTTAGAATCTGCTCCTCTGTCATCTTGACTTTCTGTGGATTCTCAAACTTTGTGTCTTCACCTGCTTCAATGAAATAACCTCTGTCATATAATTTTACATTCTTATAAGCCCTTAATAATTTGATTTTCTGAACAACTGGTGCAAGTTTGCCATTAAAAACTATCTCCTTGACTTCAAATTTCTTATCATTACCATTCCTAACCGCTGCAAATAATGATGCACGCATGTTCTCTACCTTATTCTCTGCTCCTTTTTTCAATCTCGGCTCAATTATTCCAAATGGAATAACTAATGAATGCACAGATGCTGGTTCTTTTGTCATAAAATTCGTAAAAACTATCCTGCTCGCCCATATCTTTTTACCTTCTTCATCCCCCTTTTGTTTCTGCACCTTTTTTGAGCCCAATACTCGCTTGTACTCTTCCAGAACCTTATCAAATGGTATTCCTCGCTTCTCACTGACTGTTTTTAATCGCTCTAATGCCTTACCTGGGATACTATCCTCTTTCATTTTTTCACCTCTTTCCTCCATCTTCCATACCTCAACTTATCATTATAATGTTTTTCCATCCTGTGTGCAAAGCCAGCCAGCCCTCTAAAAATCAGAGCTAATCCCAAAAATGGTGTCATTACTAATTCCAATACCCATCGTTTAGTTAATAATCCAGTGACATGAAATAGAAACCCTACAAGCAGAAAATAGGTTGTATATCGTTCAAACCTGTGCTCCTGTCTACCCCACCAGAAACCCTTAGCAAATTGACGCTTTTGTTCTTTCGTTGGTTCTTTTTTCTTCATTATTCGCTTTCTATACGTTTCTTCGTAAAGAAGAATTCCTCAACCTCTTCAATGTTAGGCTTTAATCCTTCCAATACGATAGGCTTCTTAGTTCTATCAAAGCATTCTAATGCTTTTATCCATTCATATAGTTCAAATCCGTATAAATGGATGCTTGAATCGAGCAGAAAAATTAAATCTATCATATCCAACCTTTCATAGTTACCCGTTCTTATCATCCTTAGAACTTTTTCTTTCCTACTGTCAGGATTGGAAATATACCCTTGTGAACCTTTTTGTGTAATCGCTACTGCCTGTCTAAAATCGTTTACATTGGTTTCTGATAGCTTGTCAAAATCAAAATCAAGAAGTTTTGCAAAATCTGACAGGCTGGGCTTTGGAAAATAAATAGTCTTGCATACCTTCGTTATGGTTCGTATTTTCTGATAATAATTTGAAGTTAAGATAATAGGTTTTTTCGTGTTCTCTATAATACCCTTTAATTCGCTCAGTCTCGCTTCGCTTGTGTCAATCTCCTCTAATAGTAATAATGAGGGTTCAAAAGTCCGCTGTAATGAAAGTCTTTTCAATCTCGCTAAAAAATTTTTATCCCTTAAATCAGATGCATTGAATTCAATCACACTATATCCGAACTTCTCAGCCAGTTGATAAGCCAGAGTGGTTTTGCCTGTTCCTGGATAACCCCAAAGGATTAAACCTTTTTTCTGTTGTTGTTTCCAGTTTTTTAGCCATGAGGTAGCCTCTTTAATTTGGTTCTCAATTGAGATTAATTTCATTTCTCCTTCTTTAACTTTATTTCATATTCTTTTACCTTACTGATTACATTTCTTGTTATAGCCCTTACCATCTCCATTGTTAAATCGCGCTCATCTTCAACTTTTCTCATATCTACACCGGCAAGACTGAGAAGTTTGTATTCTGGTGTTGGATTGCCATACATTGTAGCCTTTTTTACCTTAGCTTCTACCTCTACCTTTACTGCGAACACTATACCTGTTTCAATTATTTCAACTTCCTCACTCATATCTGCATCCTCCTATATTCTTAATTTAACCATTTAATATCTCTCTCAGTATCTCCAACTTTGCCTCTATCATGGCTTCTGAGATAATTTCTCCATTAACAAGTGTTACACCAAACCCTTCAATTTTTCTATCTGGGTCTTTCTTTGCTTCTTCAAGTTTCTCTTCCCAAAATTTTTCTAATAACCTAATTTCACTCTCTTTCATCATTTTTATATCACCTCCTTCATTTCTTCAATTGTCCAGTAATCTGAAGGATAACCCCAACCACGAAGATTTTTTGTTTTTATCTTATATTTTTTACCAATTTTCATATTATAGTATATCTTCCAGTCCTTTGTATGGTAGACATTGCCATCATCACCAAGAATTAGATACTCTGTTGCTGAAGTAAATCCATGTGGAACAATTTCTGTATTTTTACTAATAACAGTAATGCTTTTTTCCTCTGTAAGAGCGTTAAAATAATATTCTACAATAGCAAAACTTGAGCAAGTTATTGATATTATGAATAATATGAATACTACTGTTCCAATAGTGTCCCCAATAGCAGTTCTCATTCCTCATTTATACCTCCTCTATATCTTCATCTTCCTCTTCACATCCATTCTCTTCTATATCTTCAATTAACACAGGAGTAAGCCACAATACTGTCCCATCTGTAAATATTATCTTTGTAGCTTCTGGACTACGAATTACATCTTTCACAGTTTTTCCTATAATTTTTTCTTTTTCTTCTTCTTTCATTTCTTCTATCACCTCCTTTAATTTAAATTTGTTCTAAACCAAACCCTAAATCATCCAAACCACAAGCAATTGAATATTCACAATCACAACAAAACCTATTTCGTCTTTTTTCGTTTACACCAGCCTTTATCTGCTCAAGGATTTTTATAACCATATTTTTTCCTTTTATCAGTTCTTTCTCTCGTAAAATATGTTCAAATCCGTTTAAGGTTTGATAGAACATTATTTTGTCAGCCTTTACCAATTTTTGATAGATATATCCCTGCATTAAGAAATCATCTCGCCACTTGCCTGTCTTCCAATCTACAATGATTATGTTTCCAGCCTTATCTCTGAAAATAGCATCCAGAATGCCTTTTAATTTGCCATTAACAACCTCTTTTTCCACTTCTAAGATTTGCCAGCCTCTTTTTATTCTATCAGTTTCAAATTCCTCAAAGTTTCTTAGGTGGTTAGCATAATTTTTTATATCATTTATGCCTAAAACAGGTGATTGCTCATTGATCACATCCTCAAGCAAGCAATGAATATCACCTGTGCTGATTTCTCGCTCCTTTACCTTTAGATAATAGTTATAGATAATCTTATGTAGATTTTTCCCAAAAATAGCGTAGATATTCCCCTTTTCTGGTAAAGGCTTAATCTCAGGGTCTTTTTGACACCAGAATTTGAAAGGACACTGAAGAAAAGTTGAGAAGTTCCAAGGTGAGAGAGGAAAAATATTCATTTTCATTTTAAAAACTTTCCTGCTATATCAGCCAGCATTGAATCTCTCTTGTTCTTTTCTAACTTCATTATTTTCTCATACCTGCTATATGGTATCTCACCAATTCTCTCCTTTTTTGAATGCTGGAGTCCATATTCTATATAGATTATCACCTTATCTTTATATTTCCTGAAATAGAAAGTAGGCTCAGTCCAATGAAGATGAACTCTATATCCTCCTTTTACAGGTTTTTTAGGCTGTGATTTTGTTTCCTTCTTCTTAACAAGTTCATAGAAAATACTCATATCTGTCCCACAAACAGGACAGTATCCGTAAGGTTTGCTATCAGCTATTATGGTATATCCACAACGCTTGCAACGATATTCTTTTAATTTTGTCATTTTATCTTCTCAACTGCTGTTGTTCTAAACTTTTTAATTTCTCCATTTTTCAGTCTTACCACAACAATCTTAGGTAGCTCAAACCTTATTGCTATGCCTTCCTTTCCATGATACTTTGAATATGGCATTACTACCCTCACTTTATCTCCTATGCCATACAGATTTTTATGGTAATCTCTTCTCTTTTTCATCATTAATAAATAATTTTTGTAAAATAAAAATGAAAAATATTTTTTCTCATTTTTCACTTATCAATATCTGTGTTGAAAGCATCATTACAAAAAGGATATTCACTATGTTTAACAAAACCAATAGTTTTGTATTGCCTTCAATCTCAGAGATGCTTAGAAGTGCGGAGAATACAACTATTAAGCCAGCTACCCACAGAACAAGCCATATAAATATCCCTCTTTTCATTTTATATCACCTCCCGTTCTTCCCGTTCCTGCCCTATTCTTGCTAATATTTTTTCTTTTGTAATTTGTTTTAATATTTGTTCCAATATTTCCATAGGTCTTTCATCTGTCTCTAAAACTATTTTCCAAAGGTAATAATCTAAGATATCAACTATTTTTGTTAAAATTGCTTCAGATATTTCTTCTATTAAGTCCTCCTTCTTTTTCATTTTTACCTCCTAACAATAACACACAAAAGGATTCTGTAAAGCATTGATACATCTCACTGCTTTCTCTGCTAAATTGTAATATCCTTCTTTCATTGCTTGATATTTCAGAGCTTCAAGTATTGAGATAGACCTGCTTCTGTATCCATATCTTATTCCTATTTCAATTTCTTCTTTGTTCATCTCCTCACCTAAAAATTATTTATAATGAGTAATACCCATCACACTTGCTAAGAATCCAGTCATCTGAACCAGTGGATTGCAATTTAACCTCAGTGCTCGCTCAGTCTCTGCAAGTCTTTCATAAACCATGAATTTCTTTAAAGGAGGAATATCCAGATTTTTTATCTCGCTATAAAACATCTCAACAATCTCTGTGCCATCCACTGTTGGATTCTGGATTATGAGACTTTCAAGCTTCATCAGGCATTCTTCCCAGTTTCCACTGATACTCGCTTCAAATATTTCCTTAACCCTATTAATCTCCGCACTTTTTTTCTGGATATACCCTATTAAATCTTCCTTATTATGCGAGTAATTACTAATTACATTAACGAGTCGCCTTGCATCTCCTCTTGAATAATCAACAAGAACACTGATAACTTTCTTTGCCTCTTCCTTATCATCGAATTTTATTTTTTCTTGTTTTAGAATCCTTAACGCTATTTTACTGAGAGCTTGCTTATCAAGAGGTTGGAAATAAAAAACACTGCATCGTGAACTGATAGCATCAATTATTTTCCAAGAACGATTCACAGTTAAGATTAAACGATTATTTGTTCTCTGCAATGCTTGCTCCATTGGACGCCTGAGAGCAGCCATAGAGTCATTTGTTAAATTATCTGCCTCATCAAGAAGGATAATCCTCGCACCGCTCGTAAATAGCAAGGTTTTGATTTTATTTCTTACTACATCAATTCCTCTTTCATCGCTGGCATTTAATTCCACTATCGGCACATCTAACTCTTTTGCAAGAACATAAGAGCAGGCTGTTTTGCCTACCCCAGGTGACCCTATAAAAAGAAGATGCGGTAACTCATTGATATTTTTGTATTTCCTGAGAGTCCTTACAACTTCATCCTGCCCGTATATCTCATCCCAACTCTTTGGAATGTATTTCTTCTGAAGACTCATTTTTCTTTCAAAAACTCTATTATTCGTCCACACCCCATATACTTAATATTTTTTACTTTTATCTTTACTTCTTTTATTCGAGGCTCTAATGGTTTTAATCCTCTCCTCTCTATTTCATTAGCCAATATCTCAACCCATACAGATAAGCAACCGTATCTTTCAAAGCTGTCTAAATATGCTGTCTCAAAGTCATCATAAGCCATTGTATCTTCATTAGGCGCAAAAATAAATCCATTTCGCTGAAAGTTCTCTATATCAATCAATTTTTCTCTAACCATTCTGTGAGCATTCAGTAGGTGGTTATCAGTCATTTCAGTAACAGGTATTTTCCTTCCGTCTCTTGTGGTCCATATACCTGTTTTTTCAATTTTTATTCCTTTTAACATTTTTATTTTACCTAATTATAGATTTACTATACGCTTATCTGAAGTTATAGGTTTATCTGGAGTCTTTGGAGGTGCATTTTTGCAACGAGTGAAAACAGGATTTATAACCCAATACTCTCCTTTTCTTGCAGATTTACCCTGAATATTAGTATTATTATCTTCCTTCCTTTTTAGAATTACTCTTAGCTCTAATCCTCCCAATTCTGTTTGCTGTTGATTCCACTCAACTATTTTCACTCTACCATTTAAGGCATACAACGCATCCAGAAGCGTAAGCCTCCTCTTTCCTGCTGCGGTAATCATTACTTTAGGCTGTTTTTGAGCGTCCAAAGCGTATATAACCGCTCCAATATAACTCTGTTTGGCTTTCTTGCCAACCTTAATCCTATCATAGATTAATTCCTCGCCACAGACACTGCAAACCTCAAGAATTTTATTCTCTGCTTTTTCTTTTATCTCTACATCCTCTGACCCACAATAAACACAATGATTCATTTCCTCTTCCTCACTTCCTCTACAAACTTTACTATTTTATCCCAATCCTCCCAATTTAGAATAACTGAATCAGAATCCTGTAATAGTATTACTCCATGAAATTCAACAAATACTGTTCCATTAGATAATTCCAATGTTCTCATTTTCCTTCTTTTCCTTCTTTGGATTTTTTACAACTATCTCTTCAACCCAGCCACCGATTCGTTTTGCTTCTTTTTCTGCCTCTTCTCGTGTTGTATACGCTATTACCTCTACTCCTATTTCTCCTCTTCTTGTTTTTGCTCGCACCTCGTAGTATCTTTTAATATCTTTAGGTATATCCAGCAGTGATATTTTCATTTTATTCACCTCTTTTCATCCAGAAACTGGTTCTGATACTGCCCGTTGTAAACACTCGCTGCATCTGCTTTGAAAAATATTATCTGTGCTATCCTCGTATCCTTCGTTATGCTGAAATAATCACCTGAGAGGTTATAAATCGAAACAGTTGGTATACCTCTCCATCCCGGTTCAAAAACTGTTGATGTTATCAAAATGCCCTGACGATTGAATGTGCTCCTACTGAAAATTAAAGCAAACATATAGACAGGCACTGAAACTACCTCATTTAGCCTTACAGCTTTATGCTCTCCATGATTGAGCCGAACAGTTTCCGCTATTGTTAAATCTATGCCTACTTGCTGGATTTCTGTATTCTTTGCAAACTTCACTAACCCTAATTTTCTAACAATCTTTGGATTTACATTTATTTTTTCATTCATTTTTATCTCCTCCTTTAGATTCCTCAAGTTCAACCAACTCTCTAACAATCTTCCTTCTCTGAGCTTTTAAACTTTGAATATGTCGTTTTACACCCGGAGTAAGCTTTTTCTGTTGCTTCTCCAGTAATTTTTTATTCAATTCCAGTAACTCGTTTTTCAAAACTTTTACTCTTTCTTCCTTCTTCATAGCTATCATAGTCTTCATATCCCAAATCCTTTAAAATCTCAGATTTCTTTTCGTAAAGAAACTTACGAACCTTTTTATTAAATTCGCTGTTCAGTATTCGTAATCCTTTGAAATCATACCTTCGCTGAGCTTTTCTCATATCATCTATCAAGTCTGAAACAAGATTTTCAAATTCTCTGATTACGCTATCCAGAGGGATTGTTTGAGAAATTACATACTTATGAACTAATTTTACAAGCTCAGGAAATCTTTCATCAATTATTTTCTGCATCTTTCTTTCAATTTCTTTCGTTATTCTGTTATAAGCTCTTATATATGATTTTTTCAATTGTAATGCTTCTTGATATTTCTTTATTTCTTTATTTTGCCTATACTCTTGCAAAACTTCATTACAGGCATCAATAAATTCGATAAGCATCTTGTATTCAGTAATAGACTTTTTTATAGAGGGCATTAGAGTAGATACGAAAGTATCTTCATATTCTTCTAAAACTCCTATAAAGCGTTCTTGCTTGTAATACTCATTAAGAGGTCTATGATAATAAGACCTAATTAACTTATCGCAGAAACCATAGGCTTTTAACGATAGATTATCTATCATATCGAACCTGAACACTACTAAACACTCTTCTATATGCTTCCTTTGTTGCACTATGCAAGTCATATCCATCCTCCTTTATCAATCTCTGTCGCTCCTCTATGTATCGCTCTTCTAATTCTTTCATTTTATTGCCTCTTAAATCAGTTAGGAGGAGAAACAGAAAATAGGAAGTAACCTCATATCATTGGTTACTTATCATATTTTTAAATGCCTTATGTCTGTGCAATCGAAAGAGCACCTGCCAAAAGAAATGCTCCTGCTATTACAATAAAAACAAGTAGTGCCAATCCATATAAGTTGAAATAGCATATTCCACAGCACAGTAGCCCCAATATTGTTATAGCTATTAACACTTGCTCTCTTCTATTTATTTTCATCTTTTATTTATTTTCACCTCCTAACTTTCATTTTTCAAGCAACTTTCTTATCTCTCCTATTATCTTTTTCGCCTCTAAATATCGCTTCTCATTTAACTGCTCAAGGTTCTCTAACTCTCTTTTTACAGCTTTATCAATCCATTCATTTAATTCCATTTTTACCATTCTATTTCAATCATATTACCCTTTCTTTTCCTAATAACTACATTTCCACTGAGTTTTTTAATCTCACCTTCTTTTAACTCAACCTCCTCTGCTGGTATTGTCTTCTCAAGGCTCACTATGATTTTGGCAATTTTTTCATGCAATTCCGATAGATTATGTTCTTCTGCGAAACGGTCAATTTCTATTAACTGATTTATATCGTCATTAGACAGCTTTTTGCCTGATTTAAGCTTATCTTCAAGAGATTGGAGTAATTCTTCCATTTTCTTCATTTTTTAACCTTTATATAAACTATATAAAAGCCACAAATACATTGCAGATAATGCTATAAGTGCACCTATTGTCCACTGGCTGAATTGGAAATAGAATATATATGTCGCTAAATAATACAAACCAACAACTACTAAGCTTGCTAAGAGAATCAGTTCTGTGCCTCTTATCGCTATTATTATATCATCAAGGTTTTTGAAAAATCCCATTTTTAATCACCTTCTCTTTTTTAGGTAAAAACCATCCATATAAAAACCATGAATAAATTGCAAGTAATGCTATATATGCAAATAATAGCTCGTATGCGAATTCTGCCAAAAATTCTTCTTGAATATCTGTATCATAGAGTGTGTGTTGAAAATCAACAAGATTACCATCTATCTTTGCATATGCATACGCTATAAAGGGGTCAAAAGTTACTGCAACAACTGCACAAAAGAACATCAGTGTTATCCAGATTGGTATTGCTATATCATGAGAACCCATTTTATCATTCCTCACCTCCATACTCAGACTCATAATCCGCACAGTAGTCATACCCCACTTGAGGGGCATCATCTCTATTGCTCCAGCTACAAAATTCTGAAGCACTCATACCATTGGTTGGATGCGCGCATCTCCATGTTCCACCAATCAACTCACACCATTTGCATTTAACTTTCATTTTTATTCACCTCCTTCACTTTTCTTATCTTACCATACCTCTGCAAGCTTAAGACCATTATAGATCCATTTGAGGACATTTGTTATGGTCTCGTAGCATCCTCTACTATATTCTCTTTCAATATCATTTTTTGCAGTGTTCATTCTATCAAAGTGCCTTATACGCTCATCAGAGATTTCTTCCAAGATTTCTTTCAATCTCACTATTCGTTCATTATTCTTCATTTCGTCACATTCTACCTCAACCACTTTGACATCCCATCCGTTGTAAATCTTGTGCATCACAGCAGAACGCACTGCTCTACCTTCATCCCCATGAACTTCTATGAGATGCCCATCATAAGGACTTTTTAAAGCCCATGCTTTCATTTTTAATCCTCCTCCTTCTCCAAATCTTCTATTAACTTTGGCTCATTGCCTTCTATACCCAAATATCTGCACTCCATTACTCAACCTCACCACTTTATTCATCTTCCTCTGGGATTTTTATATACTGCTATAATTTTATCATATTTCGGTGAGTATGCACGCAATTCGACCTCAAGCTGTGGAACTGGAGTGTTGTGATATATTTTATTGCCTTTGGCTACAAACTCTGTTGGAGAATCGCGCACTATCTCTTCTTCTTTTTTGATTATTCCTGCTTTTATAATTGGTGATACTGAAGGGATTCCTTCAAATACTTTTAAAGTTACTTTTTTCTTTCCTTCTGCACTAATTCCTCTATTTGTTTTGTAAGGGTAATCCGGGTCGCCAAATTTACAAATTCTCCTTATTGTTACCTCCGTTTTTCTCGTTGTGCTTACCTGTTTTTTCCTTGTTGGACTGTTTTTTGTATCTTTTGTATCAATTCCTTCTATATCAAATCTATTAGGAGCTTTTAACCACTTATACCATTCATCTTTCTTGAGTATATTCTTTGCATTTTTGTGCTTATCCATTTTCTGTGCACGTGATGTTCGTTTCTTTTGCCGTTCTAAGACTTGAGCTTTTGTTATTTTCTTCGTAGATGTTTTCTTCTTTTTTGTTTTTGACACTGTTTTCTTTACTGTTTTAGATACCATTCTCTATCATCTCCTCAAGATAACCACTTTCTGTCATTTTGCGGAGTTCATCACCTCCACCTCGCTCACTACCATTCGCCTGCTTCCTTAGCCACTGAATCACTCCGTCGTAATCATCCTGCTCAAAGATTCTGTTGTCGTATCCGGGCCCTACATCTCCTCCACTCATGCTCCATATTCCAAATGCCCATTCTGCTGCCTCTTTCTCTGGATATATGTAGAGGGTGAACAACACATCTTCATCCCCTATACTATCGAGCCAGTCAAAGCATTGAGTGTCGCACTCGAAATAGTCCCTGATGGTTTCTTTGTTATGGGTCTCGAATTTCCACGCACCGCTCATTGCAGCACTATCGGGCACTCTTTCACAGATACGCATCCATTCCTCTTTTTTCATTTTAAACCTCCTCTCTTTTCTTTTTTTTCAATAATATATTTTATTTAAAAATATTTAAATAAATTTTTTATACAAACTACTTAACAACATTCGGAGAAGCACTCAAAATTGTCCTTTTCCATTTTCACTGAACACCTCCCAATACAATCTTTCCTTCCTTGAACAACTCTGAAACCATTGTTTCTTTCTGTAACTCCTCAACTAATGAACCTTCAACTTTAACACTGTTATTACCTGCATTCGCAACTATCCGTTTACATATTTCAATCCCTCTGTCATATTCGATATTCTGCCATTCTCCGCCATTATTTGCTTTAAATCTAAAGCAAAGTCTCAACCTCTCAAGAAATATCCATCTACTGACTTGCTGTCCATCAATAAAAACCCTGAGTTCCTTCCTGCTATCATTGCTATTCATCATCATCACCTCTAATTGCATCTCCTATCGCTGTATATCCTTCACTAATCAATTCTTCGAGAACTTCTACAACCATTGCCATCACCCCATGCATAACATAGGCATAAACTCGTGCCTATGTTCCCAGATTTTCCTGATAAACCAGCCCTGCATGTTTCTCTTTGCATTAATTAAGTAATTCTGCTCAAACCACAGCACCGGATTTTCTCTCACTGTCATTAACGGTATCATTATTGGGGTTGGTGCTCTTGTAAACTTCGTATATTTCTTATTTCTCTTTCCTCTGATTCTTAGATATTCCTTTTCCCATCTGGGTCTTATCACAAACGAAGACCCATTAGCCTCTATAAAAAACTCTCCATTACGATACAATACGCTACGATTCAGAACAACCTCTTTCTTCCCTAAGAAAAGGATTTTTTTCTCCTTTTCTTGCTCTCGCTGTTCTTCGCTTACGACACGACCCACAGGCTCAGGCTCTTCAGCCCAAGCCTGTTCCAAAATTCGAGCCAATTCATCCATTTCTATCTTCCTCCTAATACGAGGATGAAGGAGAAGGGAATTGAACCCTTGCACCCTCAGTAGAGGTAGCCAGCCTCTACCTTTCAGCTATCTGATGTGCTGGCGCAACACACCAGAATAGCCTACAAACCTCAGACCTGCGCCCCGATCTGAGTTCAGGGGTGCCTACCACCAGCTCCTTCAAAAAATAAAAATTTGAAAATTTATCAGCCATATTCACAGGCTTCATCATCCAGCTCCTCTGTCTCCACGATGCACCGTCCATGCATCGTCTTCCTCCTTTTTCTCACTCGCCCTGTGTTATAGGCAAAAAGGCGAGGAAGATTTCCTTTGTCCATAAGCATAACTTTTTGAGCCTCTTTTTTTTGAGCCACTCCTCCTACTGGCAGGAGCCTCACGAAGCTCATAGCCATGCTCCTTCACATGAAGGTCAGGCGAGTGTTTACCCCACCCGCCCTCATCGTAAATATGTTATTTTAAGGGGTATATAAAACCATAGGTTTCATTTAAGTTTCTTTATAAATAAGAGATATAAACTTTTGTAAGGGATTTAATTCAAAAATAACTCCTTCATAAGGTAGTTCTATCTCCGCATATAGAAACTCCTCTCGAAATCTCTGATAAAAGACCACACAACCTTTTTCTGTGGTGTATCCACTATCCTTATTACTTGTCCTTTCGTTGCACCTTTTATTGCTACTATCTTTGTTTTTATCAGGTCAGAGACAACCTTCACGAGCGTTACTCTTGATATACTTGTCCGCCTCTCCAGTTCCTTCATAGTTGTTTCGTTTCTTACTCTTGAAAGTTTATACAACAACATCAGAACCTTGACATGGCTCTTTGAACCAAAAACTTTTTGTATCATGCTATCCACACTCATTATCTATCACCTCCTATATTTTATTTATTGGTAGAGGCTGTTCTCTACCTTCTTTCACTAACTTATTGCTTATATGAAAATTAGATATAATAATTTTTTTATTAGTAGTAGTGTATTTATCAGGTCTACATTCTCCTTTGGTTTTTCAATTAAAGACCTTATACTATTACCTTTAATTGGATCTATGAATGATAAAAAAATTTTTTTGTCCTTGTTATTTAAATATTCAAATAAGAAAGATTGAACCTCTGAGATTGCTTCTTTTATACCATTGACATCCTCTGAACTTATGTAATAAGTTTGCATAAGATTAGAATCGTTATTTTTGTAATCTATGTTCAGATAATAGAGATATGCTCTACCTTCCTTCTTATGAAGTAATTCTTGTATCATAGTATCCACTAACATTGCTTCTTTCTCAACTATCCAAAAATCCTACATTTCTTAAACAAAATTAATTATAATTTCTTATTTGAAATAGGAGCTACCTCTATTGGACCACGCCAGAACCTCAAGCCATTGGTTGGATAACCAGAACCATCGCCCTTTCCTGCTGCCCATGGATGTATTGTTCCATCCCAGTATGTCGTCATGTATGGTAGTTCTTTCCTTATATCTCTCTTCCTTACATCTCCTTCTACTAAGTTCAGGTGCTCCATATATGTTACAAGTGTATATATTCTTTTCTCTTCTGGAGAGCCGAATCCGAAGACATCTGCTGGTTCTTTCTCTCCTGTTTCCCAGAATTCATAAATTAACTTATCTATTGGCTCTATAGACAACTTCCGACCTACTATATTATATTCTACTTCTTTTAGTAGGTCACAGAGGAAGGTCTTAGAGAATGCTTCAATGTCTTCTCTGTTCCTTCTATGTATCACCAAAAGATTTCTTTTGGTGAATTCTCGTTTTAATGCCTCCAGAAGCGTGAAGTAGAAATATTTTGTTTTATGAGAATCTAAAGTTTTATCAATAACAAGGAAAAGATTTTCTCTATATGCTATATGCCCAACCCGTTTCGCTATTTTTGTAATTTCTTGGTTAATTATTTGCTTTCTTCGTTCTCTCAAGGTTTTTAATCGAGTAAGAAGATGCCAATAGTTTTCGGGTTTTAAGCCTTGTTTTTTGCGTTTTGCAATTGCCGATTCCAATTTTTTAATTTCAATATCATAATTTGTGATTTTCTCTCTTGCTCTTTTTGGATTCTTAGTAATAACTTTTTGTAATTTCCCTTGACTATTTTTCTTTGTTACTGGTGCAAGTATCTTCTTTATAGATGGGAACTTAGCATCTGAGCCTTGAGGATAAGTTTTCCACCTATAATTCCTATCTAATTCTACAAATCCTCTATATGCCCTTCTTATAGCCCTTGCCCTATTAATAGGATGTTTAAATACCAAGCTGATTTTGCATTTCTGTTGTGTTAATTTTTGTTTAATGCGTATCAATTTCAAGTCGTCCCAATTAAAACTAAATGGTATTTGTATTTTTAATTTGTTTTGAGGAAAGATGATAGTATTTTGCTCCTTATCAAATTTAAGAGAGGATTTAGGAACTGTATAGCATTTTTTTGCTTGAGGTTTTTTGTTATAGGTGCGATAAATTGCATTTTCACCTTTTTTGAATCTCCTAATTTCATTGAATATTTGATAGTATAGGACAGGCTCATGTTCTCTGGATATTTCAAATACTCTTGTCCCGTAGATGCTCATTTTTTCCTCCTTATAAATAATTTGTTTTTGTTATATAAAAAGGTTTATTGTGATATAAACCTCAACCTAATATCCCTGCTCCCCGTTCCCTGGTTGATAGGCACACCAGCAACAATATTCTCATTTACCCCTCTCAATTCATCAGTCATGCCCTGTATAGCTGCATAAAGCAAAACATTCATGGTTTCTTCAAATGCCATTCTCATTATTACTGAGCTTTTATTCTTCATTACTCCTATCCTGCTTAAACTTTTTACTTCACCATCCTTTGTCATCATGTCTGCGATAAGTATGATATGCCGAATATCAACATTGAGACCTTCAGATTGGTAAATATCATAAAGTTGCTCGATAATGGATTGTCGTGCTGCCTCTATACCGAGAATCTGTTCAATTTCTCTGATATTGTTTGTGGTTGTTCTTTTAGCATCTATACCTTTAATTTTCAGAACCTCACGAAGATTACTTCCTTCTGTGTATATTACTCTTTTGTCTTGGTTGTATTGTGCTAATTTTATACCTCTTACTTCTTGGATTTCTTTCAATACCACATCAGGATTCCTGCTACCATCTAAAACAATTTGCATTCTCGGATACTTAATATTCCATGTTGCGTTGATTATTTCCTGAACTCTTTGTAAACCACCAGTTGTATGTCCAAACGAAACCCCTGCATAGTGAAAAGTTCTCAATATCATCTGCGTCGAGGGCTCTCCGAGTGATTGCGCAGCTACAACTCCAACTGCATCACCTGCTTCAACCTTTGCCTGTTCATATTCAGTTTTTATCCTTTTCAATGCCTTCCTAATCTTTTCAGTAGAGAGCCCTGGATTGTTGTATTTCATAAGTTTTTCAATCGTTTCGATTTGTATCGCTTCAGGTAGTTCGTGTAACTCATTCCTTACTAACTTCTCAATAAATTCTCTTGTATGTTTCATCTCTCCATACCTATAATTCCCCTAATACCTATCAAATTTGCCATATAACAAAATTTTGGTAGGAGGATAATATTTTTTATTATCCTTTAATATCAATTTCCTCCATGCTTATTTTTTGGTTAGTGTTTTTAGTTTTATTCTGATTCTTCACTAACTCTAAGAAATCTTCTAATCTCAAAACAACCAGAGCACCAGATTTTGCATTTTTCTTATGTGTAATTAAAACTGGTATCTTACCTTCTTTCTTGGCAGGTTTCTCTGCATCATCTCGGAACATCGTATGATGAAGCCAGTTCTCTCTTAATCGTATTTCAAAATAGAAATTTTCAAATTCTGAACTCACTTCAATACAATCACTTGAAGTCCCGTGCCCCGAATTCTGCCCCGATAAAGGGTTTCTCTTGCCACCAAACTGTTTACATATTCGCCTTTCTAAATCTTTCCAAGTGTTTTTGGAGGTTGGCATTTTTATTGGTTATTAAAAATTGGATTATATTTCATAATTAACCTTTTTTCAATTCTTCTTCTCTCACTTTTACTACCATAGTTAGGGAAATAAATCAATATACAACCTTCCAGAAACTTGCTTACTGATTTTATATTGAACTTCTTAATAATTTTTGAAAGTAGGCAATCATCTCCAATTTCCCAATCATCAGGGTTATTCATCTCTATAATTGGAAAATGGCTTTTTAATCTGCGCCTTATATCTACTGTTTCACCAATATATAGATGCCCATACTGAAAATGAAATATATCGTAAATCCCAGGGACTTTATCTATTTTCTGTAATCTAATCCGAGGATATTGAAAATAAACATCAGGAAAGAAATAATCTTTTTCTATAACAAATTCAGAGCCCTCATATTTTACTTTTGTTCCTTTTTCTAATTTCCAAAGTCTTACATTAGGAGGAAATCCTAAGTTAAGAGCTTTACAATCCTCTTTCTCATAAAATATAGGTAAGCGGGATATTTTTGCATCATTTACTTTTTTGTTCATTTCTCACCTCCTATATCCTTGAAACATCCATTTTCCATCCAGCCACAAAATAGTATGCACAAGTTTATGGCAATGCTCGCATAAAGGATAAAGGTTCTCATCACTTGCATCACCATTAGGTATCCTGTGATGGATTATGCAATGCTTCTCACGATTACATAGATAGCATCTGTAATTCCATTTTTTCAGTATTCGCTCTCGTGTTTTGTCATTAACCTCTTCTTTTTTCCTATCTAACTCCATTAATCCATTTGACACATCCTTCGTTAAGAACATTAATCGCTCATAATTGAAACTCATTCCACAATCCACCCCACAAGATGTTCCCTTATCTCCTTTTTCTCGTCTTTATCGAAAGGGATATTCAGGTAATACTTCATAGCTGTTGGTTCACTATGTCCCTGGCACATGGCTATCAGTGGAATACTCTCAGGATATGTCGCTACCAACCAAGATTCATAGGTCTTTCTGAAAGTCTTTACTGATAAGGTTGCATCCTTTGGCACTTCCAATTTGCTTCTTTTCAGTGCAGTTTTTAGCATCCCATCAAATGCTATGTAGGAAGGATATTTGTATCCATCCTCAAATAGCCTATCAACCGCAACCTTGCCGAGCCTTGTGAGATAGATATACCTATCAGGTGTTACTCTCTTTCTCTTTCTATCTGCTATCCGTGGCAAGTGAATAATTTTCTTTTCGCTTTCATACCAGTGAGGATTCAATGCGAATTTTTGCATCTCTGCATATCTCATGCCTGTATAAAGCAAAGCATCACTCAATACTCTATGTCTGACTTTCATTGCACCTCTCAACTTCTCATACTCACTCGGTGTTAGTATGACTATACCATTCTTTTGATACATTCCCTTAATTATTAATATTATACCCCTTATATATAAAGGTTTTAATTGTGGTTGTAAGGTTACCATAAAAGACCTATTCAGAGGGTTTAAAAATAAACTCTGAGAAGAGTTTTTACAGAAATCCTTAATATTTTACCATAGGATATTAAAAGGAAATTAAGCTTTTTGCTTCCATATCAAATTGAAGATGTCAAGGTTATTGCCCCCCTTCAACCATCACCTCTTCCTTGCACCAATCCTTAACCTCAGAGCAATTTATCTTCATATCCACCGCTGGAAGTTCACCAGTCCAGTTTTGTTTCTGGCAGGATTTACAGATGGTGATTTTCTGTTGTTCAGCGATAAGATGTCCGAGATAGACTATGTAAAAGAGGAAGAGAGAAATTACTATCACTTCTAATATTTTAAATGCTTTCATTTTATCAGCTTCTTATTTATGATGTATTTCCGTATTTACAAAAATTACTGGTATAGTTTTGTCTCTTTTTTCCATGATTACAACTGAATAATCAAAGTTATAAGGGATAACTAATTCCAAATAGCCAGCAGATATTTTGATACCATTATTAAGAGTAACAAAAAATTCACGATGCCCAGAGTTCATATAAAAATCTACATGAGTAACTCTGTAAAGCTTATTAGGTTCTAAATTATATTTTTTGTTATATTTTTTGCAGTAGTCTATGCTATTGCAAACAACTCTTACAATATCTCCTTTGTGAGGGATTTCTCTACCAACATACCGAATTACATCATCTCGAATTACATCATCTTCCGTTTTTTCAGTCTTTTTCATTTTTTACCCCCTAACATAATAAATCGCTAAAAACCTTTTATTGGCAGGATTTCTCGTGATTCTGACCTTGCCTTGTTTTTTTAGCCGATATAAATGCTTTCTTATCGTGTCCTTATGGAGATTTAATACCTCTGATAATGACTGTAAATCAGTAGGCTGGTTTAAGCTTTTTATGGCTTTTAAAATCCTTTCATCTGCCTGTTGCTGTTTTATCTGTCCTATAAGTTTGTATATCCCGTTGTTTTTAGTTCTTTTCATTTTTTATCTCTTCCGCAAATTCTAAAAATTCCTTGCTCTGAATAGCAGGGTATTTCTTGAATAGCTCGCTGAATGAAAAGCATACATCAATAGCGATATTTTTATCATATACTACCATTACTTCTCTTTCAATATCATCCATCATCACTTCATAGTATAACTTGTTCATTTTTTGTCATCTCCACCTTATACTACAAATTTTGAAATTTTCTATTTTATTTAAAAGCTTCACAACGGTTTTTTCAATTTCTTTTTTCCTTTCTTTTGGTGTTTTCCCATCTATCTCAATTTCAATTATAGCATCAGTCATATTTTCTCCCCCCTTAAACTATTCAGATACCCTTTTATAAGTAGTTATTCCACTAAAAATACCTCATAAACAATTATTTATAGATATTCTACTTAGAAATCCTCAACCCTTTAAAACTTTTTCCTTAATAATCTTCTCTCATAGTCTCTGTAAACATTCCCAGTTGGATACAGAAAGTCACTAAGTTTTTTAGCTTGTGCCCTATCAAATACCCACTCATATAGTTTATTTTCATTTTCTCGCATCGCATCTTTGGTCATTGTAACAACAAATTCAACATCATTATATGTAGAGCCTGCTTTCTCTTGCCATGCTGTTACTTTTACTTTATGCCCTCCTAACCACTTTAGCTGATATCTTAATGGACGGAAAGTAGGACATGAACCATACTTTTTGATTATTCTCTGCTTTATTGTTTTCACTAATTCCCTTGTATCTTTTATCATTTTTCTTCTTGTTCTCATTGTATATTAATATAAAAGTTTTATTTAAATATTTTTTTTTTGGCTATTCAAACATCCTTCCACTTTTCTTATTCTCCCATCTCCTCAAATAATCCTCCTCTGTTTTTCCTTTTTTCTTATCCTTTATCCATTTTAATACTCTCTGAAAAGATGTTGATTTGCTATCACATTGTTTCGTCGTTATCACCACCTCAAGATATTTTATCTTTTTGTATTCCAGTATCGCAGGGACAACCCTTGCAATCAGGTATATGATGGATATTACTAAGGCTATTTTAGCTACATATACTATTTGCGCACCTGTTATTGGTTCTGTCATTCAAATACCCTCCTAACTAAAAAATCCTTACTTATCTCTCCTTCTTTTATTCTAATAACTCTCCATCCTTCCCTTTTTAATTGATAATCTTTAAATCTATCTCTTCTTATTGCTTTCTTTGAACTGTGCCACTTTTTCCCATCTACTTCTATTGCTATTTTCTTATCTATGATAGCAAAATCTAATACAAAACCACTGTGAGTTGGATACTGAGGAATATACTCAATATCCAACTCCTTTAGTATACTCTCAACCTGCCTTTCAAGTGAAGTCAATCTCAAACTTCCTCCTCTTATTATTACTTCATTCTGCATCTCCTCACCTCACCTTGCCAGACCATACCAGACCAGTCCTCACCATAGCTCACTGAGCCACATCTCACCATACCCCACTTCACCTCACCAAACCAGACTCATCTAATAAATTATTAGATGAGAATAATCTACTCAATTTTTTCAAATTTTATCACCTCAAATAGACCAAATAAAGGTCTGAAATCAAGTAGTCCATTGTATCGCCCCGCATCTATGAGTATTTGCTTTAAAATCGAAGGAGTAATAATTACATCTAAAATCTCTATGGTAAAACGAAGTTTCCAATCATCAAATCTTGGTCTTGCTCTTATTATTCTCGCTTTTCCTACTACAACAGGTCGTAGGTCTACTTCCCATCCATTTTCAGTAATCAATGGTATCTCTTCTGGTTCAATTCTCACCCCTGAATAAATAAATTCTTTGAATGTCTTTTTACCTCTGCCTGGGACTTTAAAGTTTGAAGCACTCTTTTTCAGACATGCCAGAATTGCTAAGGAAGGAACAATAATTTTACCTTCCTTAGCAAGATATAAAAGTTTCTTTGCCTCTTCTCTTGGTTCAATTTCCTTTTTCCCACGACTCGACTTGTTCTCTCTTTCTTCTAACATGTGCCTGCATGAATTCATTAGTAAGGGTCTTATTCCCTTTATTTCTACTTCATACTTCTCATTCATTTTTCTCCTCTCCCAATATTCTTACTTCTTTCATTCCAATCATCTCTTCTCTCTTTCCTCTTAGGCTCAGTGTCCCTACTGTTTTGCCCTTATCGTCCTCCAAAGCGATGTATGTTCTTTCTGCTTTCTCTGATATTGTTACTCTCCTTATCTTATACAATACTTCTTTACTTTTCATCTTCATCACTATATAATAGTATAAGTTACTTATATATAAAGTTTTAAAGTTCTACTCAAAACTTTCAAAAAACTTTTTTATTCTCTTTGCAATCTTACTCTCTTTTGTGTTTCGATAATAAAGAATAAAAATTTTTGGAGTAGTTTTTGTATTATGCAATGCACGCCCAATTCTTTGCAAATTTTCCCTTCGTGTTGAATTATAGCTGTATAGTATCAATACGCTTATTTGTGGCAAATCTAAGCCTTCTTCAAAAATATGAGCATTTACAAGAACAATAGGAAATGAAGTATTGATAAACCTACTCACCAGTTCTTTTCGTTCCTTCTTTTTTAACTCGCTATGTAACGCTAACGCTTCAATTCCAATTTCATTAATCCTTCTCGCTATCATCTCAGCAGTTTCAATACGCTCAGTGAAAACTATGGTTTTTTTGAAATCAACTCCAGTAAGAATTTTCTCCAATACTTTAAGTTTCATCCTCGAATTAAACAATATTTCATTCCTTTCAAATGCACACGCTTTAAACCACATTGGTGCATCATCGAAATCAACAAATTTCTTTGTATTATTCCGCATCTTCTCTGTTAGCATATCATACCTTTCCTGCTCAATTTCAGTAAGGTTTACAGGCTTTAAAACAATCTCAGGTCTTAATAGGATTTTATCTCTGTATGCTTGGCTCAAAGTATATCTGTAAACCAGAGGTATATCCCAACCACCACCTATCCTTGCCAATCTCTCTGGAACTGGTGTTGCTGATAAGCCCATGATATACCTGTAATCCACATTATCCCAGATTTTGAAGTTTATTGGCGCCAGAATGGAGTAATGATGGATTTCATCCAGTATAACAGTCTTGCATGAAAAAGGTTGGTCTCGCATGGAATTTATTACTGCTACTGTCGCTACCTTATTATAGCAGTCAAGGGTTTTATTTGGATTGTATTTTTCACCACCTCCTATACCTCTTATGGTTACATTAGGATAGAATTTCTGTATCCTTCGTTTCCACTGCTCCTTAAGCTCTATCGTTGGCACTACTATTAGGAAAGGGAACAGTGAGTCTTTTTCCATCAGTTTTAATCCTAAATAGGTTTTTCCTGCACCTGTTGGTGCTTGAATAATTCCTTGTCCTTTATTATTTATCCACTCCTTTAAGGCTTCCTTTTGCCAGTTATGTAATGCTATTTCAGTCATTTATCTCTCCTTTCATTTTTAAATATTCCCATGAATAAACGCATGAATAAATATCCAATACCAGACCAAATTATTACAAGTGTATTTGCTTCCATTATTAAACCAGTAACTCTCCAGAATTCAGCAGCAGTTTGATTTTCAGGCATTAGATGATAACCAACAATAGGAACCAAATAAGCTAACACAAGAGTATTGAGAATTACAAGAGTTGTTAAACTTAATAGAAAAATTGCCTTAATAACATCAAATATCTTTATCATTTTTTTATTTCACCTTTTCAACTTTATGTTTCTCTATCTCCTTGTTTAACTTTTCAATTTCCTCATTAACCTTCTTCAGTTCTTCTTCTAATCGTCTTCGCTTCCTTATCTTGTTTGCTACCACTATTTTTAATGTCCTTATATCCATCATCTCTATCACCAATTATTATATTAGAATTTATACTATATAAAGGTTAAGGTATAAAGGTATTGACCTTCTTAATGTTGGATTTTCTATTATCCCCTGTCTACCATTTTCTATCCATCTTCTTAAGACTTCTCTCTGCCATCTGAACAAACTTATTTTGTTCATTTCTACTTTTTCATTCCTTTATTAATCATTTTAACCATTTTTAATATGGTTTATATGTTTATACATTTTGATAAATGTATAAACATTTTATACATTTATACATTGGTATAAATGATTCAATAATATCCTCTCTATTACCATTCTTAATATCCTTATTTTCACCATTTACCAGACTAATAAGAACATTCAGAATAAAAGAATCTGAATGTCTTACTCTTATTGAGATTCAATCTTACTGAGATTTAGTTAATCTCAGTAAGAGTCTATTTCTTTGTTTAATAGTCTATTTAATTATCTATCAGTTTTTTTCTTTTCAGCTTTTTAAATTTTAAAAAGCTGAAAAGAATTAATTATTATATATCTATTATATATTAATTCCGCCCAGCTTTTTAAATTTTAAAAAGCTGAACTCAATCTCTCATCATATCCATTATTTTGGTTATTTTTTCCTTCTCTAAGGTTATTCTGTAAAATTTAGTTCCTCTTTCTCCTTTATAGCTCCTTAGTAATCCCACCTCTTCAAACTTTTTAAGGTAATCATAGCTCTTATTCCATTTCAAACCTGTTATCTCTCTAAATTTACTGGCTGTTAATTCTTCGTTCTCTGAGAAATACCTTATTAAATCCAGAGCAAAGGGTATTCTTAAAATCTCAAATAAGTTTGTTTTTGGCTCTGATCTATCTTCCTTTGGTGTAGGATATAGAAATTCTGTGAGGGTATCCCTTAAACTTTTTATACTACTTTTTGAGAGTTGAATTCGCATATTAATCATGCTATAATCCTTATCCTTGATAGGTGCAATATCATCGTTCTTAACAACTGCTGTCCATACCAGAGTAAAATGCTTTCTTTTATTCTTTTTGTCTCTTACTGAGTATTCAAGAATATTCTCGCCTTGTAATGTTTTTATTTGTCCTAAATGCTTGTAGGTATGTTTGTTTTGGGGCTCTTTAAAATCTACGAATGGTGGTAGCTCTTTAAATCTAAGTAAATCATCATCGCCTGTGATTTCTACGGATAGTTTCCCTGTTTTTATGCCATCAACAATTCTTATGGCTGGATTTCTGCTTTCTATTACTTTCATTTTCCTTTCTCTTATTCATTTCTTCCTCTACCCAATCGTATAACATCTCTGTAACTTTACTGTCAATTCTGTCCAGTAGATGTGTCTCTTTAATAGCAACAAAAAGGTCTAACGGTATTGTTGCACGGATTTGGTATGTTCTGGGCATGTTTCTCAAGCTCCTATCCAGTTTCAATTCTTTCATTTCTTCCATATTCTTCCTTTCTCTTTTAATTAAATTAAAAGATTTTATTCTATTTATTTTTTATCTCTCAGAGTATAACCTTTCATTCTCCTTTTTCCTCCTTTGGACTTCCTTCCAGAGTTGTTCTGTTATCACTGAGTCTATCTGCTCAAGAATGTTCCATCTCTTGAGCTCTATGAATAAACTCTCAGGTATAACGCAATGCACTCTCCTTACTCCTTCCATACCTTTTTCCATTTCTCCATCTTCCTCCTTTTTCTTCCATTATTTTTTATCTTTCTAAATTTTTAATTTTGTATCATCTCATTTGTATCATCTCATAATCGCTCTATTCTTCCATCACAGTATCGCAAATTCATATCAACAATAGACTTTCTATAATAATATGTTAGGTCAAGGTAATAGCACTTTCCTCTTTTGTAGATATTGTGATACCTTGTATAGCCCTTTCCATATTTTTGTTTCAGATACTCTTTTACTTCCTTTTTTATTTTTATTACTACCCTTCCTTTTTCTTCCATTATCAATTCTATATTAAGGTTTGATGTATATATTTATTTTTCTTTCACCAGCAAAAAACTCAGGTTTAAATAGTAATGATGGGAATTTCTTTCTGACTGATTTCAAAACTTCCTCTTTGTCTGTGTATGGGTCTAATATTGATATTACTCCAAGATGAGGCAAAAAGAATCCATTCTTTTCGCCATAGTAAAATTTTACTTTGAATGGTAGTTTTCGTCTATCTGTCCATGCAGCTCTTAAATAACCTAAGCGTCCATAGCTCATGCAGAACTTCCTTATTCTCATCACAAGATTTTTATATTCCTTACTTCCTTCTTTCATTTCAACACCACAGCATAACCTTTTAATTCACCTTTCTCCTTCATTTTTGCCAGTATCTCAAATGCTTTCCTATCAGATACAATCAACTTACGATTGGCTTTCTTCACCTGCTGATTTGAGAACGACCAACCATAGGTATGCCAGCTCGCTGAATGTGGTGGCTTGCATAATATCAACTCTGAATGTTTCAATCGTCCTACATCCTTTATGCGAAACTGCCATAACGATTTTGTTTTTTGCGATGCCCTATGGTAACGTTGCCACCAGTTACCTGTGTGCACTATTACACGATTGGCGGTTTCTTTTATCTTGGGCATTCCAGTTCCTTAAACTATCCTTATTCCAACTTTTTATCTTACTTCCATCAGAGTAGGCTGTGCTTCTCGTTTGCTTGTTGTTAGTCTTATGTTTCTTGCGCCTCTCGGTAACTCTACAACCTTCTCTATAATCATCTCTGTTCTCTTTACCTTGTATCTTGTCTGTCCTCGCTGTGCGGTATACGGTCTTCGTGTGTTTACATAATAAAACTTTATGCCATATACCATCTTCCCATTTCGCTTCTCTACTTTTCCTCTTTTTACATCTACAACTCTACCACTGATATACACTCGCTTTACTCGTGGCTTCCATACCCTTGTACCTGCTCGTGTTCGTTCAAGATTTTCATACATAATGTAGTAATACCTGCCTACACCAACTCTTGGGTATTCGGTTGGTCTATATACCATGCTTATCACCTCCTAACTTTTTTCTCAGGTGGTATATATGTTGGTGGTAAACCTAATCCTTTGAGAACTTGCTTGTATTTCTTACCACCATCCTTTACTATCCTCTTTACACCTTTTCTCAATAGCTTGTTTCGTAACGCTTGTTTCGTAACTCTGGCTGGTCGTAGGATACAGGTATCCATACACCACTGCGCCATATTAGCCTGCCTTTGCTATCTATCTTCCCTAAGCCTATACCACCTTGCTCTGTATATATTGTTACATATTGCATTTTTTATCTCCTCCTCATCTTTGGATGTCTGCACTTGTTTGTTCTATTCCTACCTCTACCTCCTTCTCTGAATCCCCGTCTACTTCCATCTTTCCTACCATATCCTTTTCGTGACATTTTTTATCTCTCTCTTTTCTTATCCTTTATAATAAACTATCAGCTTGTAATCTCTGTTATTTATTGCCTTGTATGTTATATCCTCTGTCCTACCTTTGTATCGTATGTATGTAGGATGACCAGCATGAGAGCCGTATCCTCCTTTCAGTATATAGTGTTTGTCGAGATACTGTATTAATTTTACAGGGGCATTCCATCGTTTTGCCTCCCCATGTATGGTATTTCCAATCTGTCTGATATTTTTAAAGCCTGCTCTATACATAGCAGACTTTAACTTATTAAATACTTTTTCTTTTCCTCTACTTCTCTTCTCTGTCATATTTATCACCTCCTAATATTTTCTATCCCCACTTCGTATCGTAGTCTGCTTTCAATCCTAATTTCTCTGCTCTTCTGTTTATTGCTCTCGCCGTTTTTGTGAATTCTTCCTGTGCTACCTTCTTCATCTTCGCTATCTTGCCTCTGAATGCTTCTTTCCATGCTGGTGCATGGCATAGCGTTACCAGGTACATGCTTCGTTTATGCAACTCCGTTAATTGTGCTCTTGTTTTTGCTCTTGCTACCTCTTTACGGATTTTTCGGTTTATCTCCCTTATATCTGTTACTCCATTTACAGCTTGGTATATATGCCTTCTTTCCATTTTTTACATCACCAATTATTTATTATACTTTTCTATATAAAAAGTTTTTTATTTCTTGGTGGATTTGTGGTATTCACTTCCAACTAACCCTTCTATATACTGATGAGCAAAATGTTGCATCTGTGCCCTTATTTCTTCTATTTCTTGTTCCACCCTTCGCTTATTCTCCTCTAATGGTAATGAGAAATCATAGATTTCTTCTACATTTACTAACCATATAGGAACACCACTATCATATACAATCTGTCGTAACCTTTCTATTTCCTTACTTACTATTATCTTCTTCCTCTTCTTTCTTTTTTTCCTCTTCTTTGTGTTTCTTTGTGTTGTTATTGTCTATGCACCTCCTCCTCTACCCAGAACAGTTACTAATGCTATTATTGCAACTACAATTATCAATACTGCGAATGCAAGAGGCACATAGCGTTCCCATTCGCCTTTTAACTCTTCACGTGTCATTCGCTGTATTAGAAGCACCAGTTGTTGCATATCCTGCGCTAACATGCCCATAGGTGAGTTATTAAAGGCATAGGTATAAGAGAACCAGCCATGCTTAACTGGTTCAGTTTGCACTTCTTGTTGTAACTGCGCTATCTGCTCTACTACATCTTCTTTTGTTAGTTTTACTCTTGTTTTTTCTGTTTCATATACTGTCCATATATCTTCTTCTTTGTCGTGAATAATCGTATATTTCTTCTTTTCACCACTTTCGTCTGTTCCTACTTTCAGTATGTATTCTGTCTCCTCTTTGTTGTTGGGAATAAGCTCTGCATCAGGGATATTTATGTTTCCATCTTCCATTGTGCCAATCTCAAGTCCAGGGTTGATAACATCAGGCACTGTTAATTTGCAGACATTACCGATTTTTTCTATTGTTGCCTTTATTGCTTTTGTTTTACGCTCTATTATGTTTATATTGCCTTCTTTATCTCTGGTAATCATTAGCTTTTTAGGGTTGAGATTTGTATTGTATTTACTATTTAGATACTCAATTATCTGGTTTCTATCTAATGGTTTATACCTTATTGCTATACCTTTCTCATTCAATTCTTCAATTAGTTGATGATTGAGTTGCAATGGTGATTTATTGTTGGTATCAAGTGCGAATTTCTTTGTTAAGATTTCTCGCTCCACCTCTGGCTGATACTCGGCAATATAGTTAGCCACATCATGGTCTAAATCACTGCGTGGTGTGCTCGTAAGTATTAGTATGTCTGAATCAGTCAGGAAATTCAATTCTGGATAATTTTCTCTTGCATGTTCAATTATTGTCTCCAGTGCTCGTGCATTCTTATCGCTCATGGAAAATGGGTATTGGGTTGAGAAATGATGGATTGGAACACCATCAACTGTCCTATTTTCTGGTGCATTGCCTTGTAATTTCGGGTCTATCAGTATTCCATGTTCAGAACCTTGGAAATGGATATCACGCCTTCTGCGTTTCTTACCCACCATGAATGCTGTTCTACCTGCTGAATCAGTTATCTCCAGTATCGCTAATTTCTTCTTTCTTGCTTCTTTGAATACTTTTGCCTCTGGTGCCCATTTCTTTATGTCAAGGTAGTATTTTAGAGATAACACTACAACAACCCATAACGCTATAAAAAGCCCTACAACCATATACATCAAAGTTAATACATCCATTCCTTTTGTATCACCTCCTTATTTATTATTTTTAATAAACTCATTTAAAAACCTTTTTACTGCACTCCTACTTTTCGTGCTTTATCCATCAACAATGCAAGCACAGATATTACTGTTGCGAGTGATAATGCACTTACCATAACCTTGTTCGGTGCTAAATTTAGCCAGCCAATGCCATAAAATACCCAGCTCACTATACACACTATTAATGAGCCCTGTAATGCAGTAGTTGCTCCGAATAAGCCCCCGATAAAGAAAATCAGTGCTATTGCTATCACTGGATATGCCTTCTCTGGTAGTTCTAAATCTGTCAATAACCCCTTGAATTTAACACCATATTCCCATATCCGCTCACCGAAATCCTCGTGTATTGCTGTTATCCTAACACCAAACGAACGCCCTTTATATGGTGTTACGATAAATGACTGGTTCACAATGCTCTGGTTCGTTACTGTATAGTTGTATACCACTTCTTTCTTGTTGAGAACTGCTAACCGAGTTATATTAATATTGAGACTTGTTGTCAGGTTGCTGGGGTCAGTGTAGTTCACACAAATTATTGCATGTGTCTCATTTATCTTTGATGTTGTAATATTTACTGTGGTTGCCATTATCTCTTGCTTACGCCTCTCTTCTGGACTGTATTCCCATGGCAGTATTACTATTGTATATTCGTTAGCTGTTGGATATTTGAACCATGTCTTGTTTATGCCTAAGGTATCATTTCTGAAATTCACCTTATATTTGATTGTCTCAACCATCGTAAATGCTATCTGTCCGTAGCTATCAGTTGTTCCATTCTGTGTGGTGTTGTATATCTCAGTTGCATTTGTAAATCCAAAAATTGTGCCTAACCATCCATAAGGATGTGTGATATTATATCCTACTGCCTCTACATACAAATTTGGTATTCTATTGCCATAAATATCCTGCACTGTGAATGTTACTGTTTTGGCTTTTGGCAATAGATAATATTCAGATTCACTTATTGGTGTCAATGACACAGTCATTTCTTTTGTATTATCTATTACAACTGTCTCTGTATGGACATAGTAGCCATTAGCAGTTATACGCAAGCTATAATACCCTGTTTCTAAGCATCTGAACTTAACAATGCCATTTGTTGCTGTTTTCGTTTCGCCTGTGCCTAAATCAGCACTGAAATTAGTTATTGATATACCTGTCTTTGCATCTATTGCTTTTAAAGTTAGTGTATATTTTGTTGAGCATCGCCATGCTAAATCACCTGATGCATAGTATTTTATTTCACCATCTTCATCATATACAAAAGCATAGCCTTCATCTGGTATGTTGATGTAGCAGTTGGTGCATACACAAGGATATAATGCTGAAATCAATGAAGGATAGACTACATCTTTGCCTGTTGGATATAGTATATCTGTTGCTGAGCTCCATGAACCTGTTGTTTTGTTGCTCTCTCTTATTACATAGTTATTATGATGCGCACTGCTCTGTCCATACCATACTACTCTTACATAGTCATTAGAGTAGATAGAAATAGATGGATTTCTCTGTTCATAGATACCACCATCACAGACAGTTTCTATACTGCTCCATGTGCCATCTGATTTGTATTCTATTGCTTTAATTTTGTGGTCTTGGGTCTGCCATACTATCCATGCGTTACCGCTTGTGTCTGTTGCTATACTCGGATAGGTTTGGTTATAGGTTTCACCAGTGGTTATATTGTGAACAGGTTGCCAGCTTGAAGTATACATACGATGCTTGATATTGTATGTATTTGTTGTTGTATTCAATTCCTGCCATATTACATGGATATAGTTATTTGTATCTATTGCAATTGAAGGGTATTGAGGATAATTGTCTTCTCTTAGGTTCTGTATTGAACTCCACAATGTGCCGTTATAATCTCTATAACATATCTTGCCTATATCTGTATACCATACCACATGGATATTATCATTGCTATCAACAGCTATTGCAGGCACATGTCCCAAATCAGCACTACTTATATCTTGTTCGTTCTCCCAGCTCAAACCATTGTATTTTTTGTATTTTATGCCATCATTGTATTTCTCATACACTACCCATAGATTATCTTCCGAATCACTCGCTATTGCTGGATTCTTACAATCAACACCGGGTTCTGTCAAAACACTTTCTGTCCATGTTGAACCTCCATCTGTGCTCTTTGCATAATAAACACGATAATTAGAACCGTCATATTTGGTATAAACCCTATGTAAATAATTGTCAGATGTGCGAACAAGTTTGCGTTGTGTATTGTATTGGGTTATGCTTGTATCTGCATATATATCTTCAGTTTCCTCTTCTGTCCATGTCTGCCATCCTCCTGAAGGTCCGTATTTAACATTTATACTAATATTATCTATCCATAAGCGAGTTGTTTCGTGATCAAGAGCAGAACAAGCACTGGATTCATAAATATAAAATAATATTTTTGCTTGTCCAATTTTCCAGTTAGAGTCTATGCTTATGTTTTCCGAGCCACTACCAGAATTTGATAAACCATGACTTACTTTTTCTTCACCATCTACTATCACTTTATAACCACAACTTTCACCGTATGTGCCAGTTATTTGTGAGTGCCAATCAAAGGACAAATAATTACCTCTTAATGAGAAATTTGTTTGATATAATTCAACATTATAACAATGATTGACCTCCAGTTTAGCTTCACCACTGTCCCATATAACCTCCCCACTATCACTGCCCCAAGTTTTATTTTCCCAACTACTCAAATTCAAATCGAAATATCCATTATTTATAGGAACTCCTGAGTCCATATTGCTTAGTAATGAATTAATATCACTGGTTGTATTGACCAGATTATTTCCATAATAAAGATAAACTGTTCCATTGTTAGGTATCCATATCCACACCTTAATTGGATCAGTTGTGTTGTCTACAATCCAATAATTTAGCTCTGTTGTATCATTCAAGACAAATCGTATATCATCAAAATCTGATTGTGAATGCTCATTTAAGAAAACATCAGTAGCATTATTCTCTCCACTATCGCTATGTATCATTAGTTTATATGTATAACCACCACTTGGCACATTATTCAATGTAGAATTAATCCTATATTGCCATGATACATTCCACCATGATAATCTTTCATCTTCTATATCCATAAACTTTGGTATGGTTAATATCTGTTTATTACCTAATTCTGCACGCTTCTTTGTTACTACTACCTTATATAATTTTGTTTCATTTTTCTTTATCGGTGTTGCTCTGCCTAACCAGTTCCATTTCAATGGTTGCCATTCATTATCTTCCCAAACATACCACTCTATACTTTTTATTTTGTCTGATGCATCATTATGAGTTTTATTTCTGAACCTTAACCCGAAATCTCTGCCTTTCTTTGGTGTGTAATCACTACCTAATGCTGTTATTTCAAAAATCTCTTCAAACTTGCATACACCTTCCTTTTTTGAAATTGATTTGATTTGTAACTGCTGTTTTGTATCGCTGTTTGTTAGTGTTAATTGTTTAATATGTGGATGAAACTGCTTTTTTATTGCTGGTGTATGTCCTAAGCCTAAGAAAGCACTACATGAGCTTGAGAGTAATATCAATAGAATTATAACCGCAAAAAATGCAGATAACCATCTCAAATTATTCATTCTCATAGCTTTGGTTTGCCTATTAACTGGTTTATTACAGATGTTAATTCTGTGCTGTGTTTTGCTTTAGTTCTGGATTTTTGTTGTGGCAATCCTACTACACCGAATATCTCCTTTAATGTTGGTATGGGATGGTATTCAAACCATTCGTAAGGACTTCTACGATATTTCCTATGTCTTGGTCTCTTTTTCTTCTCATGTGGAAAAGGGAAATAAAATAAAATCTCTGGTGGTTTTATTTCTGGTGTAGGTGTCTTTAACATCTCTTTTGGTCGCTGTATTTCAGGAAATCGTATTTTAGGGATTCGTATAGATGGTGTAGCAGGTGGTGTACTAGTTATAGGTAAAGGAATTGATATTTGCTTACTTCTAAATCTTTCCAGAGATATAGGCTCAAATTTGTATTCTTCATAAGATAGAGGAACAAATTTTTGCCATTCATAAGGTGTATATTTAGTTCGCTTCTTTTCTTCTAATCTCTCAATATAGTCTCTTGCTTCTTTAAATGCTTTTGGTTCTTTAGTAGAGGGTAAATAAAATGGTAAAGCAGGCATTCTTACTTTTCTTCTTATTTTTGGTTTCCATATCAGTATAGGTTCAATTCTGGGCTTTGTTACTATACTTTCTTTGAACTCTTCATAAATTGTTCTTGGTTGCTTAATTTTATGAGTTTTTTTACCTGTTATCACTTCTTCTATATCTTTTGTTGTTAATTTAACCTCTTCTATCTCAGGCTTTTGCTCAGTTTTTTGTAATACAATCTGTCCACCACCAACTTCTTTTTCTTTTAGCGCGCCTCCTTGAGCTTCTCGCTTATATTTAGTTCCTTCTTCTTTTAGTTTTTTAATTTTTCCTTCTCTTCCTATACTTATAAATCTTGCTGATTCAGATAATTCTTTTCCCATAGATTCCATCCTTCTTTTAATTGACTCAGCTTCTCCTATCATTAACCCCCTATCTGTGTATTTTACACGCAATCCTTTCCCTGATGAAATTCTGCCTACTCGTATAGGCAATATTCTTTCAGGTTTGGTTATTGCGGATATTTCGCCATATACCTGTGGGAACTTTAATGACTCCATCAATGTTCTGAAATATTCAGCAGTTGAGCCTAAAACTAAAACCTTTGGCTCTTTTGGCTTTGGCTCTTTTATACGCTTAAATCTGATTTGTAATGGCAAATCTTCTGGTAATGTTAATACTGATTTTTTGTATATTTCATAATGAGATTCCCCTATTTTTGGTTCTCTCATTAATCCTAAAAGATGTTTTGTTGTGTATTCAGGGTAGAGTTGAGGCTTAACTATTCGTTTAATCATCTCTTGTGCTATTGGTTCTTGTGCTGGTTTCATCATGGATTTAATTTTTGCCTTTTCAGCCTCTGTTAAACCTGAAATCCATTGCTCTTCTCCTAATCCTATTCGTGCCAGAGCAGGTGGTTTACCCTTAAATCCACTTGTAAGTCGCACTTCGTATTTAGGGTGTTTATAGCCTATTATTTTTAGTTCTTCGCCTTTAACAATACCTGATGTCATCATCTCTGGTGGTAGATGTGATGGTCTTGGCAGTTTTGGCATTTCAATTCTCGGTGTAGGAACAGCACCACCATATATCTCTGATGGTGCTATCCCTGATGTAAATACTGTTTCATAAGGTTCTTTTTTCATTTCCAATTTTCTCTTTCCAAGTTCTTCAAGTCTTCTTGCTCGTGCTATACCACCTCGTGCTCGGTGCATTGCCAAATACTCTTCAATTGATTTTATATCTGATAATGACCACTGCCTTACTGGTTTTTTGATTCCTTTTCTAATTCTAAAGCCACCATATATCTTTTTTATAGTAGTAGACGGTATTTCTATAATATTTTTGATATATGGTGGTGCTTTCATACCAATATATGAACCTGCGCCCATCTCTGCCATCTCTACTGATGTCCTACCCAATACTTCTCCTTTTTTCTCTAATGTTGGTGCTTTATAGGTTTCATAGCCCACTCCACCTGCATAGCCTGCACCCATGCCACCTAAAATAATTTTTGGTGCGTATTTCGTTATGCGGGGTAGTTTAGTAGCTAATCCAGCACCTTTCCAAACCGCACCTGCACCTTTGAATACAGGTGGCATTGCTGCAAATGATGCTACTGTTATCGCTCCTTTTATTGGATGCTCTCGTATCTCTTCAATCGCTCCCACTTTTATGCCCGCTTCAATTTGAGCAGCTTTCTTCTCCCATTTGAATGATTCTGGTGGCAAACCAAACATTCTTCTGTATGTGCTATAAGTCTTTTTACCTCTAATATATGATTCTTCTATCGCTTCTCGTTGCTCTTTACTCAGTTCTGCTCCTCTCCATTTATATGTCTGCTCAACTGCTTTAACTAAATCTCCAGGCGTTTTTACCTCCGCATAAGGTCTTACTGGTGGAATAGCCTTTTTAACATAAGGTGAATATTTCTTCTCTGTTGCCTCTATATACTTTGTTATACGCTTTATTGGCTCTACTGATGCTTCAAATACTGTTGGTGGCTTGGTTTGCTCAGGTATATGAACAGTAGGAACTTTACCTGTGGCTTTTATTTCTTGCATTAATGGACTATAAACTACTGGAATTTCTGACTTTTTAGTAGTTACTGCTGGTTTTACTACTGTTTGTTTCGGTATTGAAACACGCACCGATGGCTGAACAGGACGCTGTTGTTCTCTTTTTATTGATTCTCTGAGCTGTTGCACTTGCTTATTATATTCACTTATTTGTGATTCCAATGTTTTAGAAATACCTCCTACTGTCCCCGCCAATAATCCATATTTCACTATTTCCTCTGGTGTCCATCCTCCTTTTTCATATTTTCCATATTTAGCTTTTGCTTCCTCTGCTAAATGTGTTGTAGCTTTAATTTGCTTTTCTAACATTGCACGCTGGGTTTGTAATCTCTGTAAATCTTGCATTACTTTAGATTGACTGTCCAATGCTTTCTTGAGTTCAATAGCACTGGGCTTAGTTTCTGATTGTGTTGCTTTGAGATATGATTCCTTTATCTGTCTTGCTATCTGTTCATATTCTTTCAAATAGCCACCTGCCCATGCTGGTGCTACTATTCCATACTTCTTAGCCCCTATTTCTATCTCTTTCTTAATCTGCTCTGCTACTTCAGGGCGTTTGTAATGCCCACTTTCGTATTTCCATTTCAGAATACCATAGTATTCAGGTTCAGATGGTGCAGATGGTATTGGAACGAACTCATAAGTGCCAGTTTTAGGATTCCATTTTGCAGTGCCCCACTTATAACCCAATGCTTTTGCTTGTGATGGCGACATTGCTGCTATACCCATTTCACTTACTGACTTACCACCTTCTTCTATTTTTACCCAATGACCAGCATGGACTCGTTTCTTACTCGCTTCTAATGCTTTTTTCATCTCTTCATAACGTCTTCGCTCTTCCCTTCTACGCCTCGCTTCCCTTCTTCGTTGCGCTTCTCTTATCTTTCGTTCTGTTTCTCTCTTTGCTCTTTCTATCTCTGCTATCTTCTCTGCTTTATATCGCTCAATAGCCTTTCTGCGCACTAACGAAGGATACAATGGCACTTTACCATGCTCTATACGTGATACCACTTCCTGATACACACGCTCACTTATCTGTGGCTGTTGCTTAGTATTCATTGCTCACCTCTTCTTTTGTTTCCCCACTCTTACTACTTACTAATTTCGCTCAAAAATTGTTCTTTTAATTCAATAAACCTGACTGGATTCTCACCTGCCACCTCAAATGCTACAAGTGCATCAATTAATGCTCCTATTTCCATATCTGTATAGCCGCCATCAGCTCTTGCCATCATGTTTCGTATTAACACACTACTTTCATGCAATGTATGTGCAACCATCGCTTCTATATTCTTTACTTCCTCTACCTTCTCTGTATCCTCTTCTTCTATCTCTATATTTTCCTCTGCTGTAACTTCATTATCATTCTTTTCCTTTATTATTCGTCTTCTTTGTTGTTTTTCCATTTTTTATACCTCCTCAATATGTCATATATTCTTCCTCTTCATATAAATCATATCTCAATTTCCGTGTGGCGCTTATTATGAAGTTCGTTACGCCTATTATAGGCAATGTATAGATTACTATATGCACCATTGTAATAAAGAATTGAGCATCATGTGATGATTGTGGCTCATAAAACTTCCAACTACCACCCAAGTTATACATATCTGCACAAACCAATACATCATGTATCTGGTCAACACCAACACCAATACTCATTGCTGATACAATACTTATCAATATACAAAATAACATAATAAAGAAACTTTCAATCAGATGCTTGCTGTATGTATTCATTTCATTCCCCACCTCGCCATAATATTCTCCGCCCAATTTATAAGGACATCTCTTTCTTTATTTTGTGTATTTATTTCTTTTTTATTATTTTCTGTTCTATTTTCTGTTTTAGCTATTTTGTTCTGCTCTATATTTTCATAATTCCCATATTGGCCCATAAATGTTTGTATATATCGCTCTCCAAAAGGTTGTAGTTTTTGTAGTTTATCCCATATTTTTAAAACTATATCATGAACTACATCATAAATTTCTATAAACTTCTCTTTTTTCTTTCTCTGTTGGTATTTTGCATATAAATATATCTTAGCATCATCCACAGTAACACCTTCAAGCTTTTTGGATAATTGTTTCGCCTCAATATCCAGTTTGGACATGGCTTCAGATTCTTTATATTGCACTATTGCCTGCTCTACACGCCGAATCACTTCCTTATTTCTTCTCATCATCTCTCTTTCACTGATACTATACTTATTAGAAGACATAATAAAGAGTATACTTCTCTCATCTCCAGAATTTCATAATATTATCAGCGTATTGAGTTAGTCCAGTTTGGTCTTTGTTAGTTCCTTTCTGTCTTTTATTACCTGTTTGTTCTTCATTGAGTAGTTGCTCGTATCTGTTTGCAAATGCTTGCATATCATCCATCATTTTCTTTAATTTCTTTCGTGCATGTTTGAGTTTCTTTTGTCGTTGTGCCTTACGCAACTGCATACGCAAATATGCTATTGCATCTGATTTACTTACACCATACTTCTTCACCATCTCCTCTGCCTTCTTTTCTATCTCCTTAGAACTGGTGAGTTCATTATATCGCTTAATAGCCTGCTCTACACGCTTTGCCGCCTTCTTATCTATTTTCATTTTCTTCATTTTTTAATCACCTCCTACTCGTTTCCTCAATAGTGCTATTACTATCGGATATATGAGGAAGAACCCTATTAATGCGAATATTGGTATAGCTTTAAACATTGTTACAGTGAAACTAAATGCTTTCTGCGTGCCAATAGAAACCATTTCATTGTTTATCATATTATTGAACTCCTCTATTAAGGCATTCACTATTGGCATTGAAACAATGTATACAGCAGTGCATACGAGTAATGCCAGAACTATTACGAAGAATCCGAATGCCACTCCTTTGTTATCCATAGGGTTCTTCCTCAATAATAATATAAGTTTCTTTTTATATATATTATTTTATCAAATTCAAATTTCGCTTCATAAACTACAAATTTTGCAAAACTCGCATCTGGTTTTTGATAGGCGCTCTATCTATTCTAATATTAGAGGAAATCGAAAATCGGGGGTTCGGGGGTTTAGATATTTATTGCGAAATCTGAGTGCATCAAGCCCCCGCGCCCGCTTCTATCTGTTGCAATTCTGTATTATTTCTTTCTTTTTCTTTGAGCCAATTACGGAAATTCTTTCTATCACAATCAACTATTTCACATGCTTTTCTTTGACTTAATCCTGCTGCTATCATTTTTTCCACTGCTCTGTATTTCTCTTCATTTGTGAATTTTTTCACAGGTTTGTTTTTCTTTTCCTTTTTCTCTCTTTCTTCCTCATCAGCTTTCATACGCTCTACTCGTATCTCTCTTGCTGCTTCTCGTCGTAACTTGTCATACTGCTCCCATAACTCTTTTGGTGGTGTTGGAGAAGCGAATCGCACTACTGCTACCCCCTCTGTTGTTCTGGGATAGTGATAATGTGGTGCATGACCTCGTGGCTTGCCTACTACATAAAACACTTTCGGCAGTGTCCAGCCATAATCAAATAATGACATATCCATCTCTATCTGATAATTCACCAAATTTCTCGGAACTTTGTCTATCAAAAAGTCCGATATTATTGACATCATCACTACTGTATTCTCTGTTCTAAAGACCTGAAAGACATCATTTAATAACCGATTGCCACGAGACATCGCCTCTCGTGCACTCCATGCTATTCCTATATCATCAAAACAATAAACATTATACTGCTTTACATCCGATAATACCTCCTTTACTCGTCTCTCGTCCATTACTACTATATTATCAAGATTAAAATAATCACTCCATTTCTTATTAACTCCTTTTTTACGGTTCTGGATACGTGCTATCTCACATGCTATACCATAGCCCAGCGTTAAACTCAGCCAGCTCTTGCCTCTACCCTGCATACCTACCACTATTATACGTGCATCCTGATTATGTTTGGATGTAACTTTTCTTGCTATCTCAACTGCTAATGGCTGCTTTGGTGCTTGATTTATGAACGGACTTAATTCATCTGCACCTTCCAGAACTTCATATACTGGCACTTCGCTGTATTTCATTCTTCTTCGTTCACCTCCTCCTCAGTATATTCACCATCCGAATAATCACTACCTTCCTCTACTCTACCTGCTTCTTCTATCTTTACGCCCATCTTTTTTAAATCATCCTCACATAAATTCAAATCTGTAATAATAGGTGGTGCATCCAGATTTTTCATATCCTCTGGCGCTATTAATAACCCTATTGTCTGTCGCTTTTCGTATTTCTCATCAAATAATCCTATTATATTCGCCATTGTCTTTACTGACTCCTCTATCCTTATCCTGCCTATTTCTGCATTTGTTATTGAACCACCATTATTCGATTTCTGCTCCTTAATACGGTCTCTTATTCGTTGTTCCAATTCAATCATCAAATCTTCTTTCTTATGGCGCACATAGCCCATACCCAGCCATGTTAATAGCTCTGGACGTATATCTGTTTCGCTTTTCAAATCTGCAACTGTTGATGCATATATGCTTATAAAGGTATAAAAAGAAGGTACTAACCCCGTATCTATACGCTCTTGTAGCCCTAACTCAAATTTGCGCACCTTTATATTATCAAATTTCGTTCTCATCATTTCTGCCCAATCACCTCCTGAAACTCAGAATACCTTTATCAAATAATGCCTGACTGTATTTAAGAAATAATTCTATTCCTTTCTTTTGATTGGATAATACACCATCATTAAACCACTTATCTACATCATCAAGCAATTTCTTATTATCATCACGTTTAAGGCTATTATCAACCCTTGTAAAGTAAAATAATGATTGAAATTTTGAAGCAAAATTGACATAAAAAAGTTTCTGATTACCTGCATGGCGTAATGAACTATTTCTATATAATTCAAGATACTTTATCGCTGCACGATAGCAATCTTCAATATCTCGCTTGATACTATCCGATTTCTCTATTGGCTTTACATTATTGTCATGTGTATCCATCAGTTATCACCTCTTTAATTAATAATTTAATTTCTCAATATTTAAATTTTTAACTCCGCTCCTTTAACATGCTGTAAATCACACCGAAGATACTGAATGAGACAAGTAGGATTGCTGGTAGATGGAACTCCGCAGGTGCAAATCCCAATAATGCACCACCTACAATTATGCCTATCACTGACGGTATCATAATGTTCTCTTGTCGCAACCATAACATTAAGAAGAATACACCAAAGAAAATAACAAAGAATAAATTGCCTATGATGTTTGTGTATGGCGTTACTGTGCTTTCTGCAAAATTAAAGAAATCAGGCACTGCACTCTCATTTATAGCTCCTTCGTATCCTGTTAAGGCTGTTATGAGTGCATAATATGGGGTATCATCTATACTGGCTACTGTCTCATTAGTTTTTATACGTAATACACAGCATTTTACTGTGTCTTTGGCTGTATGTCCAGCATTGTCTGTTACTGTTAATGTAACATACCATGAACGCCAGTATGAAGGATAAACATGTGTAACATAAATAGAAGATTCGTTTGTTTCATTTATTGTGCTATTACCATCACCAAAGTTCCAGTTGTATGTATATGGTGGAGTGGCATTTATCCCACCCACAGTAGCATTAAATTCTGCTGTTTGGTTTATAGTTATTGGACAATTACATGATACTGATACTACAAAATCCACTGGTGGTGGTGTCGGTGTCGGTTCTGGGACTATCCAGTGAACAAGAAAGCCTTGATACTCTGCTAATACTACACCTGATATTATACCCAATACTATGCATATTAAAAAAATGGGAATAAATATTTTTTTTAATTCGAGCATTTTCTTTTTATATAACTTTTATTTTTAAAGTTGCCCTCGCTCCCACATTGAATGTTGATGCATCTACATATTTGTTCTTCCTGCCTACTTCTATCCATTTTTCAAACTTCTCTGGCAATTTGCCTTCCTTTTCTGCTTGATATTTTGCTCTTGTTATCATCTCCTGCTCCTCTGGTGTTGATTCTCTCCTCAATACCTGCCAGAACCATTTCTTTGCCTGTTCCTTATCTGGTCGCACTGCGTTAATATTAATTGTGTAATTCCCTTTTGGTGGCTCTTTCTTGATTGTTACATTTATTGTTAATCGCTTAACCCAATCCTTTGCAAATACTGGGAATGTTGGTTTTAATAGGAACTGGTTAGGTGTAATCTCTACATCAAAATATTCATTATCCTCAGGCACGAGTTTTATGCCTTGATAGGTCTCTATGCCATAGCCTGTGCGATAGAGAACAGTAAAGTTAATCCATGAACCTACCTCTGTGGTAGTGAATACAACTTCGGGGTCTGCTGGATATGCGCCATGACCGTAAACCCCCCATCGGCTGTAATCATGTTGCTCATAAAAATGCTTTGCACTGCCCCAATTTGGATAAAAATCAGGTTGTAGCCAGTAGGATTCATTAAGTTCTGAAATGTCTATGTAGCCACTATCCATCTCTCGCTTTATTAATGCATAGTCGTCAGGCTTGTCTGGTATGTTCTTCATATAATCTATTGGTGGCACTTGTTTTATGTCAGCATTAAAAGAATAGGTCTGGTAGGAGATAGCTATAACTACTCCTACCACTACTATCATTACTACTCCAACCAGAATGCCTAATTTGTTCATTTCTGCTCCAATTATCTACTCACTTCATTAAGATATACTGGCACTTATCATCAATGTTCGTGTCGTATCTCCTCCAGATGCGTTTGTTATATTGCTCCAGAAATATACTGCTCTTTGCTGCCCCGAATTAACAAATCCAAGAAATGCTACTGGTGTTGTGTTAAATTCTATTGCATCTGCTTGGTCTGGAACCACACCTGGACTGAGAGCTCTAACCTTAATTGTAGCCCATGATGGCTTTGCTGAGGTTAGATTACAGTAGAAATCCAACTCAGTATTGCCTGTATTCTCAATAGTTATTATTGGTGTAGTATTTGCTGCATCCTGCCCATCAGGTTCAATTAAGTTTTCGGTTGTAGATGATGCTGTGAAATTTATCTGTGTCTGGCTGCCTGCGAAAGTCACTGTAAAGCTCGTATCTGAAGGTATACTCCATAATACTGTTCCTGTCCAGGGATTATCGGCGTCATAAGCTATCGCTGTGCTTGCTATCCCTGATATTACTACCATCGCTGATATTACTATTGCAGATATTTTTTCTATTTTTTCCATTTTTTCTTTTTATTTCACCTCCTAACATATATTTAGATTTAGAGATATAAAAAAGTTTTATGTAGTTTGAGATACATTTATCTCCAACTCCTTTTCTGTCTCTTGCTCCTCAGCATGAGACAAATCCGTCCATAGCCATACATTCAAATACTCATTAGGTGGCAAATCCTCGCATAAAACTGCATAGGTTGTATTTATCTCTTTTGCACCTGAAGGATTGTTATCTGTATCTGCTTTTAAAATTACATTTGGTATAGTAGCATTGATTTTCATTTTTACGGTTAAATTAACATTACCTGTATTTGAAATATTATAAAACGGCTGGCTATCTGATTGTCCCTCTGGCGGATAGTTTGTCTGGGTTGATGGGTTCTCTACACCTGTAAGGTTAAAGTGAGCATAGGTATAGCCTGCTGGTAAGGTTACTGTAAAAGAAGTATCTTGTTGCTCTTCACTGCCCAATTCTGCTGTTGGCTCTGGGTCGGCGTATTTGCGGACGCAGAGGTTATCCATATGAACTCCTGAAATTGCATTATATCCCGCCTTTCTTATCCAAAATACATCAGCAGAAGTGAAAGTTGTGTCTGTAGCTGTACCTAAGGAATTACCATCTTCGAATGTTTCCCAATTCCCATTTTGATCAACCACAATTTTAATATGATGCCACACTGTGTCCGATGTTCGATCGGAAGGCGCTATTAGAGATGCACTATTTCCATCTACTACTTTAACTAAATCTCTGTTGACCATCGTTCCACCGTCATCCCGCCATCCGAATTGGTAATAATTATTCGCGTCTATCCTCATAAACGCTGTATAAATTCCAAAATTTGAGACACTGCCTTGTCGAGAATCTTGTTTTGCGTCCCATTCCCAAACATATCCACTGGTAGTGAGATTTACGGAAATGAATACCCATAGTTTATCAGGATTATTATCATTTCCTGGTAAATTTAGAACTCCGTCACTCTCACTGGGATTACCACTTTCTATCGTCCACGGTGGAGAAAGAATTCCATCCTCAAAATCATCAAAAAACTCAAAAGTCGCCTCGCCATCACTCGCAGAACTAGCAGAAGGGTTGCCGTAATAAAGGTAGTAGGTATCGTTGCACCATGAATTTGCTGGTATATAGGATGCATTGAACCATATCTTGCACCAGTTACCATCAGATTTGTTCTCTATCCAATATGGAACTGTCTCGCCTGAAGTCTCATTTACTACCCTTATATCATCGAAATCGGGTTGCATATCGCTGTCATAGCTTATATTTAACGGCACTTGGTAATAAGTCTGCGCACTACCGCCAGTGTTATCAATATGTATAGGGCGTTTTCTGCTCCATGAAGCATTCCACCACGGGTCTAATACCATAAAGTGCCCGCTTGATATGGCTTCACTTAAAGTCTCCGCACTTCTCTTTACTGCAAAGTAATACTTACCGCTCGTGCCTTCCGTTGTAACTGGCACTTTTACATACGCTCTTGCGGTATAGGTCTTGTTAGGTTTAATTTCAAAATTCTTGATATACCACCATTTATCCATACCTTTATAATTATGTTCTATATGGTCTAAATACTTCCCTACATTAATCCAATTTTCAACCCTTGAATGGTTTGTATGCCAGAATGCTGTATAATTCGTGCCGTTCTGTTCGTAACTATCAAAACAAACAACCGCAGAGGTGGTATCACATTCCGTTGTGTTGTTATATCCTGAACAGACTTGATATGTTATTTTGCGCTTGTATGAATTGTATTCATTCCCATAATCACAAGGCTCATCAGTAACCGAAATGGAAGAGACATTATAGAAGAACATGGAATGGCTTGTTGTCCAGTTCACGAAATGTGGCTTATAAAATTCAGCCTTAACCGGTTTTACTTCGGTGGTATTGAATCCCCATAGGAAATCCAAATCACCGAAATCTTTATACACTGTAACATTGAAATATACCCACCCTGAACAGTAAATTGTATGTGGATACACCTCCAATCTCCCCCATGAACTGTTATCTACATAAACCTTATCACCTTCTTTTATCCAGCTACCGAACTCATAAACATCGGACTGACTACCTATTTTTAATTTAAACTGTTCACCATTGTAATTATAAATAATCACCTCATCAGGTTTTATTTTGTATTTCTTACCTTCTAATCCAATTATCTGGATTTTTTCGTTGTTAGGGTTAGAGATATGAATGATAAGATTTCCATCTTTGATGTAAGAAGAAGTTATCGCTGAAACTACGCTGTTATCGTTGTTTATCAAATCATAGCCTACTTCTTTTTCTGCTACTGCTGGATTGGATTTATTAACCATAAAAACACCTGAAATTATTGCTATTGCTAAAACCATACCTATCAGTATTTTTCTGCCTATCATTTCTCCTCACTATAAAATTTATTTTATCTTTATAAAAATTTTATTCTATGTTTTTACCACTCCTACCAGTTAAAAATTGAACAGCACCCCATGAATATACGAGCCAAATCGGTCCCTGTATCATTGCTATCACCTGTGCAGGCACACCATACTGCACGAGCATAGGAATAATTGTTATTGCACCTGCTATTGCTGAAAAGAACACAGTAAACATCTCAAGTAGTATTTTAGGTGCAAAAACAAACAAATCATAACTGTGTAGTGTTTCTGTATCACTAACAACTTCAGCTATTTTTGTATCGTTTATTGGTTGTGCCATCTCTACAACATGAGTATCAAAAATACCCATACTGTTTACACCACTTATTACTGCATTTAGTATAAACAATGCCAACGCTATGTTATATGCTTTCATAGTATTTTACCACCTGAATATTCCAAATCTTCGCTTTGGGCTCTCTATTTCTTTTACTTCTTCCTGTGGCATCTCGGTATTCACTGCTCGCTGCTCTACATAACCTGGATAGCGCTGTAACTTCCGCTCTCTATCTTCACCTATTGTTCTGGTCAATACCATTTTAGCAGCGAAAATTATACTATGCTCAATTGCTGTTATTCCTCTCTGTTTTATATCTCTCGAATTTGCTGCAATACGACATTCCAGTAGCATCATTTCTATTTCCAGCTCTGGCAATATCAAGCTTTTCTGATTGCTATATTGAACAACCTTATCAAATATTGTATTTACTGTATGTTTCAAGCATCGCTTATATGATGCTGAGAACCAAGATGAATTTATAGTTTGTATTATTGATGATTTAATTTCGGCAGGTGTGCCTAACCGTGTAAAGAACTGGAAGGTTTCATTCATAAAAGGTGCATCTATATCCCCTTCTTCTGCCATTTTTCTTCTTATAATTTTAAAAATATTGATAAAAAATGAAAATAAAGAAAGGCATGCCCCTTTAAAAAGAGGCATGCTTTATGTTTGTCTCTGTTGGTCTATAGACCACCTCCACCTTTCTTTTCCTCTCTGGCACCCAGCAACATCACTGATGCTATCACCAGTCCAAGAAGCGACACTATTGCAACCAACTTGATAAGTGGTCCAACTGCTCCCCACAAGCTTACACCAGAAACAATATTCGAATTCGTTGAGTAATTCCACTGTGAAGTGCCTGGTATCGTCACAGCAGATTCTACCTGATAGCCTATCATTGGGACTATTTGGAAAATGATAATCAGTGCAGCCATCGCTATACCAACTCCTATGAGTCCCCATACTGTCCCTGTTACACCTCGCTTGTCGTTTTTCACCTTCTTTATATGCTCTGTCAACTTCTCCAACATGACATTTCTCACCTCCTAACTTTTTCTACAATATAAATATTAATCTTATTTATATAAAAAGGTTTATACCAAATATACAAAAAATCACCATCTTCTTTGGTTAGCTATGATAACAAAGAATGAAATACTTAAAGCTATTGCTACTGCTACAAGTATGTAAGGCAGTAACTGCATAATTGAAATAGATGCTATTGCTGAATTTGTTGTTGCATTCCATTGTGCCTGATAAGGATTGCCTGACATATTCACTACATTTTCCAATACTGATAAGGATGATACACCATACATCGTTATAAAGATTACTGCGATAATGAGCATTACAATTCCCAACAATGCACTCCAGTATCTCATTTTCTTTTTCTCCTATTTTATTATAAAAACTTGTAACTTATAAAACTTTTAGTTATTGCACTGCACCACGAATACGTTCTATTACTATCTCAATCACGAGCATTACAACATAAGCTACCATAACTATTGCAATACCATTAAGCAGTAATGCAACATCAGGCATCTCTATTGGATAGAGTAATGCACGATGTGCCAAAATAAAACTTAGAAATACTGAGAATAAGCCAATTACTATATTACCATATACACGATTTCGTGTATTTGTAAAGAAAAACAGAATCAAAACAAAATCTAATATCAATAGAACAAGAAATATCCATAATGTTATATTCCCCCGCTTAACTAATAATTGGTGATAATTGAGTTCATAATCACTATATAGAGTGTCTAATGTTATGTTTGCATTCATTACATCTGCACCTGAGACTGTTACAATTGTTGAGTTTGTTGTATAGCCTTCTTTTGAGGCTGTAATCTGATATGTGCCATCTGGTAATGACAAACTATAAAATCCAGAACTATCAGTAATTGCTGTATCTGAGGTTATATTATTTGCAATATTTGCATTTTTAACGGGATTATTATCAGGAAGTTTGACATAACCTGAAACTTCATAGCCTGCTACTGGGCTGAGCAGTAAAAAAATGAGCAATATAGATATAACCACTTCTTTTTTCATTTTTTTTTTATTATTTCAGTTCCCAAAATTCTGCTGCTCTATCCCATAATCTTTTAAGGACATCCATACCTTCTTTATTACCATAATAAGGATTCTCTGCCTTCCTTCCTTGATATGATTGCGCAGTTACTTGTTGTTCTGGTATTCTCTTTATTTTTCCATTTCTGAATACCAAATTTTTTACAGGTATATCAGGATGCCTAAGTGCATAATTAATAAATTTCTTTTCTTTTTCTTCAGTAAGCTGTTTCTTATAAACTTTGTATTTGCTACCATAACCTTCTAACTTTTTAGCATATCGTTCCCATACCTTTAAAGCCTTCTCTGCTCGTTTTATTCGTGCTAATGTTGCCTTTGCTCTTACTCGTTTTGATGTGATAAGCATTTTTGCTGTATTAACAAAATCCACAATGTCTTTTACTGCTCGCTCAGGTTTGGGCCCAAATCTTTTCTCTTTAGGGTCGTATGCCATAACTGAATTGGCTTTTCTCAAAAGCTGGTCGGCTAATTTCTGGATTTTTATGCCTTCTTCATCATAAGGAGGAAGAGTTGAACCATAGACATCGTAATCACCATAGAACATACCTATCTGGTGTATATCTACTGCATCAACCCATTCGCCTTTCAGTTTTACTTGAACTGCATATCTTCTCCTTCCTGGACTTGATATTATTCGCACTGGCAGTTTTGAATAGCGCTGAAATATTGCTTTTATTTCTAATGCAGCCTGTCTCGGATTCTTAACTGCCAAATCAATATCTCGTGTCTCTCTGTATTTGAACATCTGCCCACGCATAGGCAGAGAGCCATAAACCACATGCTCAGGATGGGCTTTTAACCATTTCTCTATCTCTCTCCCTACTGCTAATGGTATTGTTACTGCTTTTGATGCTTTGAATGGTCGCCTTACCAATGTTCTCGCTGTTGATGCTATTTTTACCAGTTCCAAACCCGCTTTATAAAGTTCTCGTTCTGATTGTTTCATTTCAATAATTTAGATAAAATTTATTGTATAAAAAGGTTATTTGTTGCTGAGCTAACTTCACTAATATACTAACTAAGAGATTTCTCTCTAACCTATCAAATTTAAGTTCTAACAAAATTTTTACTTATGCCAAAGAAAAATATTATAACATACAAAAAATTTTGTCTACGGAAGGAATATGGATAAATCACAACCTCTTTTTCAATTCTTCTAACTCATATTTTATAGATTCCAAATCTCTTCTTATTGGATTGTTGTGCTCATACATTTGCCAGTTCGTGAAGGATATTTCAGATGGTAACATAACAGCCCATTCAAAAATCATTACTACCACTACCACAGCCACCATACTCAATAAAAATAGCCAGAATGGGATATAAAAATATTTTTTTATCACTACCACATACGAAGTGCTTGCAAGCATCAGAAAGTTCAGAATTGAGATATAGAACGAAGACCGTGCCAGAAGTAGTTTTAAGCCACCAATATATTTTATTCGTTTCTGTTTCGGTATTTTCATTTCTATTAACCCTATTTTATGATTTCTTTAAACACTTCAATCCAGTTCCAATCATTACAAGTTAAACTATAAAACTCTCCGCTACAATTCTCAAGAAAATCCTTCAAATTTGTTTTTTCATTATTTTCAATCTTATTAACACTGAAATCATCGTTGAAATAAGAATAAGCCCAAATCAGAGGATTATTGATTCTTCCGAGCGAATAGCTATTGATATTAGTTATCTTCTCTGTGAGTTCTGATAAACTCAACTTTTTAATTCTTTTTGGTCCTATCTCAACTGTAACTACCATATCTACCTTCGCACTGGCTTTGGTTGGATATAAATCGGCTAATTTAAGGGTTGGAGGTTTGGTCACTCTTTCAACAGCCTTATTAAGATGGTTTATTTTTCCTTTTATTAACTTTCGATAGAATTTCCATCGTCCTATGTCAGAGGGTTTTATGAACTTCAGAAAATCTTCATATCCAATCGCCGAAGGGAAACCCGTAAGGAATGCATAGCCTTTGTTATTAATCAGAACTGTATCATCGCTTATGTATTTCCATCCTTCTTTGAGAAATTGCAATGTGGAGAGCGTTTTTCCTACATTTGGATATGCAGCTATCAAGATTGTCATATCATCACTGGATACACATGCGGCATGAACATAGAGGTTTCCTTTCTGGATTTGATGAATTCTGTCAATACTACCGATGAGGTTCTGGATACTCTGTCGAGAACGAGGAGGATAGAACTTATCGAGCCACAGACATGACTTTGTAACCTGTAACTCCGTTTCTCCTAACAAATTTTTCAGGTATATCTGATTTTTCAACCCCAAAAATACATCCTCGAAGTATATAAAATCTTCGTTCTGTCGTCCATAGAACCAGAAATCGAGACGAGAGCAGCCCTGCTTGTAGTTACTATCTATTGTTTTTACAACCTCAAATTTCATTTTCTCTTTATATTTTTCCATCATCTTCCTATAAAAATTTTTAAGCTCTTTATTCTCCATCATAGTTCTATATTTAAAATAAATTGAGAATTTTTATCTGTTTCATATGCATTAAGGAAAGGGGAATAAGTTTTTACATATACCTTGTTTTCAGTAGGAACAAATCTTAATATTCTTAGATATCCATTACCACCATTTGGTCTATCTTGGTAATTAGCTACCATCTGATGGACTAATCTACCATCTATTTGAGTAGTATTTAGTGCTTCTCCATGAAGATGTCCATTTAAAATCATTATTATATTAGTATTAGGCACTACTAATTTTTCGTAGATTTCTTTTTCACAGTTTTCACATCCTGCTTCTTTTTGTCTTCGGCAAAAATTTTTATCAAATAAGCCAATACATATGCGTAACTATAATAGCTTTTCTATCTTTATAAGTCCCTAAGGTCTGATTAGCCCAATTTAATATCTCATTAGAAGGGCAATACTCTAAATTAAGGATAATATAATTTCCTCCACTTACATTGATTAATTGGTAGCTATTTCTATTTGCGGGGCTGAAACTACCTCCATACCATTCATAACTTGAAAACCTTAAGGCAGGAAATGTAGAATTGTATAAAGCAGATGCCCCCGTTGTGAGATTCATATCGTGATTACCTGGAAGAATAGAATAAGGGACTATCCCATCTAATATACTCATACTTGTATTTGCCCTCTGCCACTGGGTTATATTGTTATAGTCCTGCACTATATCTCCTTCATGCGCAACAAAAACAATATTTAACTTCTTTTTATTATTCACTACCCATTGAGTTTGGTTAGTAAAGATTTCTGGATAACTTTCTGAGTATTTTTGAGTATCAGGTAAAACCATTATAGTGAAAGATTTATCTGAATAAGACATATCTAAATAAATACATGCAACTGTGCACACCAGTATACAGAAACAGAGAGAAATGATTATCCTCAAGTGCCTATCTCTTGTAAACATATACACACCTATTTATATCATCGCACCATTCATATTCCCTTATCGAATTCATTTTCTTATGTGTTATTATATAAACCGTTGAATTGGAAGAGTTTATATCTCCATAAGGAATTAATCTATCCGACCAAAAGCATAAATTATAATAGACACCACCTCCCCAGAAATCTCTGTATAAATCCTTATCGAAAATTATTTTTCCATCTATTGAATCAATATAATCACCTACTCCTCGCATTCTATACCAATAACTACCCCACCCAGATACTTCTTGGATAGTTACATAATTTCCATAGATAAAGAGACATAATGCAAGGAGTATTTCTCCATAAGTAACGATTTGCTTTCGATATTTCTTTATTCTAAGTAAATAAATTATTAGAGCAGTAGTAGCTTCCACAACACCAATTGTAACAAATTTATTTAAATAAGCATAGAGAAGAGTTATTTCACCCCAATGGTTTCCATCCTTAAGTCCTGTAAAAAAGGCAATACAAATAGCCACAGCCATAAAAGAGTCAGCAACATATATCAAATCCTCTATTGGAATTATTTTTCTCCCTGTGAATTGATGAATAAACTTTATACCTACAATAAAAATCAAAGGTATAAGGAAAAACACATATCTACATCTTATAGTTGGCTCTCCTGGCAGAAATAATCCGCAGATAGCACAAACTATAATTATAGATAGCCATAAGAAAGCTACTAATGTTTTAGTTAGATTGTCAGAAATACTCTTTGAAAAAAGTTTGAATAACAAGGCAATACTGAGAACACCAAATATTAGCCCTGAACCAAGAATTAAAGTATCAAAATGAGCAATGAACATACTGAGAATGTTAGAACCAAATCCTTCTTTAAATGCTGAAACTGTTGGACATGTCACTGAATAACCCATAACCCCGTATTCGGTGAAACCGAAATTTAATGCATTGTAGATAAAATAAGGCGCAGCTACGAGAGTTCCTATAAGAAAATACTTATTTACATTCTTTCTTAAAACCAGCGTTGTAAGAAGATATGCTGGGATAAGAAATAAGCCAAGTATCTTTGTCAGGATAAGCAATCCTGCAAAAAATCCTCCTGCATAGCCACAAATCTTATTTTCCGTCTGTTCATATTTGAAAATAAAAAATACTAATGTAAGGAAGAGAATCAAAAATAATCCCTCTGGTCGAATTAAAAAACTTCCATGGACAAAATGCGTAGGTATAAGGGCTGAAAGGATAGCAACCAAAAATGCCTCAAAATTGCTTAGAAATATCTTTGCGAGATAGAAAGCTGGAAATATCGCAAATGATGAAATAAGTATGTTTATCAGCTTTATAAGCTGGTATTTTGTTTCAATATCGGTTACGAAAAAATGAAGAGGATAAAAAAGCAAGGGAAAAAGAGGAGGATAACGAAAATTAAATATTCTACCAGCAAGAGGTTGCTTTGAAAAGAAGTAATACCCAATTTCATCACATATACAAGGTGAAAGAAAATCTCTTGAAAGAATGATTTTACATACAACTATAACAATATAAATTGTTATGAGAGATACTTTCCATCTGTTATTTTCCTCCATACATCACTCCTATTATCTTATATATATCAATTAGAGCCTGCCTCCTATCTTTTTTATAATTATTCGTGGTAAATCTCGCTTTGTAAGAATAGAAAACTTAACAAGAAGGTATCTTATTGCTGAATTGGTCTTTATCTTTTCCCAACTTGTGATTTTTCTCGGTATAACTCTTAACTTATCTTTTTCGTTTACTATATGGTCTATTCTTACAAATATACCCCGTTTAATCTTAAATCCTCTTTGAATAGCACCATACTCAAACATCCATCCATCTTCGATTATATTTGGCATATTTGGAGAAGAAGGAAAAATCAGGCAATTGAACTCAACTTTTTCAAGAACTTTTCTTCTTATTAAAGCACAGCCTAAGCTATATCCGAGCCTATGATTCTTCTTCATATAGCCACTCATAACAATATCATAATTTTTTATCTCATCCATAAGTATGGATATGAGGTTGGAGTCATAAATCATATCAGCATCAACTGAAAGGAAATAATCAGCATCGCTCTTTAAAAAATAGCTATGAACAACATTTCTTCCCTCCACCATATCCAGAATTCTAATTTTATTTCCAGTAAATATATCAGTATCAATAATCACTGGCTTCTGGTATTTAATAATTTTGCATTTTAGCTCTCTGGGAATATCTATTCTGAAATTATCATCACTTGTTGAGATTACGAGCTCAGAATCAGGATATTTCTTTTGTATTTCTTTTTGATTACTCAAAAACTCTTTGAGGATATAGACAGGCAATTTTGCGAGTGTTGTTCCAATAATTACTTTCATTTTTCTGCATATAATTTACCTATATATCTGAAATTACATGAATAACTCGGTTTTATAGTTACCGAAAATCCATTGGCTTTTAGTTGTGAAACAAGTTTCCATAAGTTATTACTGATTTGAGTATGATACTCCATCTCAATCATTCTTATATCTTTGAAATCGTTACAACTCATAAAACCATTCCATTCACAACCTTCACAATCACACTTTATGTATGTAGGAGCTGGATTAAGCTCAGATAGTAAAGTTTGTAAACTCTTGCTCTCTATAACTTTGCTCATAGCCCAATAATCACATTCTTCTTCACCATCTCTACCAAATGCTATCGGTAAAACTTCTATGTTACTCACATTTCTTGTATTTTCAATAAGAATATCTATCAGTAATGGCTCGATACTATAAACTTTTTTCGCTACTTTCGCTACAAGTAATGAGTATAGTCCTGCTCCTGCTCCTATGTCCAAAACAATATCATCATCATTAATCTTTTGAAAAAAATAATCATTTAGGACTTCTATGTGGTCGAATTTCTCAACTTGTATGTCCTTATCTAATAATAGCTTCAGCATCCATTCCATTGTATCTTTTTTTATGATTATTTTTCCCTTATTAAGCAGTATATTATCAATTCTTTTCTGAAATACTGCATATATAGAAGAAAAAATGTCGTGAGTCTCTTTTATTCCTCTTGTAAAAGTTAAAAAAGCTTTAATTAAATTCATTCTAACACCTCTATTAGTTTTTTAATCCTCTTTCTGAACTCTCTTATATCATACTTCTTAGCATAACTCTGAATCTCCTCAATATCCCAATCGCATTTCTGGAACTCTCTTATTGCTTTTTCTAATCCCTTTGGTGTAGCCTGTTCAGCAAATAAACCATTAATATAAGGTTTGATTTGGTATTGAGTATATCCTTCTCTCACTCCTATCACAGGCTTACCACTCGCAAATGCCTCTATTGGTGCAATACCGAAATCCTCTTGCATCGGTATTGAAATCAGTGCCGTGCAGTTCACTAATAAAATTTGTTTCTGCTTTTCTGATACACTACCTAAAATTTTGATATTGGAATACCCTCTTATCAATTTTTTAAATCGCTCTGTCCCTGAACCTGCTACATACAAACTTTTATCTGGCAAATTTTTAAATGCTTCGATAATTACATCCACTCGCTTTTCTGGATTGGCACGAGATAGCGACAAAAAATATTCGCTATCACTCTCCCATCTGTAATTCTCAGTATAGACAGGTGGATAGATAACTTCAGATTCTCTACCAAAGTATCGTCTTATTCGTGCTTGTGTTATTTCCGAATTGGTTACATATTTATCAATATACCTATCCACTGTTAAATCCCATGTTCGCCACCACTGTGCCCAGAATTTTGCTAATAGTTTAGGCTGATACCATTTAAGCATATTCATCCTTTCTCTATGAATATCGTATAACCATCTCGGCGGACTATGCATATAATTGATAACATACTGCTCTGGTGTTGGTATATAAGACCGACTGAGAACACCACTTGAAAAAATTACGTCATATTCGGATAAGCCAAGTTGCTCGAAATCAAAGCAAATCAGAGCTGTTTCTATGACTTCTCTATGTATTATCTTACTATACCACGATTTTAAATATTTTCTCTGCTGAAATGGTATAATTCTAATATCTTTGCCATATTCCTTTGCTTCATCTGTTATATAAGGTGTATATAGGGGCGCTTTTAATGTTTTTGCTATTTCTGAACTGAGATACTCGCCTCCTCCTTTCTCAATGAATCTATCATGCAAAACTGCTATTTTCATTTCTCTACCCTTCTAATGCGTCAATATTCTTACTACCACATCGTGGACAGCATTCAGGTCTTGTCTCTATGCCCTGTCTAACCCATATAAAAATATTCCCACAATCTAAGCATATCCATGCACTACCCATTTTTCTCACCTCCTAAATTCTTCTCTAACTTTCTTAACTATATCCACTAACTTTTTAAGTTCTTCATTGCTCCATACACCTATAACTGTGATTTTCTTGCCTTTGTTCTCAATTATCGCTGAGCCTCGCTTCGATTTCACTGATACCCTATCATCTTTAACTTCTATCTCCATTTTTAAATCTCAGAAATCAGCACTCTATCACATTTTCTGCATTGGTAACGCCTGTTATGCCCCTCAAACCCCCTTGCTATTACTTCTCCTCCACAATAAGGACACTTCTCAGGTATCTTGCCTAACAGGTAGTATTTTATTTTCCACCATCTATCATAGATTGGTTTGCTTTTCTTCATTTTGTTCACCTCCATTCTTCCTCTTCTTTTTCCAATTTTTTACATTTCTCTTTCCATTCATCGCTTGTAAAACCTTCATAAAGTTTGCTTATCACGCACACTATCTCTTTCCACTCTCGTTCTATTTTTTCTTTTTCTTCTCGTATTGGTCCAAAACCATATAAGATTTTCATCAAAACTTTATTATTCAGTATTGGTCTCTGTAAAGACTCTACATTAGCAATAAGAAAATTAACATAATCCCTTATTTTAATGACTTCTTCTTTATTCTCCTCTCTAAAATCTTCATAACTGTATTTAGTGGATTTTTGAACCCATCCAGTGTCATGTCTATGTAACTTCTCATGGCATTTTTTGCACAAAATAACGAATATCTCTGGATTATAAGACAAATGATGGACTTGAAGATTAGTTCTGCTTTTGCATAAAGAACATTCTCCACTCAATACCTTTATTTGACTTGTTCCTTTATGATAATGCAAATAAAGCGAGTTTTTATTTGCTTGGTTGTTCATTTTGTTCACCTCCTATTATTTTAACTACTGTTCTCGCCTTATCAACCACTATTACCGATCCACCACCAAATAAAGTAATCGCTGTTAGATACCTGCATAGTTCTGATAAATTTATTATCGGTAGGCTTACTAACAATATAGTCATTACTATACCGAGAACGCCTATTGCTAAACCTAAAAACCATAAAATAGCCCCTAAAATGTTTTTCATTTTTCCTATTTCTCAAGGTAACTCATATCATTTAATATTATTATCTCTTGGAATCAAGAGATTACTCCTTTGTATTTCAACCTCACTATTAATGTTACTATGCAAAGAAAAGCAACTATAAACAGTAAGCATCCTAAAAGTGGTAGATGTTCAATTAGCTCTGATGGTATTGCTATTGCTAATAGCATATCCAGAACCAGCACTGAGATTAGAATCCATGTTGTAATATCCTTTTTCATTTTATTTACCTCCTAACATTGTTTTTCAATTCAAGGTAGATACTCCAGTTATCGCTACATAATCGCTTAGCAAGCCTTATACACGCAAGCACTATATCATCTTCGCTTGCATTTAAGCCCTTTTTCCTTACATAGCTCTGTATTGTTTTTATTTCTGATATTGTTCTCTCATCACTCAACACTATTTCTTTCATTTTTTTTTTTTTTTTTTTTTTTTTTTTTTTTTTCTTTTTTTTTTTTTTTTTTTTTTTTTTTTATTTTTTTTTTTTTATTTTTTAGTTTTCT
>Ga0190352_1000007_pt1 | contig 66936 bp, 61 predicted proteins | sample 4872131011_MG_FD_161682 | JGI IMG/M metagenome (GOLD analysis project Ga0190352, IMG submission 161682) | Hydrothermal vent microbial mat bacterial communities from Southern Trench, Guaymas Basin, Mexico - 4872-13-10-11_MG | ecosystem: Environmental > Aquatic > Marine > Hydrothermal vents >...
CTGGTGAACTTATAACCAATGGAGACTTTGAGGTGTGGAGTTCAGGAGTGCCTACGGAGTGGCAACCAGAAGATAAGGTAAACATAATCCAGAGTGACTCAATTCGTTATAGTGGAATGTATGCGGTGGGCTTACAAACTACCGGAAGTGAAAATAAAGGAATTTATCAAGATATTCCTGTTCAGGCTGGTGTCTCTTACACATTTACCGCCTATTTGCACGGAATTAGTGGAACAGGGAATCAGGGAATAGGGATTTTAATAACCTGGTATACATCGGATGGAGGATATATCAGCGCAACATATCCCGTTTATAATACAAACACAAATACATGGGAACAAGTCACTCTAACTGCTACTTCGCCGGAAAATGCAGGGATTGCCCGCATAAGAATTAGATGCTACGCAAATAGTGCATTTGGAGGTTACGCTGACCTTGCATCATTCTATCCTACTGACTCACCACCCCAAAGCTTCCCTCCCACTATAAAAAATGTAACCCGAGATCCTCAAAACCCTGGTGCCGAGGAAAATATTACTGTAACTGCCATTATTACCGATGATGAAACCATTACTACTTCAAGATTGTTTTATAGAGTTAATTTTGGGAGCTCGACCGATGTACTTCCCGATAGTACTGTGGATTCTTTCTTCTATTTTACAATCCCCGGACAAAATGATGGTGATTTGATAGAATACTATGTGTACGCTATAGACAATGATAGCAATTCTTCAACCTCCGACACTTTCCGTGTACAGGTGGGGAATGCAGTTTATTATGTATACTTTCAGGACGATACGCTCCGCAAAAAGCTTGGAAAATTCATTCATGAAGCCCAGTATTCCATAGATATTGCCATGTACGAATGTTTCACTGACACAATAGTGGATTCCCTGATCGCTGCATGGAATAGAGGTGTTAAAGTAAGGGTCATAACAGATTACAGTTACATAGACAGACAGGGAACTCAAGACCTCATAAATGCAGGAATACCAGTAATACATGAAGGAATAGGTAATAACTCCACATCTCATATTATGCATCATAAATTCATTGTCCGAGATTATAGAGATGGAGATCCTGTGAATGACTGGATATGGACAGGTAGTTTTAATGCATCCGATTATCTTCATGCAGATAATGCAATAGTTATTAAAAGTACCGAGCTGGCAGAAGCTTTTGAACGTGAATTCAACCAGATGTGGGGAAGCTCCACAGATACTCCTGATACTAACAATGCCAGGACTGGAACAAATAAAACCGATGTCCTTCCGACTCATTCTATTGTTGTCGGAGGAGATTCTATATGGGTCTATTTTTCACCTCAGGATAATCCAATTCAATATCTTGTTAATCTTGTCAACCGGGCACAGTCTGAGATAGGGTATCTTATATACAGTTTCACAAGAGATGATCTGGGAGATGCCCTTATATCTGCTTTTCAGAGAGGTGTATGGGTGGGTGGTGTTCACGAAAACAATGCTTCAAATCCTGAACACGATAGTCTATATAATGCAGGCGTTCCGGTTTACTGGGAAAATCTCCCATCACAATGGTATTCTCTGCATGATAAATTTATGGTGGTGGACAAGATTTTTGTGGAAACAGGATCCATGAACTGGTCAAATAGCGGAACAGCAATTAATGATGAAAACATAATTATAATCAAAAATGCAACTGTTGCTCAGCTTTACTGGCAGGAATTTGCGGAGCGTTATATTGAATCTGGTGGTAATTTATATGTCAAGGAAGTAAATTTGCACAAACCCTTTATAAAGGCGTATCCAAATCCATTTTACAGTGTGTGTTATTTCAATACACAGAATCTTGAAATATATGATGCTTCAGGAAGACTGGTGAGAAAGCTCGGCGATCTCACTTATTGGGACGGTAGAGAGAAGGATGGCCGAGTAGTTTTACCGGGTATTTATTTTGTAAAGAAGCCCAGTAAGAATCAGTTAGTTAAGGTTGTAAAGATTAGGTGAAAATCGAGAACCATTATTCGAGAGACGGTAGATGGTAGACGGGAGACGATTGAAGAATGGATTACTTGCTGTCATTCTGAGGAGTCTGCCTGAGGCAGACGACGAAGAATCTCAGAGAGATGTAAAGCGTGAAGCGTGCAGCGTAAAGCGGACAAGGGAAGATTCGGTAGACGGGAAACGGTAAACGGTAGGCGGAGATAGAATATAATTCCCTCACCCTTAAGGGAACCGTGGGGTCTCCGAACAGAATGAGAAGAGAGGGTTAGGGTGAGGAAATTATACATTTAATATATTTTGAGATTCTTCGCTTCGCTCAGAATGACAAGAAGTTCGGTAGATGGTAGACGGGAGACGGATTAATGTTTTTGTTTTAAATTTATTTTAAATTTATATAGTCCGTTTCCCGTTTACCGTCTACCGTTTACCGAACTAAATAATCCGTTTCCCGTCTTCCGTCTACCGTCTCCCGAAGTAATTAATCTGTTTCCCGTTTACCATCTTCCGTTTACCGATTGACGCTGTTCGCTTTACGCTTCTCGCTTTAATGATCACACTCACCTCCTCCGCATTCCTTCCCTTTCCACTCTTCTACCACCAGTGTCCCCTTGAGATAAGCATCCACGATATCTTTAATCATACCATTAGCCCTGGTAACCACCTGTATACCCAGTTGCTTAAAAAAATCCACTGCTCTATGCCCCATGCCTCTTGCAATTACCAAATCTACTCCAAGGGATTTGAGCCAGTTGGGTATATCACCTGGACTGTGTGAGGTAAAAGGGGTTGTCTCCACCTGTACCCTAGTAATTTCTTTATCATCACTAACTTCAATAATTGTATAATACTCTGCTCTACCGAAATGTTCTTCAACCTCTTCAAGAAGACCTTTTTGACCTTTGCTTGGAATTGCTATCTTCATAGTATTCCTCCTTTTATATCTACAATTAATTTTAACGGGTGTTCTGTTTATTTACAAAAATACCCTTTGACAAATTTTACTAAAAAGGATAGAGTCCTTGAAAAACATGGGGTGATAATAATGCAAAAGATCCCATCTGACTCCTGAACAACTAAAATGGTATAAGGGTCTCTATTACCGTAGAAGATTAGGGCATCATATGATGTGATAATATCTACCGGGGATCCTGGAATTCTTCAGGGTCCTTTTTTACTGTTTTCATCACAGATACATGGTATATGGTGGCACTTGGGACAACCTTCTTTATACCTTGCTGCTGCTTCTTCCATATCCACACCGTACAGATTTGCCAGAGAAAATAACCAGGCAATGGCATCGGAGAATTCATGAATCATCTCACTTTCTTTTCCACTTTTGAGTGCCCTTGCAAGTTCTCCTATCTCTTCAATAAACCACTGAAAGGTTTCGGCCTTTCCTCTTTTTGAGTCTTTTTCAAAATAAGTTTTCCTTATTATTTTCTGAAATTCCCTGATCTCCATTTTATATTACCCTCAATAGAAAAATAAAATAGAATGGTGCAGTAAATACTATACTATCCACCCGATCCAGAAAACCTCCGTGTCCTGGGAAAATGGTGGAACTGTCCTTAACCCCCACCTCTCTTTTCATAGCAGATTCCACAAGATCACCGACCTGTGAAAGAATAGATATAAAAACACCCCCAAGAATAGCCTTGAAAAGAGGTAGCCGATAAATACCTATGTATTTCATTGCTATTACAATGGGAACCGTGAACAAAATCCCCAGGAAATACCCCTCCACTGATTTCCTGGGACTTATTTTAACGGCCAGTCTGTGTTTCCCCCAGAGGCTACCAGAAAGATATGCAGCACTGTCAAAAGTCCAGATTATGAGGAAAAAGGAAAGGGCATGATAAAAACCAAAGAAAGTTCTTATAAAATAAACTGTAACAGCACCGAATGAAAGATACACAAGTATAAAAATACCCAAGGAGAGTTTTTTAATTGAATCTCCTTTATTCCAGAAAAATGGGATAAGAAAAAAGTAAGCAAGTGGGAAAAGAATTACGAGACTGGTTCTTTCAAAAACAGCAAAAATGACGAGAATAGTAAGCCAAATCATTCCCGTGATTTTAATTCGTATTCCCAGATCGTAGAGTGTAGCAAATTCAAAAAAAGCTCCTGTAATAAAGACTATTATCAATGCGGCAAAAGCATATTTCCCCAGATACAAAATTCCTAAAAAGAGCGGTATTAAAACGAAAGCCGTGAGAACTCTTCTCTTCAGTTCCTTAAGTAGGGATACCACCGAATCTCCTTTCCCTTTTTGTATAATCCTCTATGATCTTTAAGAATTCTTCCCTCCTGAAGTCTGGCCAGAGGGTCTTTGTAAAATATAGTTCCGTGTAAGCAAGTTGCCACAGCATAAAATTGGAAATCCTCATCTCACCACTAGTTCTTATCATCAAGTCCGGTCCGGGGACATCAGGCAGATACAGAAAGTTCCTAAATGTATCTTCAGTAACATGCTCAGGGTTAGGTGCTTTTCTCACCATTTTTTTCACAGCATCAACAATTTCAGCTCTTCCACTGTATGAGAGAGCAAGAATTACAGTAAGATCTTTATTCATTTCTGTCTCTCTTTCTGCATACTCCAGTTCTTCTTTAACTCTCCTGGGGAGCATATCCAATCTTCCCATAGCCCTGAGACGTACACCGTTTCGCTTCAAATCCTCCACCTCGTCTCTGAGAAGTTGCTTTAACATATCCATTAGAAAATTGACCTCTTCTTCAGGTCTCCTCCAGTTTTCCGTGGAAAAGGTAAAAAGGGTAAGATATTTAATACCTATGTCTTTGGCGGTTCGTATGATCTCCCTGACAGATTCTGCTCCCACCTTATGTCCAATAATGCGTGGTAATCCCCTCTCCCTGGCCCATCTTCCATTCCCATCCATTATGATGGCAACATGAAAAGGAAGTTTATTCTTCAAGTATCTCCTTCTCCTTGCTGTCCAATATCTTATTTATTTCATCAATATACTTATCTGTAATCTCCTGTATCTTTTCTTCAGCTCTCTTGCGTTCATCCTCCGATATTTCCTTATCTTTTTCCATTCTTTTTACTTTCTCCATACCATCCCTTCTTATATTTCTCACTGCAATCCGTGCGTCTTCGGCAAATTTTTTCACTATTTTTACGAGTTCCCTTCGCCTTTCATCAGATAAGGGAGGAACGGGTAATCTTATTACATTTCCATCACTTTGTGGATTAAGCCCCAAACCTGATTTTTTTATAGCCCTTTCTATTTCTCCAATTATTGTCTTATCCCATGGTTGAATGACTATTAGACTGGCATCGGGAATGGCAATATTGGCCACCTGATTAAGGGGGACCTGAGCACCGTAATATTCAACTCTCACTCCATCCAGGATAGCAGGAGTCGCCCTGCCTGTCCTGAGTCTGGAAATTTCTGTTTTAAAGTTTTCAACTGCTTTTTTCATTCTTGTTTCAATATCCTTATAAATTACATCTGCACTCATGGGGACCCTCCTTTTGAAGTATTATGATAAAGCAGAAGCACAAGCACTTCAAGGCAGATTTAAGGGTTTTTATTTGTAAATCCCCTTTTCAGACTATAAAATCAGTATGTGAAAGTCCACATCATAGGGGGAGGTCTTGCAGGTTCTGAAGCTGCTCTGCAGCTTGCGGAAAGGGGTATTGAGGTTATACTTTTTGAAATGCGACCCGCAAGAATGACCCCTGTACACAATACAGAGTATTTTGCGGAACTTGTGTGTAGTAATTCATTGAAATCTGTGGAAGTAACTAATGCCCATGGATTACTAAAAGAGGAATTAAAAATCCTGCGTTCTTATTTGCTCGAAATTGCAGAAAAACATTCCCTTCCAGGGGGCAAGGCCCTAGTGGTGGACAGACTGAAATTTTCTTGGGAAGTAACAAATCTTATTGAGTCCCATCCAAATATAAAGGTCATCAGAGAAGAGATAACATTCCTTCTATCTGAAGGGATAGTCCTCATTGCTTCAGGCCCTCTCACTTCGGATACCCTTGCACTGGAGATAAAAAAACTGACTGGAGATGAGTTTCTTTATTTTTTTGATGCATTATCACCTATTGTAGACGCTGAGACCCTTGATTTTTCGAAATTGTATTATAAGGATAGGCACGGCCTTGACGATAGTTCTTATCTTAACGCCCCCCTGACAAAAGAGGAATATTATAACTTTGTGGAAGCATTGCTTAATGCAGAAGTCCATATCCCTCATCTTGAAGAAGAAAAGAGATATTTTGAAGGATGCTTGCCCATAGAAGTTATGGCGAGAAGGGGACCGGAAACCCTGAGATACGGCCCTCTCAATCCCAGAGGACTCAAAGATCCAAAAACGGGCAAAACTCCCTATGCTGTGGTTCAAATGAGACCGGAAAACAGGGAAAGGACAATGTTTTCCCTGGTGGGCTTCCAGACTCAACTCAAATACCCGGAACAGAAAAGGGTCTTCCGTATGATACCAGGCCTTGAAGATGCTGTTTTTCTTAGATATGGGGCTGTACATCGGAATACCTACATACACTCCCCTGGAATCCTGGATATCCACCTAAGGTTGAAGAGAGACCCAAGAATATTTTTTGCGGGGCAGCTTATAGGAACAGAAGGATATGTGGAAGCTATTATGGGTGGATTAATGGCAGCACTGAATATACATAACATTTTAAAAAAGGGAGGATCTTTACCTCCACCTCCAGAAACCACTATGATTGGAGCGCTACTTAGATACGTTACTGAGAATGACAAAAAGGATTTCCAGCCCATGAATGCAAACCTTGGACTTTTACCTCCTGTGGACTTTAGACTTAAGGGCAGGGCAAAAAGGGAAATTAAGAGTAAGCGGGCATTGAGGGATATTTTAAAATGGAAGGAAGAGAACTTATAGAAAAGTATATATCTTATATTTCAGGTGAGAGAGGACTGGCAAAAAATTCAATAGAATCGTACAAAAGGGACCTCTATCAATTTCTTGAGTTTGTCCAAGAGGCAATGGGTATTAAGGACGTGGAAAACATAAGAAGGGCTGATATTCGGGAATATGTCTCTGCCCTGATTCAGTACGGATTCTCCAAAAAGAGTGTTGAGAGAAAACTCTCTGCTTTGAGAGGATTTTTTAAATATTTAAAAAGAATCCAAGTGATCTCTTCAAACCCTGTACTGGGTATTCAGAATCCAAAAGAAGAGCGATATTTGCCCATGGTAATACCCGAAAAAAGAATCAACGAAATGCTTGATAACTGGATCCCTGAAAGCATAATGGAGGCAAGAGATAAATCTATAATCGAACTTATGTACTCTTCTGGTTTAAGGGCATCGGAAGTCATTTCCCTAAAATGGGAAAATCTTGATTTAAAAACCATGGAATTACGGGTAAAGGGTAAAGGGGGGAAGGAAAGAATCGTACCTCTTGGAAAACGTGCAAGGGAGGCGCTGGAAGTATATGTGAATTTTCTCGGAGATAAGTTAAATAAGTCGAATTTTATTTTTCTCAATAGATTTGGTAAAAAATTGTCTCGTAAAGGACTTTGGCTTATTATAAAAAAACGCTTTGAAACCATGGCCCTTATGTATGGAGTCCATCCACATACTCTGAGACACTCCTTTGCAACTCATCTCCTGAATCATGGTGCAGATCTGAGATCTATTCAGGAACTTCTGGGACATGCATCACTGGCCACCACTTCAATATACACCAACCTTTCCATACAGTCTCTGCGGGAAATCTACAAGAAGACTCATCCCAGGAGTAAATTAGATGAGTAAAAAAAGAAAATTATTCATACTGGGTATCCTCATCAGTATTATTTTCTTATATTTATCCTTGAGGGGGTTTAATCTTCGTCTTGTTATAGAAACTATAAAAAGATTAAATCTATGGCTTCTTCTGGCTGGATCTCTACTTTTTGTTATTAGCCATCTTGTAAGAAGCTATCGATGGAAAACAATGTTGAGGCATTATAAAAATATATCCTATGTCCACTCTCTGGGGAGTTTCTTCATTGGTATCTTCGGAAACAATATCTTCCCAGGAAGACTCGGCGATTTGTGGAGAGCAGTGATCATAAAGGAGAGAGAAAACATCCCCAGAAGTCTCGCTCTTGCCTCTCTTCTTGTGGAGAGAATTCTTGACGGTATAGCCATTCTTTTATTCGCTGCAGTAATTGTAAAAATTATTAAAGCACCTGGCTGGGTTGACGAAGCAATATTCTACCTCGGCATCATACTCGCCGTAGGTGTAATATTACTTTTCGTATTTACAGAAATCTACGAAAGACATGGCAAGCATAAAACCACAAAACTTGCTGAAATTTTCGGAAATGTAGCCAAAGGTTTTGAAATCATGCGAAATCCCTTAACTCTACTCGGGTTGTCCCTTCTCACCCTTGTGGCCTGGGTCTTCGAAGGAGCCAGTTTTTATGTCTTTCTTAAAGCCTTCAATCTCTCCTTCCATCCATCACTCCCCATAGCTATTCTTTTCATTGTCAATCTTGTGGTCTCAATCCCTGCTGCTCCTGGAGCCCTGGGGACTTTCGAATACGGTATTGTACTTTCTTTGAGTTTATATAGTTTTGAAAAAAGTACTGCCCTCACTGTGGCAATAGTAATACATGCTTTACGCTATGCATCTGGATCTCTTCTGGGGCTTATTTTTGCTTCAATCTGGCATATTAAACCCATCGATGAAGAGAAAAAACTGGAAGAAGAAACAGAAAAATTTCTGGAGAGGAAGGCCCCCAATTCTACTTCACATTAAGCCCCGTATTTTTTCAATCTACCAGCATTGGCAAGAACCACCGGCATCAGATGGTAGGCATAAATGAGACCGAGATAGCCGTATTTACATTCCTTTTCTGTGAATTTACTCCTGTCATCTGCTCCTCCATACTCTGAATATATGAGAGTGGGATTAGGATGCCAGGAATGTTGTTTCCAGTAGGAAGGAGTTGAATGATCAGCGGTCACCACAAAAACATCAGGGTTAGCTGATAAAATTTCAGGAATTAATGAATCCAATTCTTCTATGTACCTCACTTTTTTAAGAAAATCTCCATCTTCTCCAGCTTTGTCTGTATATTTATAGTGAATGTAGAAATAATCGTATTCAGCAAAATGTTCTTTGTAATACTTGATCAAGTCTTCAAAATTATCTCCCAAGTCCGGAGTATCCATACCAAGAATCCTCGTGAGCCCCTTATACATGGGATAATTGGCAAGAGCAAGGGGTTTGAGGCCAAATCTCTCCTCAAAGGGTTCAATTTCTGGTTTGCGGGAGAATCCTCTCAAGAGTACAGTATTAGCCTTGGGCTCATCTTTTATCACTTCCTGTGCTCTCTTTAAAAATTCTTTGACCACCCTCACTGTTTTCTCCGCATCAGAAGAGAGGGGGCGGGGTTCCAGTAGTTTTAGCCCCTCCTTTTGAGGATCTGTATCCGTTAATTTATCGGATAATCCTTCTCCCCGTAGTATAAGTACAAACCTGTGCTCCTTTCCCGGCTTTAGAATAATTTCAGCATCTTCTATTTTCTTGACTTTTTCACCTATTCTCTCTACGATCTTCCTAGATTCTTCAGTGGGAATTCTGCCCGCTCTCCTATCGGTCAGTATACCATCTCTGTCGCTGGTTCCAAAATTAGCTCTTGCAGCAATATCCTTTTCTGTCATAATAAAACCTACTCCATATGCCTCCAGTGCACCACGCCCTATTTCATGTTCAATGGGGTTGTATCCAAAAAGAGAGAGATGTGCAGGTCCACTCCCAGGGGTTATTCCGTGGTCTACCGGGATCGTCAACCCCAGTATACTCTTTCCTGCAAGGTCATCAAGATTTGGCGTGCTGGCATACTCCAGTTCTGTCTTATAGCCAAATTCAGGATGGGGTATGCCACCAAGTCCGTCTGCTACAAGAAATACAATCTTGGAGTTATTTTTCTTCAAAAGTCCTTTTAGATCCATCCTTCACCTCCTTTTATCTCTCATCAAAAAGAAGATTGTTTTCTAACATTTTTACCTTAACCCGGAATACCTCTTCCAGTAGACCGGGATTTAAATTTTCCTTTTTCCCGAAATATTTTATTTCTCCTTTATCCATGAGCAATATTTCATCTGCATATTTAAATGCCATCCCCACGTCATGTAAAATTATTATAACGGTTTTCAGGTGTGCCTTTAATCTCCTTAATGTGGAAAGGAGCCACAATTTATGGTCTATATCCAGGTGTGCTGTAGGTTCATCCATAAGATATATCTCCCCATCCTGTACTATGGTTCTTGCAATCCTCACTCTCGCCAGTTCACCCTTGGAGAGTTCGAAAAGAAATCTTCTGCTGAATTTTCCTATGTCTGTAATTTTTTTCGCATTTTCAATGAGATTATAATCCAGTTTCTTCAAAGACCTGAAGATGCCGGAATGGGGATACCTGCCAAGTTCCAGGTATTCATCCACAGTAAGTGATGAATCCTCAATTTCATCTGAAGGGAGAGCTGATATTATTCTTGCAAGTTCCTTCTGTGTGTATTGTGATAGCTTCTTCCCCCACACCTCAATCGTCCCTGAAACAGGAGTCAACTCTTTTAAAATAAGCCTGTAAAGAGTGCTTTTACCTGCACCATTGGGACCAATCACGGCCACAAAACTTCCCTGCTCCACCTGAAAACTGATTCCTTTTATAATCTCTTCCTTATTTCCAGGATATCTGAATACCAGGTCTTTAACCTCTATTACCTTCATATCCTCCTCCAATGAGAAGCCAGATGAAGAACGGGACACCAAGAAGACTTGTTATGATGCCAAGGGGAAGTTCATAGGGAGTTAAAACCCTGGAAATATAATCTGCAAAGAGGGCAAGAAGAGCACCGCCAAATCCAGCTGCGGGTAGCAAAACTGTGTGTCTTCCCCCAATAACTCTTCTAACAATATTTGGTACCATAAGACCAATAAACCCTATAGCTCCTGCCAGGGATACAATGATGGCCGTGGTAAAAGATGTGAGGAGAAAGGCCCACCTCTTCAGTTTCTCCACATCCACCCCTATGCTCACTGCCTCTGCCTCGCCAAGACTTATAGCATCCAGTTCCTTTGAAAGTAACACAAAGGCAATGGGCACGAGAAAAAGTAAAACTGATATAGATATGAAAGGAATAAATTCACCCTTCTGCAGAATAATGCCGGTGTATCCCCACAGAATATAGATAATTCTCTCCAACACTTCACGTTTTGACACCAGCATGAGAAAGACAAAGGAATAGGAGAAAAAATTTATAAAAAGCCCGCTTAGGACCAGAAGCTCCTTCCTCACCTTTCCCCCTCTTTTTGCAAGATAATAAACCAGTATAATAGAAGCTGTTGAAAATAAAAAGGCTGGGAGAGAAAGGAAAAAGGTACTTCTTATACCAGAGATCTCACCCAGTGTGAATCCTACAAGAGCCCCTCCAGTCACTCCTACAAGATATGGATCTGCCAGCTGGTTTCTTAATACAGATTGAAGCACAGCTCCATTGATGGAAAGAGTATAACCTGCAACGAGTGTGAGAAGAAGCCGCACGAATCTCAGTTTTAAAATTGTAGAAGAAACTCCTGACCACGGAACAACATACAAATATACAGATACACCAAGGATTAAAACCAAAACAATGATTTTAAGAAGCCACAACTTTTTCATGTTAAAAAATCGCTCCTTTATTAAATGGAGAAGGAACTGGCTTTATAAGACCATATAACCCTCTCAATTTCAACTTCTCTTATCTGATTAATATCTATTTTCTTTTCCACATAAAAAGTAATAAAATTTCCAGGTAATGCTACACCAGTAAGTGGCAATTCAACTTCCCCCAGATTAAGCCTGTAATCTACCCTGGACATGCAGGAAATCACTAGCAGCACAAGAAAGATAAATTTCTTCATAAACCTATTTTAAAGCCAAAAAAATGTTGTTAAAACAAATTATGCACTTTATATTTTTATTGATGAAGTTCAGAGTATACTTTTTCTTTTTCCTTATTTTATTCTCCTGTACCATAAGAAAAAGTTTCAGAGAGGTTAGTTTGCCTGAACATTTTTATATAAAAATATCTGCAGATTGTGACTCAATACCCCAATCTGTACCTTTCTTTACAGCCCTTCCCGATGAAGATGTTTTGTTACAGATAGAGCTAAAAACAGACCTTCTAAAACTTGCCTCAAAATACAAAAAAATAAAAGACGAAGATCTCCACTCTTTTAATAGACACCATCTATATTACACGGGAAAAGATACTTTCTACATCGGGGAATTGATAGAGGAAATCTGGTTAAAATCCACTGATATAACCTTTAAAAAAATATCCTCAGATAAATTTTCCTTTAAGGCTCCCAAAAAACCGGGAACATATCCCATCACAATTTATTTAAAAACCGGATGGGAGAAGGGCAAAAAGAATAATCCATGGTCTCGGAAGACGGTGTATCTCAAGAGAAATATCATTCTCTTCGTACTCTATCCCTTTGATTCAGTGAAGAATGGCCAGATTAATGGATATCCAATTGGGAATTATCCCGTAAAAGATACTGCTGGATTTTTCTTTAGAGTCCACAGGTTAGATTATAAGAATCCTCCAGGATTTATAGAGGTGACAAAAGCCAATGAGGGATTATACATATCAAAACATTTCCAACTAAAAGATTTTACCACACATAGACCGGATATATATCCCAAGTACCTTATCCTCTCCCCCAAATTATTACTTATACTGGAACATATACAAAACTTACTGGGTGAAGAACACAGGGTAAAAATAATGAGTGGATTCAGAACCCCCTGGTACAATTATAATGTATCAGGGGGGGCAAGATATTCACAGCATATGTATGGGAAGGCAGCTGATATTTATGTAGATAGCAATGATGACTGGATTATGGATGATTTAAATAAAGATGGCAAGATAGATAAAAAGGATGCTATATACTTAGCCTCAATTGGAGAAAAGGTAGAAAAAATAACCGGACTGGTTGGGGGAATCGGAATATATGAGTGGAAAAAAGACTCAACCAGAGGTCCTTTTGTACATGTGGATGTGCGCAGATTTAGGGCAAGGTGGTAATTCTTTTCCCTTGAAAATCCCTCATTAATTGTGTAAAATATTAAAATTGGAGGGTTAGCCTAACTGGTAAGGCGGCGGATTTGAAATCCGCTGGGCTCTGCCCTTGGGGGTTCGAGTCCCTCACCCTCCGTGTTGAGCCCACGTAGCTCAGGCGGCAGAGCACTTCCTTGGTAAGGAAGAGGTCACCGGTTCGAATCCGGTCGTGGGCTCCATTTCACAATATCTCTTGACTTTATTCCCCTTTAAGCTTATATATAACACAGAACAGGGGGAAAGGATGAAGTACATAGATTATTTAAAATATGTTTTGATTCTTGCATTTATTATATCTCTGGCCTGCCGAAAAGAAGAAGAACCCTTTCCTGTTGATAAAAATCTTGTGGAACGCATTACCAAAGAACCATTAGATACCCAAAAGGACGCAGATTCATCAGATGCTGCAATGCTTTATGCCAGTATGCCGCAGGGAGCTCCTATAACAGTAGAAGCAGAAAAATCTAACCCACCGGTAATACTCGGACCCCTTGAGAGGATCCCATTCCTGGGATTGGTAACGGCCCTGGGACGTGCAGGATTTCGTCTATTACCAGATTCCACCTGGGGTGTCTGGGAATTCCAAGATTCAGTATGGGTTCACACTTTCTACACTTCCGACTCTACAGTAACACTTAAATGGGATGCCATTGATTTTTCGGCTGTTTTAAAGGTGGAAAATATCAAAATCTGGCAAAACCAGGCCATAGAGAGTGCAGACTTCTATTTAATGACCCCTATAGATTCTGTTAACTTTGATACCCTTGCTTACCTTTACTACTCTGCCAACCTGGATGCACAGGGCAGACCGGTCTCAATATCAGCAGAGTATTCCATATTATCAGTGATTTATGTGAGTCTCTATGCCCAGGTATATCAGCCATATACACTTCGGAGTACGGAATTTGTAGGTTACATTTCCTCCTCTGTTGTGAACAAGTGGGGAGATACTCTTTATGTTTATACTGAAAGGAATGAGGATACCTCTGAATTTGTCTCTGTAGATCTATGGAAAAACGGTGTCCTTTGGTTCAAAAATTTCAATATTTCTCCTGTGTTCGATTCGATACCAGGCTATTTATACAGAAACATTACTGGAAATGTCGGCAGATATGAAGAAGAAACACAAGAAATAAGATTAGCCTGGCTTGATGGTAGGATCTGGCATCCTGAAGATGAATCACATAAAGATTATCTCTACCTGATCTTTGAAGACGGTACTAGAATAAACCTCTGGAATTAATTGTATCAAACTGAAGATAGTTTCTCTATAATCTTATAATAAAAGGGGTTATCAAATTCTTTGGCTTGATTCTCCAATCTTTTTAAAATTTCTCTGTCTTTTTTTTGCATGTATTCCCTCACATCAAGTGCAAATATAACCTCCTTTGTGGATTTTATTCTCTCTTTTTGGAGTATCTTATTCAATACATCCTCCCCATCCACAACAAGCCGCATAAGAGCATACTTCACTACATCTTCAACATCCATTTCTTTTACATCGTCCTCAACTATTTCTTGTAGAATCTCTCTTGCCTTTTTCCATTTCTTCATGATGAAATAAACTGAAGCAAGACCCACCCTGACGCCTGCAGCTCCAATTTTATTGCTGAGAGATTCAAAAATTTCAAGGGCCTCATTAAGAATTTTCAACGCCCTTTGATACTCCTTTTCATGAATCATTATCTCGGCAAACGGTCTCAATGCAGAGGCTACACCATACTTATCTCCCAACTGTCTTGAAATTTCTATGGAATCTGCAAGATATTCTTCAGCTTTTTCGTAATCCTTCTCTTTTATATAAGCAAAACCTATATTTCCCATAGAGGTAGCAATTCCCCATTTATATCCAATGCCATGGGATAAATCAAGAGCCTGCTTCAGACTCTTCAATGCCTGCTCAGTCTTATCAAGATTCAGGTACAATCTGCCAATATTAATGAGAATATGAATAGCTGCATGTTTATTTCCCAAATTTGTAACTATTTTAAGAGATTCCTCGGCATTCTTTAATGCTTCCTCATACCGGCCTTCCTGCATCTGAACCATGGAAAGATTATTAAGAATTGCGGCAACAAGAAATCTGTTTCCAGTATCCTTGGCAAGTTCCAGGGCTTTTATTAGTACTTCTCCTGCCCTTTCAAAATCACCTGTATACATGTAAACCTGACTTATATTGGTCAAAACTGAGGCTACTGAATTCTTCCTGTTAATCTTATCAAATAAGGACTTGGCATTGGTATAATGTTCAAGAGCCGCTTTGTAATTTCCCTGTCTGTGATATATACTGGCAATGAGATTATAAACTGAGCCCTTTCTTCGTATTAACTCTTTCTCATGAGTCCTCGCCTCCAGTTCCTTTTCTATAATAGTCAGGGAAGACTTAGCCCATTCCAATGACTCTTTATACCTGGCCTTTTTAAACAGTATCCAAGCCCTCTTATAAAGGGCCTCTGATTTAATATCAGCCTGGTGAGAAGTGCATGCCTCTTCCAGCTCCTTAAGGGCTTCATCGAATTTGGCTTGTTTTTCAAGGAGGCTAGCCAGGCGTATTTTATACTGAAAATAGAGATCTTCTCTTTCTCTGATAAATTCTATATGCTGCCTTAGAAGTTCTTCACCTTCCTTATAAAAGGATAAATTCTCTAATGTATGAGCCTTTTTAAGAATTAATACAGGGCTTCTCCCAGCACATTCATAACAATTCAGGGCGAAGCTGAAATAACCTTTATCAAAAGCCATATCTCCTGCTTTTTCGAAAAGTTTTGATGCCTTCTCTTCTTCCCGACCATGCTTATAATGATACGCGGCATTGAAAAGTATACTCTCATTTTTTGCTATGCTTTCCAGAACTTCACCTATCTTTCTGTGAATTGTTTCTCTCTCTCGCCTTGTAAGAAGTGAATAAGTGGATTCTCTCAAGAGTTCGTGTTTGAAAGCATATTCAATATCTCCTTCAATAGCAGAATGGGGTTCTCTAAATATCAACCCCTCCAGTTCCAGTTCTGTAAGGATGTTGCCCGTCTCCTTTTCTAAAACCTCTTCAAGGACCTTCTTCCAGAAAACCTTTCCGATACATGCTGCATATTTGATCACTTTTTTCATATCCTGTGGGAGTGTATCCACCTTTTCAACCAAGATACCTTGAAGGGTCTCGGGAACAAAAATACCTTCACGAGATATTCTAAGGGGATTATACTGAACCAGATCCCTATCCTTTAGGTAAAGTAATAATTCCTCCATATAATAAGGATTACCAGCGGTTTTGTTGATTATAAAATCAACAAATTCCTCGTGGATATCTTCCTGTTCCACATCAAATATTGTTTTCACAATCTGGAATAGTGAAAGCTTGCTTAAAGGCTTTAACTCTATAATAGAGATATTATTCATACTTTCCAGATCTTCACGGGAAGCAATTAAAAAAAGGATAGGAACTTCGGGAGGACTGGCAGTCAAATATTCTATAAACTTTCGGGTATCCATATCGGCCCTGTGAAAATCATCAAAAACAAGAATGTAACTCCCAGAATCCTTTGAGAATATTGCTTCAAAAACAGCCTTAAGTGCAGAAAGCCTTTCTCTGAAAATTCTCGCCTCATCATGAAATTCCCTGCCACTTTCTCTGGGATATAGGAGCTCATCTATAATCTTTGTAAATGTTGAAATTTCGGTATGACTGTATTTACCAGTTTTACTAAGTAAATCCTCTATTTCTTTGATGACATAAGAATGTTTTTTAAGAGCCACTTCAAGTTGCATTCTCAAAATCTGAATAACAGGCAAAAATGCACCAGAACGAAGAGGATCAGAATGCACTACAAATTCCTTAACCTGTAAAAACTCTTTTTTAGCCTTTTCTATAAATTCATAGCTCAAGCGGCTCTTACCAATACCTGCCTCTCCTTTTATTAAGACAAACCTGGCATTTCCATCGGAGATTGATTCTTTGAGATATTTCTTTAATTTTTCAATTTCCTTTTCTCTTTCAAGAAAGGGAGTTTTGATTCTTCCTCTTATTAAAAACTCGCTGAAAGGGATTTTTTCTCCAAGTACTTCGAATACTTTTAGGACTTCACTCCTTCCCTTTACTTTAACTTCGCCTCTATCTTTAAAATAAAAATATTTTCCTGCAAGTTGCTCAACTTTTTCAGACACAAAGATTTTTCCAGGTTCACATATGGACTCGAGTCTCTGGGCTACATTCACAGCATCCCCCATAACTGTGGGTTTTTCTCCTGCAATAGATGACCATAACGCATTCCCTGTATTTATACCTATTCTCATGAAGAGATTCAGGTTTCTCTTATTATTTATCTCTTTAAGAACTTTCTGCATTTCAATGGCTGAAATCACGGCTCTTCGAGCATCATCTTCATGCATACGGGGTGCGCCGAATACCGCCATCACGGCATCTCCAATAAATTTATCCACATAGCCACCATTTTCCTCAATGATATTTCTAAAAATGGTAAAAATCTCGTTTATGATATCTTCCACATCCTCAGGGTCAAGATACTCTGAAAGCGTAGTGAATCCCTTAATATCTCCGAATAATACCGTGACGAATCTCCTTTCAGGTACTATATTTGTTCTTTCCATTTGTATATATTATAAGCTTAAAACGGAAATTATAAAAAGGTGCTTCACCACTAAATGAACTGTATAATAAAATAATGAAAATAGCCCTGGCTCTTGGTGGTGGCGGTGCAAGAGGCCTTGCACATATAGGTGTCCTCAAAGCCTTAGAACAGTTGAAGATTGAATTTAATATACTAGTGGGTACCAGTGCAGGGGGTCTTGTTACAGCATTGTATGCCCTCCACAATAATCCAGAAAAAATCATAACGGCTGTCAAATCCATATTTTCTTCTCCCGAATATCATGAACTTAATCTCAAAGATTTTTATGAATCGGGGCAACTTGGGGTATTTGAAAAGGCTATAAAAGCCTTCCGAGAAACAAAGGTTATTACAAAAGGAATCATATCAAAATCCATCATCAAGGAAGAACCACTTAGAACTCTTTCGGACAAGTTCATCCCAAAAATCAGAATTGAAGAACTTCCAATTAAAACTGCTTATATCGCAACAGATCTTATTACAGGAAAGGATGTAATCATAAGAGGTGGTAATCTCAAAGATGCAGTTTTGGCTACTGGAGCAATACCCGGGGTTTTTGCACCTGTCGAAATTGACGGAATGATACTTGTAGATGGAGGAATAACCCAGCGTGTGCCTGCAATAGCAGCTATGTTACTGGGTGCAGATATAATCATAGGTGTTGAAGTCGGAAAGGATATCACTCCTAAAAACGAATATAGATCAGCCTTCGACATTATGATGAGGTCCAATGCTATAACTGCCTCAAGGTTACATCATTTTGTCAATCAATTCACAGATATCATCATCAAACCACCTGTACAGCAGATTAAATGGTACGAATTTGAGCGCATTGATGAAGCAGTTGAACTTGGTTACGAAACCTGTTTGAAAGAGATGAATCGTATAAGAGCACTTCTTAAAAGCTCTTATAAAATCAAGAAAAAAATAACCAAATTATTCAAAAGAACCTCGGATCCGGAATTTGTCAGGTTTTATCCTCACTAAAGGTTTACTCTTCAATCCGAATATGCAATTCCTGACCATCCTCGTATCCTTTAAGAGGCGAGAGGAATCCCCTAACTATATTAATTAGCATATCTTCAAGGAATGGGGCAAGATACATAGGCTTTTTCCCGACCATGATTTTAACCCTGTTTCTGTGGAGAATAACACAATCTCTGATATCTTTTTCTCCTTTAAGTATTCTCTCTGCCATTCCAGCACAGTCAAAGCCGCATTCTTCACAGTTGATTTGAGGAAGAAGAGGAAACACCTTATTTTCAATTAGGTCTACAAGATTCTCCGTTCTCTTCAATGCATTTATTACCGGTATCCCCTTATACTCTTCCATACTTTCGGAGATTTTTCCCGTAATTGCGAAAACAAGTGGATCATTTAACTCCTCGAGCTCGCTCTTGCTTGCAGCAGAGAAGATTTTAGGAATCGCTATATCCACTCTTCCCTCAATAACCAGATAGTCTGTATTAAAAAGCTTTATGAAATCAAGTGGCTTTACCTCATAGTTATAAAACAGAGCCGCCCTGGATCGAGAAAGCCCCCCTACTATATCTGCTCCACTCTGCTCCATACGATATGTATCCTTACCTTTTTTGTCGTAATCCACATCGTGATGATAGCTCTTTTTTATCGCCCCTACCCTGTAACCTCGTCTTTTCAGTTCCCGTACAATTTTTTCAATGCTTTGGGTCTTCCCACTTTTACTATAACCATAAATAGAGAATACCTTCATTTTCTTAATTCCTCACATTCTTCACTTTGTCCTTTTATTTCCCTCAAAAGATGTGGAATAACAGGTATCAATGGCAAAAGGTTCTCCTTCACAGCCCAGCGATTACCCGGTAGATTTATGATAAGTGTCCCCCTCCGGGACCCCACCACTGCCCTTGAGAGAGAAGCAAAGGGGGTTATTTTCAAACCCTCTATCATCATCAAAATTTCCATACCCTGAAACCTTTTTTCGATGACCTCCAGAGTAGCTTCGGGAGTCACATCTCTGGGAGTTCCACCTGTACCACCGGTTGTGAGTATAAGATCCACCCCCTTTTCACTTAACTCTATCATTTTTTTCTTGATGAGCTCCTTTTCATCCGGCAGGATCTCGTAAAAACTTATCTCACCTTTTAGTCTTTTTTCCACAATCTCTTTTAAAATCTCCCCACCCACATCTTTTCTTTCCCCTCTTGCTCCCTTATCAGAAAGAGTGAGTACAGCTACCTTAATTTTCATTTATACCCCCAGTTTTCTATCAAATCAACCCTTTCAATAATGAAATTCCTCTTCAAAATCACTGAAATAACTTAAAAATAAACTATTGTTTTTATAAAAAGCAGTGACTGCTGACTTAAAATGTGCCCCCCTTGATATCATAATGTTTATAAGTCCCCCCTCCCTCTTTTCCTAACTATCTCTTCTAATTCTGGTATTTTTAAAATAAAAACAGGTAGGTTTGCCTCCTGGTCATGCAGAAGGTCCATGAATTTCAAGATATCCATATTCTGATTACTCTTCTTGTTTTTTCCTTTCATTTCACTCTCCTTCTTCCCTTAATCGACTCCTTGATGGTGTAGGGGTCCAGAAGAGCTATATCTGCCCCCTGGGGGAGACCAATGGCTATTTTCGATATCACTACATTCATATCATCCAAGAGATCAGTCAGGTAATTGGAAGTTGCCTCTGCCTCTATATTGGGATTTAAAGCTATTACAATCTCTTTAAAATTTTCTTTTTTTATTCTATCCCTTAGGTCAAAAATATTAAGTTTATCAGGGGTAACACCCTTTACAGGAGACAACAATCCCCCGAGAACATGATACTTCCATCCATGTAAACCTGCGCTTTCAACGATAAATACATCTTCAGGTTTTTCTACAATACAGAGTATACGTGCATCTCTTCTCTCATCCTCGCATATGGGACATATATCTTTTTCTTCAGTAAAACCGTGACATACTTTACAGAGGCTCACCTTTTCGTCTACTTCCTTAAGAGAGTCCACTATATCACCAAGCACATCCCTGTACTTGATTAAAAAATAAGCAATTCTGTATGCCGACCTTTCTCCAATCCCTGGTAATTTTCGAAGATTCTCAATAAGTTTTTTAAGAGAGGAGGGAATCCACATCACCTATGGGCATACCTTTTAAGAATTCGTTCATCTTTTCTTTTGTGACTTTTTCCATATTCCTGTGTGCCTCTTCCAGGGCACTCAGGAATGCTTTCTCCAGCTTTCTTTTATCTGCGAGTAGTGCGTCATTGAGAATCTCCACATTAATTACTCTAAATTCTCCATTTATCTTTACTCTTATTCCTTCTTTTTCGACTTCCACCACTGTCTTTTTTATTTCCTTCTTGGCCTTTTTCACGGTGCTCTGCAGCTTCTGAGCCTCCTTCATCATCTTAAAGAGATCCATTATTAACCTCCTTTAACTCCAGTTTCTCTATTATTTTCTTTTTAAGCGAATCTTCCATCTCGTGATTGTTGTTACGGTAGTGGTTATTATTAAAATTCATGTTATTGGCCCCTGAAGTTATGTAAATATTTCCTCTGGCCAGCACCTGGTTTAAATCTATTTCTGACATCAGTGAAGTCAATCTTAAAAGATGAAAATCAAAGAATACTCTTGGATTTTTACTATATTTTAGGCTTTCTTCCATATCTTTGGCAATTTTTAACATAAACATAATCTCGTAGACTGTGAAACGTCCTGCAATACTCTCATAACCATTTTCTTCAATACCCAACTTCACCCTGAGCAGTCTATCCAGAGCCTCAGTGAATCCTCTCAGGAAATCCTCTAAGCTGTATCCCTGCATTACAAGCTCATCCAGAAGCTCCACCACAGCCTTCTTATCACCCTTTTTAAAATATTCAAAAAATTTGAGATATATCTCTTTTCCTATAAGTCCCACAAGCTCCTTAAGATGGGTAACAGTAATAACATCCCCCGAGAAGATATATGCCTGTTCAAGAAGAGCTATGCCGTCTCTGAGACTGCCATCTGCAGCTTCTGCAATAATATCAAAAATCTCTTCAGATTCAACACTTATTTCCTCTTTTTCAGCTATCTCTTTAATCCTTTTCTTGATATCCAGAGAGGAAAGTGGCCTAAAATCGAATCTCTGGGTCCTCGACTTCACTGTATCCGGAACCTTTCGGGGTTCAGTGGTGGCGAGAATAAAAACCACTCTGGGTGGAGGTTCTTCAAGTGTTTTTAGGAGTGCATTGAAGGCCTCCGTGGTGAGCATATGAACTTCGTCTATGATTATTACTTTATATCTTGCTCTTACAGGCGTAAATCTCACATTTTCCCTCAACTCTCGTATCTGATCAATTCCCCTGTTGGAGGCTCCGTCAATTTCAAGAACATCCACACTTCTGCCATCATCAATCTCTCTGCATATTCCACACTCTCCACAGGGATGTGAGGTTATTCCCTTCTCACAATTAAGACCCTTGGCAAAAATTCTTGCTGTTGTGGTTTTACCCACACCACGGGGTCCTGCAAAAAGATAAGCATTGGAAATTTTTTGCTGTTTCAAAGCATTTTGAAGGGTAATAACTACATGTCTCTGATTGGTAATCTCTTCAAAGTTTTTGGGTCTATATTTTACAGGCAAATTCATAAAAAAATTATATTACCCTGCTACTATTTATTCAAAAAGTGCGACAAAATGAAATCGCATTAAAACTATCTTCTCTCTTTTTAAAACAGATTATTTTACAAAAACTGACAACTTGATTTTTGTTTTTTTTTTAATTTATAATTTCCAAAAAATAAAAAGGAGGTAAAAATGAAATGGGTTAAATACTCTACACAATCCCAACAGTCAGTAAGAAACTCAGTATGTGGAATGCTGTCATCATGTACATGTAATGGTAGTGCTAGTTGCTATCAATATAAGGCCGAAATACATATTGGTGCTTGATTAAAATAGGGGGGCATACTATGAAATGGATTAAATTGAAAATATTCAACGATAATTTAATTCATGCTACTGATTGTAAGTGCAATGGGGCAGGCAGTTGCTTTGGATACTACTACTGTGAGGGTTATTGCGCAAGTATTGGTGCTAACCCAAAATCTTGATGGAGGATACTGCCTATGAGATGGCATAAAGAAGAAATTTATAAACCTATGATTTTAGGAGCAGACCAATGCACATGTCATGGTGGAGCTTGTCTGGGTTATGTGATCTGCTTACAGCAAAACTTCAAATGATTAATAAATTATGGTGAGTGGACATATTAATTCCATCCGCTCACCATTTTGCTATATTAAATATATTATTATAGAGATAGGTTTCATGAAGTTGAAGAGGTCCATGTTCAATATATTTTTTAAAGAAAAAGGCACTGTATTTCTTTTTAATACATTAACAGGGGCATTTGTTACCCTGGATCCTGATTATGCACAGTTTTACGAAAATGAAAATCTCTGGACTAAAGATGAAGAAAAACTTGATGAATTTAAAAGAGGTGGATTCATTGTTGATGCCGCACTTGATGAATATAAATATTACTATCTGAAGGTATTGGAATCTCTCTGGAGAAGGAAACAACTTTCCTTCACAATACTTACGACCTCGGCATGCAACTTTGCATGCCCCTACTGTTATGAATCACAACATAGCATCAAACCAGTTTATATGAATGAAAAAACTCAGGAAAAAGTCATAAAATATATAAAAAACCGCATAGAGACTGAAAAGCCTGAGAGTATTTATATTTCTTTTTACGGAGGAGAGCCTCTCCTGAACATGGACGCTCTATTCAATATCGGAGAATATGTCAAAGGATTTGCAAAACAAAGGGAAATTAACTTTCGCTCAGAAATAATAACCAACGGTTATCTTTTAACTAAGGAAATTGCAGGACAACTAAAAGAAAAGGTTAACCTTAATAAGGTGCAGATAACCATTGATGGTCCGAGAGAGATACATGATAAATTTCGCCCTTTAAAGGGAGGAGGAAAAACATTTGATGTAATTATCAATAACATAAAAGAAATCCTTGACCATATTGATGGGCTACATATAAATTGCAGAACAAATATGAATAAAAACAACTATACATACTATGAGGAATTGCTCAAATATATTAACGAACAAGTAAGGGGGAAAGTAAAATACCCAAGGATTTATTGTTATCCTTACTTTATTGCGGGAGAAAAAGATGCTACTCAACCTATAAATAATGAATTGCTGTTTACTCCCAAAGAATTTGGTATGATTTATGGGAAAGAACTCGTTCCTTTGCTTTTAAAGTATGGATTTCTGGATACTAAAAGTGCTATCCCGGAACCAAGATTCTATTTATGTATGGCTCCATCCCCAACTGGTATAGTAATTGAGCCAGATGGAACATTACAAAAATGCTGGGATACAGTGGGAATGGCGAAATGGGCAATAGGTAATATTGATACTGGAGTAAATGTTTCAAAAGAGGTTGAATGGCTTGGTTATGAGTATTTTGGGGATGAATGTAAGACTTGTAATTTCCTGCCTATTTGCGGTGGTAGCTGTGCCAAAAAGGTAATAGTTGACCAGGATAGAGCATGTGACTTTAGAAAATATGCTATTAAGGATATATTGAAAGCAGTAGTTAAGATAGATAAAGTTAAGTGAAGGAATTAATATCTTTTGCACTTCATCATATAAAAAAGCATAAAAAGTTCTATATAATTTCACTTTTAATAATTATCTTTACTACTGCATTACAACTACCTGTTCCCTTCTTTTTCAAAAATATGATAGATCGTGCAGTTTATCAGCGAAACCTGAATAGTTTTCATCTATATATAATCGCCATAATCAGCATACTCTTCCTCAGGGAAGGTGGAAGATTAATAAGTAATATAACCATGGAAAAGGCTGTTATCAACATAGTAAAAAAAATAAAAGTCCTCACACTCAAAAGATTTCTTAGCAATGCTCTATACCCTTATGAAAAAGAGGGATATGTAGTCTCCAGAACTTATGATGAACCTGATGATTTAAGGGAAGTTTTTTTTGAAGCTTTCGTTATAATAATTAAAAGTGTCATGTTGTTTATCTTTGGGCTGGTAGCTCTTATATTCCTATCATGGAGATTGACTTTAACATTACTTCTTTTCCTTCCTCTCTATATCTACATGACTGGCAAAATGAAAGACACTTTACATAAGAGTGTAAAACCAGTTATTGAAGAGAATGCAAAAGCTCGCTCTTTATGGACTAATATTGCTGGTATGGTAGAAGAGTATAAAATTTTTGATAAAAAGGGAATACTGCCCGAAAAAGCATATTTGGGGGTGGAAAAAGTAATGAATAAATATTTCGGATACGCAAAACATGCCTATTTTTACGATGTTATTATGAATTCTCTCAACGATATAATACCTATCGTTACCACACTCTTGGGCATACATGAAATATTTAAAGGACGACTTACTGCAGGTGGACTTTTCGCCTTCACAAGTATGCAGGGTTATTTGCTTAACCCAATACAAAGTATTATGAATCTACGAATAAATCTTGTCCAATCATATACTGTCTTTAAAAGGTTATCTGAGTTTTATACTGAAGATATCCCTGTTACTGTGAAATCACAGGCAAAAGATGATCCTGTTCTTACAGTTAAGGGCCTGAATATTTCTTTTGAGAATTGTCAGATTCTCGAAGATATATCTCTTTCAATATATAGAGGAGATAAAGTACTACTTATAGGTGATAATGGAACAGGTAAAACAACATTTTTAAGAGCAATGTTAGGTTTCCTAAAAGAATACAAGGGGGAGATTTATTCGTCTATCCCTCCTTATATAGGTTATTCTGCATTACTGGATACTTCTCAGCTAATAGAAGGAACAATAATTGAAAATATAACCTTTGGTGACCCAGAGGATGCAGGTAGGTTAGAGCAGATCTTGCGTATTACAAATCTAAAACCAGTGATAAAAAAATATTCTTTAAACTATCATGTTGATATAGCGGGTAAAAATCTATCACAGGGAGAAAGGCAAAAAATTCTTTTAGCAAGGACTCTATACAAGAAAGCAGATATATATATTCTCGATGAACCAATACAACATATTCCACAGGATGAAGCTGTTTTTATATATAAAAACATGCTCGAATTTCTCAAGAATAAAACTGTTATTTCTGTTATGCACATCACCAAAGGATTAGAAGACCTTCATAACAAAATCTATAACATCCAGAAAAAGAAATTAACCCCGCTAAAGGAGGAGGTATAAGAATGTTTCTTATATATACTCTCTTCACTACCTTTTTTGTGGTCCCAAGATACAATGATATTCATAACTTTCTTGAACAATATAAAATAAACTCTCCTCATGTAGAATTTTATCGAACTTTTCCAGATGTAGATACATCGAAGCCCGTTCCAGGTATTGTAGGTTTTTTAGGCTATACAGAAGAAAATATTTTATTTCTTATAGAATGTAGTGACTCCATAAAACCCGTTTCTGGATCAAAGGGATACGATGAGAGCACCATTGCTAACGGTGATTATATAAGTTTTGTTATATCCCCTTTTGAGAGCAGGGAATTTGCTTATGTTTTTATCTCATCCCCTTCGGGCGGGCAGTATGACTACATACTCACGGAAAGAGGTTACTCTGGAAGAGAATGGGACGGATTATGGAAGACAAAAACCTGGCAGCAAAATAAAAAATGGTTCACCTTGTTTTTAATACCTTTTAAAACTATCTTTTATAACGATTCTATCTTTTATATAAAGGCAAGCCGAAACTATTATTTGAGCAATACGGCAGCAAGTACCAATTATAATCAGCCGGTATCAGGTCTCGAAAATATGCTTGAGATTGTCTTCCATGACTTTCACCGTAGCCCTAAAAGAATACATTCAGACATGGTTCCCTACATTCGTATTGAAAATCTCGAAGGGGAAGGCAAAAATTTACAGGGAGGGGGATACTTTGAGTTAAAGCCGAACGACCTCTCTCTCTTTAGTATAGCATACAACCCGGATTTTTCTACAGTTGATGCAGATGTGAAAAAGCTGGCTCTTTCTGTAGAACCTTATTATTATCCTGAAAAAAGAAAGTTTTTTATTGAAGGAGCCAATGCCTTTAGCTTTGAGCTTCCCCTATACTATTCCAGGGCACTTGACACAATTCAGCTTGGAGTTAAAACATTTTTTGAGAAAACAAAATATTCTTTATACGGAATCTATGTAAAAAAGGCTAAACGTAAAGAATTTACAGGTCTGGGTTTTAACGGGTATTCCATTTTCCAGAATCTCTCACCATATTTGAGACTGCTTAAAGATGATACCGCCACGGTAATTGCAGGAGGTACTAATATTTATTATTCTTCCATTCAGACTGCGGTAAAAGTAGAAAGCGCTCTAAACACTCTAAACTCAAATAAAGGGTTCTATATAGGGATATCTCGTAATACATTTCCTGGCTTTTCAATTAATTCATCTTTCACCAGTATAGATAATGACCTGATCACATCAACAGGGCACTCCTGGTATAACAATACAAAAGACTTTAGTACCTTTGCATCCTATCAGTTTTTCATCCCCCTGATGAAAAACTGGCGTGGAGCATTTATATTTTTTTACAGGAATTTAAAAAGAAAAAATGAAAACACCTTAATTAGCAATGAAAAAAATTTGAGGCTACAGGTAATTACTCCAGGTAATCTCTATAGCTCACTTGGTGTAGAGGAGTATGCCTATACCCCCTTTGGAACTACGAAAAAAGATAATTGGAGGGCTTTAAGTATAAGTTTAGGAAAAATATTTAGAATCGGCAGTTTTTCTTTTTATTATGTCCATGGGCTTAAAGAGAATAACAATCTTTTTACACTGGATGCTTCTTTAAATATTTTTCAATCAGTTATTACTTTCAGCTTAAGCCACAAAACTTTTTATTCACATGTTCAAAATGATACAACCATATTCCAAATCTATGGAGAAATACCTGTAACATCCCGGATATTTATAAAACCTTATATATGCGTAAATTATTCGGAAGAAAATTCACTGAATGGCAGCAAGATGGATATTAACTTCAGAGAATTTTATTATATTAATAGATTCAGTCAGATAGCACTAGTTCAGGATATTTCCTATGACCTTCTCCAGCATACCTTTGATAAGAAAAACTTTTTATTTAGATTTCAGTATTTTATGCAACTTTTCTAAAAGTTATTGTAATCGACGATAAAATTGAGTATAATTTTAATAGACATAAAGGAGGAATATATAATGAAGTGGCTAAAAAAGGTCTTAGCCTCAATATTATCCTTTAGCGGATGTAGTTCCAAAAAAGTAGAAAAATCAAAAAATAATGGCTGTCCACAACTCCACTGTACATGTCACGGACCCAACGTATGTCATTCAGTATCACACAATATTTCAACAGGGAAAAACAATAATAGCTAACATATTAAAGGGAGAACTACGTTTTTTGTAGATTGTATAGAAGTTTAAATTTGATTGTGGTTTAGTACAATCCATTTAGACCCTCCTTCACAATTGGAGAAATTCTTCAATTGAGTATTACATAGCATTTAGATCCAGGGGATCTGCAGATAAATGTATTAGTATTGCCAGTATACAAAAATAAACTTATAATAGAAATGTGAGAATTCTACTCCTTGCTGATCTTTCATCGTATCATACCGAAAGATGGATTAAGGCTTATCAGCAGAGTGATATTAAGGTCCTCGCTGTTGGTATAGAACCTCCAAAAGAGGAAAAAAAGTATTACCTTTACATAAAGCCTGAATTCAGGAAGCCACCATTTAAATACATCTCCAAGCTCGGAATGGTAAAAAATATCATAAAAGAATTCAACCCAGACATCATACATGCCCACATGGCACCTAATTACGGTCTTCTCGCCATGCTTTCGGGCTTCAGGCCCTATGTTATCTCACTATGGGGACCCGATGTACTGGAGACACCGCGCAAGAGTTTTTTTCACTTTTTAACCCTGAAAAAAATCTTCATGAACGCTTCACTGCTTCATGTGGACGCAGATATCATGGGGTGGATTTTAGAAAATAAATTTGGGGTATGTAGAGAAAAAATAATGAATTTTCCCCATGGAGTCACTGAGGAGTTTTTGACTCCTGAAATCAAAAAGGGAATCAAAGACGAACTGTTAATGGTCTCTCATAGAAAGCTTGAAAAGATTTATAATAACGAAATAATTATAGAAGCGCTCGGCATTCTTAAGAAAAAAGGGATAAATTTTAGATTTATCTTTGCCTCAGGCGGTACTCTTAAAGCAGAACTTCATACTTTGGTTCATAGAATGGGATTGAAAGACAATGTGGAATTTACAGGATTTATACCCTTAGTGCAACTTGTGGAAATTCTCTCTAAAGCACATATCTTCGTCTCAGCATCCCTATCAGATTCTACAGCTGTGTCCATCCTTGAGGCAATGGCCACAGGCTGTATTCCGATTGTATCTGACATACAAGCCAATAGAGAGTGGATAATTAACGGTGTAAACGGATACCTATTTAATCCTGTGGATGCTCAGGATCTTGCTGGAAAGATAATAAATGTCATGGAAAATGCCCCCTGGTTTAGAAAGGCTATCGACATGAATATACAAATCATACAGAAAAAGGCCAACTGGGAAAGAAATTTTGGCAAATTTCTTGAGAAATTGGAAAATCTCGATAACATCAGCTGCATGCCGCCAAAAAAGCGGGCAAAAGTACCCTGGAGCTGGCTATGAGGGTCCTCTTTGTCTCCTATTTTTTTCCGCCCAATGCCTATGCAACCGGCGTTAAAAGAACCACTAAAGTTATAAAACGACTTAGAAAACACGGTGTTGAACCTCTGGTTCTCAGCGCAAGAGAGTACACCTTTATAAAAAGAGATGAATCCTTTCTCAGAGAATTGCCTGAAGACCTTGTAATTTTCAGACCCAAAGCCCTGGAACCTTCAACTTTCTTAAAAAACGCAGAATTTCTCGAAGAGAAGGGTAAAAAGCCCTTCAGATATTTTATATGGCCTGATTCTAGAATTCTTTGGTTAATTAATGCCCTACCCCAGATTAATAAAATAATTAAAAATTTCAAACCCCATGGTATGGTAGTTCAGGCACCCCCCTTCAGCTCATTGGTACTTGGACTTCTTGCTAACAAGCTCCATAAAATCCCCTATATTCTGGATATGTGGGACCCATGGAGTGATGATCTCTATGGAATGTACCCCACATTCTGGCAGAAAAATCTCACTGACAAAGCAGAAGAATCGCTTATGAAAGGAGCAAGAGGCATAATAGTGGTGACCTACCCCATGAAATACAGACTCCTTCACAGATACCCTTTCTTGGAATCCCACAAAATCGAAGTAATAACCTTTGGCTACGAAGAAGATGAGATGAAGGATATCGGGGAAATTGATTACAATCCACCACTTAAAATTTTGTACCTTGGAAGTTTATTTGGTATCCACAAAGACCCACAGGTTTTTTTGGAAGCATTTCATGAATTTATAAGAAAGGGGAATAAAAATGTCAAACTAATTCTTGTGGGAACTAAATCTAACAGAATACTCGACCTTGCATCCGGTATACCGAAAGAGAACATAGAATTAATCCCATACATTCCTCATAGTGAAATTCCCAAATTTATTAGATCTTCCCATATCCTCTGGCTTCTCACAACACCTGGTCCGGGATACGATTTGATAATGCCAAGTAAACTCTTCGAATATCTGGGAGCCCGAAGACCAATCCTGGCAACTGTTCCGCCGGGGTGGGTTCAGGATTTTCTTAAAAGAATAAATGCCTTTGTATGTGATCCTGTAAACAAAAGCGAAATACTGGATACCCTGCACAGGATATGGGACAGCTTCGAAAACAAAAAACTGCCCTTACCTCCTCAGGAGGTCAGAGCCTTTTACAGTTACGAAAATCTTTCTGAGAGATACGCAGCATTTTTGAAGGAGCGCTTCTCCTGATTTATAATAAGGCAATGAGAATCCTAATTGCAGGTGGTGCAGGTTTCATAGGGTCCCAGGTAGCCAAAAGATTGATTGATGAAGGCCATGAGGTCATTGTCGTGGACAACCTCGAAAGGGGTGATTTAAGAAGACTGGAAGGCCGTACTGAAAACCCTAAATTTACTTTTTATAAAATAGATATCCTGGATTATGCCAAACTCGCAAAAGTCGCTGAGGACATCCATGTTGTAATGGATTTTGTGGCTCATAAAATACCCCGCTACACAAGTGCCATGAATACCCTGAAGCGCAATGTAAAGGGGTGTGAAAATCTTCTCGAGATAGCCAAAATCAACAAAGCAAAGTTTATTCTTTCCTCCACTTCTGATGTTTATGGTAAAAGTAAAGAATTCCCTTTGAGAGAAGATGGAAATCTCCTTCTTGGCCCCACAACATCGAGACGCTGGTCCTATTCCGTCTCAAAAATTTACAATGAACACCTTGCCTTTGCATACAATGACGAATACGGAATTCCAGTGGTTATTCTTAGATTCTTCGGTGTCTATGGACCGTGGCAACATATGGACTGGTGGGGAGGACCAACCGGGATATTTTTAAAGAATATTCTGGAAGGTAAACCTGTGCCTATCCATGGAGATGGGAATCAGAAAAGGAGTTTCGTGTACATAGACGATTTAGTGGAGGCTGTAGTGAGGGCAAGCTTTACTAAAGAGGCTGAAAATGAAATCATAAATATAGGCACCGAAGAAGAGAGCTCTATTATTGAACTTGCAAAATTAATTTATAAGTTTAGTGGAACAAAGCATAAACTTAAAATAGAATATATCCCATATTCTTCTTTCAGTAAAAATTATGAAGATGTACAGAGAAGAATTGGGGATATTCAAAAAATGAAAAAAATCCTAAATTTCACCCCCTCTGTGCAACTTGAAGAGGGAATCCAGAGATTTATCTCCTGGTATAAAAACTTTAAAGAATAAAACCCATTATTCCAGCATTATCAGAGGTAGTGAACGGGAAGAAATAAGGAGAATAATCTATACCAGATAGGGATTCTTCTCCAGGATTACTGCAAGTTTCGCAGGTGCAGCATGCCCCGGAAGGACCCAGAGATGGGGAGACAGTTTTTTTATCTTATCAAGTGACTCCTTCATCTTTTGAGGGGCACTTTCGGGGAGATCGCTTCTTCCTATGGAATTACAAAAAAGGGTATCACCGGTAAGTATTAATTCATTATTGACAAGAATACATATACTGCCTCTTGTATGACCCGGAGTGTGGATAATCTTCAATGCAATTCCCTGCATATTCAATTCTTCTTCATTATCAAAAATAATATCCGGTGCAGGTGAAATTATTCCCACACCAGTCCATTCAGAATGATTTCTGAGAGGATCTGTAAGCATATGGGCATCCTCCCTGTGGATGGCTATCTTTGCACCTGTGAGATCTTTAAAGTAAAGGTTTCCACCTATATGATCAAAGTGCCCGTGAGTATTGATAATGTACTGAATTTTAACGCCTTCTTCTTCAATATACTTTTTCACATCTTCACTGGGAATGGCGGGATCAACAATGATACCATTTCCTGCCTCTGTATCATAAATTACATAGCAGTTGGTTTCAAGAAACCCCAGGCGAAATTTTTTCCATTTCAACATAGAAAAAGTATAAAGTGATTTGTACAGTTTTTTTAAAAAAATATTGACAAATTTTCTTTTGCATGTTATAAATAATTTATAAGTGTTACAGGAGTTAGGATGCTTGTTAATCTTTTAAAAATACTACTTATCACATCCGCAATATCATTACATAAAGAGGTTTTAAAAACTCCTCTTATTCCTTTGGCTCCTGAAAGCCTCAAGTTAAGCCAAAATACTACAGATCCTTTAAATGTCCGCCTTGTTGGTGCGCATCCATTTGGTCCTTCTTATGCTGTAAGCCTTGACCCTACCAGAAATATAGTATTTTTAGGTTCAGGAGGTGGTATTTATATACTAGATGTTACTGATCCCTGCAATCCAATCAAAATCTCAGAAATTGCCACAAGAGGAATCGTTAATGACATAGTTTTTGATGATAGTTCCGGTTATCTATACATAGGTGCTTCCAGCAGAGGGATTGAGATCTGGGATGTGAGAAATCTCGAAGTTCCTTATAGGTTGAGTTATTATGATACGCCTGGGTATGTTTTTGGCATTTATAAATCTGGAAATTACTTATTTATCGCTGATTGGAATGATGGATTAAGAATATTAGATGTCTCAGATCCTTATAATCCACAAAATATGGGTAATTGTCCGGCTCCTAAAACTGCACGTGACGTTGAAATTTATGGGTCATTCGCTTACATTGCTGATTATGACTCTGGTTTAAGCATCATTGACGTAGCAGACCCGCATAGTCCTCACGAACTGCGTCATATTGATTTTAGATATAAAATCCGCAATATTTTTATTTCTGAAAATCTTGCTTATATAGCTGCCTGTGACAGTGGATTGCATATAATGGATATAAGTGATCCTCTCAATCCTATCGAATTGGGGTATTGCGACACATTCGGCTATGTTTCAAATGTTTATGTCCAGGGAGAATATGCTTATTTAGCTAATTGGGGAAGAGGATTTAGAGTTGTGAATATTTCAAATCCCTCGAATTTACGCACTGTTAGTCTTTATGATACGCGCGATGCTGCTTTAGATGTTTGTCTTTCAGGCCGTTATGTATACATTGCTGATCGCTCAAATGGACTGGTGATTTTAGATTTATCACAGCCTGTTGAGGTAGAGAATTATCCAGCTTACAGCTTCATTGAAGATGTATTTGCTGCTGGTTCCACTCTCTTTGTGACGGATCGTGATTCTGGACTCAGAATATTGGACATTTCGGATGCTTCTAATCCCTTGGAGATAGGCCAATTTGACACACCCGGTTTTGCTAAAGGCATATGTGTAAATGGTAACTACGCTTATATTGCCGATTGGAACGCAGGACTCCGTATCCTTAATATTTCAGAACGTAGAGCACCTTATGAAACAGGATATTATAACACACCGGGATATTGTATAAATGTATATGTTTGCAATGGCTATGCGTATGTTGCAGATTTTAATTGCGGATTAAGAATAATAAACATCACAGATCCTTCTCATCCTATAGAAATAAGTCATTGTGATATACCAGGGTATACTTACGATGTATATGTTTCTGAGAATCATGCATTCGTTGCAAATTATTATAATGGTATAAAAATATTTGATATATCAGATCCTAATAATCCCTTTGAGATGACTTCCTATTTTACACCCGGATGTGCGTATAGTATAGTAGTTCAAGATACGCTCGCGTATGTTGCAGATGGTGAAGGAGGCCTCAGAATATTAAATGTGAAAAACCCTTATTTCCCAGTCGAACTAAGTTACTTTGCCACACAAGGACCTGCACAAAATGTCTTTATTTCCGGTTCCTATGCCATAGTTGCTGAAGGCGAAGCCGGAATTCAGATTATTAATATTTCAAATCCCGCTGCACCAGAAGAAGAAATTCATTATGATACACCTGGAAATGCAAAAACTGTTCAACGTTTAGAGAATTTTATATACATTGCGGATGAAGAAGTATTAAGAATCGTTGATGTTTTTGGACAAAGAAATCCTATTAAAGTGGGACATTATGATACACCAGGCTGTTGTTTCAATGTGGCTGTACAAAATTACAGTGATGGACAATCCTTTGCATACTTAACCGAGTGGCGAGACTGTATAGGAGGCGGTTTGAGAATTATGGATGTATCGGACCCATCGACTCCAAGAATGACAAATTACATGGATTTTCTTATGGCAGCTTGCGGAATCTATGTAAATTACTACAGTGCATATCTTAGTGCTGAGAATTTGTATGTTATTTCTGTTCCTTATAATCCACGGGTGAGAGATAGTATATTAATTTATCCTATAGATGTGTTTTTAAGATGGCCTTATATATATGCAACCACCCAGGATATGCCTACCGATTCTTTTGTAGTTATAGATATATTATCAGAACCTCATAGAACAATAGGAAAATGTGAAATTGGAGGCTTAGGCTGGGGCATTTATGTCAACGGAAATTATGCTTATATTGCATGTGATGAAGCAGGATTGAAAATAGTGGATGTTTCAGATCCTTACCATCCTTCTGTAATAGGCCATTATGCAACTCCTGGAATAGCCACCACTGTTTTTGTTAAAGATAATTTTGCTTATGTATCCGCTGATACCGCAGGACTCAGAATAATCGATGTCTCAAACCCTTCAAATCCTTTTGAGGTAGCATATTACAAGACACCGGGCCAAGCAAGTAGCATAATTGTTGATAGAAACTACGCTTATATTGCCGATGGTACGTGTGGTCTCAGAATAATTGATGTTTCAGACCCATTGAACCCATTTGAAGTGGGATTTCATGATACACCGGGCTATGCCATGGATTTATATGTTAAAAACAATCTAGTCTTCTTGGCAGATTTCAGGGGTGGATTTCGTATTTTTGAAAATCTTCTACTTCCTCCTGATATTGAAGAATCAACAACCCCACGTGAGTCAATTACAGACAATGATATATTAACTAAGGATATCGCAACCCTAAAATTTAATCTTCCTCAAAAAAGTATAGTTACTTTAAAGGTTTATGATATTTCAGGCAGAATAATAGAGCCTTCTTTTTCTCGTAGGTTTAATGCAGGTGTACACACGATAATATTCAAAATGAAAAAAAGCGGGGTATACTTTTATCATCTCAAATTGGGTAAAAAAACCCAGAAAGGTAAGATTATAGTAATTAAGTAACAAAAGACTTACAGCTCCATTGAAATAAGTTTACAGAAGCTTATTTTTTAAAATTGAAGCAACCACTTAAAGATTGTATAATAAACCCATGCTGACCTTTCAGGATATAATTTTGAGGCTTGAAAATTACTGGGCAGAGAAGGGATGTGTAATTGCGCAACCATATAATTCTGAGGTTGGTGCAGGAACCTTCAATCCTCATACTTTTCTACGCTCTCTCGGCAAAAAACCATGGAAAGTGGCATATGTTGAACCCTCCAGACGTCCAAAAGACGGAAGATATGCCGAAAATCCAAACAGAGTTCAGCAGTTTCACCAATTTCAGGTAATATTGAAACCTGCACCCTATAACTCACAGGATATCTATCTGGATTCCCTGCGCGCCCTTGGAATTGAATTGGAAAAACATGATGTGCGATTTGTGGAGGACGACTGGGAATCTCCTACCCTTGGAGCCTGGGGCCTTGGATGGGAAGTGTGGCTCGATGGACTTGAAATCACCCAGTTTACTTATTTTCAGCAGGTTGGTGGAATAGACCTGGATCTCATTCCAGTGGAATTAACCTATGGTCTCGAAAGGATTGCCATGTATGTTCAGAATGTTGATTCTATTTTTGATATCGTTTGGGCTCCAGGGGTAAAATGGGGAGATGTGTACAAAAGATTTGAATATGAATTCTCTGTTTATAATTATGAAGGGGCTGATGTAAATTTCCATTTGGAGCTCTTCAAAAAATATGAGGAGGAGGCACACAGACTTCTGGACAGGGGGCTTCTATTCCCTGGCTATGATATGGTAGTCAAGCTCTCCCATACTTTTAATATACTGGATGCCAGAGGAGCACTATCTGCTTCAGAACGCACTGCATACATCCAGAGGGTGAGAAAACTGGCAAAAAAAGCAGCATTACTTTACCTCAAACTGGAGGAAGAAAATGAGCGAATTCCTTCTTGAGATAGGTACTGAAGAAATACCTGCATCTTACATCTTACCAGCAACCAGAAATCTGGAAGAGAAGATAAAGGGATTTTTGGAAGATAGGAGGATAAAATTTGAAGAGATAAAAATCTTCGCAACTCCAAGAAGAATTGCAATACTGGTTAAGGGAATTTCAGAAAGACAGGAAGAATGGGAGATTGTGGTTACAGGACCTCCCAAAAAGGTAGCCTTTGATGAAAATGGAAATCCTCGTAAGCCTTTAACCGCATTTGCAGAATCCCGTGGAGTTCAAACGAAAGATGTTTTTGTGGTGAAAACGGAAAAGGGAGAATACATTGCATGTAAAATAAAGCAAGGGGGGAAACCTTCAAAGGAACTCATTGAGAGTGGACTTGTAGACTTCATCAACTCCATAAGATTCCCCAAGAGTATGAGATGGTGCGATGAATTCCGTTTTGCGAGACCAATAAGGTGGATACTTGCGCTTTTTGGTAGCGAAGTAATTGAAATCGAATTTACAGATATAAAATCAGATAAAATCACATTTGGACACAGATTATTGAGTAAAGGCAAAATTATTGTTAACAAGCCCTCCTTGTATGAAGAAGCTCTCGAAAAGAACTTTGTAATACCAAATTTCGAGAAAAGAAAAGATATGCTAAAACAAAAACTCGATGCACTTGCAGAAGAAAAGGGATTAAAACTTGTTGAAGATGAGGAACTCCTGAACGAAGTTGCAAATCTTTTAGAATATCCAGGAGCTGTGCTTGGAAAATTTGATGAGAGATATCTTGATCTTCCAGAACAGGTTGTTATAACAGCCATGAAACAGCATCAGAGGTATTTTGCCCTGAAATATCCTGATGGAAGACTGGCACCATATTTTGCAGCAGGCATCAACAACCTGGAGAAATATTCAGATATAATTAGACCTGGACTGGAAAGAGTCCTGAAAGCAAGACTTGAAGATGCAGAATTTTATGCCCATGAAGATCTTAAAAAGAGCCTAAAAGAAAGAGTAGAGGAACTCAAGTATGTGGTATTCAAGGAGGGACTTGGTTCTGTCTATGACAAACTCAAGAGAATGGAAAAGATAGCAGAATATATAGCAAGATTCAACACGCCTGTAGATATGAATATCTTGAAAGAGGGACTTTGGCTATCAAAAACAGACCTTACCACATTAATGATCAGAGATGGGAAGGAATTCACAAAACTGGAAGGAATAATAGGTATGGAGTATGCCCTTAGACAGGGGATTCACGAAAAAGCAGCGAGAATAATCTTTGAGCATCATCTTCCAAGATTCCCTGGAGATAGGCTTCCAGAGTCAAAAGAAGCCGCTATTGTAGGCATCTCTGACAGAATAGATACCATAGTAGCGATTTTAAAAACCGGCTACGAGATGACAGGCTCTCAGGATCCTCTTGGACTGAGGAGACTCATATATGGTTTGTTTGAAATCATTAAAAAACTTGCTATTCGGTTTAATCTCAAGGAGGCTGTGCGTATAGCAGCTTTTTCACTCGAGGCAGATGAGGAAATATTAGAAAGAGCTACAGGTATAATACTGGAAAGACTTGAATTTTATCTTGAGGAGCGAGAGGGTATAAGATACGATTTGGTCGATTGTGTGATAAATTCAGGGGTGCTGGACCTGTACAACCTTATGCAGAGAGCCCATCACTTGAATGAACTTTATAAAAAAGATATGGATTCGTTTCTGAAGGTTGCTATCGGACAGAAAAGAGTTGCCAATATTCTGGAAAAACTGGAGGGTGAACCAGTAGTAAAAGAGGAACTCTTCGAGAAAGAAGAAGAAAAAATACTTTATTCAAAGGCCTGCAAACTTGAACCAAGAATAAAGGAATGTATTGAAAAAGAGGATTTTCGTGGTGCATTGAGCCTCCTTATGGAATTAAAGGATCCCATAGATGGCTTCTTTGATAATGTTTTTGTTATGACAGAAGATAAAAATATTAGACACAACAGACTCTCATTATTACATTATGTAAGGTCTATTTTCAATCTTTATGGCGATTTTTCAAAAATTGTTATAGAAGGAAACTAAATCTTCTTCTCTATTAATCCTATTTGTATAACTCTCTCCTCAAAATTTTTCAGTCCAACAGATGAACAGCCAGACCGCTCTTCAATTTTGGTTCAAACCATGTGGATTTGGGAGGCATAATAAGGCCTGCATCAGCAACTTTGAGAAGCTGATCCATTGTGGTAGGATACATGGAGAAGGCAATCCTGAACTTCCCTTCATCCACTAACTTCTCAAGCCAGTGAAGGCCTCTGATACCTCCTACAAAATCTATCCTCTTATCCTTCCTCGGATTCTTTATACCCAATATGGGATCCAGGAGATGTTCTTGTAATATACTAACATCGAGACTCTTTATGGGGTCTTCCTCATCCACAATAATGGACTTTGCTGTAAGTTTGTACCATTTATCGTCAAGATACATTCCAAAAGTGTGTAGAGTTTCTGGTTTATAAGGGTTTCCTGTGGTTCCCTTCTCCTCGATATCAAATTGCTCCTGGATTTTTTTCAGAAATTCTTCCTTGCTCAATCCGTTCAGGTCCTTAACAACTCTATTGTAGTCAAGAATTCGCAGATGATTATGTGGAAATATAACAGTAAGGAAGTAATTGTACTCCTCTTCTCCTTTATGATTCTTATTTCTTTCTCTTCTCCAGTGCATAACCCTTGCTGCAGCGGCAGATCGATGATGCCCATCGGCGATGTACAAAGCTGGAATTTTTTGGAAAGCATCTATAATTTTTTTAATATGTTGCTCGTCCTCAATTACATAAAAGGTATGCCTTACACCATCAGATTCAAAATCATATTCAGGCTCTCCTCTGGTTCCATCGAGAATGAGACTATCTATCTCTTCAAGAGATCTATATGTTATAAATACAGGACCAGTTTGTGCACCCAGTAACTCTATATGCTTTGCCCTGTCTATTTCCTTCTCTTCCCTCGTCAATTCATGTCTTTTTATGACCCCTTTTTCGTATTCCTCACAGGAAAGACAGGCCACAAGGCCCACCTGTGTGTGTTCCCCCATTGTCTGCTTGTAGATATAAAATCTGGGCTTATTATCTTGAAAGAGATACCCCTCTTTTATAAAATTTTCAAGATTTTCTCTTCCTTTTCTGTAAACCTCCTCCGAATGGGGGTCTACCTTATGCTCAAAATCCACCTCTGGCCTTATCACCCTTACAAAACTGAGGGGATTATTCTTTGCTATTTCCTTTGCCTCTTCAGTACTTATTACATCATAAGGAGGTGATGCAATTTTATCTGCAAGCTCCTTTCTGGGTCTCAAAGCTCTAAAAGGCCTGACGGTTGCCATCTCCCTTCTCCTTTTTTAATATGTTAAAATTAACGGGATATACAGTCAAGGAATAGGTTTTTTTACCTTTCGTCTTGAAGACTTTACAATTTAGTCATGGAATTTTTGAAACTGGTAAAGAGAGAAGTTATTTATGAGGAATACTTCCCCCTTATAAAACCTACTGATATTGAAGAAATTGACGTAAAAAATGCCCTCAATAGAGTATTGGCAGAGGATGTAGTTTCTCCTGAGGATCTTCCGCCTTGGAGGAGAAGTACAGTTGATGGATATGCAGTCTGTGCTGAAGACACTAAGGGAGCTAATCCATCAAACCCCGTATTCCTGAGTCTAAAGGGTGAAATAAAAATGGGAGAGTTGCCGGAGATTAAATTAAAAAGAGGGGAAGCTTTCAAAATCTATACCGGTGGAATTCTTCCAGAGGGCGCCACTGCTGTGGTTATGAACGAATACACAAATGAAATAAAGGAAATAATTGAAATCTCAAAAGGAGTACAGGATGGGGAGAATGTAGTTCATGTGGGAGAGGATGTAAGAAGAGGCGAAATTTTGAAAAGAAAAGGAGACATTTTAAGGCCACAGGACATAGGGGCACTCCTTGCAGTGGGGATTAACAATGTGAAGGTATACAGGAAACCTTTTATATCTATAATCCCCACAGGAGATGAACTTGTAGAACCTGAGACCGAACCTGGACCGGGTAAAATAAGGGAAATCAACACTTTTGTTATAAAAAACTTATTTATGATTGAGGGCTACGAAGTTAAGAGATACAGAATCATAAGGGATTCAAGGGAGGAATTCATTCAGGCCATCAAGGAATGTCTCTCAGAATTTCATCTGGTTTTAATCTCAGGTGGGAGTTCAAAAGGTACAAGGGATTTCACAGTTGAAGCCATAAATTCCATAGGAAAACCCGGGGTTCTTTTCCATGGAGTACATATAAAACCTGGAAAACCCACTATATTTGCAATAATTGATGGCAAGCCAGTTCTGGGGCTCCCTGGTCATCCTGTTTCCTCCTTCATTTCTTCCTTCCTTCTTGCACTTCCAGCTGCAAGAAAATTGGAGGGCAAAAGCGATTTCTTGCCTCATCCTTTACGATGGGTTAAGGCACGAAGAAATATCCCTTCACAAAATGGAAGAGAGGAATGGATCAGGGTAAAAATGGACGGCAATTATGCAACACCAATATTTTCAGAATCTGCAATTATTTCCAGCCTTGTAAAAGCAGATGGCCTCGTCAAGATACCTTTAGAGAAAGAAGGAGTACATGAAGGAGAGGAAGTGGAGTTTTATAAAATATGAAAAGACGTAAGATTTATCTTAAAAGATATGAAGTAGAGGACACCAGAAAAATAATATTCAAAACACTCGAGGACCTTGGCTTTTTCAAAAATTTTCCCTCAGAAGTTGTAGATATACGAAAATCACTCTGGCGCACCACTAAAAATCCTGTGTACGCAAGAAAATCTGTTCCCGAAATAAACATATCTGCAATGGATGGGATTGCAACATGTTCTCTTCTTACTAAAAATGCGTCGGAGGTAAACCCCGTTTACCTTCAAAAAGAAGATTTTATTTACATCAACACGGGAAACCCGGTCCCCGATAGGTTCGATTGTGTTGTTAAAATAGAGGATGTGTGGGAAACCGAAAAAGGTCTTGAAATCAGAAAGCCTGTGAGACCCTTTGAAAATATAAGACTTGTGGGCGAGGACCTCCTTGAAGGGGACCTGATTCTTGAGCAGAGAAGGCTGATTACCCCTGAAGCGGTGAGCCTGTTTATATCGGCGGATGTGAGAGAGATTGAGGTTCTCAAAAGAATAAAAATTGCCATAATTCCCACGGGGAATGAAGTCGTAGAACCTTTTAGCCTCAAGAAAGAAACTGAAATTTACGAATCCAATTCCTTCGTATATAAAGGTCATCTTGAAAAAATAGGAGCTGTGACGAAAATCCTTTCCCCTGTTCCTGATGAAGAGAGGAAGATTTCCACGGCTTTGATGGAAGCTGTGGAGAATTCTGATATGGTTATTATTTCTGCGGGAACATCCGCTGGAGAATACGACTATACTGCAAAAATACTGGAATCCAGAGGAAAACTTCTCGTCCACGGTGTGGATCTCAGGCCCGGGAAGCCTTTTGTATTCGGTGTAATAAATAACAAACCAATCTTTGGACTTCCTGGTTATCCTGGAGCAGCTATAAATGATTTTAAGCTTTTTGTATCCCCTGTACTTGAAAAACTTTATGGCTTAAACCTCGAAAGGAGTAAAATTAAAGTGAAGCTGGCAAGAAAGCTCCCATCCTCAGTGGGAGAAGACCACATTATTTCATTGAGCATAGGCAAAGTAGGTAAGGAATACAAAGCAATTCCCTTAAAAAGTGGCTCAGGAATAGTGTCATCTTTTTTAAAAAGAAACGGCTTTCTTAATATAAAGAAGGGTATAGAGGGCATAGAAGAAGATGAAGAAGTGATGGCTGTGACGGAATATCCTTTAGATACCATTGAAAAAACTATATTGTTCACAGGTAGCCATGACCTCTTGGTGGACGTTTTAAAAATACTTCTATGGGATGAAGAGATTCCCCTTTGCATTTCATCTATTGGGAGTCTCGGCGGAATGGTAGCGATCAAAAAGGGAAATGCTCATCTGGCAGGTTCACACCTGATTGATCCAGAATCTGGAGAGTATAATATCCCCTATATAAAAAAACTTGATGTCAAGGATATCCTCGTCCTCCACCTGGCAAAAAGGGAACAGGGGCTCATGGTGCCTAAAGGTAATCCGAAAAATATAAGGGATATCAAAGACCTGAGAAGGAAAGAGATAAGATTTATAAATCGGCAGAAAGGATCGGGGACAAGAATGCTTTTTGATTTACTCATTGAGAAAGAGAGCCTATCTCCTGGGGAAATACGGGGATATGAAAGAGAAGTTATAACCCATACTGAGGTTGGTTTACAGATAAAAAATGGACATGCTGATTGTGGGCTGGGAATTTATAGTGTAGCAAAAATATTTAACCTCGATTTCATTCCCTTTGCTCACGAGGAATACGATCTAATTGTAAGGAAAGACTTTGTACAAGACAAAAGATTCGACATTCTCATGGAAAAGATTCAGAGTAATAAGTTTAAAACAAGAGCTCTGGAACTGGGTGGGTATGATCTGAGCGAGACAGGAATCATTAAATATGAAGGATAAATATGGTAGAACAGTAGATTATCTTCGTGTATCCGTGACGGATAGATGTAATCTCAGATGTTTTTACTGTATACCCAGGGAAGGATTCACATATATTCCACATAAAGAAATTCTCAGATATGAGGAACTTCTGAGAGTCATTAAGCTTTTTACAAGGCTTGGTATAAAAAAGATAAGAATCACAGGAGGCGAGCCTTTTGTAAGGAAAGGCCTTGTTTTTCTATTGAAAGAAATTAATAAAATAAACGGGATTAAAAAACTCTATATAACAACCAACGGAACACTCCTGACCCAGTATATGAATGAACTCCGGAGTATAAAAATTGATGGTATAAATATAAGCCTCGATACTTTGGATCCATATAAATTCCAGGAAATAACAGGAAATGGCGGGCTTGAAAGAGTGCTTCAGGGGGTGGAATCTGCATTGGAAGCAAATTTCAATGTGAAACTCAACACCGTGCTGATGAAGAAAAATATAGACGAAGTCACTTTATTGGTGACATATGCATCAGAGAAAAAAATTCCTATAAGATTCATAGAACTAATGCCTTTCAACTCCCAGGAGGAATGGAAAAAGGAATTCGTCTCCCAGGAAGAAGCTTTCGAAATACTCAAGAAAAAATGGACATTAGAGCCTGTAGAAAGGAAATTGGGCGAAGGCCCCAGCAAATATTACTATATCTCAGAGCTTGATTCTCTTGTTGGGTTTATTTCTCCCCTAACTCACAACTTCTGCTCCTCCTGTAATAGAATAAGACTTACAGCTTCAGGGGAAATAAATCCTTGCCTTGCTATGCCTCTGGAAATTGATATAAAAAAACCATTAAGAGATGGGGCAAACGATGAGGAGCTCATTACGATAATCAAGCGGGCAATCTATGAGAAACCTCTGCGGCATGAAATGGATGAAACCCCTCCAAACAAAATCATGAGGAGATTGGGAGGATAGCCAAGACTCCTGCATCTGCCACATTGGTTCCTGTGGGTCCTGTAATGAGCAGATCACCTAACTCTCTGAAAAAACTATAAGAATCGTTATTCTCAAGAAATGGTCTATAATCAAGTCCCTTCTCCTGTGCCCTTTTCAAAGTAAAGGAATCCACCACTGCACCAGCAGCATCAGTGGGACCATCAATACCATCAGTGCCAAAGGAGACAAAAACAGCCCTTATCTTACTCATATACGGGAGCATAGCCAAGGCTAACTCCTGGTTTCTCCCACCTTTACCATTACCTCTCACAGTCACAGTGGTTTCCCCTCCGAATATCACAATCAGAGGTGGTTTAAGTTCACTTTTGCCCCTGTATAGGTCAAGGGCCATTTCTCCAAGAACTTTTGCCACTTCTCTTGCTTCCCCTTGAATTTCAGACCCAAGATAAATAGTGCTAACACCCCGTGAATTAAAAAAGTCCCTCACCTCCAGGCAAAAATGTCTATTTGATGCAATGATAAAATTAAATACTCTTTGCCAGAGGGGGGATTCTTTTTTCACCGTTTCCTCCATTTCTCCTTTCATTCCAAGCGAAATATGCTCCCTCACCGATTCTGGCACGAGTTTTAGAAGTTTATACTTTTCAAGCACACTGTAAGCATCAGAATATGTAGTAGGATCCGGAGCAGTTGGACCAGAAGCTATAACATCCAGCCTATCACCCACCACATCTGATATGATTATGGAGATAACAGGACCTCTCGTAAATCTGAGGATCCTCCCTCCTTTCACCCTGGAGAGGTGTTTTCTCACACAATTAATTTCATCTATTGTGGCTCCGCTTTTGATTAGCAACTGGTATGTCTTTTTCAAATCATCAAGGGGAACATAAGCCCACTCAAAGAGAGAGGAACCTCCACCCGAAATAAGGAAAAAAGTGAGAGAATCTTCTGAAGTTCTTCCCAGCAGTTTTATTGCTTCCTTTGCTGCTTCTTCACTCCCTGCATCGGGTAAAGGGTGACCTGCCTTTATATAGGTTAATTCTTTCAACCTTTTTTTAGAATCGATACTCGAAGATATTATACCCTTTGATACGGGTATTAACTCAGCCAGTGCCAGTGACATTCTGATACTGGCTTTTCCGAAGGCTATAAGTATTATCTCTTGAAATTCATCGAGCTGGAATTTTTTCTCATTAATCAAAAAGTATCCATTTCTCTTTTTTACAAAATTTTTAACTGCAACACATGGATCCACTGCCACCAATCCCTTCTCCAGAGCCTCCAGAATCAAGCTCCTCCAGAACTGAAAATCCCTGAAAACTCCATTACTTATCAGTATTCCTTTATTTTGGAACATCCTTCCTATTTTATAGCAAAAACAAGGAGAATAAAACATAAACAGGGCCTATCTCTTGCTTGAATCCACTGTCTTTTTCCATTAATCTTATTACATGCACAAAATTTTAATAATAGGAGGGTGCAGTGAATAAGGAAAAGTATTTCAAACTACTAGTGGAGGAGAAACAGAGAATACTCCGGAATTTATTCATGGAAAAAAGGGTGGATGAAGAAACAGAATCAGCCTGGGTGGAACCAAAGGACCTGGAAGAATGGGCTGATTTAAAAATCCAAGATGATATGCGTTACAAGCTCTGTGAAAGGGAACTTTCAATCTTGAAATCCATCGATGTGGCCTTGAAGAAAATCAAGGAAGGCAAATATGGTATCTGTGAGAAATGTGGAAAAGAAATAGAAGAAGAAAGATTGGATTTAATACCCTGGACAAGGTATTGTTCTATCTGTTCAAGGAATGCAGTTAGAGGAAAATGACCCCAATTCATGAGACTATATTAGAAGATGAAATGCGCTCATCATATATCGATTATGCGATGAGCGTTATTATTGGCCGCGCCCTCCCCGACGTGAGGGATGGTCTTAAGCCTGTTCAGAGAAGAATCCTTTTCTCCATGAGGGAACTGGGGTTAACTCCCCAGAAACCCTTCAGAAAATCAGCCACCGTGGTCGGTGATGTGATCGGAAAATATCACCCTCATGGAGATCAGGCTGTATATGATGCCTTGGTGCGGATGGCCCAGGATTTTGCACTGAGATATCCTCTCATTGAGGGCCAGGGTAATTTTGGATCCATAGATGGTGACCCACCTGCGGCTTATAGATATACAGAGGCCAGACTATCCAAAATTGCCATGGAGATGCTGGAATCCCTGGACGAAGACACGGTGGATTTTGTCCCCAATTTTGACGGCCGACTCAAGGAGCCTGTGGTTCTTCCATCGAAAATTCCAAATCTGCTTCTTAATGGATCTTCCGGAATTGCAGTTGGGATGGCCACAAACGTACCTCCTCATAATCTAAGAGAGGTGATAGATGCACTGAATGCCGTGATAGACAATCCCGACATCACCATCGATGAAATCATGAATTACATAAAGGGACCTGATTTTCCCACCGGTGCCATCATAATGGGACGTAGCGGCATAAAAGAGGCCTATGAAACGGGGAGAGGGAAGATAATAGTAAGGGCTCGAGTCCATATCGAGGAGAAAAAAGGCGGAAAGAAAAGTATTGTGGTTACTGAAATCCCCTATCAGGTAACAAAGACCACCATTATAGAGAAAATAGTACAACTTGTTCGAAACAAAAAGATCGACGGCATTCAGGATCTGAGAGATGAATCTGACAGAAGGGGAATAAGACTTGTTATAGAATTAAAGAAGAGTGCAGATTCTGAAATTGTTTTAAACCAACTTTACAAACATACCCCTTTACAAGATACCTTTGGGGCGTATCTCCTGGTACTGGTAGATGGAGAGCCCAGAATATTAAACATTAAGGAGCTCCTTCAGGAATTCTTGAAACACAGGGAAAATGTCTTAAGAAGAAGGACCCAGTTTAGACTCAAGAAGGCAGAAGAGAGGGCGCACATTCTGGAAGGCTTTAAAAAGGCACTGGACCATATTGATGAGATTATCGAGATAATCAAAGCCTCAGAGAATCAGAAAACAGCGAAAGAGAATCTCATAAAGAGATTTGAATTTACTGAGGTTCAGGCTCAGGCTATACTGGATATGAGATTGGGCAACTTAACAAGACTGGATAGAAACAAAATAGAAACCGAATATGAGGAACTTATTAAACAGATATCCTGGTATAAGGAAATACTTCAGAATAGGAAGCTGCTTCTTGAAGAAATCAGGAAAGAACTTATGGAAATCAAGACAAAGTATGGAGATAAAAGACGAACTGAGATTTCTGATGAAGAGGTGAGAGAATTCAACATAGAAGAACTGATACCACCAGAAGATGTAATTGTCACTGCCACTTCCAGGGGATATGTTAAAAGAACACTTATTAAGAATTACAAAAAACAGGGGAGAGGTGGAGTTGGAAGATCTGCAATAAACACCTATGATGATGATTTCCCCGTCTCAATACTGATGAGTAACAATCATGACTTACTTCTGATTTTCACAGACAGGGGTAGAGCCCTGGCAATTAAGACCTATGAGATTCCAGAGGGTTCTCTTCAATCCAGGGGAAGACCTCTTAATAATATTGCAAATATAGGAAGAGATGAAAGGATTATAACCGCTGTACCGCTTAAGACATTCGAAGATTCACGGTTTGTAGTTCTTGCAACCAAGTTTGGCATCATCAAAAAAACAAAACTGGTTAATTTCAAAAACGCTGGAAGAAGGGGAATTATTGCCATAAATCTTCAGGAAGGTGACAGGGTAGTGGATGTTGTCACCACAGCGGGGAATGATCAGCTAATCCTGGCCAAATCCAGTGGATATGCAATAAGATTCAAAGAAACAGAATTAAATGAATATTCGCGTTATGCGAAAGGAGTTAAAGGAACTACTTTAAAGAAGGGGGAGCATGTGGTTTCCATGGTAAAAGTGGAGTCCTGTAAAAAGGTGCTCACAATCACAGAAAATGGATATGGCAAGAAGTTTGACCCAGAAGAAATAAGACTGACCCGGAGAGGTGCCATGGGAGTAAAAATACAAAAGATTACTCCCAAAACAGGCGCACTGAAAAGGGTTGGGATGGTGGATGGAAGAGATGATATAATTCTTTTAACTAAAGCAGGAAGTGTTATTAGATTAAAATCAAGTGAGATCAGCAGTTTTACAAGATATGCCATGGGAGTGAGATTGATGAAGGTAAAGGAGCAGGACAAGATCGTGGATGCAGAAATCATTCCGTACGAGGAATCTCTGGAGGAGGCCCTGTTTTGATAACGCTCTTTCTTACCTTTCTTCTGGTAAGCTCTCCTGGTACATCTTTCCTGAAATCTTTGTTAATTCCTGGATATTCCCAGATAAAGGCGGGAAACAAAAGAGGATATGTTTACCTTGTACTGGAAGGAGCAAGTTTCTTCTATCTTTTTCAGAGCAAACTTGAAAGAGACAGGATGAAAGAAGACGCAAGAGTGTTTGCATACACCAATGCAGGCTGTAATCTCCCGGCAGATATCAATGAGACATGGAATCTTGTGGAAAGATATCCATCCTTTGATGCCTATATTGAATACCTTCACAGAGAGGCAAGACAATATTATCCCGATGATCCTGAGGCACAGGACCAATACGTGAGAGAAAAAATCCCTTCATTTAGTTGGGAATGGAATGGATTCGGAAATTTTTATACCTTTCAGGATAAAATGTCCAGTTATAGAAGCATTGGGAACCGAATGACTGCATTAATGGGTTTTATTTTGCTTAATCATCTTGCAAGTGGAATCGATGCCTTTATTTCAGAAAAAATCGGGAGTAAAAAAGTAAAGGTCTCTATTCATCATCTTCCACAGAGGACAGACCTGGTCCTCTCTTATAAATTTTAAAAGGAGGCATCCAATGCAGATACCCATAATAGATCTCAAAAGGCAGCATGCAATAATGAAGGATGAACTTGAAGAAGCATTCAGAAGAGTACTGGGGTCTGGAATTTTCATTTATGGTCAAGAACTGGAGAGTTTTGAAAAAGAAGTGGCGGAATATCTCGGGGTGAAGCACGCCATTGGCGTAGGGAACGGTACAGATGCCTTGATCCTCTCTCTTTCTGCCATTGATATCAAACCCGGTGATGAGGTTATAACCACACCCTTCACCTTCTTTGCTACTGCAGAATCTATTGCTCAGAAGGGTGCCATACCTGTATTCGTTGATATCGATGATAAAACAATGAATATGGATGTAGAAAAGATTGAAGAAAAAATAACTCCAAAGACTAAAGTCATCCTCCCGGTACACATTTTTGGTCAGGGAGTTAAGATAGAAAAAATACTCCAAATTGCACAGAAATATAATCTCAAGGTAATAGAGGATACAGCCCAGGGTATAGGCGCAAAGAGAAATGGTAAAAGTCTTGGAGCCTTTGGAGATCTGGGAACCTTCAGTTTCTTCCCTACAAAAAATCTTTCATGCCTGGGAGATGGTGGACTGATTGTAACCAATGATGATGAGCTGGCAAAAAAAGTGCGAATGTTAAGGGTTCACGGTTCCCCGAGAAAATATTACCATGAATTCCTGGGATACAATTCTAGATTGGATGCCATGCAGGCAGCATTCCTCAGAGTTAAAATGAAATATATAGAGAGCTGGAATAAAAGACGGCAAGAAATTGCCTCTATATACAACGAAGCGTTGAAAGATATTGTGAGAGTTCCAGAAGTAGATGAGGGAAATATTCATATTTATCATCAGTATACCATAAGAACTGAAAAAAGAGACCAGCTTGTTGATTTTCTGAGAAATAGAGGAATCCAAGTAGCCATTCACTATCCCATTCCCCTCCATCTCCAACCTGCCCTCAGTTATCTTGGATATAAAGAAGGCGACCTTCCTGTGGCAGAAAAAGCAACGAAGGAGGTCCTCTCTTTACCTGTCTTCCCGGAGTTGACGGAAGAGGAAATAAATTACATTATTGATTCAGTAAGGGAGTTTTTTAAAAAATGATCATAAGAAACTTGGGGGTCAAACATGGATAGAATAAAACTTTTGAGAGAATTATCAGATTCCTTTGGTGCAGGAGGTTTTGAGGAAGAAACCAGAGAAATTATCAGAAAATATATCGAAGGAATGGTGGACCAATTTTATACCGATAGAGTAGGCAATCTTATTGCCTTAAAGAGGGGTGAGGGGAAGGCAAAGATTATGCTGGACGCCCACTCAGACGAGGTGGGACTGATTGTATCCCATATTGAGAAAGGATTTATAAAATTCACCACCATAGGGGGATGGGACGTGAGAATCCTCCCCGGACATGCAGTGACAATCAAAACCCGCGATGGAAGAAAAGTGAGGGGGGTAATAGGAACAATTCCTCCCCATGTGCTTCCACAGGAAGAAAGGAATAAGCCTATACCCCTTGATAAGTTGTACATTGATGTAGGTGCCACTTCACAGGAAGAGTTAAAAGCTAAAGGGATAAACGTTGGGGATCCAGCAGTTTTACATTATCCACTTGAACAGATCGATGAAGATACCCTCATGGGAAAGGCTTTTGATGACAGGGCTGGTTGTGCTGTCGCAATATCCGTTCTGGAAAAATTGAAAAACGAAAAACTGCCCTTTGACTTGTATGTGAGTTTTTCCATGGGGGAGGAGCTTGGTTTAAGAGGAACAAGAACCGCAGCCTGGCAGATTGAGCCAGATTTTGCAATTGCATTAGAAGGAACTATTGCAGCCGATACACCGGGTATTCCCCCTGAAAAACAGCCAACAAAGTTGGGAAAAGGACCAGCAATTACCATAGCAGATCGGACTATCGTGGTGAAACAAGAAGTACTCAGATTTTTTGAAAAAATAGCTGAAAAATACAATATACCTTATCAATACAAGATTCCAGCCTTTGGGGGCACAGACGCGGGAATGATTCACCTTACTAAGAAAGGATGCAAGGCTGGTGTTATATCTGTACCATCAAGATATATACATTCACCTTTATCAATTATGAAAATAAGTGATTTTGATTATACTGTTGAACTGGTATACTACATATTAAGAGAGTTGGATTCATCTCATCTTCTCTAAAGCCTTTTAAGTTTATTGAGAATGAATCGCAATATAAAAACTATTGTTGTAACACTCTTCCTTGTCAGTATTTCCTCAAATACTTGGTTTTTTCTATTTCCTATTTTTTTAAAAAATTTAGGGGCTTCGGATAAAAATGTAGCGTTCTCTTATACAATCCTTACCGTCCTCATCACATCAGGTCAATATATTGGTGGAATATTTTCCGACAAATGGGGCAGAAAACCTGCCATCACTTATCCCACACTGATAATTGGAATACTTCTTTTTGCACTCTCATATTCAAAACACTGGACATTCGCAATAACAGTAATGGGCATTAGCCACTTCATTAGTTCCTTTCAGATGCCTGCCTTCACTGCGCTTATTGGCGAGAGCTCAAAAGAAGAAAAGGGAAAGATATTTGGGTATACTGAGCTTGCATACTTCCTTGGATGCGCTACAGGACCTTTAATTGGCGCACTTCTTCTTATGTGGTTCAATTTAAATATCATAATGAGACTTTCATCTTCGTTAGTCTTTGTGGCTTTTATCCTGAGACTCCTTTATCTTGAGGAGACTTTTCACTCCGAGCATGCAGAAATTAATATAAAAGGTATTGTAAATCCGCTGTTTATGGTATTTCTTGCTGCAGGAATTTTTTTCTATCTTATGGATGCTACGACTATATGGGGACCCTTTATAACTCTTCATATGAAGGAATTCTTGAAATTTAACAAAAGAAATATAAATCTTCTCTTTTCGCTCGGTGCCTTTCTCCAAGCAATAGTGAGCATATCAGCAGGGAGAATTTCTGACAAAATAGGACATATAAAATCCATGGTGCTCGGGATGTTGGGACATTCATTCTTACTTCTTTCATGGAGCTTCCTTTCAAGAGGAGAACTAACCTATATTCTTCTACCTTTCTCCTTTATGTTTATTCAGTTTTCCTATATTTCTTATCAAGTGATTATAAATCTCATCACCCATAAGAAAATAAGAGGAAGAGCCATTGGACTTTTTGGAACTGTAGCGGGACTCATATCTTCCCTTGGCCCCATGATTGGGTATTGGCTTAAGAAAAACATTTCACCCCAGGGACCCTTTATTGGTGCCTTTGCTTTTGCAATTATATCAACAATCTTCTTAGTGATTTTGAAAAACCTAACGAAGGAGAATATAATTGGCTCATGAAGGTGAGTGGGTTTACTTTCATAAGAAATGCAGTAAAGCTGGATTACCCCGTAGTTGAATCCATTAAATCCATCCTCCCCATTGTTGATGAATATATCGTCAATGTGGTGGAATCGGAGGATGGAACCCTTGAACTCATAAAGAGCATTGATGACCCAAAGATAAAGATTATAGAATCTCCATGGCTTGAGGATATGCGCGGAGAAGGGAAACTTCTTGTACACTATACTAACCTGGCACTTAAAGAATGCACTGGAGATTGGTGTTTCTACTTACAGGGGGACGAGGTTGTCCATGAGAAATATCTCGAGTATATTAAATGCGCTCTGGAGGAATATCTTGATAAAAAGGAAGTAGAAGGTTTTACATTGAAATACAAACATTTTTACGGAAATTTTTACCTCTATCATGAAGGAGAGGGATGGGTGAGAAATGAGGTGAGAATAATTAGAAATGGGATTGGGGTTTCTGCATACAAGGCTGCACATAGTTTCAGAATGAATGGAAGAAAACTGAATTGCATTGTGCTGGATGCCTACATCTACCACTATGGCTGGGCAAGAAGAAAAAGCAAAATGAAGGAAAAAATCGTGGAACATTCCCGATGGCACTGGAAAGAAGATAAAGATGTAGTGGAAAAATTTGCCAGCAAGAAACTGGATGAATTATATGCACACAAAGACTCGCTACATTTCTTTAAAGATACTCACCCAAAAGTAATGCTGGAGCGGATTGTGAAGCAGGAAGCAGATAAAGATAATTTTCTGGAGGTGAAAAAAGAGTATTTAAAAAGAAAATTGAAATGGAAGATAAGGGATTTTTTTGCTGATATTACGGAAAAGCTCTTTGGAAAGAGGATTGGAGAATATGCAAACTATCATAAAGTCGGGGAATACAGACCATACACAGAGGACTTTAGCTGTTAGAATCCTGGCCATCGTTCTCCCGGTATCTTTACTTTTACCGATAACTTTCCAGAATATCATCATTTTTCTGGGACTTGCTGTGCTTCTTTTATCACAAGCATCTATTTTTAAACACAGGATAGTCTTCCCCTTTTATTTATTCCTGGGAGTGGCTGTTTTTACCTCTTTAGTTTCCCCTACCCATTTTACCGGCATTATTAACCTCAAAAGTTTTATATGGGACGTACTTCTCTTGTTTGTATTGGGTATTTTCCTGGGAAGCAGAGAGAAGGAAAGAGTATATTCATCACTTCTTTATGCCACACTTATTATAGTGGGGGTAACCTTATTACTCTACCTCTTTATTCCATCAGCTTTAAGTCCTGTGCTCAACAAAAAAGGACTTCTTGCAGGATTTCTTGGGGGAAGACTTACCTATGCCGCTGTCATTTCGTTTTTATTGCCTCTCTTTTCAGTTAAGGAAGTTGAAGACAACAAAAAGCTAATATGGATCGCCGCCTTTATCCTGATTCTTTCCATAGCATACAACCTTTCAAGGTCTTACTATCTTGCTGTCAGTCTCTTCTTTTTATTCGTGATCATTTTTGCTGGAGAGAAGAGATTAAGAATAAAAAGTTGCCTTCTTTTCATTCTATTCATCCTTGTAATTTTTCTGAATCCCCATACCAGAAAAAGGGCAGAAACTGTGGCAGAGTATTCAAAGGACAGAAGTGCAAGTTCGCGACTGGAACTCTGGAAAACCGGGCTAAAAATATTCCAAAAATACCCCTTCACCGGGTTGGGATATGAAACATGGCACGATGTGGCGGAGAAATACATTGAAAAACAGGGAACCCATGCCTTGAAAGAATACAATAAGGATGAGAGGCTCAAAAAGGCACTCACCGGTCACTTTCACAGTGATTATATTCAAATGCTTGTAAATGGAGGAATCCCCCTCTTTCTTGCATTTCTGTTTCTAATTTTTTATTATGCGTGGATTTTAATCAAAAAAGATAAATATATTAAATTAATGGGAATTGGTTTAATCATTATTTTTCTCATATCAGGATTCTTCGAATATAACTTTGGAGACGCCGAGGTAGCCCATACCTTCTTTTTCCTCCTTGGCTTCTTGATTGCCCATTGAACAGTGGTTATCATTTTAAAATGAGAAAAAGAATTCAAATTTTACTTATACTTTTTTTAGCTTCTCCCTTATTTGCTCGTGAATACTGGTATGGTATCTATTTAAATGGCAATAAAATTGGATATTCTTTGCTTTCTCTGAATAAAACATCCACGGGATACGACGTAAAAGAGAAAATGGTGATGCAACTGAAGATGCTGGGAGAGACAAAAAATGTGGAATCAGAAACAGATGTTATTACAGATACCAGATTCAATCCCCTTTCACTAAAATTCAGTCTTACCACGAGAGATCAGAAGGTAAAAGGAGAGGGAAAAATCAGTGGCAAAAATTTACACATCCAGCTCCATACATCCGGTGGAGGTATAATTGAAAGAGACTTGACCTCGAGTGATATACTGCATACAAACGCAACATTAAAAGCTTATTTAATGAATTTCCTTCCACAAAAGAATATGCAAATCTCACTGTTTGACCCTTCTACTGTGACCCTATCCCATGCCGAACTTAATTTTATCAGTTTCAAAGACACTCTACTTGAAGGTAACAAAAGAAAAGTATTTCTTTATACTTTAGTATATGAAGGGGTTACATCAAAACTTTATGTCATAAAGGGGCATATCCTGAAAGAAGAAGGTCCTATGGGAATAGTCCAGAAGGAGGAGAGTAAAGAAAAGGTTCTGGCTCAGGGAAGCATGGTGGATCTCATAAGACTTTACTCTGTAAAACCTTCAGAACCAATCCATGCAAAAAAATATCTGAAGCTAAAACTCCTTAATATAATTCCATCCCAGCTGGATCTCAACATGGCCAATCAAAAAGTAGTAAGCACTGGCAAGAACTACGCCATAATAGAGCTTAAAGAAGAAAAAATAATGGGAACTGAAAATGAGATACCGGATTCTATCAAGAAATATCTATATCCAGACAGCTATGTCCAGTCAGATGCTCCGGAAATTCTTCAGTTAGCTTCATACATCACCCAGGGCAGTACAAATGATTTTGAAAAGGTGGAGAAGATTTTAACATGGGTATATAAAAACCTTGAAAAGAAGCCCTCTGTGACTGTTCCAACTGCACTCGATGTCTTGAAAACTGGCTATGGAGACTGTAATGAGCACTCTGTCCTTTTTGCTGCACTGGCAAGGGCTGCAGGAATTCCTACAGAAATAGTGGTGGGGCTGATTTATCAGGCTGGGGCTTACTATTATCATGCATGGGATGCAGTGTGGCTTGATGGTAAATGGGTATTTGTAGATCCTATTTTTTACGAGTTTCCAGCTTCTTTAAATCATCTATTTCTGAAAAGGGGCAGCATTGAAAAACAGACAGAGATCATACAGGTGGTTGGTAATCTTAAGATAGAGGTACTCAAATAAAAATAGAATGAAAATCCTTGTAAGGGTTCCGAACTGGCTTGGTGATGCGGTATTCAGTCTCGCCCTGGTGAAAGAACTTAAGAAAAAGCATGAGGTAAGCATCCTTGTCAAATCACACCTTAAAAACCTTTTTTACGAATTTGAAACCTATACCTTTTCATCCTATTCGGATCTTTTTAAAAAATCTCTGAAATTGAGGGGGTACGATGGTTTTCTTACAATCCCCATCTCCTTTTCCTCTGCCCTATCAGGTTATCTAACGGGTGCCCCTCTTAGAGTCGGATTTTCCTTTGATTCCAGGGATTTTTTGCTCACCCATCGGATTAAAATCCCCTCTGATTGGAAATTCAAACATACCATGTGGACTTATATCAAGCTTCTGAAGCCCTTTGATATTTACCTCAATGAGATACCATATCCTAAATTCATTCCCTCTCCAAAGGATGGAGAAAAAGCGGAAGAACTTCTGCGAATCCACCGGGTGAATAATTACATATCAGTAGCCCCGTTTACTGCCTTTGGAACAGCAAAGGAATGGGGAGTGAAGAACTTTGAGAAACTTGCCCTTCTCTTCCAGGAAAAGGGAATCCAGATGGTGATTCTGGGAAGTAAAAAAGAACATGGACGGGCAGAAAGGATAAAGGGCAAAAATGTGGTTAACTTATGTGGTAAGACAACACTTGGTATGGCCGCTCACATCTCAAAGAAATCCCTAGCATTTGTGGGTAATGACTCTGGTCTTTCCCACCTTGCTGCAGCTGCAGGAGCAAAGACCATCGCCATCTTTGGCCCCACCTCACCCACCTGGACAGCCCCATTAGGATCCAGTGTGACTGTACTTTACAAACCTCCTCCCTGTAGTCCATGTGAAAAAAGAACCTGTCCCTTAAAAAATAAAATCTGTATGAATGCAATAAATCCAGAAGAAATACTGGAGGAGATCAAATGAGAAATAAGATGCTAAAGAAGACAACCTTATTAACAATACTTAGTATTTCCTATATGTTTATCTTAAGAACACTGGGAACCCTTTATCCTCAATTATTTACCAGGAATATTTTATTAAACCAATGCACCGGATTATTCGCCCTTCTAGCATCTTTATTCCTGGTCCTATTCTTCAGCTTTTTTCTCAAAGAGTATGTTTCTCCTGAACATTCAGTATTGCGAACAGCTACCATACTGGCACTTACAGGTTCTATTGCCAGGCTTGTAATATATCTCAAAAATATATCTTTCCAATCAAGAGCGAAGCTTTATTCTGTGGAGCTTGCGATTTTATGGCTTAACTCTGTCTTTATCACAATTTTCTTCATTGCTTTTTATAGAGAACACAAAAGGGGGCTACCGGCTCTCAGGAGAGCGAGCTTTTTAGCAATTCTGGGCTCTCTCTGTATTTTGCTGCTTCATTCCTTCACCTTAATTAACTATCATCTTTATCTACAGAGGAGCACATGGTTTGAGGCCTTTATGTACAAATTGATTTTAGTTTCCTTCCCACCAGTTGTATTTAATTTTGTTACATTATTGTATTTCTTTGTAGTTTATTATCGTCACCTAAAGGTACAGGGGTATTGATTTCCAGAAAATAATGATATAAATGATGGAAAATTCCTATAATTCTCTTGGCCAAACTTCTCATTGCATAATATATAGACCTTAAAACATTTCCTATTTAGAAATTCCCCTTTAATGTTTCAATCCTACCACCATATACCCCCACTTCTCAATCTCATCCTCACTCCAGAAATTCAAATCCTTTGTCCTCAAAACGTAACTTACAATTTTTTCCACCTTCCTCCCTGTAAATCCCTTTTCGGGGTCCCATTCCCTGAGGACAAGTATGTCTCCGGGTTTCAAGTCGAAGTTTGCCAGGCGGATTTCAAAGGTCTTTTCTCCGGACACTATTTTTTCGAAATATTGTGGGAGAATTCTTTTTTCTATCCTCCTGGGCAGATCTTTTTTCTTTTTATATTCTTTAACCTTAATTCCAAGATTTGATAATTCCTTTAAAAAGCCCTCAGCAAATTCCTTATCCTGACCCAGTATCTCCAGGGGTATAACTCCATTTTTCTTTATTCTCCCCTCCCTGTACATCTTTGCTAAAATCGCAGGTGTGAAACCAGTAAGTTCACTCATAGCAGTTCTTTTTTCTTTAAAATTATACTTGTGAATGAGTTCAAACCCTTTAACTCCTCCCTCTGCATAAAATTCCACCCTTAACAGTGCAATATCCTCTACTGAACTTTTTCTGAATTCCTTCATTAATGCCTTCAGGGTATTACTCATATGCGCATTCTCAAAAAGATGAAGTTCCCTGAGGATTCTAAAAATCTCCGCATGTCCTCTGTATCTCAATGTCTTTTCCTCAAGCTCTGGAACATCTTTAACTGTTTTTAACAGCGTCCTCAAACCATCTGTATAAAAAGACTCAAGATAACCAACCTCTTCAAAGTACTCCGTTTCTATACCACTCAAAGCTTCGATTTCTGCAATCTTATTATCTTTTTTAATTCTTGCAGGTCGTGTGTATTCAGCAATCAAATCCTCTGGAGACCATGTAATGTTATAATTAAGGGGCGGATGTGGTTGAAGAGGTATTCCCCCCACTTTGATACATATTTTTTTTATGTTTTTCCATAGATTTAAACCATACCCCACAAGCAGATTGGATATACCCGGTGCAAAACCTGCATCAGGAATAACAAATATCCCATGTTCTTTGGCCTTTTCATCCAGAAGGAGGGGATCCTCTTCTGTATAAGCTATATCAATTATTGGAATACCTCCCTCAATAGCTTGGGACATTATTTCAAATCCAAAACGAGCAGGCAGGGAATCAATAATAAGCTCATGCTGCTTGAAAATTTCTCCAATCTTTTCATCTCTCACATCCAGTGAGATGCATTTTGCTCCCAATCCTTTAAGTCTTTCGAGGTTTTCTGGATGTACATCCACAACTGTAATATTGTGAAATTCAAACCCCTTAAGGGCTTGAAGAATTGTAAATCCCTGTCTTCCTGCACCTAAAAGCAATATACGCATGTCTATAGTATAAGGTCTATAAATGAATTATCAATCTTCAAAGGGAAATTTATACTGGGTTAATCCCAATTCATCTCTCAGCTCTGAAATTTCTTTTTGCAGAGCTTTATTCAAAGGAACACCTTTATCCTTTCTTTCCAACCATGCAAGATATTCTTTTTCGCCCGCTGTGTATATCCTCTCATGACCAGGTATTTTCTTTGATGCTCGGAGCTGTCTCAGTATTTCACCTACCTGTTTTTTGAATGTCTCAAGGTCTGTGAAAAAGGAGACATTGATAGCTATAAAGAAATGACCTAAAAGAATGGGAATTCTCTTCCCGTCTTTAACCCCAGATAGCATTTTCATAAAATGTGCACCTGAAAGAGCCGCTGAAAGAATCTCCACCAGAGTTGCATATCCATAGCCTTTATGGCCTCCGCCTTCCTCTCCGACACCACCAAGAGGTAGGAGGGCTGCAGTTCCGTTTTTCAAACGCTCAAGAATTTCATGGGGATCAGTTAGAGTTTCACCATTTGAACCGATTACCCAGCCTTCAGGACATTTCTTATTTTCTCTGGCGTAGACCTCTATCTTTCCCCTCTGGGCAATAGAAGTAGCACAGTCAAGAACAAAAGGAAATTCTTCGTCTGAGGGGATACCGAATGTGAGGGGGTTTGTACCCAGCATATTCTCTACGCCAAATGTAGGAGCTACAGATGGGCGTGCATTAGTCCCGGTGATTCCAATCATTCCCTCTTTTACTGCCATAAGAACATAATACCCGGCAATACCATAATGGGTGGAATTCCTTGCAACCACCATGCCCATCCCATATTTCTTAGCCTTTTCAATGGCCAGTTCCATGGACTTCTTTGCAATAACATGCCCCATACCATTATGACCATCCACCACCGCAGTTGTAGGGCCCTCTTTTACAATCTCAAATTTTGTAATAGGAGATTGTATTCCAGCTTTTATTCTATCAATATATATTGGCTTAAGACGATTTATCCCATGTGAATCTATTCCTCTTTTATCAGCTGTAATCAAAACATCTGCGCATATTTTGGCATCTTCCTCTGGAACCCCCACAGCTTTCAAGGCGTCCACCATGAATTGCTCCATGATATCAAATGGTACCCATACCACATCCTTTTCCATTTTACACCTCCCAAATTTTATGGCATAATTATAGCCATATTATCTTAAATCATAACCGTATAGTCAATCCTTCTTACTTTCTGATTGTTCGAGTGTCTAACTTTATAATAAATTCCTATCATGAATCATAAAGAACCTGAAAAGCTCAGAGAGAGAATAATTACAGGTAGCATTGTGGAGACTCTACTTAAACTCTCGTATCCGCTCATTTTTATAAATCTCATACATGTAATATATAACCTCACTGATACTTTCTGGCTTGGTAAGCTTGGAAGAGCTGCAGTATCGGCACCCACAATTTCCTGGCCCATAATCTGGACCATTATGAGCCTGGGGATGGGGTTTTCGGTTGCCGGATTTGCTTTTATATCGCAGTATGCAGGTGCCGGGAAATGGGATCAAGTTAAGAGAAACATTGGAAACCTTTTCAGCATTCTATTTATATTCTCTCTTATCTTTGCAATTCTTACTATTATCTTTGCTCCTTATATTTTAAAATTACTGGGGACGCCAAAGGATACATATAAAGGGGCACTTACTTATCTTCGGGTAATGTTTGCAGGAATCCCCTTCTCTTTTGGTGGATTTGCCTTCTCATTTTCATTGCGTGCACTTGGAGATACTGCCACTCCCACCAAAATAAACAGTGTTGGAATAATCCTGAATATGATTCTGGACCCTATTCTAATTTTAGGACTTGGTCCCATACCCAAAATGGGAGTTCTTGGTGCAGCTATCGCAACCATATTCTCCAGCACAGTAGCTACTCTCTTAGGATTCCGATTGATTTTTGCTGGAAAGGTGGGGATTAAATTTTCACTACATGATTTTAAACCTGACTGGAAACTGTTTAAAAAATATTTTACTGTGGGACTACCAGCGAGTATAGGACAGTCTCTAAATTCTTTTGGTTTTGTAGTCCTTATGGGTATAGTCTCCCACTTTGGAAGTGTTGCTATTGCTGCTTATGGTATAGGTCAACGAATAATCAACCTTATCTTCACTGTGTCAGATGGTATAAGTCAGGCAATGGCTACTATGGTAGGGCAAAATATAGGAGCTAAAAACTTTAAGAGAACCGCACAGATTGTGAAAAAATCACTTTTGATTAACATAGTTTTTATCTCTGTCCCTGCATTGGTCATATTCCTATTGAGAAACAGCATCTACGGATTGTTCATTAAAGACATCCTTGTAATTAAAGAAGGTAGCCTTTTCTACACCTATTTTCTCATCTCCATGCCCTTCTTTGGTATTTTCGCCATTTATACTCAGGTATTAAGAACTGCTGGTAAAACCAAGGAAAGCATGGCCCTTGGTCTCGTGAGGTTATGGGGCTTAAGGGTCCCACTTGCTTATTTTTTAAGTATAATCGTAGGGAGCAGAGGCATCTGGATAGGAATGTCTATTAGTAATATATTCGGAGCCTTTATATCTTACCTTTGGTATCAAAAAGGCACATGGAAGGAATCCTTAGTAGATGAGCACTCCTCCTCAAGCAGCTAATTTCTCATGGAGAAAAGAAAATCTTCACCTTTAACTTTTCACCACCTTGAGAAGCAGTTACAAAATAAATCCCTGGATTTAATCCCCAAAGGGTAAATTTATTCCATCCGTCTATTACAGAATAGTTCTTCTGTAACCTTTTCCTCCCTACCAAATCAAAAACCTCTATTTTTACTTGGCCATTGCGATGACTATAAAATAGTAGACTATTCCCCTTAAAAATTAATCTATCCTTTTCAACAGTTACCCCGCCTCCCGGATATTCCTCAACTCCAATCATCTGCATTGCATCTTTTGCTGCTTGAAGTAATTTTTGCACAATTGAATCAGGAAGGTTCGTAAGTTTAAAAGAAAAAATCACCGTGCTATCTGTGAATGCCCCGACAACACTGTTATGTGACATTAATGCAGGTGTTCCAAATGCAGGAAGCTCATTCTTTTGAGTTGGAACACACATTTCTTCCACACTATCCATTAAAGCAAACTTAATCCCCTCAAATGGTGTTCCTGTAACACCAACAATTGTATCGCAGAAAATTCTGTTTCCTGAATAAGAAACTCCAAAATAGTCATTGAGAAGCGTATTACCCTCTTGAGTTGAAGAAATTGAAGACAGGATCCTGGAACCTGAAATGAAAAATCTACCCTGGTTTCCTACAAAATTAATTACAACACTTGTTAATTCTGGAGTCCAGGAGGAATCACCAAACACAACAAAGCCTGCATCGTAATTAAATAAGGACGAAACTCCAAAATCAAGGTCACCTGATTTAACATCTAAACCTTCCATAGCATCAAGTGCAGGGATAAATAGGCTCTTCCTATCATTGAGTGCACCTCCATTTATTAGAAGGATTTTTGGGGCAGCGTCTATTCTTCTCAAAACAAATATCTCACTGGTATCGCTCACATTTGGAGGCCAGAAATCATCATAGGCAATCATCTTCGTATAGAAATTCCACCCTTCGGGGACAACCTCTGTGGTTATAAAGATACTATCAGAGATTCCTGCTGATCCCCATTCCTCCCAATTAGAGCTATTAAATTTCAATAGTATCTTGTAGCCCGCAAGGTCTGAATCTGGGGAGGGATGCCAATGGAGCTCAAGGTGATTTTCACCATCAAGTTGTAGAGCACTAAGATAGGGAGTCTGGGGTGGGATACTGTCAGGGGGAATTACTGTAATAGGATAATAAAAAGTATCAGCTGGATTCCTTGTATCTGATGCAATTACAGCAAGGATATAATTACCTGGAGAAACGGTAGTGAAGTCTATATACGAATTACCGAAAAATTCATTGGTGACAATATAATAATATTCGGATGTATTTGACCAGTCTTCGTAATATGTATATGGGAAAGCCGAGCTGGGTGGAAGGGTATCAAAGAAAAAGGGAATATGCGGGGGTATTACAAAGGTAGAAGTGTCCTCAGTAAGAAGTGCATATCCAATGCTGAACACTCCATTGTTCTGTCCCGTTGCACCAAGATTTGTTGTGTCTATTGCCCTGACCACCACATCCACAATACCGGTTAAGGAATTCGAAGGTATTTGATCCGAGGTATTGTCTCTGAAATACCATATACCAAGAACCCCCGTGTGATAATTATCTTCAAAGGGCTCAAGTCCATCCACAGGAAGGAGGGCATTTCTTGTGGCATAACTTGACGCTCCTCCTCCATCTTTGAAATGGACATGATTTGCATAATTTGTATAGCCAACAAATTCTCCCTGGTTGACATAATCTCCAAGGGAAAGATCAGCCCTTGGTGTAACATGTACATATGCAAATCTCCCCACCCTTACTCCGCTGGAATATCCAGTCTCCTCAAGCCAAAGGACTTCACCAGAAGCCACAGCATATACTGCTGTTCCCTCTGTCCCTGGTATATCTGTCCCATCGTGGAAATGAGGTGGAGGGCCCGAACGGTATTCACCAAAAGTGCCTGAAACAGAATGCCGCTCATTTTGGGGAGCAAGGGGCCAGGGATAGCTCAAAAGGAAGAAAACGAGGAAAGCACTCATTTCAAATCCTCCATCTTGAGAAATAATCCCTTCTCTGGAATATAGAGTCCCCCGACTCCGTTTATCTCCACTACACCAGGGCGAGAAGATGCTTCTTTACTTATTAAAACTGGGCTTTCTGGCTCCCCGAGTGCGTAAATTCTCAAACCTGTGTGAGTGTATTTCCCTTCTTTAAATACCGGAGTCCCTGTTAGAATATAAGTTTTTTCTCCCATAGACTTCACATTTATGATTAAATCTTTGAATTCTTGTTTTTTCTGAATTTCCATTTCCTCAAGGTAGTAAACAGAATGCTTTGAGGCAAGGATTACTCTCTGAAAGGTAAAATCCGCGTAAATGATGCTGGGGATTTCAAATTGTTTAATCAGTTTCCCCATAGCAGAATAGACAGCGACAAAGTCATGCGTTACCCTGTTGTTTTTCACAGAGTAAAACCTAAGCCATAGCTTACCATCAGGAGAAATCCATGCCTTTCTTGGATAAACATCTCCAGGGGAAATATCCACCATCTTATTATTACTATCAAAGTAGAGCAACTTACCCACACCTTCCCGCTCTCTAAAAGCAAAAACAGCCTTCTTCCCCCTTATATCAAAGGCGTAATAGGGTTCGCTTATAAAAATTTTTTCGCTGTATCCATAATCCAGGATAAGATCGCCTTCTTTTGTGAAGGCCCTCAATCTTAAAATATTAGGCTCTACAATTCCGAAATTCCCCTCATTGTCAAATTTAACAACAGGATTGAGGGCTCTGATCCTCAGAAGCTCCCCTTTTGAAGAATTAAAAATGCTAACCTCCCCTCTCCCCTTATCATAAACTGCGGCCATTGTGAAGTCCGGAGAGAGAAATATCTCACCGGTGTCAACTTCAATTAAAGTTTTTTCACCGCTCAAAAGTTTTTTATCTTCCAGGCGGAAGAGGGGGGAGGAATTGATCTGCGCAAGATTGAAAATGATGCTCATAATAAGGTAATGAATCATAGTTCAACTTCCTCCTTTGAATGGAATTGTAAAAATGGGTGAGTGGAATGTCAATTTTGCAAATACTCTTAGTCCTCATTTACCTCTCAATTTCCCCCAGATGGAAAAGTAAAGAAGCATTCCACCAAATCCCAGATATATAATAACCATAAGCCAGAAAAGCCATGGTTTCTCGGTTTTATCTGCCCAGAAACCCCTCATGTGTAATTTTCCGTTTTTAACCCCATATATAGAATACCCTATGACTGCAATTCCGAGAATCGCGAGTATAAATCGTAATAGCATTGCAATTCCTCCTTTGTGTTATTAATTATCAGGATTTACATCAACTGTTTCAACTTGTTCAGGCTTTACTCCAATAGTTCTAAAGCTCGTTTTCTGTGGATTTGCAACAGGTTGTTTGGGGAAGGAGCTGCATAATTGATTGTAGTAAAATTTAACATTATATTGAGAGCTATGAAGGTTTTCATTTCCATAGTGCTTGGATATCTTTTCGGGTCTATTCCCATTGGATACATTCTGGGGAAATTAAAAGGAGTAGATATAACAAAGAAAGGATTTAGGAAGATAGGAACCTCCAATGTTTATAAAGTCCTGGGCGTTCAATATGCAGTTTTTGTTTTCATTTTTGACTTTGCTAAAGGCATTTTAATGGTTTTGTTTTCTATTAAATGCTTGGGAATCCCCGTTCAGACAGCTTTTCTTTCGGGAATTGCTGCAATTTGTGGGCACAATTGGCCTATATGGTTGAAATTTAAGGGACACGGGAGGGGAGTCGCCACATCTTTGGGTTTACTGTTTTATCTGTTACCAGGTGTCACATTTAAAGTTTTCATCATATTTGTAATCATCACCCTTATCTTTAGGAGCTCCGCACCCGCTACCCCTGTATTATTCCTTCTCATGCCCATAGCCACATGGCTGTATAAGAACCCGGTATGGTCACTCTATTTTACCCTGGGTCTTCTTCTAATCTTCCTTGCAGCAAGGATTATTGGGGGAATCGAAAGCATTAAAAAGAGTTCTGCAAAATTAAGAACATTTCTTGATATGATTATATGGGATAAACCAATAGTGTAAATCTTCTTATCGTAAAGCGTGCAGCGGAAATAAAAGGAATTCCTTTTACCCCTTACCCTGCACGCTGTCTACTTTACGACTTTCGCTCCTCTCTTCAAACTTTCTAAATTTTACAATAGTTCCAAATCTTTTTACCTCCACATCCATAAGGCACCATTCCCCTTCCGCGGGACCTTCTCCAAATATTTCCTCTACAAACTTTCTACTGAACAGAAAAATGTCATCTTCTGCCCTGACAAACTGCTGCCAGTCACTGGGAAAATGTCTAGTTATCCAGGAAACTATTTCAAATTCTACAATTTCCTTCAACAAATCCGGGTTATCTTCAATATAATAGGATGGTATATCTATGATACTGGTTGTCAAAAAAATCCTGAAAAGTTTTGACCATTGATAAAGGTCTTGCATACATACCTCCCTTTAAAAAATATCATTTAAGGACCATATCAATGATCAGGAGTTTTAGGTGGGGGAAATGGAAGTAAATTTAAACGGATACTTAATATTTTAAAATCTTTATCACTTCTGTGGGGTTTACTCATAAGATCAAGATTGTAATAAAATAAAGGAAAGTTTAAGAAATTTCAAAGGGCTGTATTATTTAACTTTAATAGAAACTACTTAATATCTCTCTGATATACTGCTCCCTCTCTCGAGATAACGGATGTGTCCCACGAAGTTTTATATATAATTTTACATACCATTTATGTTCTTTACACAATAAACTTTGAACTTGGAAAAATTCAATAGCTCCATTAGGATCTAAATTTAGGTTTTTTTAGGAGAATAATCGCGGTTCTATCTGCTTCTCTTTCTTCTTTTTTGCTAAAATAAGGTAATAAAATATCCCTGATCTCCCTGAAAATATTTCTTTTTGTATGTCCTAAATAATGGTGAGCTATTTCATGTGCAATGATAAAATCCTGTATTTTTTCATTTATTAATGTAACTGCAGCTGGGGTAAAAGCAATATATTTTTTACCTTTGTCGTCTTCGTAGGCAACTGCATTGACCAATACCAAAGGATTTATATCCTCGTCTTCATCATATCCAAGATCTTCTGGACTTATAATGTGTGGTACTATTTTCATTTCAAGAAATTTACTGAATTGTTTAGTTCTTTTTTTAATATAGGCAAATGCAAAGGAACAGCGACTCAGAAATAAGAGTAATAACCCAAGCTCCCAATAGACTAAATACATTCTACCGGAAACGAGGTTTTTAATAAAGAGTAAATAACCGACGGCCGAGGTTACCAAAAGCCATATTAAAAATTTCCTAAATTTATATTTTTTTCTGTCAACAACTTTAATTATGCTTATTAATGACCAACAGAATAAAATTAGAAGAACACTATAGAAAAGCACTCTGGACATGTTATAACCTCCTGCCTAATTTAAAACACGGGGTAGCAGTTCTCATCTCAATCTCTGATTTTTACTCATTCCAATTTAAATCATGATTTTTCCCTCCATCCCTTATAGGTAGGCTAAAAAGCTATTTTCATTTCT
>Ga0190352_1000008_pt1 | contig 61086 bp, 104 predicted proteins | sample 4872131011_MG_FD_161682 | JGI IMG/M metagenome (GOLD analysis project Ga0190352, IMG submission 161682) | Hydrothermal vent microbial mat bacterial communities from Southern Trench, Guaymas Basin, Mexico - 4872-13-10-11_MG | ecosystem: Environmental > Aquatic > Marine > Hydrothermal vents >...
TGCTTTATACACATACTATTGCTGTACCATACACAATCTATACACCTCATATTATCTCCTTCAGTTCGTCGACTAGTTTCTTTATAAACGACTTCATATCGTCTATCGATTCTATGTTTTCTACATCATCTGATAGATCGTCGAGAACTTTTCTGAGCTTTTTTCTCCTATTGAGGTCATCAAGCAGTTTCATCACCAACCACCTCTGGACCCACCTTATCAACTATCTCAGTACTCATCACCTTCCATATCTCACTGAAGAAGCTGAGTGTCCTAGTAGTGGCAGTTGAGCCGTATATCTCAATCTCACCAAGGTAGTACGCTGTCTCAAGGTCTAACCTACCTCTGGCTATCTCAAGCAGTGTGTCCATGTTCGCAATAATGGTTATGTTTACCTTCTTTGGCTCCTTCACGACAATGAGTCTGCCTTCCACAAGTTTCAGATACACTTGTGTGACAATATCTGACTCATGCATCACAATGAACTCTATTATATTGCCACCGAATCCTTTCTTGGTGAACTCCTTGAGGTCGATCTCCTTGTTGATTTTTATGATTGCACTCGTTATACTCTTCACGAATAGCTTTTTGGCACTGGTAGACACCTTCTTTGTTATCTTATTTAGTATGCTTTCGCCAACTGGCTCCATAAGTCCTACCTTTTTCTTGATTAGGTCAAACATTGGTTCGAGATCAGCTGGTACATATGGTACGCCAGACGTGACAACGTCGTATATCTCATTGCTTAGTGGTACCATGCCAATGTAGTCAACACCGAAGTCTATGCATATCCTTGGTACCTTGTCATCTCCGAACTTATATTCTTTACCACACTTGGGACACTTGAAGTATGCCATGTTCTCAATAACGCCGATAACTGGCACACCGTAGTGCTGAAGTATCTTAAGTATTCTCTTGAGGTCAGTGTATGCTGACGGAGTGATTACCACGATAGCACCGACTATGCTATTGTGAAATGCCTTGAGCACACCCTTGAACGTGTCAGATGCACCAGCTGGGCAGTCTATGATAACAGTGGCTTCCTTTGTGTTTACACTCCATCTGGCGTAGTTGATCAGATCAAGGAGGATCTGGACATAGCTGTCACCACGCATACTGATGGCTTTGTCTTTTGCTATTAGTCCTATTGAGAAAAAGTCAAGGTTATCCAAATGGACTATATCAATACCCTCTGGTTCTATCTTTATCTCTTCTTTTATGTTGAATATTTCGGCGAGGTTTGGACTGTCTACATCAGCATCGATCAGTATGGTATCCCCAAAGCTACTATTGTATACCGAATATAGTGCTGATATGCAAGATTTACCTGTACCACCCTTAAGACCTACCACGAGTATAGTCTTTTTCATTCTACAAGACCCTCCTTCTCGAGTTCGTTGACAATCTCACTGTCTGTGCTCTCTTCGATTGGTTCATGCTCCTTACCACCTATTAACCTCGGTGCAATGTATCTAATGATCATCTGTCTTGTTTTCTTATTTTCTACTATAAGTTTCTCACCTAGATTGAACAACTTGTCGCTGGTTTCGGCAATTAATCGTGCATAATCATCGTGCCACCCCTCGGGTGATATACCAAATCTCTGGCTATTTATTAGTTCATGCGTTCTTTCAAGCTTCTCTTCTAATGACCTGATTTTCTCTTGCAGGAACTTGTTTTCTATCCTTGCTTCAAGCCCTTCTATATCCACGTTGTTGTTCTTTGTGTTTAGTAGTATACTGTACATCTTTTCTTGCTGTTCGAGTAATGCTTTCATCAGTAGTACAGTAAGGGAAGAATCCCCACCACTTGAATCAATTGTTGCGGGTATTATCTTACTGATACCACTAACCCCACCAAATCCAGATGCGACCATTCTCTGTCTATACTTTCCTTTGATATCATTTATACTTTTTACGATTAGGCTGATGGCATCTTCATCGACCTTTGGAAAGTATCTGCTCAGTGCCTTGAATAATTCGCTTGGGTCGTCCTGGACTGCTTTGGTGTTTCGGAAGTACTTATCGATGAACCAATCCGTACGTTGCCCACTACCTATACCTGGAGTAGCTTCCATCTGATCACGTAGGGTTTCACACATCTCCTCGAGCATCTCTTCTTCGGGTGTCAGTAGCTGTGGAGGTGTCTTTTGTTTTTTCCTTTTGGATGCTTCTGCGTTCCGATGCTTATGCGCATAGTGTCTGGCAGTACTGCCTGTATCAGGTAGTTCCTCACCACAAATCTTGCATATATATGCTTTCTCACCATTAGGCTTGACTACACCTATGGTTTTATCTGTTTCTGAAATGATCTCATAGTCTTCAGGTATATCTTCCATGGGCTTATATAACCTCCTGCTTGTATTTAAAGATTTAACCTCGCTCATTGTTTACGTTATATTTACGGCTTTTGCCACTGTGGTACTGCAGTTAATCGTTTTTCTATTTACATTTACGTTTTTACGACCTGTTATTTTACTGTATCTTTTATTTATATTCACTATTATAAAATTACTAATATAATTTGTGTGATTATAGTAAAGATAGTTTACTATATTACACATTACTATACTAACTAATAATAAACTAACTAATATAAAATCACTAATATATAAAAATAACAATAGTAAAATAACTTTACTATTAGTTTTTAGGTGTGTATAGTTAGAAGTGTAAAAACGGAACGAATCTAAATAAATCAATAAACCGCACCTCCTTGCCCCATACAGCCGTAATATTTACGTTTACCATATGTCCCTCAATAGCTTACCACCGATGTTGACGACGTCCTTACCTTCGCAGTATCTGTCCCTAACATTTTCATTGATGAAGAATACCAGCTGAGGTCTTCCACGACCTATTTTTTCTCTCACGCACCAGAGCTTCTCATTATCGATCATACCACACAAAATATCCCTCAACTGCTCGTTTTCAATGTTAATCTTCTTTGCTAGTTCCCTCCTACCGATATAACCATTGTTCCTAATCAGTATATGCTGGATCTTGCTTTCAATATTACCAACATCCTTGATTTGCACCTTATCCTTTGGTGTGTTCACATCTATGATCATGTCTATGACCCTGTTGTTTATCCATTTCATGTATTCGTCGGCTTTCCTAAACGCATCTATATCTCTAACAGATATAGCATACGTATCAACGAGCATGTTAGGTTTTAGATTTGGATTAGCTATGGTCTCAAGTACCGTGAGCTTGAGTAGATGCTCCCAGCACGTATCAAGGTATCCACCATCCATATTGATGTACTTGTTCATACATATGTCATGTAGCTTCTTTGCTCGCTCATTGATCTTTTCCCTGATAGTATCATACATATACACCTCAATACGATTCTTCGAGGTGTTTTTGATAAGGTTGTGCAACTCAATCATCTTATCTCCTATCTCATCTCCGATTTTGTCAAGCTTTGCATATATGTATATACTGTTCTCATCGAGTGGAGGTATATACTTCGTTTTATCTTCTGGCTTAACGTTGATAAATAGTGTTCTCCTAACCAACCCTTGTCTCACATCCATTTCATCAAGATACAGATCAGCATCCTGCATACCACAAATCATTGTAAAGTATAGTCCACCTGGGACTTTCCTTATGTTATTGCTACCACTCCTCTTGCTCAGAACTTGCTTGTATGTTTCACCATAGTATAGCTTGCTGAGCATACCCCTCGTTCCAACCATATACCTTGAGCCAGACCTCTGTAGCCAAACACCAAATTCATCAGTTGTCAGTACAAAATCTCTCGATATATTGATATACTCATCTATGTAATCAGTGATACCCTCGATCGTGAACTCCTCAATGAACTTATCTTCCACATCGATATTGATGCCTATACTACCTATATATTTTTCCCAAGCCCTTTTATACACATACATAGAATAGCTTATGACCGTGCTCTTCCTCGATATTCCAGCAGGTCCACAAAATATCACAAAAACATTGGGCTTAAGTGGTCTTTTACTTTCCATGATCTGGAAAAACTTGCCTAACGTTGCAGAGATTATCCAATACCCACCACCCCTTATGATCGGCTCTGGTGCATCTGTATACTTGGATATAGTATCATAGAACTCGTCTATCCAGTTCACGACGTAGCCCTCCTCTTCTTTAGATAGAATGGGTAGCTGACACTACCACTCTGCGTTGGCTTAGGCAGACACTTGAGTATTTGTGGGTTGTTATACATCACTGCCTTACACACGATTTGAACAGCCAAAAACAGATCATAACCCCTATAATATTTGCTCAAATTATCAATTATAAAATACCAAATATAAAAATCAGTGAATTTAAATTCCTCACCCTTGAATACCTTTTCTACCTCTTTGAATACATCACTTTCACTATACAACTCACTACCATATTTGCTTGAGATTATACTGTTTCTGACATCATCACCAACCCTGAAGCCCATCTTTATACCATACTTTTCTCTCAGGAGATCAACTATTTCCCTTTTCTTCGGATTCCAAAACTTTACGGTATTACACAACCTCTTTATGGAGTTTGGCAGTTTCCACAACTCTGTAGCAGTCAAAACAACTGGTACCCTAGCACTCTTAATTATCTTTTCTATTTTGCTATAATTACCAAACGTATCAACATCATCGAACAATATAAGTATCTTGTTAAGTGTTTTTGCCCTCGAAACAGTCTCAATCCTCTTTAGGTCATCGTCAATATCAACATCTATCACATCATACCCATGCTCTTCTGCGATTTTGTACACCGCATAGGTCTTACCAACACCAACACTACCATAAACAATAACTGGTTTGTTCTTTATGATGCAACCCTCAAGGTATGTTGCACCCTTTTGATTACCTATAATTTCCATAATGTGATACCCTCCTTCTCAAGTTCACACCTCAACTGATACTCGCAGTATGCACAGTAGTACCCCTCACGTTTTGGCAGATACCCACTTTTAATCATATTCCTCATCTTATTAATATCATTCTGTATACTTCCATCTGGTACTTTTGGTATACTGACTACTTTGTCCTCCTTGATATACACAAATAAGATATCATCAACTTGATAGCCTGCATTCTCAAGCAAAAACCTATATATGTTCCCCTGTCTGACCATATCTGGTGTAATATACGTATATGTCCCTGTTTTCCAATCTATGATCTTGTTTTCACCATAGAAATCTACTATCCCAGTCAGGTAATCGTTATACACGAATTTCTTCTCAACAAACGTCGGAAGATAGGTCTTCCACGTCTTCAGTCTCTCCTTCTCAAAATGTATAAACTTATTCATCAAGTTCATAACACTCTTTTTATCACCCACCACCTCATCGGTTATATCCAAAACTTTTTGCTCTATCTCGTCTTCTGTTGGTACACCAGACAATCGTTCAAAATATAGCCTAATGATATAGTGCACTTCACTACCTATGTCCAACAGTCTCGTATCAACAGGTAGTCCTGGCACACCATCTTTCATCCACTTCCATCTTTGTGGACACTGAAAGAATAAGTTCAGTTCAGAAGGACTGAACATAGTATTCACTCCTTCACGTGCCTAACTATCCAACAGTATGCTATAAACCCAACAAGCTGAATAACTGGGTCCGACCCAATCCTACACCTATACTCAATTTCTGCTAGCTTTTCAAATAGCTTGATCTTGATATGCTTTTCAGGTATGTTTTCCAACACCCTAATGATATCTTGTATAATAACCTCATAACTGCTTCCACCAAGCAGGTATGCCTCCTCAATCATTTCTCGTGCCTTATCAAAATCACCAGAAAACGCAACATCTATACTGTTTTTCACCATATTGATATCAGAAATCTGTATAACTGTCTCCTTGGTGATCTTACCGTTGCTAATTGTCTTTTCGAGTGTATTTATTGCATACCTCATATCACCCCTAGAAGACTTTGCTATATACTCGAGTCCTTCCTTTGTTTCTTTTGTCAGCTCAAGTGATATACCCTCGCTCTTGCATATGTATAGCAAACGCTTCAGGATTTCCCTTTCAGGGATAGGCTTGAACGTAAAGACAGCACACCTGCTCTTAATTGGTGCAATAATCTTATGCTCGTAGTTGCAACTCATGATTATGGTAGCATTTTTCGACTTCTCCATTATTCTTCTGAGTGCCTGCTGTGCGTCCATAGTTAGTGAATCGGCTTCATCGAGAAATATGATTCTACTGCCCTTTGCTTGCGTTGCCTTTTTTATCTTGTTTCGCACTACGTCAATACCTCGCTCATCACTTGCATTCAGCTCAATGAATCTACTTTCCCATTCATCACCGTATATCTCTCTTGCTATACACATTGCAACCGTAGTCTTACCTGTTCCAGCACCACCTATGAACATCAGATGGGGAATATCGCCAGATGACAATATGTTCTTAATTTTACTCACTACTTCATCCTGCCCAACCACTTCATCGAGTTTCTTTGGTCTGTACTTCTCACTGAGCATTCATCATACCTCCAGGTGTATCTGTGAACATTGTTGCCATACTATCTGCGAAGGCTTCTACCATCTCAATAATGATATACACAATCACATTAATCACCTTCTCGAGCTCTGGTATGTCCCACTTGTCTTTTAGCTGTTCAGTGTATAAATCTGGTCTGATCTCATTACCCTTTTCGAGGTCATCTACCAACATCCTTGCTACTTCGTGTGCCAAATCAAAATATGTGTCGTCTACTTTCATTTTTCATCACCCTAACTTCTAGACAATTCAATCTTTTTCCTGATTATATCATGTATTTCTTTGGCGGTAGACTCACCGATACCCTTTACTTCCATGAGTTCGTCGATGCTCGCATTCATGACACACTGCACACTACCAAAGTGCTCCAGCAGTCTCCTTGCTCTGACTTCACTTACATTTGGCAATGAACTCAATATGCTTATCGCAAATTCCTCAGAGCCAATCCCTTTCTTCTTTGCAATCACTGGCTTTCTGATACTATCCTGCTTTTCATCAAGATACTTAAGGAACAATGCAGTATCGTACGGTGTAGACACCATAACCATATTTATGACACCCCTAGCACCATCTGGTGCTCTCTTACTGATTGCACCTGCTAGCGATGATATATATGTTTGTTTCTTAATCTTTCTATACATCAGCACCTCGTCAATATATCCCTCGATCAGCAGTACAGACACGGGATAGTTAAAGCTCAAATTGTATAGCTGGTTGTGTAGCCTACCAGACGTGAGACTGCCAACATAGTCGTTGATTTCTTTTCTCTCTATAGCTATATCACCGACTATGTAGTCTCCTACCTCGATAGTATCTATCCTATAGTTTGCACCTACCTTATCGAGTAGGTTTACTACCATGCTTTTGCTTTCTCTACTATCAACTACTATCATACTCCAACAAACTCCTGCTCTTTATCATTTTCCAATTTAGATTTACAGCATCGAGTAGCTTTTCAACCTTTGCCCTAACTACGGTGTCAATCATCCTGTCATAGTCTATCGTGATTTTTGGTAGTTCTATCTCGTCGTCGAACGCAATGATATCAGTTGGTGGATATCCTTCAATGTTCCTGATGTATAGTAGCTTTACCTTACTACCTTTATCATACTTCGTGCCAAAGTATCTATTACTATACATAACAGCCCTAATGTGATATGGTAAACCACCAGTAATGCCATAGCTCTCAAGCTTTTTGTTTATACCTATGTTTATGGCAAGATCTCTCGGATCTACTTTACCTTCCTTGATATCCTTGGTAATACTTCTCAAGTATGGTATTATCTTATCAACTTGATTGTTTAGTATCATATCGATTACATTGCTCTGGATATGTGCTGTTATTTCTGCCGTGTCTGTTCTTCTTATTTCCATACCCCTGATTTGTATGTAATCGGTCTCCTTGCCTTTTTCCCACACGATTTTACCAGCGTACCTTTTCTTGGTGTCCTTAAGCAGGAGCAGTGGATTATACACCTTTTCGAACTCGAGTGATAGATAGTGCTTCTCAGCACCCTTCTCACGAGCAAACTCGTCGAAGCTCTTAGTGATTGCCTCAGCCAACTCCCTACCAGTCGTTATACACTCCTCCAGAGAGAACCTATCTGGTAGCTTGATAAACGTGCTATCGGTATCACCGTATATCAGCTTGTAACCATGCTTTTCTACTTCTTTTTTTACCCAAACAAGTCCGTCTCTGGCTATTCTTGTGACTTTTTCTGCCTCATTTTTGTCATATATTCTACTCCTACCATATCCGATATAACCGTACACGGCATTCAGCAGGTCTTTTACTACCTGCCTCTTATTGAACAGCTCCTGGTACTTTGGTGTCCCAGGATGATATTTCTTCATCTCACTTTCTACCATTTTACGCTGTTCCATAAAGTATCTCACCATATCAGGTATCAACCCAATACCATCTGGTGATATGTTGAACGACAGAATAATATTTGGGTAATATTTGCTCATATCAAGCACAATAACATTCTTGTGCAAACCACCTATAGGATCAAATACAATGGCACCAGAGTACCAACTACCATGGTTATTACCCATACACGGTAGCACTACTTTTTTCTCCTTTGCCATTCTCAACACTATGTTATCATGTAGAACAGAGAAAAAGAAGCAATCGTTGATATCTGGTGTGCCTACGTACTCCTTCATACTGATATAGAACGATATGAGGTTGTGTCTATCTTCAATCTCCTTGAGCAACACCACATCGTTGTAGTTGTATTCTAAGATAATGTCTATGTCTCCTTTCTTGTATAGCTCTGGTATTTCGTTGGCATAGATCTGCTTTTGCTTAAGTCCCTCCTTCTCCGCAACGTATCTGAGACTCTTACTCCTTGGATTGAATATCTTGGAATATGCACCCATCATATCAAATATCTGCTGATTATCGAATATGTTCTCGTCAATACGGTTCGCAATGTACTTGGTATCGAACTCTATATTCCACCCAGACACAATATCTGGGTCAATCCTCATAAACAAATCCTTGAAAACACGTATTAGCTCCTGCTCACAATCAACATAGAATATATAGTGGTTTCCGTCTTTTTTACCGTTTTTGATAAGATCTTTATGTTGTACAATTGTATAGTATCTATCGTCGTGGTTATCATACATAGTGATACATATGATTGGTCTTTCAGCTACTTCAGGATCTGGAAATATACCTTTCTCCTGAAGCACTTCTATATCCAAGAGAAGGATACGGTGCTCCATATTATTCCATGAATAATTGTTCTAACATCAGTACCTAAATAAATTTGTTGGGGGTTGTTGTCTTTACCACCTCCTCTTAATCTGATTCTCGTTTATCAGAAGTAGTATGGAATACCCTATTAGGTCATATATATCCTCATTCACCTCACGTACCTGACCATTGATTGTCATGTTGATGATCCTGTTGCACTTGTCCTTGATCCTGTATACGATACCCAGTGTGCCAAGTTCTCTCCAACTATCACCATACTTCTCGTTCTTTTTGTCGAGAAGTAGCATCACATCGTCAAGCATCCTTATGATTTCTCCTTTTGCTGGTATACCCTTCATTTGTATCACCTCACGGCTCATGCCAACACATAGGATCGGCACCAATCAAAATAGCTTCATCGAGTGGTTTGTCAGTACCATACGCTATCAGTCTCTGCGCCACACACTTACCCTTGCACTCATGGAAGAACTCACAATTGATACACTTGCTGTCCTTAAGCTTTATGTATCCCTGACCATGTATGAAGTTTCTGAACATGTTATACGTAAACGAGTTTTGCCATATATCGTGGAACTTTCTTTGTCTTATGTTCCCAGCAGAGTACCGCTCAAGCTGTTTCCACGCTGGACAGACGTGTACTGAGCCCCATGGTGCTATCAGTGGTGCATCAATACCACCCCTGCACGAGTCCACTGGCTCATCTGGGTCAATCAAGAATTGGAAATTGATTGGATGCCCCAACCTGATTCTCAGATTTAGGTCTTCTCTATGCTTGATATCATACAACTTTTCCTGTATTAGCTTGAACTGAACTTTTGATATCATTACATCGTTCTTCTTTGCCCTACCCTGTGGCACCAACCTCAAAAAGCTTGTTCCGTCAACACCCAGCTCATCCAACCAGTATACATAGTCCTCAATATACCTCCAGTTGTCCTTTTGAGGAACAAAGTGTGTCTCAACCGTTAGTCCAGCTTCTTTTGTCTGCTTTATGACTGGTATCATTATGTCATACGCACCGAACGTGTCCATTATCTTGTCGTGTATCTTCCTTGTGTGCCCTTGAACATCAAATATTACCTTATCACCCTTGTCCAACCACTTGATAAAGTCTGTATATGGTTTTATATCTTCACCATCACAAAATGTGCCAGTTGTATACAACAATATCCTGAATCCAAGAGACTTTGCATATGCTATTATCTCCTTGATGTCAGGTCTCTGAAGTGGCTCACCACCAGACACACTGAAATCACGTGCACCGAGTGCCTTACTTTCGTCTAGTATCGTCTTTATCTCCTGAAATGTTAGCTCGTTCTGTACCTTCGTCGGGTAGCATGCATCACTACTGCACATTAGGCAGTTCATGCCACACTCGTGTGTTACTTCGATACTGACTTCTTTCATTACCTAATCCCCCATGTTCTGCCACACTCTGGACATCTGAATATTATACCATATATCATGTGTTCGCTTGGTATACCCACTTTTACACACTTGGGACACAGTAGCATGTCATACTTCTTTATGTAGTTCTCGATAGCCTTCCTTACAAAGTCAGATACCGAAGCTGTCAGACACATTCCGTGTACCAGCTCATCAATAGCTTTTGATGTCCTTTCGTCTACTTTTACTGTTATCCTTCTGCTGTACATATCCACCACCAAACCTTTTTGTTCAACCTTTTATACACACAATTCATTTTGTTTCAGTATGTGAATAGAGACCTATTCTTAAAGATCTCGAAAGAGCCATCTGTATCTTTGTTTTCCATATAATATAGTGTCTGCTTTGCTATTAGTTTTGCGTCGTGGTACTCCTTTATGAATTCCCTACCATTCATGATCATGTTATTGTATTTATCCTCGTCGATGTCTTTTGTTTTCATGATAGCGTTATATATGTTCCTTGGTTCTCTTGGATACCCTGTATCGATGTACGCATCTATCGTAAAGTTAAAATGCTCACTGCTACCAATCATTATACAACCGTATGCATAGCTCTCGAAGCACACATACGTTATGTTGTTGTTCCAGTTTTTAGACCATGATAAGTCCGTTGTGAACATAGCACGCTCAAGTTCTTGTTGTTTGGTTTCCTCAGGAACTATGTAGCCATCGGTGAAGTACGGCTCGGCTCTCTGCCAGACATCACCATATCCATACATGTCCCTGATTTCGCTATATGGTGATTTCATCTTTCGTCTCTCTAATCCATCACTAAACAATCTTATTTCCTTGATAACACTAAGTATATCATCATGCCACGTTGCGAGAGCCTCGAGCAGGTATCTATGGTTCTTCCAAGGTTTCCAATGAGTAAATGACACGATGATTCTCTCTTTCTTGTTGTAATCATACGGTCTGAACTCATTTGTATCGTAAGGCAGTCTTATGAGTGCCTTATCAGCAGGATAAGACATTAGTGCACGGAGAGCTGGTTCGTGTTCTGCAATGATACCTGCAACGTGATCTCTAACATTTACACTCCACGGGTAATACTGACGCCAGTAGGGGTCTCCTATCGCTGGGAACTTCTCAGGTTCTGTATCAGTGAATACTGCTTCCCATCCTTTGGCTGGTGGGTTTTTCTCTGTACCGTGTGGACCGATATGCTTTGTTATCAGGAAGTCGTAATCATTTAGCTCTTTTATGTCTTCGGGCTTGCTCCATAGCAGTATTCTTGGATTCTTCAGGAGAATTGATACCCACTTGTCAGTGTCCATCTTTGTTTTGCGCTTATACACGCAAATGATATCATAATCAACACCTATTTGGTCAAATCCCTTGCCAAGGTAGTATATGTAGTTGCGAACACCACCGAGACTGTCTGCATTCATTGAAAACAGCACAATACCTACTTTTGTCATGTCTTATCACCATTTAGATGAAGTAGTTCATGTTGAACTTGTTGCCGTTTACGAATATGTCAAGTAGGTAGTTGTATGGCATGTGGACACATGCTGGGCATCTCTTGGTATACTCTGCTCCCATTTTCTCTACTTCATCAACTATTTGCTTGCGTTTTTCTGACTTCCATATTTCTCTAAACGATTGCTGATACAGATTGCCAAATACAAGGCTCTCTTTACCATACACGTCCTCGAACAGCTTGCGTATGCAACATAGGTACACATCACCTGTCGGTGCTATATAGCCCTTAAGCCTATGTGAATAGCATGTTGGATACACCTTGGGTTGTGGTCTGCCCCTACTTATGAAAATCTTGAAGTCATTGCTTTCGTATTCTTTCTTGATCTCTTGTAGATCCTCTATTATGTTAGTGTATATAACGAATTTTCTCGTTGTTATTTTATCGTCGAACTCCATAATAGGCTTGAATTGGATATAACTGACCCCTATATCTGTTAGTTTTTCTATCAGTTGTCTAATCTTGCTGATATCAGTGTTTAGTGGCATCTTGAGGATATAACTGATACCAACAGTCGTATCTGGTGCAACCTTTGTGACAATATCTATATTTCTCATTACATCGTCGAACATGTCCTCGCCCTTGATATCTCTGAATGAATCACGGTCGTAGGCATCAAGTGATACCCTTACATATGTCAGCTTGTCCAACACTGCTCGGTGCTTGTTTAGCAGAGTGCCATTAGTTATCACCCCAGCCTGAATACCTTGGTCGACTGTCGTCTTAATGATATCAGAAAATCCATCATGAAGTGTTGGCTCTCCACCACCCTCGAATGTTATTGCTTTGGTTCCGAGCTCAGCCATCTCACCAATAGCTCTCTTTGCTATTTCTGTATCGATAGATGTCATATACTTTTTACGCCAGAATTTCTCCGTGCACCAGATACAACCGAGATTGCAGTGATTAGTTAAAGAGAACTCGAAGCACACTGGGAATGGATCGCCACCATCCATGAATTCTCTTATCCAATCAGAGAACATGAGTGCTTTTAGCTCACTATAATCGTATACTGGATGTAGTTCGGTTTTACTCACTTATCTACCTCCTTTTATCATGCTACAGTTCTTTAGTATTTTTACCTCATTAAGGTTTTCGTCCAACTTGCGGGATATCAACAGGTTTAGGTGATTTTGTGTCCACCATACAGAGTTAGGAAGACTCTTTAGTGTAAAGTCGTGTGTGTACCCTGTCAAAAACAGATCCTGCTTTATGTCTGACAGTGGTCTGTACTTAACCGTGAACTTGTAGTATGTGGGCTCTATACCTTTTTCGTCCCTAAATACGTCTTGCAGTGAGTATATATCGTTCTCATGATACAAACTCGCTTGTATTCTACGTTCTGCTACTATCCTACGCCAATATCTTGTATCCAAGTATGAAAGTAGTGCAGGGAACTCGTGCGTATGGAACGTATACCCATGCTCTGGTATCTCTCTCCGTGCATACTTTCTTGCGATTTCCACAAGCTCGGTATTGTCACTTGCTATGATACCTGTTCCGCCAGACAACACCTTTGTAGTAAAGTAGCTATATATTGCTATATCACCCTTGTGCCCATACTCCTTTATGCCATGGGCATGGGAGCAGTCTTCCAACACCTTAATACCATCAGGTATGTCTATTTCGTCAAGAAGGCTGATGCCAGCAGTGTGTACATATACTATTGTGTCTACGTCTGGGTTCTCCTTGAGCATTTGCTTAATCTCTGTTTGTCCTGCGACGGGATACATCTTGCTCGTATCATAGTATACTATCTTTTTGGCAATCCTCTTTGTGGCATACTCCACCTCACGTGCAGTCATTGCTGGAATCGCCACAACCTTTGAGTCCAACGCAAACAATGCCGCTTCGATTGCGGCAGTACCTGATGGCATTGCTACTGTACTCTTGAAGTTGAATTGTTTTGCAAACTCCTTTTCGAACAGGTCAGTATACGTTGAATCAAACAGGTAGTTTCCGTCCAATATATCTCCTATTCTCTCCTGAAATTCCTTTTTCTGAAAATCAAATAGCCACATACTATCACTCTCCAAGGTCTATTTCATATATATGCATACTTGTAGCATAGTGTATATACTTGTCCACTTCAAGTCCAAGCTCCTCTGCTATGCAGTGCAACGCATATGTAAACTCCATAACATTACCTATGAATGCATTGTATGCATCGTTGCTTCGCATGAATACTCTCAGACTAATCTTACCGTCCCTAACCAAGAACTGTCCACCTATCACACAATGCACATAGTTATTAATTTGGTCAGTGGTAAACATTGTGAAGACTGCTCTGCGTGTTTCAAGCTTGTTCTTTAGTACTTCAATCACCTTTGGTATGTTATACTTGTTATAGATATATATCTTGTCAAGTTTTATGAATTTGCTACCAACACTACCAACAAGCTTCTTAAATTCTTTTTTAGTAGGTTTCTTTGGATTTCTTATGACAACAACCATGTCAGATACCTCTAACGTATCTCCACCTGACCTTTTACCATGGTCGTTGTCTGGCGTTATGAACACCTTTTCACCACATTCTTGTATATATGATATTACCATATCTTTTATGTTTTCATATGTTGCTTTTTTTCCATCAAACCTCAGTGTTGTCATACTATCACCTTGTGTATTTGTCAATCATCTTATCTATACAACCTTTTACGATTTCTATGAGTGCTTTTGTATCTTCACGGAGTGTTTTCGTATCTTCACGGATACATGGTACAGCAAACTCTAATGATATGTAGTTGTTGGTACACATCACCTTGATTTTTTGTTCTTCACATGTCTCTTTTATTACGGTCGATTCCTTCAATATAGGTTTATGTACACCATTCACCACCATATATATATCCTCCAACTATACCTGTATACAATTCAAGCTTTTTTACAGGTTGCGACCAACACCGAGCCACCCATATTTAGTTGTACATCTCTGTAGAAATCAGCTTGGAACGGAAAACTCTGTTTTATCGTCTGTTCTTCTTCAGTGTTCCGTATTTTCATTATCACTATGGTTTTCTTGAGTTCTCTATATATATGCACCCTTGTATTGATTTTGTTTGTTATGGCAAACTCAAATAACTCCTTAATCCACTCTGGACAACCACTGTCCAAACCAATGACCGTAAAACTGATGCTTTTAGTATACATGATCGTTGTCCCTCACCAGCATATGCTGTAGCACTGCTCGCCCATGTGCTCCTTGAGAAACTTGATTAGCTCTTCCTTGGTGATGTTTAGCTTATAGTATTCTGTACCATTTTCCCAGTCAAGTGCATTTATCTTGTCTATGAGATTCTCGTCTATCGTTGCAGTCTTACCGCTGTCACCACCTGGAATGATGTCTGTGAGGTCTCGTATTGCCTTTGGTATGTACTTCTCCAATTCACCAGTTAGTCCAGCTTTCAGGAATGAGCAGTCCCCTACTTCGATGTATGGCTGCTCTGCCGATACAGTTGTATCTACTATTACCTCTATTCCAAACATTTTCTCGATTGCGTCTGCTTCTCTTACAATTGGTAGTTTCCCAATGTGTATTGTGTATTCACACCCCATTGTCTAACCACTCCTTAACGGAATTTATCAGACTATCATAATCCATTACACCACCATAACTTACCGCATTGAATAGCTCCCTGTGTAATTTTGTTGCCAGTTCGCTAATCTCCTTATCACTGCTTTCTCTTGCCTCATTCAGTGCCTTCGCCAGAGCAATCGATACCATGTCTTTCTCGGTCAGGTATCCTTCCTTACTTACATTGACACTATCTGCTATCACAACGAGCAGTGATTTCTTTGGGTCGTCCTCATCATAGGATGATAGAACTATCATACAATCAACTCCTTTTTCACCACCTAATATTCTACACAATTCATACCAAAATATACCCTACCTTATCTCCAACCTCTTTTGGTATAAGATTGAAGAACTTGACACACCTCGGTATTCTTCTGTTCTGAACTTTCTTATATCCCACTGATTTGTGTATTTCGAGGTTGCACTCGTCACAAGCTGGACACCTTGATGACCATAGTGGAAACGCCCAATATACACCTTGCCTATGCAACTCAAGCACATAGTTGTACAACTCATCTATACCATTCTTTGTCTTTATACTGTTGTTTAGCTTGATAACATATAGCTTCTTATCAGACAAAAACTCTTTTAGGTCTTCATTCTTGTATTGCTTTCTGCATAGTATCGGCGAATACTTATCACACTTGCAATCGTCCATATCAACATATATATCCATGGCATCGTACTCTGCATCAGGTGTGAACGGTGGCTTATAATTTATCTTAATCTCCTTACGCTCGAGTGGTTTTACCTTGTAGTCTGGTATATTGATTGCTATCATACCTATCATTCTGTATATGTCAAGTGGAGGTATCTCCAGAGTATCGTACTCAAGCATCATCTTATACAAGTCTATACCTACGGCTTCTGGCGATGGTTTCGCCAAATCTGGTTTCTTACATTTACCGCTACCCACATTACAGGTTTTACATCTTCTACATCCACCACCAGTATCAAATCCAATTACATCATACCCAAATCCACGCAACAGAGTGATTTTTTCGTCAATATACTTGTTTACCTTATACTTTATCTTTGTAGAGTTTTCGTTTCCAGCATAATACCTTGCTCTCCACTCAGGTGCACCGTATACAGTTTTGTCCTCAATATACCTTGGTCTTGCATCGATTTCACCTACGACCAACACAAACACATTATAGTTCTTGAGCTTTTCCCTCCACACATAATATGGTCTAACGAACGGTGGGCACACAAGACACCTACCATAGAATCCACAATGCACACACTTGAGTTGTGGTAAAACACTGAACTCCAAATTATCGTATGACAGCACCTTTGTGTATATTCTCCAGTTCTCGTCTGAGATTTCCTCTGTAACCATTGACATTACTTCTTCACTGCTATGTTCTGCATACCTAAATAGGTTCATTTCTCCTACCTCCCAACACATATTTGTTAGACCTAATCTTATATAGATACCACCTACCACATGATGGACACCTTACAACAACACCAAGCCTATTAAATTCTATCTTACACCCACAATAACAATGTAATATATACATACTAACACACCCTTATATCCTTATAGCTAGTACTTTTACCTATTGGGAATTCGAAGTATGCCTTGAGTCCTACATCTATCATGAATCTGCGGACGTATGGTATATCAGCCTCATAGCTATCTTCATCTCTGAGTTTCGGCACTACTGATGGATGTGTAACATATACCTTGTACACACTGACACCCTTGTTTGTTTTGTATCCTTTTTCCACCTTGATTACATCTTCAGATTTTGGTGGAGACGTCGTATAGTAGTACGGATAGAAATCATCTATCAGAATCTTGTGCTTCTTACCACTTTCATCCCTTGCAAACAGTATTATTTCCCTACCTCTTGCCTTGATGTTTACAAGTCTTAGTACCATGTGCATTCATCTCCTAAACAAAATCCAAGCCTCCTGATCTCTTTACACGGATAACTATTCATTCTTCCACCGTATACCTTATGTGATAGTTCCTTTACGTGATACTCCGTAGTTTGTCTTGAGAAATCGCACCAATTCAATTTCGAATATATATCCACTATCTCTCTAACCGTAAACCCACCATGGAGCAAATCAACCGTTGCCATAACCCTTATGTCATGTGGTGGATTTTCTGTTATCAACAGACGGTATATACATGGTCTCATTGCTAACTTTAGTATTTTGTTTACGTCTGCATCAATATTACTCCTTTCGGTATATATTTGGATTGGTTTGTTTACAACAACAAAATCATATATTGCATCTGATGTTTCTATATCGTTTATTGTGTATCTTCTGGTTATATTATATTTTAGATCATGTGGTTGCTTAATATACGAGAATAGCTCCTCTCTAGACATATTGTAGAAATCTGGTGGTAAATACGTGCAATAAGCTTGACAATCTATACGCATAGTATTTGGTATTCTTGTTAGCCTTTTGATATCACCAATGACACGATCATCAAAATAGCTTACTTTTTGTCCATTTTCGTTTTTGTATAGCTTGGATTGCTCTATGATTGTGTATGATACTTTTCTTAGTAATGCTACAGCTTCATCAATCTCTCTAATACGTATAGGCTTGAATAATACATAGAAATGGAAACCTTTCTTGCCAGACGCAACTGGTATACATGACAAATTCATTTCTTCTGTAACAAACCTATAGAATTTACCTGCCAACTCAATATCCATAATGTCCAAATCAAAAAACAATTTGTCTATGTTAAACTTTTTATCATATACAGACACAAAACAGTCTGCTATACCATTGTTTTCGATGACAAAGTCTAAGAATTGTCTGTAATTGTAAATAACCCTCCTATAGGGGTTTCCGACTTCCCTATAGAAAGGAGAAAAAAGTTGTTTTGTGGTATTCATAATGACACTACTCTAGCGATACTATAAGGTATCCGATATCACCCCACTCTCGCCTTGCGTATAGGTATGCGATACTGTCGTTTGCGTATATGGTTATATCACCCTTACCAAGTGCATCACACACCTTCGAGAAGGTAGCTCCATCAAGTTTCACACTTACTTCACCTTTGGCATCTTCAGATATTACCTTGGTGAAAGAGTACTTGTCTTTTTCACCCATGTTCATGACAAGCACACTGTCCTCGAACACAAGTGTTATGTCATCCGCAACTTTAGGTGGCGATGATATCACTGCCTCTGCATCGAACTGAATTTTGTTTGTATCTGGTAGAAGTGTTTCACCAAGCTCGAATGCTATGGGATACTTTGGCTCGTAGTCTGGCAGTGTCTCAATCGTTTTATCTCTCTTGCCACTGTAAATCATGAGCTTATCGTCGTCGAGCTCTACCGTAATCCTCTCTCCAAGTGAGGATATCCTTCCGATTGCCTCGAGTGGCTCAAATGAAAATGTCCCAGGCTCGTGTATGGTTGCATTGCTGAATCTACTGCAGTTTTCCACAAGTGCAACATTGTCTATACCTTTCGACACTATGGTTTCACCAACATCAATTGTTATTGTGTTGATAATACCCTTGATTGTACTCGACTTCAGGAACTCAACAAACTCCTTATTGTCTACCTCGAACTTCATACTTCTTCCTCCAACAGTTCATCGTAGCAGTACTTATTGGTTATGTCTACCCTCATATTCTTGAACGGTATTGTTGATTTGTTGCTCTCAACAGTTGCATACACGTGCACAACACCTTCCTCAATCATACGCTCTATCTTTATTACGATATCTGTCTCACGCATTACTATATCTATCCACTTGGGTATCTCTGTTCTATCGACTATCTCACCATCTACTATCTTAATGTCGTTCTCTCCTGGATATAGAGTATATATCACTCCTTTCTTGGCAATACTTGTCGCAAGATTATGTATCTGTCTCAGATACATCTTACGCTCTTTCCAGAGGTTTCTGTTTGCGATACCTTGGAACGGCATGAGACCGTTTCGATATCGCATGACCATCTCACATATCTCATGGAGTACTTCCGTGCAGTCAATAACAATCCAGTCTGGATTATGGCTACGGATTACCTTATCCAGTAATATATTGAGATATGTGAAGTCTGTGTCAGCAGATTGTATCTTTAGCTCTGGCGAGCTCTCGTCGTAGTACTTGCATCCGTCCCAAACGTGTATCTCCTTGTTTGGGTATCGCTTGAGTGCAACAGACTTGGTCTTTCTATCGAAGCTGATAGCACATATTTTTCCAGGGAAGCTCAATGCTGCATCTGTCTTACCGTGTCCCTTGTGACTGTAGATTGTCACGATAGTGGACTTTGGTTCGACCTCTTCTTCGAAGTCGTATTCGGTTTTTTCTGACTTTTGTATGGTTATAACAGGCTCAGGCTCTGGCTCGGTTTTTGGCTCTGGTTTGGGCTCAGGTGTTGGCTCTGGTTCAGGTTTTGGTTCTGGCTCTGGCTCTATTTTCTGCTCCTCTGGTTCTGGCTCCTCATCAAATCCGAATTCCTTGAATAGGTCGTCCATTACTCTTCAACCTCCCTAACGTACAATGGTATCACACAATATGCATTCATACTTGCGATGTTGTTCTCATCAACCCTGATGTCTCCATAGAACTTACACTCACTGTCAACGTCGTACTTCATCAGGGCTGGGTTTATCCACACTGTCATTCCAGGATACACAACAGTCCCATCTGGTAGGACATCAGGCTCTGGGTCTGTCGTCTCGTCTGCTATGGTGTACAAACCTAATCTACCGTCCTTGAGTATCATTCTCCTACCTATGATACCTCTGACACAACGCCAGTCAGTATCTATTACGTATCCATCACTACCTACCATGCTCTTATTTGCAGGTGCATCTGCTATTGTGGTAGTTTTGATATCCTTAAGTGCTGTTTCTGGGTCTATATTGCTATGTCCCAAAACCTTGAAGTTAGTGTGTTCGTCTGTAGCCAGATCATCGTAGAACGATGCAAGTCTAGCCTCATATACCATCCATGGTTCTACTTTCTCCCAAATTTCTGCATGATGATCTCTGCAGACTATGCGTTTGATACCTTTTTGTCCCTTGACAAAGGCATACATAGTGGACGTACCGCTACGTGTGAGCATGCTATAGCCGATTGGGATGATTGTGTACTTCTTGGTCTGTCTGCCTGCTACTATCCTTGTTCTGAGTATCTTAAGTGCTTGCAGTTCTCTGACGCTCTCGTCTATGCTCTGGATAAAGTCTGACTTGTATATATTTTCGTATTCTTCCCTGATTTCCTCTTCTGTGAATCCTTTCGTGATTCCTATACTTATTACGTCCTCTATTGTTAGGTCCATGTTCACACCTCTGGTTTTAGAAGAATATCTCCGTTGTTAAGGTAGTATATTCTGAATTTGAACTCGTCTATGTTTTTACCTGCTCTTTCTCTTATTGTGTCTACTATTACCTTGGGTATTGACGTTTGCCAACACCCAGACCTATATGCACACTTCCTCGTTCCAAAATACATGACATTGTCTTCCATTATATCACCTCCAATGTTTTTTGTTTTCTACCATCTTGTTTATGTATAAAGTCTATTATTTCTTTGTCAATACCGAACGAATAGCTCAACTTTTCTATGAGCCTGATTTGTCCCATTATTACTGCCCTATCACCTCCTGTCTTTGCCTCTTTGAGCTTCTTATATAGTTTTTCGAGCTCTAACTTCATTCGAAGTATTACCTTGTTTTTGATAATATCGTTCGAGTTGGGCGAATACTCAAGTATGTAAATATCTGTCCTGACACCTATACTATCAAAACGAGCATTGTATTCGTCTACCAACTCTTCTGCATATCTCTTATACTTATCTGGTACTATGTACACACTCCAATTGATGCGATAACCTATCTGCATCAACTTGTCGACAAACGACCCTATATATTTGTCCCACTTACGTAATCTTTCGAACTCTTTTGTCTCTTCCTTTGTAGCGAGACCTCTTTTTACACTCTTTCGTAGTTCCTTCATTTTGTCATAATCAGGTCTCTGTATATCATATATCACACTAAAGAATTTCTCCATATACACCACCCTATACCCTACACAATTCAAAATAATTTGTTATGTAGTATGCTCTCCTGTTATCACCCCAATGCTCTGGTAGTATAACTGACCCAAGTATACCCATACGTGTGAGTTTGTTCATTGCGTACTGTCCAATCAGCTCTGTGATTTGGTTGCAAAATGGCTCTGGACACGTGGCTTTTAGGGTGTTAAGTGCACGTATCAATGAGTATACACTTATACGTGTTTTCGTTGTGTCCTCAATCTTCTTTGCGTCGGTATACATTCTCCACACATGCACGTTTGACTTAATGTAGTACCTGCCAATCTTTAGGAACTCTTTTCGGATCAGCTCTTGCTTGGCACTATCATATGGTATTTTATACCGTGATGCATACTCTCTTACGGTAATTGGCTCTGGGAACTCTGGTATCCTAACTGAGAAAGTCTCTCTGCATGCGTTTATCCATCTCTCGGATATATAGCTCCACCTGCCAGTATTGAGTGCGTACATTATTGCACTGCTCATTGTTTTACCTCCAGCTTCTCGAAATCTAGCTTGACCCTCTTGATACGTCTAAATCTGACAAATCTGTAGTGTCTGCCGTTTGCCATGGAGTCAGTGTATGGTACAAATACATCGTTTACCTTCTTCATCTCAGACCATATTGGCTTTATTCCCATCTCTGTCAGGTGTTGTATCACGGACAACGGTGCTACAACTACCATTTCATCGTAATTACCATCCTTAAATCTCTTTACTATGTCTTGTGCATCCGAGAACGGATTTGGGTCTGTATCTATCTGGGTATTCTCACCGAATATCCTCTTCAGTTCATCAATCTGCACTGGTACTGGTGGATGTCTCGAAACCCATAGTATTTTGGTCATAGTAAATCCCTCTCTATGTTCATGTTCTCAGACATCATCTTGTTTATTTGGTCATATACTTGGTCTGGGTCGTATGGTATGGAATACTTGCCGTGCTTGATAAGTTTTATCATTTTGTTGTCTAACATATATTTCAGGTAGATACTTGCAAATTGCTTACACGTCGTCATTGAGGCGTTAGGGTAGTGCTTCGCTATGAGACTTGCAACATCCGCTGACCTTATTACCTTACCTGAAAAACTTGTTAGTATGTCATTGATTATGTCTCTCCTCAGGTACCTGACCGACCCATATACCTCATACTTTACAGTCTTGTCTTTTGTGATACTTCTCACCTCCTTGATGCTATCGAGTGCAAGATATCTCGATAACTTTTCTCGTAGATACACATAGTCTGACAAATCTACCATGATTTCTTTTAGTTCTTCATCTTCATCTCGAGGTATGTAAAGTGGTACTTCATACCTCTTTCCGTTTTCCACCCACGATAGTGTGTGTACCATTCCGTTTACCTTGTTCCAGATTTCAACTCTCATTTCACTCACCTTTTATTACCACTGTCTTGTTGAGTATGCGTGATGCCCAAAATCTCTTGTCCATAAGTCTTCGGTATTGAAGTATCTCCATTCGGTATGGGAGCACCTCTATGTCGACCTCGTCGCTGTACTTGGCAAAGATATCTCTGTCCTCTGGTGCAATATCGTTTTTGTCCACTACGAATGCCGTGCAGTCGACATTCGTTACAATCCAGTCATACCCACGCACCTCTTCAAGAAGTGCATACACATCTCGTATCATGTATCCCTTCATCTTCTCACCTCGTTTTCATGGTCTTAACAACCTTGTTGAGCACAAACCTATATAGCTTGTTGGGCAATTCATCGAACGTATCAAGTACTTCCCAAGTGTTTTCTGGACCATATGTTTTCCTCATTAGGTCCTTTTCTATGCCCGAATCAACAAAGAAGGTGAAAAAGTCAATTCCATCCTTCCTTGTCTCCATTATGTTTTGTCTTGTGAAATACATGAGTGATGACTTTGAATATTTACTTGTGTTGGTCACACCATCTGTTATAAGTATGACCATGCGCTTGGCACCTACACCAGTGAGCATATTGTGTACATACTGAACAGCAGAGTGTGTGGGTGTCATGTCTATGTCATATATTGAGTGAATATTGTTTTCGTCTATCTTAACTATATCCAGCTCGTAGTCATCACCAGAATACCCGATAACATCTATATCGACACCTTTTATGTCTTTAAATGCTTTCATCAGTGTAAGACATGACAACAATGCCATCTTCAGACCATGTCCGCACATACTGCCAGATAGGTCTACCATAATTACCACTTTAATGCTTGTTTCATCTCGCTCGTCGGCAAACACGTCTGTCACGTGCTTACTAATCTTGTGCTGTATATAATTGTCAAGGTCTATAGTGACACCACTCTCGTCAGTGTCATACACGCTCCTTGTCTTAATCTGCTCAAGCAGTCTCTTGATTTTGTTTATGAGGGCTGTATCAGGAACAATTCTCTCATACGCACTTGGTGGGACATATATCTCTTTAATCTCACCTATTATATTCTTATCTTTTCTATCCACAACGGACATATCAATCTCATTCAGTTTCTTTTTTACCTCATTAATTTGATTTTCTCCTTCTTTTTTTGCTTCCTCAAGCACTTGTCTTACTGTCGCACTAATATCAATGTCCAACTCGTTTGTATCGTTAGTTATGGTGTCCCAGGAGGACACCTTGTCCAATGTAATATCTTCAAGCTTGGTGTCTACGGTATGTTCAGGAGTTTTCTCGAATATCTCAGAAAGTGGTTTATCGAGTAAGTTATCGTCGTTATCATTCTCATTATTCTCATTACTACTGACGTTGGACGTGTTAGTGCCACTTGTATTTGTGCTTGAGCTAGTGTTTACGCATGTAGCGTCTATATTACCATTTGCACTGTCTTCACTAGCATCCGTACTATCGTACTCGTTGTTTTCCTGCTGTTTTATATAGTCTATGATTGTGTTAATGATAGCTACTGACACAACCACAGTAGCTTTTGGGGATGCCCTCTCCACCTTCTTAAGGTGTTTGTAACACACCTCGATGAGAGGCTTGTACTTATCCATCACTATGTCAGTACCACCCCAACACCGTGCAGCGTTGAGCTGGTCGATAATATTGTCGGACTTGCATATGTCCTGTGCTATACGCTTGAGTTGCTTCTCACGAATAATCGCCGAGCCTCTGTATATACTATTCCAGAGGCTATCAACACGATAGTCCTCTACAATGTTTACTATGTCTCTACAGAAAGAGTATTCAGACGTGGGAACAAGCAAAAACACTTTAGCGAATGTGTCTTCCATAGTTGAGAAGAGAACATGCGACAATTCGTGCTCGAAGGAGCGATAGTGCTCGTGTGGATTAGACATGATACCCTCGTCTTGCGTCATCACGATATACGCACTTCTATCGGATATTTTTGTTGTAGGCGTACCATTGATATCCGTTATCTTCAGATAAATTTTTTTGCCAGACAGCTGGGAGAAAACCCCAGCCGTCTTGTAGTATTTTGGCTTCCATATGTGGTATGTCATCGGCTCACACCTCCACACCAAATATGGACATAATTCTCTGCTTTATGGTATCTCGCTCTCTTGCATCGTCGTATCTGTTCACGACGATATTGTAGAGAGCCCACTGGAGTGCTTTCTCGATGTCATCGAGTGTGTTTATATACGCACTGAGAACATCAGCAAACATTGTCAAGTCTCGTGTTGAGAGTGCATACGACAAGTCTCCACTCTCAACACCCTTGCGAGTTTCTGTTGCAAGTGTAACAAGCATGTCTCGTATCTCCTTGTCAAGGACAGTCAACTTGGAGAGTACTTTCTTTTCGTGGGTATCAGATGGATACCCAAAGTACCTCTCTGCAAACCTGCTTCTCAGGTCTTCGTTCAGCTCGTAAACCCCACCGTAATACGATGGGTTCATTGTTCCGACTATGAGGAGTTTGCAGTCATCGGAGAGACTATACGTCTTACCTAGTTCAGGTACATAAACGTGCTTCCTCCAGTCGAGAAGCTGATTTAACACTTTTTGCATTTGTGGTGAGAGTGCGTTCAGCTCCTCGAGCACGAGGATAGCTTTCTTTGTATTGTTTGCGATTGAAATCGCTGTTGGCAGAACTCCAAGCTGATACTTAACCTCATCGCCAATGAGGACAAACCTACCGATGAGGTCAAAACGCTTGGTGTTCTCTGAGCAGTCGAACTGGATTATAGGTATACTGTTCTGAGAGGCATAGTGAGCCACACACAACGTCTTACCGATGCCCTTTGGACCCACAAAAAGCAGTGGTATACCACTCTCCATGTGGGCATCTAGTAGCTTCAGCTCCTCGTCGCGAGACACATACTGCGGTGTGAACTGAGGAATGTAGTCGTTTGCCCTAACTGGTATTATATCTATACCATTGGCACTGTCAATCTTGGTCTGCTTGGTAGGTGCTATGTGTATAACCCTATTCTTATAGTCGGTTCTGCACTGCACACCAGAGTAGCGTATGGCTCCAGCGACAGTACCCAATATATCGCTGTAGTGGTCTCTCGGAGAGGTGTTAAACCTCTTCACGATTTCAAAACACTCTTCCTCGCTGATTGTGTTGCTATCGAGCGAGGATATGTGATGCTTAAGCTCGTCGTACAGCCACATATTCCTTATCCTCCTTTCATGGTCTCGTATACTCGTTAGCACTAAGTATCTTGTATACGTTAGGCTTTACCTGAACAAAGTATACCTTCTCGTCTTCCACCCCTGGTATGCCCTGCACGGAAGACTGTATCACTATACCCTCACGGTCAGGGTATGCAACTAGCCTGTCAGTCAGCATCAGCTCTCTGAGCTCAAGCTTGTCTATCATTTCGTCGTTCTCATCGTATGTCTTCGCTACGATGGTGTCCTCCACACCATTGAAATGGTGCGATAGGATAACATAGTTTGCTCCTGCTGTCATGCTATCCCTCCACGTTATGCTATGAAACTAATACTATAAAAAACTTTTGGCAAAACAAAAGGAGAAACTTTTGGTGAAACATAAATAATAAATATAAAAAATAGGAGGTCTACTAGTTCAACCTCTTTGTATCAATGGCAATGGTGAACTCTTCCGCCACTCTCTGGCATGAGACGTTGTTGTCCCACGCCTCAAGAAACTCGGCTAGTGTGTGTAGAGCCTCTATGGCATCCCCAACACACAACTGTTCCTTGATGAGTACTCTCATTAAGTACCCACCAATCTCACCAAGCCTGTATTCGTCCATTTCTATCCCTCCATTGCCTCCAAGGATTTTGCCAATGCTTGTACAAATACAAGAGCCTGATAAGGGTATATAGTACCCTCCAAGACTGTCTCCCACTTGCTTTCGATACCATACGGACACTGTTTAGGTAGAATAGTACCTGCCTTCGACGGCACCCATAGTATACACCTCTCGTCGCATTTTTTGCACATATACACTGTCAACAGCATTTATCACACCTCGTCCTCATCCTCGTCGTCCCACGCAGTATTCCTGCCGAGAATGAGCTGTAGCTCACCCTCAGCACCGCAGTTCATGCACCTATAGGGCACAATATACCCTGTCTCGTTGCCCTCAGCCCACTCTGCTTCTGCCCAGTCAGGTGTTATGATTTCACCGCACTTTGCACACATATACTCATTGTCTCCTTCATATTCCATTTCTACTCCTCCTCCTCGTCCAAGTCATCGTCCATATCGAGCATGTCACGAGAGAGCTCGACCACCTTCTTTATGCATCGCCTACAAATGTAGGGTTTTGGTAGAATGTCGGTATTGAGGATTACTTCCTCCTCGTCGTTCTCGACTATCTCACCGCACAGCAGACAATAGAACTCGTCTGCCTCGCCCTTCACTCCAACTCTGATTGCCATTTCACTACCTCCTAATATAATATTACACCAGCTGTTCGTAGTCCATCGAATGTATGTACATGTTGTATAGTTGCTCTGCTATATCTGGTATCTGCTTCCTAACCGTGGCGACTGTCTTCCCCTTGAGGAACTCGAGCTCCTCAGGTGCCTCGACGATACGCTGTCTTGGGCTAACTCTGCTTCCGTGTCTCGTTGTGATGATAAAACGCAGTGGGAAGAAATACCACCGTGAGCCGAGGTCGTTTATCTTCTCTGCAACCTCCTCTATGGAGGAGCCCTCGCAGTCCGTTACAAAATCGCCGTCAGACGCAAACAAAATCGCCTGATACTTGTTTTTCATGCCTGTTCCTCCTTTTTTCTTTCAAAAGGTAGAGAGTTCTTCTGCCAATATTTGCCGTGTGGCACTATTGTGCCGTCCTCGGCGACCTCAACGAGCAGGTCGTTTGCTATGGTATCCTTGATGATACCGTGGCACTGTGGGCACTCGAGTGCCTCGATGTAGCTGTCGACCACCTCGCAGTTCTCTCTGCACACGTCATCGTTGTCTACGTGTGCGGATAACTGTATGCTATCTACCCAGTATTCATACACGGTGTCCAAAAGCTTATAACACTTGGGACAGAGAAACTTTTTCATTATCTCTCCTCCCATAGGTAGTATCCGCCTTGCTCTCGCTCAAGCAGGAGAGCCCTCCCCTGCTCGAGCTCACGGTAGAGCTCGTCTCGCTCGTCATCCTCCCAGAGACCTGGATAGACCTCTGAGAAGGAGAAGTGAGAGCAAGAACGCACAAGGGTTGTGAGACCATACCTGTTCTTCACTTGCAGGTGTGCACCGCACGTGGGGCACACCACCGCTACATAGTCCCCCTCATCACCGAGGGGTAGGTCGCCTGGCAATAACATTCTCGGTTTCATACTATCCCTCCAAGCTACAGTATGAAACTAATACTACAAAAAGCTTATGGTCAACCTTAAGGTAAAAAAAGGGTAGAAGAAGGAACTCACTTCTCCTCCTTCTTAAGCCGCACGACGGTTGCGACCGTCTTAACTGTAACGAGCAGTTCTCCCTCTAATATTATATGAGGGACCTCATAGCCGTCGTTGGGTGAGTTAAGGCAAACCGCATCAGGTGTGTGGAATATCCTAACCTCATCAACGGCGACCGTCTCCACAGGGTTGCCCTCCTCGTTCATGAGGTCGAGCACCCACGTTCTGTCCGAGTTCTCGGCAGACAGGTACGCTATAGGTACCCTGTAATTTTTCATTCCTCTTTTCACCTCCTTTTGCCCTGTTTAAACGCTTAAGCCTAAAGCTTAAACGTTTAACGCTTAACCTTAAGCCTTCAAACTATAAAAAACTTTTGGCAAAACTTAAGGCAAAAAAATTAAAATGATTATTTTAATAACGTTTTTATTTTTTTGCGTTTTTATAAAAATGTTTTTATAATTTGTTGTCTTACCTCCACCAACACACACTCCTGGACAACCCTATATAGGTCCAGGCATAGATACCCAATACTTTATACCTTTGTCCCATCCAAAACCCCTCCTCCAGTGTCTCTAGAGCCTCCACATTAATGAGCTACCTCACTCCAAAATCCGTGGTAGCGAGCCCAACGACCCCAATATATACAAAAGTATCTTATATTATTATTATATACTTTTAAATATGATACGGAGCATATGGAGTACGCCAGAAAAAGCAGGAGACCTCGGTAGGGTACAGGGCAAAATCATTAAGGTGTTGCTTGACGAAGGTGTGGCAACTACCAAGGATGCGAGATACATACTTATTTCACTCATAAGGAACATGCTGATAGGCGACGAAGACCTCAGAAAGTTTATGAGGGAATTTACTGGACTTGAACTATAATGAGGGTTGAACAACTTCTTGCATCAATCAGTAATCCAGGTACACGTAGTGAATACAAAAAGCCCATACTACTGTACCTAAAGTGGTTAGAAGAGAACGAACTAGAGCCTGTACCATACGACCCAAATCCAGCAGAGCAAATCAGGAAGCTATACTCCCAAATCAATGCTTTTTTCTACGATAGAAAATACCTGAAGTCCCACATGTCCAAGCTCAGAGGCTCTGACATCAGTGCGAGCTATCTGAACGTGATGTTCGCTGCAATCAGCAAACTATACGAAAAGGTGTATTTCATCAAGCTAGAGAAAGATTTCATCGATTTGTCTGGTACTGTATCCAATCACTCACCTATTATTCTCTCTGAGCACGACATCAGTATGATTATGAATAATGCCCCTGATATTGTCATTGATACCATGATACGTGTTGGATATCATTGTGCTCTGAGAGCTAGTGAGCTGGTCACACTAAAGGGTGAGAACTACTCGGACGGTATACTCAGGGTCAGGGTAGCCAAGAGCAGGAGACTAAAGTATAAGGAGGTGGTACTACCACCAGACCTCGCAGAGAGAATAGAGAACATGATAGAAAGTAAAAACAGATATATATTCAGAAAGCCACCAACGACAACATACAAAAATATCAATAGGAGAAGATGGCTACCTGGAGAATGGAGCACGTGGTTTGGCAACTACACTGAAGATATACTTGGTAAGAGGGTAAGGTGGCACGATTTTGCACGTCATACAAGACTTACCCTGTATGCAGAGCAACCTGATACAGACTTCAAGGACGTACTACTATTGTCTGGACACGCAAACCCATCGGTGTGTTTGATGTACTTCGAGAGAGCAAAGAGCAAAGTAGAAGGTATAAACCTACCGAGTTTACCATGGTAATCACTATCACTCACTTCTTTACAGTCTTCATCTTACTCTCACATCACAAACACCACTATTATCACCACTATGAGCAATATCAGAGCAGTTAATGCATCACCCAAATCATAGTGTGTGTCTTTTTCCTTCCCAACTATACCCAGTATTATCTTTCCAATAAGGTCAATAATTGTGAAGACCAGAAGTAAGCACATAAAACCGTGCCAATTTATTGTGACTTCTATCATACTATTACCTCCTTACTATTTTTAGATTTTATTCCTTTTGTTTTGCCATCTCGAAGCTATGTATCATGACAGCACTAATCAGACACTTTGTCATGACGCAGTCTTTGCATAAGTACTTGTCTCCTCTTTTTTCAACTAGTCCATTCTCAATTAGTTTGTCCAGCGCTCGTATTACCTCTTTCTCGCTAAGTCCACTCGCCTCGACTACCTGCTCAACAGTCATTTCATCAACATTCGCCGCAAGTTCATCGAACACCAGTATTTCTGGTGTTTCACCGAATATATCCTTTAGACTCATATTGATTCCTCCATCATAGTTTTTAGCTTTTCTATTTCGTCCTCAAGTTCTTTTATGCGAGACTCTAACTCCTTAACACGAGTAGTTTGTCTTGCAAGTTCACACAATACCTTAATCGTCATTTTGTCTTCATTGTCCTTTTCTCTTGCCATTTCTGCAGCTTCTAAGACAAGTTTAATACCTTCTTCCGTACATTCTAGGTCTTTCATTTGACGCCAGAATTCTTTTGCATCATCACCTTCTATTATCATATTATTACCCTATCGTAAACCGCTTTCTGTCCTTGAGCTCCTGTCTCTTGGCTGCATTCCAGCCTGATACATCCTGAATGTATCCAGTTATTCGGGAGAGCTGAAGTACGTGGTGGTTGCCACATGTCGGACACATCGCATTACCGCACACTGGACAGTATGCTATCGTTCCTCTCTGACCATAACATCTCCCATTCTCGACCGACCACCTATGGACAGGGCAATCGGTAGGCTCACCATCATGCTTTACGCTCTTCTCCTTCATCTCTCTCAAAACTTCCTCGAGCATCATCCTCATCACCTCGTTTAGCCTCAGCCTCAAGCCACAGACACAACACGCATGTATTTTGGTGCGAATGTAGCAACCAGAACAGTTCCACCCATACTCAGGAGCGTGTCTCTGGTGAACTGACACCCCTTGATAGGGAACATTTCCATCAGTTCTTTCTCTTCGTCTTCACTACGCACGTCCATCACTACCTTGACAGCATCCTCGATGAGCATTAGTGTATTTACGTTGTGTTCAATCACAAACTTGAGTATGGGTGTCATCCACCATTTATATTCGCCATCTGCACCAACTATCTTAATGTGCATATTTACCTCCCCATATAGTTCATTCTCTTTCTGTAGTATTCGCAGTTGTGATAATCACCCCACCACTTATGAGCACACTCCACTGCTTTTACCTCGCATCCACCCTTGTTTTCGTCAGGGTCTACGGGGGGTATCCAGAAAGGACAAATATCCTCGTTTTTGGTTTTTCTATATTCTTCCAACACCAGACGTATCTTTTCAAGCAATACCTCGGCTTCACCGTATGTCATTCTTAACTCAATTGGCATAAGACCTGCACTGTATGAGCCGATGCTCAACGCAGGGTAGTCGCACCGTTGTCCATTCGACTGTATCACCTTTGAGAAATCGATATTAACATTGCTAACTATGGTCGCATGGCAGTCCTCCTCTACGTCAGACAAGGAGGCTAATTCTTCCCATGCTCTCTTCCATATAACTAACTTTGCCATGTTCTCACCTTTACCATTTTGATATCATGCACTATACCTCTTCAATAAGGACAAACCCCTGATCTGTTGTGCTCATTGTTCGAGTCCATACCCCTTCATGCCTTACACTCTTCTCTTTCATTTCTCGGGTGATGTGAGTGTATGTGGGACACGGTGCTTCGATCATGTAGCTCATGTCCTACACCTCTCCGTCATTTACCCACACTGCATAGCACCCCTTGCGGGGGAACGACGTGCCACTCAGCCACTCTCGCAGGCACTGCACAGAGCAAAACTTGTATGCGGTTGCTGCGTCCGCACACAATGGTACGGAGTAAGGGCTATACGCCACCTCTACTGGTGCCTTCAAGCCGCAGATACAGGGCTGTATCTGCTTTTGGCACCAGTCACACACCACAGTCTTGCGTATGCTCATTCATCACCACCTACCACTGAGGTATCTTCCGCTTACGCTCTCTTTCTTGTTCTCTGAGATGTCCCTCAATCGTTAGGGGTTTACTATCGAATATCCTATCCCATATTATTTTCACTGCTATCACCTCAGTTTACACCACACCATATGGTGTGCGCAATTCATTATAATGGAGAGTACGTGATACTTCCGCACTTGCACTTTTTGGCGAGCTCTATCAGTGCTTCTCTTTTTCTACCAGGAAGTATACGATATATTACGGTGGCCTCGCATTTTGGACAACAAACCATAGCCTCTTGTGGTGATATCTGTTGCCTTATTACTCTGCCAACAAATGTTAGTTCGTACTGTGCTTTGTATATTCCCTTGAACTTGACTCCAAGAAAGTTTTCGCAAAGACCTTCATGTCCAACTGGCAGAACGCACTTACCAAACACTTCTGGCGACCAGCCACCACACACATCAATTGGCATATGTGTCATTACCTCTTTAGGACATTATATATGTCTTCAAACTCCTTAAGTATCTGCTTTACCTCGTCTTCTGTAATTTTGTCGTCTGCGAGTGCATCATACACTGTCGTGAATGCCTCACCAATCTCCTTTATGAGAGACTTTGCCTTCTGATACTTTATGTATCCTGCAGCAAGTCCTATAAGGAACGTTGCGACAGCACTAATCAGTGGTATTACACTAACTACATCCATTTACATCACCTCTTTTCCCAATGTTCACATTCTTTACCCCATCTTCTATACACCAATCTATTATCAAGTGATATTGTGCATACACCATAACCGTTATTTTGTAATATAAAGTGCTTGCACGTGTCACACTCCTTCATACCATCACCTTGCAGATTTCTGGTGGTTGGGGGCAAACAAAAAGAGTTTGGCACCAACTCATACGGAGGGATAGAAACCCCCAACCATCTCCAGTCTGCAAGGGAGGGGCGGAGGAGGACCTATGGCTGAAGCAATTCTCTACCCCTCCCGAAAAAGGTGTAATCATCATCTTTCATCACCTTCGATTAGCTCATTGAGTTTTTGACGCACAAAATAGGACAGATTGAAATTTCTGGTTTGATTTTGAAGCCATTCATATTGCTCTTTTGTTATACTGATGCTTGTAGTTTTCATTTTTGTTATATTATCACCTCACGCCAAAGTTGTTAATAGCGTTCAATCTAATCAGGGCTTCTATCACGTCATGATAGAGACCCACGATAGTCATAATATCTCTTGTGACCATTACATCAACTGGAACTTCTTGAATGCTCTCCAGTTGAGAAACAAAAAAGTAGTTGGTTGGTAGTTTGGCCTCGGCATATGTAAGACCGCCATCCGTGTTGTATATCCTCATCCACCCTTTTGGCATCATCAATATTATTTATTAGTTAATACTATTTATACTTTTACCTCTCGCTCTTTTCCACAACTTCTCTATATCATCATGATGTGGATTATCTGGATATATTGTACACCACCGACTTATCTCTCTATGGTAGATGAGAAATCTTCTATCACCCCACGAATCTGTACTGTCTGACCTCAGTCTGCCCCATCTTCTGCACAACGGACATGTCACAATCAGTGAATTGTACGAATTCACAAAATATTTGATTGGTTCATGTCCGTCTCGTGTAAAAAGTTTCACACACTCCCAATCGAATGTACCACTGAGTGGCATACTACTCACTCTTCGAGTGGTATACCATTCAACATATTCTCCGAAATACCCTCTATTGTGTCCAAAACCCTACGTAGTTTGTGTTCCAAAGTTAGCAACTCAAGAATGCTTGCGTCTTTGATTTCGTAGTTTCCATCACAAGTTATCCCATCGCTAACCTCGTCTATTACAAACTCCAACTTAATCATGCATAATGATATTAAGTTTATTGTATTTATTGTTTTTTCACATCATAATGAAAATAGGTTTATACATCTCGTTGTCTGTCTTCATTAGCTTTGGTCTTGCATATTGTGGTTCAATTACATACACTTGCGTGTCCTCATCAGCTATGCATATATTGAATGCATGTGTGGTGCTGATGGCAATACCGAACGTGATTGATGCCCATTTTCCTACTGATGTAAGACCCCATAGTCTTGCTGCAGCATCATCACAATCTTGATAATCTATCTCATAGTGCCATCTTGTTGTTCTCAACTCAGCCAACACTTGCTCTACATCTTCCTTATATGGCACACGATATTTGGCATCAAGTAAGTATAGTTTTGCGTGAGGGTATTCCGTCAGTAGTATGTGCCGTACATCGTTAATAGTCAGGTTATCGACAGCAAACTTCTTTGGTGCAGGTGGATACATACTCCCACATATTGTTTGCTTCAATACAGCAAAAAGTCTAGATATATCCAACGTCATCTGTAGTGTCATCTGTAGCATCCTCCGTCTCTTGCTCTTGTATATCGACAAGATCTATATCAATTCCTCTCAGCTGTAAGAACTTCTTAACCTCTTTGTCTGACAAACCCATACGATATAATGCCGCAGCACCAACGAGTAATTGTGTCCTCGGGTATCTAATCATGATTTCAGAGATGTAATCTAGTGATGTAATCATGAACAATGCAGTACCTTGTTCTATTTTAAGTAATTCAGCAAGCCTCAGAATCTTTTCTATGTATTCCATATTATCTCCTCCTTACCATCTTTGCGCCCAACGCTTCTTCAATATCTGAAATTTCATCGTCTGTAAGTTCTCTGTCCACAGTTATGTCTCTCCTCCACACTAGTATATCGCGTACTCGTTTCTCGAATGTATATATCCATCTCGCTTTAACAAATTCGCCATCAACGTATTTTATACAGTCCATGGGTGCAGACAATATTTGCTTAAGTTCATACTCACCCACTAGATGGACATGCTTACATCCCTTTGGCGGGATATATCGACTAGCATCAATCATGCGTTGTGAGCTGTGTACAACTTTAATGTTGCCATCTCTGTCTACATCTAATAGGGCATTTGGTTTGACATCATCGAGGAATGGGCACTTTGTGAATGCGTGTCCACCTGCATACAGTGGAGCACCATCTGTTATTTCCACGGTAAGAGAAGAATCAGCCAAAACAGGTAAGATATAGCCTATATAGTACAGTGTACCATCAGCTGTACAACTGCTTATGACTGTGGTTGTAACAGTAGACGCACCATCTATAGTGTATTTGATGAAGCCTGTTACAAATTGGAATACACCAATTCCACCCAGTAATTCCACCGAACCACTAATATTGATAAGTGCAGGAGGATTAAGCTGACAACATATACGATGCTCCGTTACATCACTCAAATCATCTGTATGACTATAGAACTCATGTGGAAGCCCACTTATTCGAGACGCAGGTATCGTAGTTGCATAACCAAGCTGATTAGTCGAGTTGTCCCAGACTACAAAATTTGTTGCCATTGTAATCACCTACAGGTCGCCTGTTTTGTCTGGTAGAGAGTACATATACACACCACTCTGGAAGCTAACATCACCATAGAACGTCGAATTCTTTCTGTTTGTTGGCGTACCAGTACCGCCTACACCTATCTGCGCAGCAAGCTCCGTTCCATGAACGTAAAATTTGTGACCAACCGAGTTAGCATAGCTTTCCCCAGGTCCGTAAGTATTGTGGAATGCTTCAGTTCCTATAGCGTGAGATACGTACGAATCATCCAGATTCGACTCCTTCCAGAGGCGTAATTTCCCTCTTCTGTGAGAATTGTCTGCAAATACCACATAGCCAGACAGCCAAATGTTTCTCCATCTGTAACCCAACGCACCCAAATCATGGGTACTGTCATCTACAGGTCGAACAAACCCAGCTACAGAAACACCAAGTGGATAATTGTTTGCAGTATCACCCTCAAGTCTCAACGCCTCCTCCCACGTGTCAGTATCAGACTTGTGCTTGTAGATGTGCAAATCATAACCGCCAGTACCGAGAGCCCATCTTGCACCACTAATATCATTTATAATTAGGTGTCGCCCACCACCTGTAGGCCCTGCAATTATACCACCCCCACCTATTCCATCAACATAAGTACCAGCGACCACTATATTGGCAAAATGGCCATTCTTCCATCTATTACTCAAGGAGCCCAAGTCTCTCGTGTTGTCATCATCCGGAAGCAAATTCTGGGCGACCGAAGCAATATTCTGCAAAATTTTTCCGCTTGTTAAAACAGTTGAGCCACCTATCTGCAGATAGCTCAGATTCAGGTAATCCCCGACAGTATTACCTATTTGTGTCAGCAACTCACTCCAAGCACCAAAAGGCATCCTCGTCCAGTCGAGGGAGGGTATTCTTGCGAGGTCAAAAACTCCAGTAGCAATTTTAGAAGCATCTAAGTCAGGTATTCGTGCAACATCGAATATCCCTGAAGTAATTATCTCAGCATCTGCTGTTACATTCTGGAGAACTCGTCCACTTGTTAGAACTTCAGTTCCTCCTATCGAAATGTTATAAGAGTCAATCAAATATCTCAGTTTTTCGTATTGCTTAAGCGGAATACCAAGATACTGCCAGCTATCATAGGAACCTCCAGTACCTCTAATGACCCGATGCACTAATATATCAGAATCCAAAGGAGTGAAAGTTATCCATGTATCATTATTGTCGTATTGCCACTGTCCATTATAGTATCTAACAATTACAAAATGTGTGTCATCGTATGCTGAGAATCCTCGCTCGCTATTTACGAGTTGCTCTGAGAACATAGTGAAAACTTCACCAGCATAACTGTCCTGAGCTGCATTACCTGCATACTCAGTTGAGGTGTATCTTATCGCGATCTCTGTTCCTTCAGGTGTAACAACATAAATCTTAGAATGACCAGGTAAAGGTTTATATTCGAATTCTCCAGCGTTAGAAACCCCGCCTTCGAAGTGATCTGGATCAAAAATACCCATAATCTTAAATGTTCCCGCTCTATCACAGAAACCTGATAATATCTTTCCATCACTTAATGCAATATCCCCAGCAAAATATCCATTCTTCCACCTAAAGCTTGAAGATCCCAAATCTCTTGTATTATCATCATCTGGAAGCAGAGTCTGCGCTATCGAAACAACGTTCTGAAGCACTCTGCTGCTTGTAACGATCTCAGTTCCACCAATCTGGAGTGAACCTATGTTAGCATAGTCACTAGCTCTGAGGGCACCTGCAATATCGAGCTTTACTGATGGAACCATGCCAATACCAACGCTACCTCCGCCTGCAGCATTTAACACCAAATAACTACCATCTATCTCAAGAGGTTTGTATGCAGTGGCATCTCTGTCATACGAACGTATTACACCTTTGTCATCATCACCAGCATACTCCATCTCAACACCAATACCCGTGCCTGGTCTAATTGGTGTAGCTCCGCTACTTTGTGCACGTATGGCTGCACCAAGCACATCAAGCTTAGCGCTTGGCACCGAGGTGTCAATACCAACTTTACCCTCATTGCTAACAACAAGATCATGTATGTTAGAGTCAACTCCAACACGCAAAAGACTACCTTTAGTGAGGGAGCCTGACCTGTATATAGTGAAGAATGGGCCCACACTACCAGTGGTGTCAGGTCTATTATCTTCGAATAGCACATTATGAGAGATAAAATCGCCACTTCCACCTGTCACTTTATACCTGAAGCCTGGATAATCACCACGCTGATTAACAATGTCTACAGCGTTATAGTAAGCATTGTAGGATGATGTGATTTTTATACCATAATCAGATACACATGTTATCGACAGCTTTGAAGATGGTGATGGTGTGCCAATCCCTAACCTCTTATTGGTATTATCCCAGAACAGATTTGTGTTGTCTTCAGTAAGTTTAGCCCCATCAGAAAACAATATGCTACCAGCCAATTTATCGAGATATAGTTCATTCCATTTGTGTGTCGAATCACCGAGACTATAAGTTTCGTCTGCTTTAGGTATGAAAGTCAATGACTCTATTATTCTCTCTGTACCTCTGCATCTTAAATACTCTACATCGCTGGCAAAAAGAACTAAATGATTACCACCGACAATCCTGGTATTGTCTTGTCGCAAATGCAAATCAAATATCCACAAGTCTCCGGAGAAGTAGCCGTTTTTCCATCTGAAGCTTGAAGAGCCCAGATTACGTACTCCGTCTTCATCAGGCAACAGATTTATATTAATTGATGTCCAATCTGTCCCTGTAAACTTATAGACTTTGATATTTCTGATTCTATGCTCGTTGTTTAATCCGCCTGTTCTCGCACCAAATCCAAATAGTGTTCCTGTAATTGCTCTATCTGTATCGTGATAGTCTATCTTAAGGTTTCCATCATAGTATATTCGTATCCAATCTTTGAAGAACACTATTCTTGCTTTATGCCAAGTGCTATTGTCTATACCAGTTTGAGAGACCGCAGTAAGCTTTGTGCCATTATAAACAAGTTGAATCTCGTCGTTATACTCGTCGTAGACAAATTGATAGCCTCCATCCACAGATTCCTCAGTTATCGGAGTGCTTGTTGCGAAAGCATAAACCCATATAGCATCTGCTCCAGTTCCTCCACCAGACCAAAACTCAAACTCCACTATAAACGCATCCCCAGGACGTATATTGTATTCAAGATGACCAGTCTGGCCATTGACAGCTTCCGTTAGACGAACCCACTTGTTAGTAGCATCGTAGTAAGCAACTCCTTTTAATGTTCCTGCTGGAGCAGTTTCCATATCCTCATAAATCATCAAAGTCTCGTAAGGAATATTGTTTATCAAACCAGAGAGGTAGAAGTTCTTCCATCTGAAGCTCGATGAGCCGAGGTCATAAAAATTGTGTGTTGTTGGGACAACGTCCAAACTTGGCTTTATTGCATCCGAAATTTCGAGTTTATCAGTTCCATCCATCCTGAACTTAAATGGATAGGTGGACGTTGTCCTTATCATAAAAGCATTCTCTCCACCTTGCGAAGTTGTCCAAATGGTCATATCTATTGAGCCAAATTGAAAAATTATACCTTCATTAGCGCCGATGTCGGTTATCAAAACAGCATTCACATTTTTCAAATCGAGATTGTGAAAGTTTGCTTCACCAAATACTTGGAGAGCACCTCCGATATAGACATCTCTCCATTTGTAGCTGGATGAGCCCAAATCTCTTGTACCATCTTCATCAGGTAATAATGTCTGAGATGTTATATTCTTGATGACTCTTGATGAATTAATAACTTCGAGTCCACCTATTCGAAGTGAGCCCAGATTTGCATAACTATCAGACGTAATAGTGTGTGAGCCCAAATCGACATCTTGTCTCACTCCAGTATACGGCACAAAGATGTTCTGGAATATTTCAGTGTTTGCTGGTATTTCCCATCGACTCGATGTATTACCCTGATAGTATACCCTGATAGTTGGGGCGTTTCCACTGCCACTCACACGTGCAAATAATTTACCAACAATTCTGCTACCATCTGACGGTGTATAGTCGGAGTCAAGCTGTAATGGAACAATGTACGTAGATTTCTCGTCTATTTCATTACTCTCTGAGCTGGTTGCTACTTCGACCTCACTGTCGTCCGACAACCTCTCATACAATTTCCAATAGACACGGAGCGTTTTGGTTCCTGTTGTTTTCTCGAGTGTGACATACCAATTATGTACACCTTTGAGTAGTACAGCTGGCTCTTCGCCTTCTGCAGATATCCAGCCTGCTATGTACTGGTCATCAACTAAACCACTTGCCTCAATATATGTTTCTGAACCTGACGATGGCTCAAGATAACACGTCTTATACCCTGTAGGGTCATCAGTATCCCACATATAGTAAGAGGCACCAAGAGACGTCACAGCCAAATCGACGTACTCCTTATTGATGAGTGATTTCAGATTAGCTTCTGCAGGTACGGTTTCAGGAAGGAGTGGTATACCATATACATTAGATACGTAGATTCCGTTCCACTTCAGTGATGTTGAGCCGAGGTCATATTCATCAGTAGTTCGAGGGAGTACACTAACATTAACTGACTGGAGGAAGGAAGGGTCAACCAGCAATTACAGGCTGGCATTATGATCACTCTAACCACAACACCAGTTTCCCGTCGCTGGTTGACTTCAGCCTCCTCACGTTGGTGCCATCATACCCCAGCAGAAGTATACCTCGCTGAGGTGGTGAGCCATCGGGTACAGCAGTTGCCAAACTAATGTTCGCTAGATAGCTTTTGATTACTGTTGGGTCGGGAATGTCAAATATCATTCTTGGCTATCACCTCGTCTGTAGCTTTGTCTGATAGCACATCACTTGCCGATACCTCAATTTCGTCGATGCTAACCTTAGTCAGCGCAACCTTTTTCTCCTCATCCTCCTTTTGGCACCTCTCGAGCACTGCAAGACGCTCGCTAACTTTCTGCTTTATGAAATCTTTGAATGTCCCGTCTTCCTTCATCTGGTTGAGAGTGTCGATAGACACCTCAAACCCAAAGCCATCATTACCATCTACCTCTTCACACACTATCATCACTGTTGTTGGCGTCGCTTCCTGTATCCTTGGTTTGTACCTGTAATCCTTCAGCTCTTTCATCTAACACCTCCTGAACATGCTTTTTGATTGCTTCACGAATGAACTCTTCACTCGACATTCGTTTCATGCCTGCAATCTGCAGTATGCCAATATAGTCCGCTTCTTCCATCTCAATCTGTAGTGTTATTCTCATCTCATCACCTCTCGTCTTCATTCTCAATATACGTGAGTGAGACTGTACTACTGGTAGGAATAAGTTTACCATCCATCTCTTCTTGTATAAACTTGTACAATTTTTTCAACTCACTATTACTTAACTCTCTGTCGTGAATTATGATACGTGTGTTGTTGTGTGTTACTGAAACCGACGACTCCGCATGTAGATTATCACTTATCCACTGATGTATCTCATCCGCTGATAATAGACGTTTTGTATCAAACACCAATCTCATGTTTGCACCTCACTCAAAACCAACGATTCTGACAGTTGCCCCTGTGTCATCCCCTTTACAGTAGATCTCTGATAGTGGGAACATAATAACTTTAGCAGTGCCTGCAGATATCGTCATCTCGCTGGCAGATGACCCATTAAGCATCGCTGTTACATTTACAGTAGCAGATCGATTAGTGATCACTGCAAACTTTAATGGTGGTGAGAAATCCGCATTTGGTTCTGTAGGATAATCAGTACCCACGCTAAATTCAGTTTCCGTATAATGTGTACCCCCCGATACAGCCTTGACAAGATCTGGTGCAATAGCAAGACCATAACCACCAGATCCACTAAACGTAGTCGCAATAACATTCACAAGATTTGTGCCATCGCCGATTTTTGTTCTACCTATCCACTCATCTCCGTATGGTAGTGAATCAACTATCGATGTCCTGAACTTGTCCGATGTTGTTGGGTCAAGTGCATCATCTAGAGCATCCAGCTTTGTAAACAAATCGTCAATCTTCTTTGTTGAAGCAGTAAACCAAGTAGGGAAATTACCGATGTCCGATGAACCACCCTGTAGATATACCAGCAAATTGTTAGACCCGTCAAACGACAGCTTGTCTGACTGCCCCTTAATCCCAGACAAAAGTGTATGAAGGTCTGTAAGTGTTCTGTTTTCTGTACCTCTTAAATCGTCTCTCAAATCAGTGAGAGTTGTGTTCAGGTTAGTCAGCTTGTCTAGTTGTGTCTTCAGATATTGGACGTCTAAACTATCCCAAATCACTTCTTACCACCTCTCTTTTTAGACGTCTTATCCTCTACATTTCCGATCATAGATGCAGCACCCTCATTAATAAGCTTGCGTATGGTAGCGTTGCGTGGTATACCCAGACGCTTACTTATCTCTATGATAATAATCAGATCATTATTGCTAATTTCTACTGGTACGATAACAATATCATCAAGCATTTAGTACCAACCCCTCAAATCTCAATGTGCCAGAAAGCCCTACTGGTGCACGCACATAAATCTTACTTGTTTTTCTACCGATCAACTTTGTGGTGTCTTTGAATATAATTGCATATTCATCTGTTGCAATTGGGCGATCAAAGTTGACGTATATGTCACACCCTTGTGCAGTTAGCTTTGCGAGATACACCCACCCAGAAAACGATATCTCTTGTTCCGTGTCAGTGACAGTAATTACTGGTCTGAAAATATGATCATCGAACGTGGGGAATACACGTATACCCTCGGCTCGTTCGAACTTACCCGATATCTTCTTTATATATGTGGATAGCTCTGCTGATGCAGCACCAAATCCCAATACTCTTCACCTCTCATCACTTCCTATCACATCATATATGCTATACACATCGAACTTGGTATTGCTCGAAGGTAATACACCTATTTTTATCCTTCTTAAGAAGTTTATATTGGTCATTTGGAATATAAACTTTTCGTTATCTTCATCCTCAAATGCATCAAATGAACTAGAATATGTAGATATTTCTGCAAGCTCGGAAAATGTCCTATTGATTATTTCTTTATCATCTACACTTATGATAATCCTAAAATCACTAGAGCTAGATTTAAGTATTATTTCCCTGACAATACCTATACCATATATATCTAAGAAATTGTGTAATCTATTACTTATTGTTGCAGATATATCTAGTGATTTGGTTTTCTTATTTATAACGCTACTTATAGTTTCTATAGGAGAGATCTCTTTGGGCTTCTCAGCAATACCTTTTAATCTCTCTACTTCTTCAGATATTAGTAAGTCCCATCCTTTACTATGTCTCAGAGGTAATCCTGATAAGAGGTCTCGAATCTGAGACATTTAACATCCTCCTACCAAATAATGGTTTAGAATCACTCATTTCGAGTATCTGTACTATACGTCCTTGTTCATCTCTAACAACTTCAGTGTAGGTATTCCTATTCATTAGGAGGAAAGCAAGTGCAGCACCTATGATGATACCTATGATCAGCTTTTCTCCTTCCATATTATCACTTACTAATTATATATTGTATGATTTTATTTATAGTTATTCCAACTATTGCATTTTCCCACACATTCATATTACGAATATTTCTTACTACATCCTCAACAAAATCTCCACTCCTACTTATAACTATCGCTATAAGTGAATTAGATCTGAGTAGTTTTTTCCTCCTTTTTCTAATTTCAGCTATGATCGGCTCAGGGTGGATCAACCTACCCTGAGCTCTGGCTTCCTGCCTCCTTTTTCTTAGTTTTTCCACGATTTTCATCGTCTAAGACCTATACCACTCTTTCTTGTCCTAACTGTCACATTCCACTGGGTGAAAATTGGGTTTTCCTCAAGCTTCTCCTTACTGACAACCTCTGATGCTCTTGGCAGTTTCATCGGTGGGTCAATCAAGTCGAACAGTTTAATCTTCTTGTCTACCATTCGGTCGCCAATTCTACGCAGTGCAGTGGTCGTATACGTCTTCTTGACATATTCTCCTTCATTCTTCATGTCAATCCTATCTATGTCCAATATACCCTTCAGTGCTGCTGCAACAAATCCTGGCATTTTACATCACCTCCATTATATTATTATTTCATCGCACCATACCATTCTCATAGTGAGTATCTTGGTCACGAGTACGCCTCCTTTTTGAGCCTGTATCTGTACACGGTATACATATACGATACATTACTCAATGGTGGTGCTATTATTTGACACTTGAAGCTACCGAAATAGTCTTTTGGTAGTGCAGGTGTTAGCCATATTGCATACGAGTTGTTTGTTGTATCGTATTTAGCAATCCAGAACGTTGTTGGGTTGTAACCAACAACACCACTGTCGTATATCTCTTCTACAGTCCGTCTTAAGAACAGCTCATCATCAAAGCGCATCTCAATTGTGGTGTCTTTATTATCAAGGAATATGCCGAGGGCAATTAGCTTGCCCCTTTCATATTCCTCTTGAAGTACTCTCAAGTCTCCAGCAATGACCGTAGTAGGGACATCCTGAACGGACATCACTAGCTCCCAATATTCTGGGTCCATGTTCATAATTTTGATTTGTTTGATAAGCTCTTTTAGTAGTTCCTCGTTATCCATCTGGATGCCCCCAGTGGATCACTCGAATTCGTAGCCAACAGTTATCTTACATGAGGTATCCGTTGCTGAACCAAGAATCTTACAGGCACCGATGATATCTATGTATCCATCAATTTTCTCTGTATAGATACCACTTGCGGCTACGGTTATCACTTTTCTGTCTTTTGTGACCTCAGTTGGCGATGGTACACTGGCGGTAGCTGTGGGAGTGAAGACATCCTGTATAGTAAGTGTTATGTCTGATGATCCCTGATTATCTATCTCAAGGAATGTAATCTTACCTATCTTATTACTCGGTACCGTAAAGGCAGTTTGTGCCGTTGTGTTAGCTGTAACAACAGTACTTGCCATATTTACCACCTCAGTGCTTCATAGTGCTGTATCTCACGGTACACCGTAATTTTCTCAGCCTCTTCTGGACTGACCTTGTCTATCATACACTTGTTGATCAAGAACTTCATAACAAGTTTCTCGTAGTCGCTTCCATCATTGTACATAATGAAAACCAGCGGTTCCAAGTCCTTGACTGTATGAAGCCTCAACTTTGGCTCATCGTATGGGGTTGTCTCCACATCATAGATTCCCAGATATCTTGTTGCAACTACTGCAAAGTTTGGAAATAGTTCTGGCTTCTCCAATCTTGCAAAGTATTTACCAGCAGGAATCTGTGGATAGATGAGGATATCCTTACCTCCCTTGAGTCCCACAAGAATCTCGTATAGAGTCTTGGGATTTGTTGGATACAGACCAAGGGATGTCGTTGTCTCACTGCTCAAATCAAGCTGGGTGTAATCACTCGATGGAATAATGAAAGTTTGCTCATATACTACCTGTTGTGTTCTCTCTACAACAAACATATCGTTTTCTTGTACCTCATCAGTAAAGTCTGCTCCTGTAAACTTGATATACTGACGAGGCAGTAGCAATTCTGGAGTTTCGGTAAATAGCTTAAGCATATTATTCTTCACCTCCTCTCTATATCTCTTGGAAGTAGATAGAGGGATTATCCCTCTATCTGATACTCCTCAAGCTTCTTCAATGGCTCCTCCAGCTCTACAATCACAAAGTCTCCGAACGAATGCCAGCTCTTGACCTTTGCAGTCTTGGGAAAGGTTATGTCAACCTTCCCATACTCTGCTGGAAGCTTATACTTCACCATTACACTCACCATCCAAAGGCAATTATGGTGAAGTTGACACTGTTCAGATTGGTAGTGGGAGCAACCTCAACTGCAGCACCGTCGGCAGAAGCATCGTAGTCAAAGTAGTATGCCTTGATTTTTAGGGTGTTTCCAGAGCTGTTGGCATAGTCAACGTCAGCGAGGTATCCGCTGTCTGGTATAACAATTGCTGCAATCACCGTACCAAGACTTCCGACCGTAGCGTCAAAGCCACCAGTTGCATAGCTCGATGGTCCAGCAGTCTTCGTAATTGCTATCTTATACTCGCCTGCCTTTGTCCCGATTGCCCTCTTCAAGGCACCGTTGATGCTCTCAAACGTTATAGCCATACTATCACCTCACGTCAAGAGCATCACAGACCCAGAGTGTTCTTCGCCTGAAGCACCTTGAACCCAACAGGCTTCATCTCTACACTACCAGTCTTGAAGAAGTTCACATCAATGTAGTAGCTGGACTCAGGTGGGAAGAAGTATGGCTCTGGCAACGGTGCAAGGTAGTAGTCCTCGTCAGCGTCCCATACGAGGTTGCTATATGGGTATGGATCTCCATTCTTGGTCAGCAGAATCTTGTTGGTCTTGGGCGTAGGCGACATCTCAATGAAGCCCAGGAAGACATAGCCCTCTTCCTCAGCAACCGACTCTGGGGCTGAAGATGTCCCTATGTATGCAGTTGAGCCAGTTGACGATGCAGTGTGAGTAAAGTCCTTTGCACCAGTTGAGCCCCACACGTTGGTGAACTGGTCAGCAGTGAGGTCAGTGAGTGTAAGCTGGTTGCCTCTTGCAACAGGACCAGCAAAGTCCTGCTTGGTCTCTGCCTTCACTGATCTGACAAGGTCGATCGTGAGCTCTGCGTTCTCAACGATCAGTTCCCTGATCGATGGGTGCGCATTGGTGTAATAGTACTTGTCAATCATACTGAGAATATTCTCAGTCTCGATGTCCCTGAGAGATGCAAGCTTCATCTCAACGCCTGCAACCTCTGCAGTCTCCTCAGGATAGCCCCTGATACCAACATAGTCCACAATAGATTCTCTCATTTTATCACCTCACAGACCCTTTATCTTTCTCTTACTTCCAGTCCTGGATACCACGCCACCCTCACGGGTAAGCATGCCAGTCTGTGCACCTGTTCTCTCCTTGACTTTACTGACGACCTCTTCGACCCTTGTTCTCGCCGCTGGTATCACACCAGTTGCTCTAATCTCGTTGAGCCTCGACTTGACAGTAGGCAGTACGCCTCTTGCCCTAATCTGCTCAAGTGGTCTCCTCTGCATAAGTCTCACCATTTTCTTTACCTCCTTCTGATTGTTCCTCTCAGGCTACTAACGTGCCTGTGTACGATTCCCCTTGCGGTAGTCGTTATGTCCCTAATATCCATTCTCAGATTTTTTATGGGCTTTATCATTGTGTCACCCTATATCATAATAAATTAGTAATTATATATAAATGATTTTAATAAAAACCATAAAGTATATAAACATAATAAGATAATATATACATATAGATGAAACATATTGAAGAGAGAAAGTGTCTTTCACTCAAGATAGATACATGGGAAAAAACAACAATACTAAAGGGTAAGCTACACATGCGCTCCCTCGATGATGTATTGTACACAGCAGTAAACATATTGGATCTGATACACGAATGTGCAAAATCATACGGGTATGACGATTACCTACAGTTTACAAAAGTTCTGATCAATGTGTATGACGATTACGAAAGAAACAGATACATTAGGAAAAGTGGTGGTATATGAACAAGGAAGAAATGTCTGAAACAATCAATGAGTTGTTTGGCACCGAAATAGACTTTACCAAGCTCAAGCAAAACGATCTAAAGGCACTATATGATATACTCAATGATCCAGAAAGAATAATATCAATACTAATAAGTAAGATGGGTATTGAAAACTTCATATCAGTGGCGAACATGGCAATCAAGAAAAAGATAGTAGAAAGTCAGCCAATCAAGAAGCTAATAAAGAACCTAATACTTGGTGAATAATTACTATCACATAATACAAGACTATACCACCATAGAACACTACCCAACCCTTATTATTTTCGGTAAATGATTTAGCTGTTATATCTTTCCTTGATATGGCTACCAATGCAGTATATCCAAGTGCAATATCAAACATACCTATAGCCACATGATACATAACAAATATAAATGTCATTACCAACATGTACTTTACTGTATTATGTATACCCCAAACTACTGGAAACGTCCTTATTCCGTACAATGCATCGCCCTTAACGTCAGGAATGTCTTTTGTAGTTTGCCATCCCAGCACCCAAATAAACAGTCCAATTGCATATAGATGAGTTATTGTCTCAATTGGAGAGAATACGCACCATGCAGCAACAAACGGTATGTAGCCACGTGAAAATGCAAGTATCAGGTTGTTGAGTATGAATCGTCTCTTTAGTCTGAAGGGTTCATAATTATATATTACACCTGATAGTACGGTGATTAGGACAAGGGACGTGTATAGTATACTAACCTGGAGAGAAAACCCTATGGCAGCGATCAGAAATGCTACAGCTATAAGCCTTACAGAATCACGTGGTATATCACCACGTACCAGTGCACGCTCCTTGTTGTTTATTTTGTCGAGCTCTATTGGATCTGCTAGCTGATTAGTGATCTGTCCAAACACTTGGGCAAAGACCATTGCAAGTCCTGCATATAGTAGGGTGATTATGTAGATGTGTGAGTTGGTGTATAGTGCTCCACCTATGGCTCCTAACACCACTGCAAAGAATGGAGGGAAAGCAGTGAAGGGTCGCACTAACTCAATATACGCTCTGATATACCTTCCAGAGAACAAGCTCATAACCTCCTAGCAGCAATATATCCAGCATTTTGCTTGATCTTCCACTCTCTATGCTTGATTGGGTATTTGTCTGGTGCAACCTTGAGTATCCTTATGTAATTATATATGAAAGGTTCCAAACGAATATCATATTCTCTACAAAGCTCGAATATCTCTAACATTTTACCTTCTCTTTTATAGTCTAATATATTTTCCAGTATCCACAAGTCTGACTCCATTTCTGATTTATCAAATATATATTCGCACCAGATATTCGTGTTGTGCTGAATGTTCCATGACATATCGACAAATACCACATCACTATTGAGGTATGCGATGCTACCCCTTCTGTATGTGTGCATAGCAATTTTTCTCCAGTTTTCACCACCGTAAGGACCAACCCAATTGAGCATAATAAATGCATCTGCTACTTCAGGTAGTCCCTTCTTAAGATCATCTATGTTGGAACTACCAAAATTTTCTAGCAATAGATAATATTCGTCTATATCCATGTAGTACTCATAGAATATTTTTGTCCATCTTTCATCATCAAACATTTCTGGATAATCATAATATTTTATAAGGAAATACATTATATTTTCTACAGCACTATATGTATCAATATGTGATTTCAGACAATTAGAACACGTTGTAAATGTCATTATTATCGAGTGAGGTGTAATTTTGTATATATCTGATAGTTCTATACACTCTTTTATATACATACACTTTGTTTCATAATCTTGTTCATGCTTATAGTAATACTCGCATAGCTCGTCCCAATCGAAATCTTTGATCTCGGTTTGTACGTATGAGTGAATAAGCTCCTTATACGATGATATGGTTCCGTATACCTCGAAAAAGTCGGCTAGATACTTTGTTAGATATATGAAGTTTGGCTCCAGTCTGTTATCGCCTATGACTTTTATTATATAGTAGTACAGGTAAAACTCAGCACACTGCTTGATAAGGTCTGTACCACTCGTGTTTGCTATATACTTGTTGTATTGTTCTTTTAAGGTTTTACTATACAATCAGTATACCTCCGTGTCAGTGAACTCTCTTGTGCCATCTGCATAATATATTACATTGAAAGTAGATGGTCTTTTTGGTCTGATGTATATTGTGGTTTCTCCATATGTCATGTATATGTTATAGTCGTGCTTTCCTATGTTTACTGTATGCACAATAACGCTTTCTTCTATATCATCTTTGTCTATAGTTTTTACCATGAAAAGTGCCATGGGAAATATATTGAATACTCTCGATACTTCCACTTCTCTGATGTTATATAGAGTTTCCACTGATTCAATCTCTTTTTCTTCCATATAATCACCGTAAATATTATTACTCGGGATTTACGTCAGTGAGCTCAATATAACCATCGTAGTACGTCACAAGGTATAGTGTTGTTCTACTAGCTGTTGGTGCTCTCGTTGCTGGAGATATATTAATCATTGGACCGACGTATGAGTATCCCTTTACTCTGACCGAATACTCCTCGTTGTATAGCATTAGCTCATCTACGAGATAGTATTCACTCGTCTTGGGTGTGAATACTGCCACCTGTATACGGTTGACCCTTGTAAGTGGCTTTATTACCTGCATATACGATACATTCGGTATCTCTACTACTTTTTCCTATTTTCTTGTCCATTTACATCACCTATATGATCACCATGTATGTTCAACATTGTTTATTCGTACCTCGAACCATAGTGTTGATTGAGTAATCGAATTGCCTGATTTAACCTTTAGCAAGCCGAAGCCCGTCCAACCTCTAAATAAACTCGGTTGGACCCACGCTGCACCACTGAGTTCTGTCCCCTCTGGCAAGTCGATAGATAGAGGTTTTTCACTCAGACAGCCCTTCGCTTCTCTATATTCTGGAGAAGCTGAACCCCCTTGCACTACATTATATATATGCCCATACACTTTTCTTATCAGGGGCTTCCTTACCAGTTCTACAACTACTTCTGTCATATTCTCACCTCTTCAGTCGAGTTTCCAATTTACATTCCCTTGTACAGGTAACACCACTTTGGCGTCGATGTGGTGATTAGCAACTTGAGTTTGCCCTTTCCAGTTCCATTTCACCGCTACATCAAAGCCATTACGGGTTTTGACGCTACCTCTGATGAATATCCTCAGAAGTGATTCGATGATATTCAGCAATCCAGTGGTCTCGAATGACGATAACACATCAACATAATTGCCATGTGGAACTTTCTCTTTCACTATTTGGGATACCGATACTATCTTACTGCTTGTCTCATCCTCGATAGAAAGATGACTCCAGTCGCCAAAGATCGATGATGAGCCATCAACAACGTGCCAGTCATACGCACTCTCATCAGTCGGGCAGCTTCGCCATCTCCATGTAGTGTAGTGTCCCTCTTTACCATCTTCACTCTCTGGCCAGTTATTCAGTCTGTTGACAATCTCACCAGTTAGTCTGCCGCTGAGCAGGTGACACGTGATATTTCTCACCCGCACTGGTGATACCCAGTAGTATATGCGAGGGTTAATAAACTTCACGCAAGTGCGTCTGAATATTCCAGTGATACCGTATCTGCTTAGTGTAGTGGTTCTACTGTACACACGGTCTCTGATTACACTCTGCCTGATAACACGTGTAATAGGAGTAATATCCTTGACGCTGTATTCGAGTATCTGAGCTTTTTTCAGAGCTGGTTTAGTGGGGATGTACCCACTGTCTTCAGTTTCGAACACTGCGCCTAATTCTTCGAGCCTAGTTTTGATATCTGCAAGAGATTGCATCATACAATACCACCTACCTTTATCCCCATGATAGCTACAAGTAAGACTATAACTATATCTTTAATCCATTGTAATTGTGTTGATGTCATTGCATCTTTCTTTTTGCTGTTATATAGACTCTTTTCAAGATTATCAATATCATTATAGTAAGCATTGAGGTGTCCCTTAAGCTCCTCTACACTCTCTTTGATATAGCTGGTCTCGACTTTTATCGTTGCTAGGTCAGTCTTTATGTTTGTTAGGCATTTTGAGAATTCGTCTTTATATGGACACTTTGCAAAGTCTACTTCATCCACACTCATGATATCACTCCCGTCTTACAATACCCTTTGAGCGAATTTTCCTTATCCTATCTCTGACAGTGAATCTGTCGACAATCTCGGTTTCGCTACTTACACCATACTCTGCGAGGTTTATACTGTCTTCAATGCCTCTGAACCGAGCAATCTTGTAGCTCTTTCCTACGCCGATGAGTTCACCATTCCTGATGAATGCTGTAGGTGCAGACAGGTGCACATTCATATAGTCTAGCGAATCGTACTCAAATACCTCCTTATCCTTGTATGATGTGCCAAGAGTTAGTACAGCACCAAACACTGGCAATTTTCTCTCGCCTTCAAGCCTTCTGATACCTTTTCCCTGAAGCAACAACTTCCCTTTACATTCCTTCTCATAGCCACCAATGAAAATAGTGGTAGTATCCCCGATGATACATGCTTTACATATCTTTACTACCACGTCCTTGCTGGTGTCTATGCTATTTAGTGTCTCATTCCTCACGCTGAGCTTTTTAGTGAAATCGTTCGTTGGCATTGTCAGCTTGACTTCATACTCTTTGCTTTCGTTAGGCTTAAGCTCACCACTCTCACCAAGCTCTGGTATGGTGAACCTACCACTGCATTTACCGACATTCGTTATCTTAACCTTGTAGCTGAAATCACTTCCAGGCTGTATAGCTTCTGGACTATCTATGTCAAGACTGAATTGTGGCGCACCTACCTCTATATTATTAGCTTTTTCGTCAGTCAGCTCGCCAGTAGCAAAGTTTTGTGCGGAGAACACAAGCTTCTGCTCGAAGTCCTTCTTCATGAGTGTTGCAGTATACTCCTTCTCCTCGCTTGGACTGAGTGTATCGGATATGTTGAGCTGGGGTATCATGAACTTACCAGTAGTTAGACCATCATTCCTAATTTTTACCTTAAGTTCGAACGGTACACCAAAGCACACTATATCTGGTAGCAGTGTTGCTGCTATAACAAATATTGGACGACAGTACTCCTTAATTGTTTGACCAGTGTCCTCCACATACACTTTGTCCGCATAGGCAGATTTCGAGAAGGCGTCTGCGTATTTTCTGACAATTTCTTTCTTTATACGGTACATGTAGGTGGGCTTATAATTACACCCGTACTTGGTGTTGATTCTGTAGTAAGTGAAGTCCATGAGATCACGCAAAATTACGTCTGCCATACCAGGCGTCATCTCCCCTATTCGTCCATGAGCAGTGCTGTAGGATGTCAAGTTCCCAGGCTCACAATACCTGTAGTAGTATGCTTTAATCTCCCAGTCATGATATATAGTTACACCATCACTGCCTACTTTTCTGTAAACAGCCTCCACTATACCGTACAGGTCTTCGAGCTTGACCTCTGGTATATCTGTCGATATGGTTCCAACAACCACATTTGGATTTGCAGACTCAAGCTTGAAATAATACTTATTTAGGAATGTTACACCAAAGCCAACTGCCACTGCTTTGCGTTCAAGTGCGTCTGCTGGACACACACCAGCTCTATCACTTACTAGTATTGTTGCGCTCGTATTAGATGCACGTGAACAAGCCCAATAGTAGTTATTCCACTTTATCCATTTATCTTGATAGCAATCCGCAATAGTTAGAGTTAGTGTATTACCATCTACCTTACCTTCATAATATGGTTGCATCAGGAATGCCTGAATCTCATTCTCTTCATTGAACGTGGTACTGCCCCTCAGAGTACCATATTTTTCATGAGTTGCCGTAATCTCGCATGTTCTCTCTTCTTCACTCTCAGATGTAGATATCACTTCAAATGGACCAGCACATACGTATGTTTTACCACCTATTGTTATGTTTTTGGTGGTCTTGGTCTCTGTTTTATCCGTATCAACACAATGGACAGTTATGTTGGCATCTGGTATCGGATTTCTCGTGTCCTTATCCTTTACCTGAATGTATACATGCTTGAGGTGGTACTTGGGGTTGGGACGTCTATCAACAGCAACAGTGAAGCCATCGCGATCCTTTACATATATACTGTATGGATCTCCAAGCGAGCCTGCATCCCATGGATAAGGGATGATACCACCGATAAGGGTTACACCCCACTCGGAGTTGAATGTGTGAGTATACTCTTCGTCAGGATTGAGGGTAATCCAGTTTGACACAACAACGTCATTCATGTGGGAATCACGTAGGATTATCTGGTAGTCTGATTTCTGACCACCAGTGTTTTTGATTTTTGCTGTTATTACGATCTCGTCATTATTTGCGGTGAGTCTATCATGCACCTCAAGACTTGCTTGTGCTGGCATATACTATCACCTCATCAGGTAGTCTATGATTGCCTTTACTCTTGTTATTTTTTCATGACCAACTGGACACTCAACTCTGAATGGTGCTTCTGTTCTTGGTGGCAACACAAACTCTACATCATGTAGCTTGCAGTATCCCTTAACGGTGATTACATCTCTGTTTCTGAGTAGTGGATAGATTATCAGTGCACCAACTGTCACAATACCGCTACGGTCATAAAGTACACCAATCATAGCCCCTTACCTCCTCTTCTTGAAGATCTCAAACCTCGTATACTACTATGTAGTTCGTATGTAGACTGCTCAATGTATGTAGGTGAGCTATGACCAAACAGCTGTCTGAATGCCTCTGGTGTTAGGAATGCCCTTGCCCAGTCCTTAACCCACTTCTCTACTCTTTCCTGACTTATTTCCTCAGGTGGAATTCCCATTGCCTTTGCCATACCCCTGCGATACTCCTCAGCTAGATTCTTTAGTTTTCTTGGTATCATGATTCATAACCCCCAGTTTTATACTGTTCTATATATCTCCTTGCTGCTTCTATCGTGTCAGGTGGAAATATCTCCCAAGTGGTCACAGCACGTACTGGTCCAGTAGTAGTCAGTGATGAAACCACACCAAGTGCACCTCTTGGTGTCAGTTCCCAATCCCAATATGATGTCTTTCTACCACTCTCATAGGCTTTTACTACAGCACTCAGATATGCTGGTGCGTATTTTCTTACCTCTTCTGGTTTTACCGTATGTACCATACTAGTATCCCCTCATTATCACTTGCTTTTATAGAATATCCAGTTGCTCCTGGTACCACATGATGGACAGAACGGATGGTAGTATCTTGGATGGAACTTGACTCTTCCTGTTTTACCAATTACAGCACTAGGATCTAGTGTTCCAATCTCTATCATATGGTCATAGTTGTTTCGAACGTATGTCCTGATGATTGACCACTCAAATATCAGACCGCAGTTTGGGCACTTAAACATAACACACATAGCTTTATACCTCCACATTATATTCAGTGCTTATCCACTCTTCATACATTTGCCATGAAATAAGACCATGACCACTCTCGTTGTTCTTTTCGTGTCCAAGCTCCTGGAGCATCTTTTTAATTTCTGGTGTAGTGAGCTCCTTATCAAGTAGCTCACGATGAGCCTGCTTCATACATGCTACTAGACCAGACACATGTGGGGTTGCCATACTTGTACCACTCAGAGGACTGTAGTTGTTCTTTGTGTTATCACCAGCCCTATCAAGTATACCACAAATTGGTGCATGTATGTTTACACCTGGAGCTATACAGTCTGGCTTAATTCTACCGTCTGGTGTCGGACCACGTGAGCTGAAGTCTGCCATATTACCTGTCACGGGGTCGTACGCACCAATGGTGAGTGCAGACGATATCCATCCTGGTGTTCCTACAGTGCTTGGGTCTGGTCCTTCATTTCCTGCAGCAACACAGAACACAACACCCTGTTCTGTCAGATCATTGATTACCTTGTAGTATGGGTCATTTTCAGGATTTCTGTTCTTTATTTTTCCACCAAGACTCATGCTCACTATATCTGACCTGTACATGTTGTGTGCGAGCTCGATAGCCTTGATAATGCCATCATCACTACCAGTTCCAACAATGTATCCGAGACACTTGATTCCGACAACATTAGCATCTGGTGCCATACCTTCTGTTGGTATTGTCTGCTTTATACGTCTACCAAGTCTGTAGTCTTCAGTGTATGCTCCACCAATGCATGCGGAGCACCACTCACCGTGTCCGTTTTCGTCATGTATCTGTAGCATGGTACTATCGAGTGTCATGTGTCTAGTTGCTGGATGTCTACGTGTCAGACCAGTATCAGTAACAGCGACATTGACACCAGCACCAGTATAGCCTTTCTCGTTGGCTATGTCAGCACCAATAAGCTTCTTGGTGTAGTAGGTGGATGTGAAAGGTGCAACCTCTTTGAAAGCACCCCTTTCAGTATAGAAGATTCCCTCCTCTGGGACGGTTGGTACATCTATAGCAAACTTTAGTGTGTTTGGGAATATTTTATGTACCTCTCTTGCGTCTGCAAGATCAAATATCCATTCTCGTGGTAGAATTGTTGCAATATAGTTAAATCTGGGAATAGTTCTCATCGTTGGGAATATATCGAAATCTTGTATAATCCTACCAAATCTGCCTTCTGACAGTATACCTCTTATGGCAGAAAAAACATTATCGAACTTGTCCTCCTTTGATTCGATTATGACTGGTGCAATAGGTAGCTGATGTGCTATCTGTTCGGCGTACTCTGTTAGTCTCTCCATGGTTATCTCCTTTATATAGGTTTTTATTTTTCATATAAGAACATTTTCTTTAATTATTTAAAGAAAAAATATATATATAAAGACAAATAATGTTCATATGGTGATGTATAATGACTCTTGAGGAGCTTAATGAAAGGTGGAAGAGAAAGACTATGGGTAAGGCTAGCAAGTGGGCTAGCGCAGTCAGTGGATCTACGGACAGGTATGTCGAGGGTCTCGCTGTGAAGACTGGCATCCCATCCTCGACGATTGCGTCTGGTCCCATGGGTTCTGGTTTCAGGGAGTTTGCTGCGCACGCATCCGAGTATGCAGATGACTTTGCAAAGGGTGTAGAGGCTGCAGCAGCCGCCAATAAGTGGCTTAAGGGATTCAGGAGGGCACTCACTGGTTCTGAGTGAACTCCCTGATCTTTTCTTTTATTTTTTCGTCTGAAATGATTTCGTTGACTGCTTCTCTAAAACCGTATATTTGTGGTCTACCATCTTCATCGATGAGAGTATAGATAAACCACTCTACGATACATTTCATTGGTATTTCATATCGAGACGAGAACAGTCTCAGTCTTTTCATCGCATCTTTACCTATTACAACGTGTTCATAATCACTCACGAGAATACCTCCTGAAGACATTGATTATATCATCAATGTTATCTATCTTTTTACACATCCTCGCTAGACCCCTAGCTGTCCTAACACTTTTGTCGAGGTTCCACACCTTGTCTGCTATGTATTTTGCCACATCTTCAGTTGTATCCTCGAAGTTTGTGAGGTAGCCAACAACAACATCCACAAACTGCTGATGAGTGTATGGCTTCAGGTATAGAGGTGGGAAAAACCTATCCTTTAGCTCTGGTGGTAGGTGCTTGTCTGTGTTCCCTGCAGCAATGACCTTGATATTTACCTCAATCATATCGGTTATGTTGTTGCCCTTTACTCGTCTCGTCTTACCTGATTCCATAACAGATAGCAGTGTTGAGAGGTCTTCACCCTTGAGAATCTTGTCTATTTCGTCAATCAGGAGAATTGATGGTCTTTTCTCACGTATGAGTTTGGAGAGACCAATACTTGTTGCTTCGCTTCCGATGATAAACTCAGCATCAGGATATGCGTTGTATATATCCTCGAGGAAGAGAGTCTTGCCAGTTGCTGGTGGTCCGATCATGAGTATGTGAACTGGTTTTTGAATTGACAATACACTTCTGAGGAGCTGTTTCACATCATCGTAGCCGACTATATACTTGAACAGATCATCGGGATTTACTTCTGATTTTTGTGGCTTTGTTATTATACTCTTTGCCATGAAATACTTTTGTATGGTGTCGAAGTCAGCGAGTCTGTAGTTTGTATGACTACTACTTTTGTATACGACCTCGAGTATACCACTTTCAACAAGTTTCATAAGCTTTATCGGAAATACACCAACATCACACCATTCCCATCCTGGCTTGTAGCCATGCTCCTTCTCTGTTTGTTTGTATTCGTCTATTTTGTCCTTCTCGTATTCGTAAATCTTTTTTACGATATCTTCATATCCTTCAGGTATCACTTGTATCTCACCTCCCTATATATTCTTTCAAGCTCTTTGTAGTATTGTGATGTCCAACCGAATATACAACATTTCTTTTTATTATGTATAATCTTATATTCGTATAATCTACCTTTTACAAGCCTACCTTCCATTTTACACTTGGGACACTTAAGTATTATACTTGTTGTTCTATTTGTTTCATTATAATGTAATCGATACTTTATCTCCCCCAAGATATCCTCTCCCATACACGCTCATGTATGTAATATATTATCATACTACCAGCTAGATATAGTATTATTATGTGTATGCTTTTGGTTATACTCTCGGTTGCCCAGTATGCGATCATAAATGCTATGATTGATACTATGGTTCTATAGCAGATTGCCTTTACGATACTACGCTTTCTACTATCTCTTGATGATCTTCGAGATAAGATCATGCTTCGTTGCTCCATATCCAAAGACTATGTGTGCCCAGAATCGCTCAAAGATATAGTATGTAAAAGGCTTAACCAAAAACTCTGCGGTACCTACTGCAAACGATATTGCCATATTGTGGGTTATCATATATGAAACCAATGGTGTTACAAAAAATGATGAGTATACCCTATACGATACTGACTTAAGCATACTCCTTGTGTGTGTTTCACGTGAGCTGTTGATCATATTTCCCTTACCTCTTTATATATTTTCTCTAGATTACGTGATATATCACTCAGAGGACCAAATTTACATATCTTTTTACCATGGCGTATGCCAAATGAACTACCAGATGATCTTAATCCAATACGAATCAAATTACCTTCTTTACCACATTTTGGACATTTCATGATTATGCTTGTTATACCATGTTTTTTTACTGTTTTATATTCCATCTTACCACCCAAAGAATATAAATACAAACCCAAGTAGCATGAATATCCTGCCAAAGACCCTTGCAAATATCTCTGTATACAAGAAGTTTTGTGGTTCCGAAAATATGAGCATGAGAGACGATAGTATGAATACCATACTCGCTATAGGTGATATGTCAGATAGTATAATATCTATCACGAAAAATCCGATTAGGACAAGGGACAGCACACGTGCATTCCTGATACCTATCTGGATTGGTAGTGTTGTCCTACCTGAGTCCCTATCGTCATCAATGTCTTGGAGTTGTGTCGTTATGTTAAATGCTATGGTCAGTATGGAGAATGCAATGGCAAATATCAGTCCGTGTGGGTACGAGCAGAAGTATGCAGCAACACCGTACGTTGTACCGAGAGCTATATTGCCTCCTATACCTCTGTAGTTGTATATGTTATATACTATACTGCAGACAAGTGCAATTGAGGCAAGAATGATATATATTGTATCATATACAAGAAATAGGTATATCACTGCGAACACGCCAATGAGTAGTAGGGCACAGTGCATGACAAATACATTCTTGACAATGTTCGGATATCTTACCAGTGGTTTGTATACTTTTCCGATCGAGTCTATCTCTATATCGGATATCTCATTTGCTATGTTGAAAGCTGTATTGGCTGTGACAATACTGATCAGTATGAGTAAGGCTTTGGTGAATGGTTCGTATGTGTGGTAGTACGCCATCAATGCGATTGATGCCACTATGCTTAATACCACCAATGGTGGTCTTGTAACCATTATGTATGGTTCAATCTGTCTCAATCTTTGGGGCAAGTGCATACCAACCATCACCATCACATTTGTATGGTCGTACGAGTATAGCATTCAGACTTCCGTTCTTCTCAAGTGCTATCTTTACGTCTTCTCCGAACACCCTACAAAACTGCAACATGGCTATTAGCCTGTCTATATCGTATATTCCGATGTCAAATATGATATTCTTATCTCCATTTGGTTCAACTATACCTTGTACGTTATCTGATATTATCTTTCTCATATTATACCCCCACTACACTTCTTATTATACGAGAAACGTCTTCTATACCTATTCCAAGTCTTTTTACTGTAACATATGACACCCTAGGTATGAGTTGTATCATTCTGACAATATCTTTGTCTTCCATGGCGTAAAGGAGTTTGTATTGGTTGTTTAGCCACGAAAACTTCATTCTTATTTGCTCTTTGTACATTGATACGATATTTATGAAGAGACCAGTCTTTAATAAGATGTCTCCAAGTATACTTGCGCTTTCCATAGCAAGGAGGTTTCCTTCGCCTGCTGCACTGACGAATCCTCCTGCTTCACCAATGGTTATGACCTGTTTACACATATCATAGAGAGGTAGCTCAGAGTATTGTGTGTGGGCAACCTTTGTGTCATCACTGCATTTACACGTGATATTTGGGTCTTGTATGTTTAGCTTGTCCATAAGTGCCTCGAAGAGGGTCAGAACATCAGTAGATTTGATGGCACCAGCTCCTACGTGCCATTCGGTTTCACTGAGTGGGAATGCCCATGCGTATCCAGTGGGTCTGTCGGTGTAGATGTATATATTGTTTTCGAGGTCAGAGTTCAGTATTCGGTATTGAATACATCTTGCTATGGTGTAATTATCTGGCTTTCCGATGATTGCTCTAGCATTGCCTGTTGCATCAACATTGATATGTGTCGTGTCTATGTCTTTTTCTGGCTTTCTGATATATAGGTCTCTCCATAGATCGTTTAGCCATAGCATCTTCGAGAATATACATAGGTTTTTGTTTTTAATATGTATGTCATTGAACACGATCTCGTTTGGCTTGTTGAGTACGTAGTCGTCGATGTCATAGTCGATGTTGTACATCAGCTCCTTGGCTTGTCTATACATTATACCCCATGCACATCTACAGTCTGGGTACTTGCGATTATCATATATTGCATACTTTATACCATATTTTTCGAGCAGTTTGGCAAGGTAGGTACCTGCCATTCCTGCACCGTATATGGATACTGTCATATTTATCCCTCCACAATTTAGTCTACACAATTCAAGTCGACATCTCGTAGCTTGTAAAGGAGATTTTTGAACGCCTTACTCCTTGCTATTTCTCGTTTGCTGATCTCCGCACAGTTTGATAGGTTATCGAGGTATCTTTGTGCCAGGTACGGTATCTTGTTGTAGTATGGACACACCCTATTTTTCTTCGGTAGGTAAATTGGTATACGTTGTTTTATACATTCACCCTCATTATACCAGACACAATCTATGCACCTCATATTATCTCCTTCAGTTCGTCGACTAGTTTCTTTATAAACGACTTCATATCGTCTATCGATTCTATGTTTTCTACATCATCTGATAGATCGTCGAGAACTTTTCTGAGCTTTTTTCTCC